>Ga0315268_10003975_pt1 | contig 16136 bp, 17 predicted proteins | sample C1_top_MG_FD_204535 | JGI IMG/M metagenome (GOLD analysis project Ga0315268, IMG submission 204535) | Sediment microbial communities from Yellowstone Lake, YNP, Wyoming, USA - C1_top | ecosystem: Environmental > Aquatic > Freshwater > Lake > Sediment | place: USA: Wyoming | collected 2017-08-01
GAAGCATCTCTGGGAGCCGGTTGAAGCAGGTTTCAAGTACCTGATAATGAGCGCCGCAGGGTCAGCCCTGATCCTTCTGGGAATAGCTTTCATCTACGGACTGACTGGTACAATAGACTTTGGCACTGTCGCCTCAAGCCTGACATCTGCCTCAACCAGCTCCTCTGCCGGAGCCTGGATATACCTCGCAATAGCTCTGCTGGTCGCCGGGTTCGGGGTTAAGGCAGCGATTGTACCCTTCCACGCGTGGCTGCCCGACGCACATCCTGCTGCTCCAACTCCGATAAGTGCCCTGCTTTCAGGAGTCGTGATTAAGACCGGAGTTTACGCGATAATCCGAAGCTTAAGCCTCGTACTCCACCCTGCGGCCATTGACTGGGGTGTGGTGGTTAGCGTGCTCGCTGTCTTTGCAGCTATGACGATGACCGTCGGAAATGTCATGGCCCTCCTTCAAAATGATATAAAGAGGCTGCTTGCCTTCAGTAGCATAGCTCAGATGGGGTACATATTCCTGGCCGTCTCCGTCGGGCTAACCGGCGGGGCGGTAGGGGTTCTTGGGCTTACTGCAGGCCTGCTCCACATCATGAATCACGCTATAATGAAGGGGCTCCTTTTCCTCTGTGCTGGAGTCTTCATTTACTCGGCGGGAACTAGAAATCTGGATGAGCTCAAGGGCATAGGCCACCTCATGCCTGTCACAGCGGTGATTTTCGGCGTCGGAGCTCTAGCCATCTCAGGCGTGCCTCCGTTCAACGGCTTCGTCAGCGAGCTCATGATCATCCTCTCCACCCTAAATGCGGGCATGACGATTTTCGCAGCCATCATGCTGGCAAACATACTCCTGGGATTCGCCTACTATCTTAGACTTCTTTACATCACGGTATGGCAATCTCCGAATGCTAACCTCTACAAAGTAAGGGAAGCACCGTTTTCCATGCTTCTACCGATGGTCGTACTAATGCTACTCTGCGTCGTTATTGGTATCTGGCCTGGGCCATTCATCAGTTTCGCAAACAAGGCGGCTAAAGCTGTGATGGATGTAGCAGCCTTCATGAAAGTGATTTAATCTGCATAAAGCAACTCTGGCTTATATCATTTCCAACAGCATTCAATGAGTTCGATGAGAAATCTTCCACCTTCTACAATGTCTGCGCGAGAAAGAGCTTAATCATTAGTTCACAATTTAAGATTGGACCCATATGTTATTAGTTGGAGGCAAGTTATGTTCCGCAGGATATTCGGCAAAAAACCAAAACCGCCACCCTCTGTTGAAGTAAAGGAACTCTCGCTCGATTCAATCGAGGAGGAAATCAAGAAATTGAAGGACGCCAAGCTCGGGACGGTAAGGGAGGAGATGAGGCCGCTTGTCGAAGAGATTACTCGATTATGTGAAGACATCAGGACTTCGGCTAAAATCCTTGCCCAAGCCGAAGTATCCAAGGAGGTTTATGTCGGACTTGATAAGAGCGCTCGGGAAGCGAGGCGCCTTTTCGTTGATAAGGTAACACGGGCCATCGAGGGCCTCGAACGACCTAGGGAGTTGACCTGGCAGGGCCTTCTGGCGTTTGGTGATTCCTTGAACCGGACGATTAACCTACTGACCGGCGCGGGGGTTATCCATGGTCGCTATGCATCTGTCTTGTTCGGGCAACATCTGCAGAACGTCTACCAGTCCATTCGTAAACTGCAGGAGTTAGGGGCTCAGTTCAGAGCCGCCATTGAGATAAAAAAGGATGAAGTCCGGCTTCTCGACGACACCTCCGCGCAGATAACCCATCAAAAGGATACCACCCAAAGGATTGCAAATCTGCGCTCTCAAAAGCAGACGCTAGAAAATCGGGCGAAGAGCCTGGAAGGCCATCTGGAAGCCGAGACCGTCGAGTTCGATAAGCTCACAAGCAGCCAAGAGATGAAAGATGCCGAAAAAATCAACCATGCGCTCGGACAGATAATGCAAAAAATGGCGAGGTTGAAGAGCGAGGCCGCGAGCGCCATTTCAAGCCTTCAAAGGCCATTCAAGAAGATGAAAAAATTGGCGCTGGATGGAAAACATCCATTGAGCAGAGAAAAGTCCAAGATGCTTGACCTATGTATAGATGAACCCCTCGGAGCATTTCTGTCGGACCAGGGAGAATTACCGATATTGACAGCCCTAATTCAGGAACTCAAGGGCGCCGTCGATGAGGAGCAAATCGAACTAAACCCTAAAGAGCGCCGTAAGAGGCTTGACCAAATTCAAAGCATGCTGAGTGGTGAACTGCTCGAGCTGAGGCGGGAGTACGATAAAACATCAGCGGAGAAAGCGGAGAAGGAACAGGAGTACATGAACTCGCCCGTCTTGAAACAAAAGTCAGAACTAGAAAAGTCGCTTAAAATCCATCGTTCCGAGCTAGAAAAAATTAAATCCGATCTTGAAGCCCTCTCGGGGGATATGGAGAAGATCGAAGAGGAAATTGTGCAGGGCAAATCCAAAATTGAAAATGATGCATCAAAATTCCTCGGCGTCAAATTAAAAATCATTTAACTGACTTATGGATTGGATTTAATTAAAAAATGGAAGAACGGTAAATTTCATCAGCTTACTTTGACCATTTTCTTTTGACGATAGCCGGTTATCACCTGAATATAGCCCCGAAATTTACTATCCAGTTCCGAATCGCTGGTATCGACATTTAGGACAGGAGTGCGGCCAAGCTTTTCGGGCGTTGCGATCACCATTAAATTTCCTTTTCCCACCTTTCTAATAATCTCAGGGCTGATCTGCTGATTCCCCCTGCCAAAGATGAAGCCCTGGCCGCCTATCGGGCTCAATATCATCGTCGCTGGCTTGCCTTCGATCGCTTCGAGGATCTGACGTTCATTAACGTCCCGCGCCAGTAGTTTGTGATCTAGAATCAGGTCAACTCCTAGCAGGGTTGAGTCGCGGATTCCAAGCTCCTCTGCCACGGCTCGCGTAGTCGTCCCGGGGCCAAGGACGTATATGCGTCCTCGCTCAATTAGTTCGACAACCCATCTGGCGATTGCTTTCTGATCTTCTAACTCGTAGCTCACGCTACCTTGCTTCGTCCCCTGCACCATGACCGGCGCATAGGGGACCAGAGCATAGCCCTTGATTTTTGCCGCGAGCCGTCCTTCGCGATAGGAATCCTCGTCTATGTCCACTACCTCGGCCTCTCGTATGGGTAACCCATCCCGCAAAAGACGTACGGCGACATCCCCAGCTGCCTCTGGCGTATTTGCGAACACCGCGGATTGTAACTTGACGCCGCAGGGTATTCCTAAAACAGGGGCTCGCATATCTATCGCCTCAATGACATCGCTCACTGTCCCGTCCCCACCACCGATTAGTAAGAGATCCACCCCCTCCGCAAGAATCTCCCTCGCCGCACGCTTAGTGTCTTCAGCGGATGTCTCACCTGAGACAATCTCGCCCACCACCCGTGCCTCCAAACCCGCCTCGCGCGCCTCGTCTTCACCCATCTCGCACGGATAAGTTACCAGATCAAACTTCAACCCAGAACGATTAATTATCCTCAATGCCTCGACGGTCCTCGCGGGTGATACAGGTTTTGCCCCTAGCTCGAGAGCCTTAGCAAAAATGTCCGACCCATCCGTACCCTTTAGCCCCACGCGGCCGCCCATGCCCGCGATTGGATTAACTATTAAGCCCAGTTTTTTCTGCATGCTACCAATCGCCATTTTACAATAGTGACCAATAAGCTTGAGCGGCGAAATTTTTGGTCGTTAAATCGAAATCAAACGGTAACACTATGTCCGAAATTTTTAGGCTACGATCCTTCATCTTCCAGCCTGTCTGCGATACATCCGCCAGCTCAAAATGGGTTCGCGCGAAGCTTTGACCTCGTCCAGCCTGCCTATGGCCGTTGACGTCGGCGCGGAGCGAAGCTTCTCAGGGTTCGAGCGGGCCTCCCCAGCAATTTCCTTGAGTGCCTCCACAAAGCGATCGAGCTCCTCCTTGGGCTCACACTCCGTAGGTTCAATCATCAGGGCCTCGCTGACGATAGGTGGGAAGTAGTATGTCGGCGCGTACATCCCAAAATCGAGCAATCGCTTTGCCACATCCTTTGCGCAAATACCAGTTTCTTTCTTCAGGGGATCGACGCTGAAGACAACCTCATGTTTGCATGAACCGATAGAGTCAAACTTCAGCTCATAGCCTCTGACATTAGACAATTTTCGCATGATGTAGTTCGCGTTCAGCACGGCAGCCTCCGCCACCTCAGACAAGCCCTCGGCGCCCATTAGCAGTATATACGCATAGGCCTTCACCAAAACTCTAAAGTTGCCGTAAAATGCCTTCACCTTGCCTATCGAGTGCGGGCGGTCATAGTTTAGGTGATAACGCTTGTGTTTTTCTTCGTACTCGATTACAGGAACGGGGAGGAATTTCTCGAGCTCATCCTTCACACCTATTGGGCCCGCGCCCGGGCCACCTCCTCCGTGTGGCGTTGAAAAAGTCTTGTGGAGGTTAAAGTGCACTATATCAAATCCCATATCGCCAGGGCGTGCCTCGCCTAATATCCCGTTTAGGTTCGCGCCATCGTAGAAAAGCAAACCTCCTGCTCCATGGATGACCTCCGCGATTTTCAAGATCTTGTCCTCGAAAAGGCCGACGGTGTTTGGGTTAGTTAGCATCAGGGCAGCAGTATGCTCAGACGCGGCCGCTTCGAGAGCCTTCAAGTCTACCCGCCCCCGACCATCTGATGGCACGGTAACGATTTCATAACCAGCCATAGCAGCGCTCGCGGGGTTCGTCCCGTGCGCAGAGTCCGGCACGATCACTTGGTTCCGGCTTACATCACCCTTGAACTTGTGATAGGCTCGGGTGAGAAGCATCGCAACGAATTCACCGTGGGCCCCCGCGGAGGGATGGAGACAAACTCTGTCCACGCCAGCTATCTCGGCCAGAAAACGTTCGAGCTTGTACATGAGCTCAAGCGCGCCTTGGACGGTTTCCTCATCTTGATGGGGATGTATGCACTCCACTTCCTCCAGACAAGCCAACTCCTCACAGATTTTCGGATTGTACTTCATCGTGCACGAGCCTAGAGGGTAAAAACCTGAGTCGACCCCATAGTTCATCTGAGAGAGGTGGGTGTAGTGCCTGACCACCTCGACTTCTGATAGCTCCGGAAGCTCAAGCTTCTCTCGGAGAAGATTTTTGGGTATCTTCAATTGTTCGTGCAGCTTTGGAGGCAGGGTGTATCCACTACGACCTGGTTTGCCCAACTCGAATGCAAGCGGCTCCAGTAGGGAATCGCTTGCCCATCTAGCCTGTCGATAGTTCGTCATCATCCTACCCCAAGATCTCTCCTAATGCGTTTATCAAGCGGTCGATGTCATCCTTGGTGTGAAGCTCTGTGACGCACATCAGCGCGGCCTCACCAAGCTCGGGAAACTCACCTCGGAGAGGCTTTCCGCCATGGATATCCCGCTTTAACAGTCCCGCATTTAGCTTTGCCAATGACATACCTATGTCATCGTAGCCGACCGTGAACTCATTGAAGTGGGGCGCATCGAATATCGGAACTTTTAGTCCTCTTAGCGTCCTCAATTTCCTCATTGCGTAGCTGGCGTTCGCGGCGCAAGCTTCTCCTAGCTCGCGGAGCCCTCGGGGCCCAAAGGATGCGAGATAAACAGCTGCTGTTACCGCACACAACGCTTCGTTCGAACATATGCTTGATGTCGCCCGCTCCCTTCGAATATGTTGTTCTCTAGTCTGCAGAACCATAGCATAACCCCTGGTCTTACCGTCAAGTGCCGTCGTCATGCCTATAAGCCTGCCAGGCATCTGCCTCACAAGCTTGACCTCGTCTCGGCAGGCAAAGACACCCAGCAGAGGACCACCGAAGCTCACGGGGTTTCCCAGCGGTTGCCCCTCTCCTATAACTATATCTGCACCATAATCCCCCGGCGCTTTCAACAGACCGAGGGAGATAGGATTGACCCCCACTACGAAGATGGCCCCGGCTTTGTGCGCTGCATTTGCAACTTCATCCACCTGGGTCTCGAGGAAGCCGAGGTAGCTTGGGTTTTCGACGTAAACTCCTGCCACGTCATCCCCGAGCTCTTTGCGAAGTTGGGATATATCGAGTTGCCCAGTCCCCTTATCATAACTGATTTTTATGAGTTCGAGATCAGGACCAGAAACATAGTTCCGCAATGTGCTAAACCGCTCAGGATCGATCAGCGCGGGCACGATGAACTTTCGCCTGCCGGTAACCCTAGAACACATCAGCGCAGCCTCGCCAAGCGAGGTCGACCAATCGTACATCGAGGAATTTGCAACATCCATTCCGGTGAGCTCACAGATCATGCTCTGGTACTCGAAAAGAGCTTGTAGCATTCCCTGGCTTACCTCTGGCTGGTACGGCGTGTAGGATGTCAGAAATTCGGAGCGCCTCACCAGCTCTTTGACATGTGAGGGGATTTGATGGGGCCAGACTCCTCCCCCCATAAAGGACAGCATTTTTGTGAATGGCCTGTTCCTCGCCAAGATCGCATGCACGTGCCGCGTTACCTCGAGCTCCGACATCTGTCCTGGCAGCTTGAGCTTGCGCCTCAACCTGATCTTGGCCGGAATATCAGCAAAAAGTTCATCGACGCTCGCCACCCCGATCTCCCGAAGCATCTGCTCCCTGATCTCGCGCGTGTTTGGAATATAGGGGTGGCCCACGAAACCCACCTATCACTTCAAGCTCTTTAGAAACTCCGCGTACTCGTTGGCAAGCATGAGATTCTTGATTTCAACATGAGGGTCGCTCGGCTCCAACAAACATATCCAGCCTTCGTCGTAGGGGCTCGTGTTGACCAATTCAGGCCGTTCATTCAGGGCAGGGTTGACTTCCTTCACCGAGCCGCTCAGGGGAGAATACACCGCGGACACTGCCTTTATCGACTCAACCGTGCCAAGCTCCATCTCCTTGGATTTCTTCTCCTTCAACTGCAGGGCACTTTTGCCGACGTCAGGAAGTTCGACGTACACAACATCACCCAGCTTGTGCTGAGCGTAGTCGGTCACGCCAACTCGTGCGAGCTTGCCCTCGAGCTTCACCCACTCGTGATCCTTGCTGTAAGAGAGCCCCTCCCGCACATCATAATCTCCGACCTTCGTGTTACCACCTCAGCTAAACTCGGGCGCCAAAACTTAAATGTTGAGGTTTAGTTGTCTACGAATTTTTGTAATTTCTTCAGGCGTCGGTTTCCATGGATAATTGTAAATCGGCCCCCGTGGCGTCTCATTATAAAAAGGACGGTTGCAGTTGGGGCAGCCCGATGTCATGAAGGGTTCCCCCGAGTCAATTGTCTCACTTAAAACATCACCGACCACATCAAAATTCACGATTCGATCTCCGTTGAATCTCACCAGCTCAGATCTGATAATGCCATTCACTATGAGGTGCCGGGCCAGCTGAATCCTGCGATAGCTCGCTAGGTCTGGTTGGGGAAGACCTGCAAGCGGCGTTCCTGCGATTGGAGTAAACGCGAATAGTCCGATGGTGACGCCCTTGTCATGCAAAAACTGGATAGCCCGTACCAGTTCCTCCTCGCTTTCGCCCAACCCTACGATGAGGTGAGTGGAGACTCTACCGCCTAGAATTGCACGAGCGTCATCCAGGGCTCGAACGCATCCCTGCCAAGTGTACGGTGTTTTAGCTCCTACACCTTTTACGCGGTTGAAGACACCGTCAGTAGCCGCATCCAAAGCTATGCAAACACGCTCTGCACCCGCTGCCGCAAGCCTCTCGACGTCTCTCGCCGACAGCGGGTTGCATGAAACCGAGATCGGCAGGTCACAAACACCTTTTATTTTTCCCACAAGTTCACAAATGTCGTCGATTACGGATGGGTAATTGACTGCCTGCAAGCAGATGCGCTTGAATTCTGGATGAATTTCTCTTAAAGCGGCGAGCACCCTTTCTAGTTCGCACGTCAGCCAAACGACGCGAGATAACTTCCTCCGGTCGGCATTGCTTTCCCTTGCCTGAGGACAAAACTTACAATTTGAGCTGCACCTATCGCCGTGGTAAGTTAGAAAATGCGCGGTCGTCGGTGCCGCCGAAAGCCGACCTTCCCACAGGCCCAACACGACACCAGTGCCGAAGGCAACCCTTATTTGGCTGATCCGAGGCTCCGGCAGATTTGGGCGTATATACGTCCTGCCGTGGACTTTCGCATTCCCTCGATGCAATGTCTCAACTGAGACAAAATGTCTTACGTGAGACAACATTTACACCCCATCAAATTTTTCGATCGGCACGGCGCAGCAAGCCTCGAGCCTCTTCACTTTCAATCCCATGGCCCGAGCAGCTTCGATAGTCCGCCGTTCTGGGATCTCCACTCGATCGATTCCAGATCGCAGTGCCTGCAGCTCTATTTCTGCCCGTTGGTTCCCTCTGGGGCGCATGCAGCCCAACGCAAGCGTCGCATTCGGTAGCCTTAGCCGAGCACGAGCTACCACCTCACCAATCACGGGAGGCGCGGGCTGGCTAACCTCCTCAAATTTGGTGCCGATGGTGGGATTGAGCACCAGTAGCACAAGGGTCGAGAAATTTAAATCAGCCACGATATCGAGTGCGGCCAACTCGCCTCTCAGCTTCCCTGCGTGCAAGCCGATGCAGATGTGTGGAACGACATGGGGCAGCCATCTACTGAGCTCCAAGAGCGTCCGCCGATGATCCTCCACCCTCCTTTCGATACCGAGCACGTCCTCGATTGTTTCATCATCGCCTATCAAGTCGAAGTCTGCTAAGTCTACTCCCGCCTTGCCGATCTCACGCGCGAGCCAGCCTGGCATCAAGCCTGTATGGGCACTGATGAAGAGGCCGGTCTCGTGCTTCACCTGCTCTATCGCGTCCAGGAACGGCTCGAACGGCACGTATCCATCTTCATTGTACCCCCCGCTGAGCAGCAACCCCCGGGTCCCGTCTGAAGCGAGTTTGAGACATGTCTTACGCAAGACATCAGGCGTCGAGCAGTGGATCATCTGCTGAAGGTAGCGCCCACCGCAGTGCTTGCAGCGAAACGCACATGAATCGCCGGTGATGGAAATCGTGGGAAATCTAGGGTGTGGATAGCAAGCGTAAAAGGTTGGATCTCTCGCCAGCTTTGTTTTCAAGGCCTGTTCCTGAAACTTTATCCCCCCTAGCGCTTTTTCAACCATTCATCCGATGCATATTTTGGTTTAAGCATGCCCGCGAGCTTGAGTTCCTCTTGCGTGAGCTCCCCCTCCACCAACTCCGCGCCCAGCGCGCCTGCAAAACCGTCCCTCATCGCACCCCTGACCTCGTCGAATCCAGGCTTACGGCCAAGTTCAAGCGCAACCGTCGTCACCCGCTCGTAAACCGATGATATGAATTTGTCCGAAATTTTCTCGGGGCTCACCTTGAGCAGCTCGAACATCAGCCGCACGTCCGGGCCAACTAGAACCGTGCCATGCTGAAGAACTGAACCCCATCGACGCGTCTGAGCGCTGCCAGAGATCTTCTTTCCGCCTACTTGAACATCGTTGATGGGCTTGAACTCGGCTTGCAGACCGAGTTGCCGAAAACCGCCGATGAGCCCTCCGCAGATCAGTTCGTATGATTCGATTATATCATCAGGCATGCGATCCTGCCCACAGACGACGCTGTAGGTAAGCTCTCCCCCATGGTCATGAAACACCGCTCCACCGCCCGTGATACGTCTAACCATTTCAACGCCGTACTTTTTGGCGACATCAAAATCGACCTCGAGCTCTGCACTCTGGAAGCAACCGATTGAAACCGTCGATGGCAGCCAGCGCCAGAATCTAACGGTGTTGGGCGACTTTCCCTCGGAGTTGAGTTTGAGCAGCGCCTCATCTATCGCCATGCTCATTGGTGCGTCATCGATCCGCATCGGAAGCAGCCGCCATTCATTCGCCAATCTCATCGCCCACATTTGTTATATTTATAACAACTATCACGTAATTTTATCCCCCGCCGCGCGCAAAATTGCCTCGATCCAGTGCTCTGGCTCGACCATCGGCGTGCGCGCGCCGGATGATCCGAAAAAATTTTCCACCCTCTCCATCAAACTTTTTCTATCCACTCTGGAGCCGATCAACGCCAGCTCGAATCTTTCCAATGCGTCTTCGGGATACATAAAAAAATCCCCGCTGATAGAGATCCGCAAAATTTGATCGCCCGCCAGCTCGACCTCGACCTTTATCAGGCCTTTAGGTGCTTTAAACTCCGCGTACCCCAAGGGGCCAGCCCTCCTATTTCCACTTTGTTAAAATCTCCTCCCTCTGGAAAGTTGCCCTGCTAAGGGAGAACAAACCTGCACTTGCCAGGGCGAGCATCAGGCCGAAGGCCACGAGCGCCCTCCACTCCAGAGAGACGATCCCGCCCACAAAAAGTAAATAAAACGCGAGAACCGGACCGATCCCGATCACGCCCAACTGCATCGAAGCACGGACATCGCTTACCTTTGATGAAACGAAAATACACCAAGAAACAGAGAGCAGACACACCAGCGGTGCATAAATTAACATGACGACCGCTGAGATTAAGTTCGGGAGCAGAAGGTAGCCGAAGAGGGGGAACGTGAGAAAATCAACAACCACCACCAACCCCACGAATGAAGCAACGGTCGCGGCCATTGCTGGCAGGAATGCACCCAACCCCTTGCCTATCAAAAGCTCCAAATCGCTCGTGGGTGTTGCGAGCAAGGGCTCTAGCTGCTTGTTAAGCTTCTCCCCCACGAACGTGTAGGATGCTATGGTCGCGGGAATTATTGCAGGTAAGAACATGAACATCAAAACTGTCAGGTTCGCCAATCCCGCCACCATCGCCTGCTTCGGCGGCAGCCCAGGTTGAGCGAAGGGCGGCAGCTGAACAAATGGCCCCTCGCTGTTTGTAATTGGATAAATTGTGCTGATTGGAACGAAGATGGCAAAAATCAAAGGTATTCCGATGAGCCCATATAGCACGTACCTACGCTTTTTAATGCTCGCCATGTCCTTCTTGGCTATCTCCCAAACTCTATCAAGCCTCACTTTCCTTCACCAGCTTCAAGTAGGTCTCCTCCAGCGCGTTGGCGGAGCGAGTCACATAAAGCACCTTACCCCCCAGCTTGACTATAGTTTCAACTATCACGGGATTTATAACTTCTGGATCCTTTGAGTCTATCAGCAACCTGTTTCCATCAACTTCAACTTCATCCACGTGTTTTACCCTTTTAACCGCGTACACTATCCTCTTGCTTACGCGCTCGAGCTGTATCTCGGTTCTGCTGGGTCCGAACTTGCGCTCCAGTTCGCTAGGAGAGCCAACAGCGATGAGCTTGCTGTTGACGATTGCCACTCGGTCACAGAGCCTTTCGGCCTCGTAGAGGTTGTGGGTGCAGAGGAAGATCGTCCGCCGCTCCTGTTTAAGCTCCAGGATGAAATCACGCACCACCTTAGCGGATTCGGGTGCGAGGGCGGCGGTCGGCTCGTCGAGGAAGAGTACCCTGGGCTCGTGCACCATCGATCTAACTATCGCGAGCTTCTGCTGCATCCCCTTTGAAAACGTCTCTACGGGGTCGTTCCTTCTCCTCCAAAGGTTGAGCATCTTCAAAAATCGTTCGATATTTTCTCCTCGCTTAATCTTCGGCATGCCGTAAAGTTTCGCATAAAATTCGAGGTTACGGTACGCGCTGAGTTCACCATATAGTCCGGGTGACTCGGGAAGTAATCCGACTATCTCCCTTATTTTCAGCGCTTCCTTTCCAACCTCGTATCCGCCGACGAAGGCTTTACCGGCGGATGGTCTGATCAGACAACATAAAATTCTCACCGTGGTGGTTTTACCTGCACCGTTGGGGCCGAGCAAGCCGAAGATCTCCCCTTCCTTAACATCGAACGTGATGCCATCGACCGCGGTTAGCCCGTTAAATTTGCGCGTTAGATCCTGAAGCTCTATCATGTTATCAACTACCTGCTAACTCAGTATCTTTTCATTCGAATAGAACTTTGGTTGGGTTGTTAATTTTTAAATCCTTACCACAGTTGATTCAAACGCATTTAAATTCAAAGTATCTTCATCATTTTGTCAAACGAATAACTGAAAAATCCAAGGCGACCAATGAAAAATTTTCAACTATAAAAACATTGAAGTTAGAATCCGGTGTGATTGATATGAAGTTTAGAATAAGATCTGTTGCGTTGGACTTCATAGTTGGCGGAATAATAGTGGCAGGAGCTCTATTTGTTGCGTCCTTGTTCGGCCCGGTGTACGGGGGTATATTTGCAGGCGCGCCGATAAGGGCTGGCTCCACGATATTCCTCGAGGGCCTTCAAAGTGGCACAAAGTCCGCTACGGAACTGACCCGCGGCGTGGTGCTCGCCATGCTCGCCAACGTCGGCTTCTCTGTAGTGCTCTACCTAGCCCTACCAAAGTTCGGCCTCTACAAATCCTTTTTTGCCGCCAGCATTGTCTTCCTCGCCCTAGTTGTCGCAATATTAAAGATAAGCTCGTGAGGCATTCCGATGGCTGCTAAGAAGTCACTTAGCCGGCGCTTCAGGCGCTATGTAGAGGCCGATTTCTTGCTATCACTACACCGGAATGCCCGCCTCCTCGCGATAGTGGTCGCAGTATTCGTCTTCACGATTGCCTTGGGTGTTGTGGCAGGAATTTGGAAGCAGAGCGCGCCTGGAAGGGCTGTTCGGAGCGAGGTCGAGCCAGGTCTTAGGCAGATGGAAAACGAGGTGCGGGGGATATCAAATGTACCAGATTTCACTGCCCACATAATTTCGAACAATCTACTAGCCTCTGTAGAGATCATCGGATTCGGAGTATTCTTCGGAATTTTCCCTATCTTTGCCCTAGCAATAAACGGACTCGTCCTCGGTTACGTTTATTTTTATGTTTCCGATATTACGCCTCTCAGGTTTTTCTCCGTAATCCTCCCCCATGGACTGATTGAGCTGTCGGCGCTGATGATCGCTATAACTTGCGGCCTTAGGCTTGGCATAGCTTCCTTGATGGCATTGGCTCAGGAGGATAAGCGTACACCATTGAGAAATGCCGGACACGACGTGGTGAATATGTTGCCAGTCGTTTTCCTACTTTTAATAATTGCGGGTTTCATCGAAGGCTTTGTCAGTCCCTTAGCCGGAACGGCCATAGCATACGCGAAAATCGCACTCGGTCTAACGCTTTTCGGGGCGATGTTATACTGGTTCACGAGAACGCCTAAACGCGTCGGCCGGTTAGCGCGCGCGTAAGTCTTCTTATAGTTTCGTCAATCTCATTTTTTGCAGATGGTGTGTAAGGTAGGCCAGCCTCGCCTATGACGACTTTGGCTAGTTCATTGATGGCAACAGAAGCCGGGCACACTGGCTCGTAGACGACCACAGGCACGCCCTCACGTTCAGCCTCGAGAACCTTCGGATCCTCCGGGATGCCGACTAGGATCGGCATCGCCCCTAGGGCTTTGCTCATAAAATGTTCTATATCCTTGAGCGAGATGTCCGCGGCCTTTCCGACGCGGTTGACCACCAGGCCCCTAGTCCATGCCCCAAGAACGTTCGCGAGACGGATCGTTTTATAACAGTCAACCAAACTTGCGTAAGTTGGATTAGTGACCGGGATCATCTCGCGCGCTGCCAAGATTGAGATTATCGTCGAGTCCGCGATTCCCGCCGGGGCATCGATGAGGAGGAACTCGGTCTGACGTAGCAGCTCGGCTATCGATTGTTCTACTTTCTCCTTCTTCAAGCCGACCAAAACATCCTGGATATCCTCAAATCTGAACCCTGTAGGAACTACTTTGATACCATAATTCTTGTAAACGACATCGTTTACGTTGGCCTTGCCCGCTAAGACATCGAGAAAGTTTAATTCACATTTATGCATGCCCATGATGATGGCCAAATTCGCCATCGCCAAGTCACCATCCAAAATCGTGACGTCATGACCGAGGTTGCCGAGCGCTATGCCGAGGTTTGCCGTGAGCGTGGTCTTGCCGGTTCCACCCTTCCCGGATGAAATGGAAATCGACCTTGGTTTCGCTCTCATTCCAGCCCCTTTTTAATGTAGTTTTTACAATTTGGATAAGGTTGGTAACTACATCAAAATAAGCTTTTGCGAGCCTCCCTAGATGTAAAAATTAATAAAAAGTTGATTTCTTGCCTACTAAACGTATTATTGTTTTAAAACAGTTGTCTAAATGATATATCTGAGCTTTAGGTGAGCTAATGCGCGAGGAGTACTGGTATGCACTATTTTGGTTGCTTGTGATCGGAAGCTGGGTATTCGGAGTCGCCTTCGGTAGATGGGTAGGGGTGGGTGGAGGTTTCTTCCTCGAGCTCAGCAAGGCGGTGCGTGTCCCTAGCGATTTTGGTGCTTGGTGGGAGCCGCTGGTCTACTTCATTTTCACCACCGTGGCGGTCTTCGCCCTAGCCCAGATTTTCTTCGGAGCTGGCGCGGCACTTTTCCTTTTCGCAAGAGGTTTCTACGATAGCACCTTGATAATGAGCGCAGAGAGTACTGTACGCGGTTGGACCTTCCCCAATTTACCACTTGGTGAGTTTATAAATGTGCTATTGATTGTGCTTATCCTCGCCGTCAATTTACCGCTCTGCCTGTGGGCTGGACACATGGGCACTCAGCGCTCGCTGTACGTTTGGCAACGCCTGATTGGGAAGCCCGTGAAGCCAGAGGCCGGCGTGAGGCCCATGCGAGATTTCCTGCTAGTGCTCGCCGCATCAATCGTCGCGGGTCTTGTTGCATCATTTCTCTTCTCGTTTGCACAACAAGTTTAAAGTCTCAAACAAATACAGAAAGTGTGGGTTAGGTGCACACCACAGTAAGTGTTATCAAGGCCGACGTTGGAAGCCTAGCTGGTCACGTAAAGGTGCCAGAGGAACTATTAAAGCTATTATGGCCCGGAGATCTATTCGATGACATTGCATTTGATTATTCACGCAGGGGGGCGATGGAGATTAGTAACTACATGCGTCGCCACGGGCCATTCGAGCCGCATATGCTCCACCCGGAAGAATTAAAGTATACTACTCTACCACAGGTCATAGAGAGACTGAAGAAACGTTTTGAGCCGGTCGAGTGATAACCTTGGCGCGCATGAGATATGTTAAGGCTTTGTGCGCCATTGCAATTTTAGTAGCGATCAACGTGCTCCCAACTGTTCGAGCCGGTTCTTCACCTGCTAAAATCTCTTTTGAACTCTTCCCCCAAAATCCATACAACGCATTCTACATCGGTTCTGATATGACTATCACGGTAAGCATGCGCAACAGCGGTGATAAAGGTGGAGATGCGGAGCTAAACCTGGTTAGTTTGCCTCCCGGTTTCTCCGCAGTTGGGCGCAATGGGATACAGCTGCCTTACATCTTCAACATCCCTGGCAAAGGAGAAAACGAAGAAGTATACCATAGCATTGCCCTCATCCCATCTGATAACGCGAAAAGCGGCGCTGTGGAGTTCACCCTCAAGGATTTAAATGACAACAAATTGTTAGGAGATGAAAATTTAACCTTGAATATGATAGTGCCCAAACTCTCGCGCGAAAACCTGGTCTCAAAAGCTCGGGAGAGGGGTCTTTCTGAAAACGCCCTCATACTGTGCATACCAAAATATCGCCGGTACTGGCACCCGGAGTTAAATGAGATTGATAACGCCGATCTGGGCTATGTTTGGCTCTTGGTAGGTGAAAATGGCAACATCCTCGTAGATGACAACACCGGAAGGATTCTCCTCGAAAACTCTTCGCTGCCGTGGAAGATCGGAGCCATTGAATACGGCGAGGCAAGGCTGTGGTCCGGGGACGGATTTGAAAACGTACAGGTCCCAACTGTCATGGTGGTGGGCGACAATGACTTTGATTTTCGAAGGTTCGAGCTTTATTATGCGAATTGGGATGGCAGCCCGAGCTGGGTGACGCGCCAAATATTTTACTGGACTCCTCAACATGAAGGAGGAATAGGCGAGGAAATACCCGATACCGAGCGCGTCGAGCTCTGGCTCTCAGCAGATAACGGCGAGAATCTGCTCACCCTCAGCGATTACCACTTTAGCGCGTTCCGTTACATTCCGGTCGATAGCTACACCATTATCGACATATGGCACTGCCCCCTGCCATCGGATATC
>Ga0315268_10003976_pt1 | contig 16136 bp, 11 predicted proteins | sample C1_top_MG_FD_204535 | JGI IMG/M metagenome (GOLD analysis project Ga0315268, IMG submission 204535) | Sediment microbial communities from Yellowstone Lake, YNP, Wyoming, USA - C1_top | ecosystem: Environmental > Aquatic > Freshwater > Lake > Sediment | place: USA: Wyoming | collected 2017-08-01
GAAATGCATCATGGGGGGGAGATGGATCCCCTGCAGCCATCTGGCCAGGGGGTTCGTCTGTTCCTCCCCGCCGGACCTGGAGGTGCGCCAGGCATCCCAAAAGACATAGCCGCCCACCACCACCAGGATTACTACGAAGGAGAGGCTGACATACAGGTTGGAGCCGGCCTGGCCCCATTTAGCCAGGACCAGTTCCTGGATCTTGATGCCCACCTGGACCCCCACCCCCGCGGAGGCCGCCATGACCAGACCCAGCTTGATGTCCACCTGCCCGTACTTATAGCGTTTATAGGCGCCCACCAGGGCCTTGGGGAACTTGTGGCACATATTACTGGCTACCGCCACCGTCCCGGGCACGCCCAGGCTCATCATGCCCGGAGTCAACACAAAGGCTCCCCCCGAGCCGATGAAACCGCTCACCAGCCCGCCGATGAAACCCACGATAAATAGAAACCCCACGGATATCAGGTTTAAGTCGATAAACTTGACAGCCTCGGCAGTCACATCGTGCATGGGAAATTCTCCTTTCCAGTCCTGTCTGAATGGGGGTTAGGCGTTCAGGCGTAACTCCGGCCGGGGACGCCTTCTCTGGACCGGACGTTTCGCTGCCGGTCTCGGCTGCACTCTCTTGCCGGCTTCTATCCCTAAGGCGGACCACAGATAATTGGCAAAAGCGCCATGGGCAAAAGAGAAGATGAAGACAGTAGTAATGGGCAGGGCCGCATACCACCCGCCCCTGGTAAAATAGCCCATGACCGTCCCCCCGTTCAGAAACACGGCGGCATATAGGACCGCGGTGAGGGCGCCAAAGGCAATGGTCTTGCCCCAGGGCTTGCTCCTGATGCTTTCCCGTTCTTGAGCCATAACCTTTTCTCCTTGATATCCACTGATACTGAAAACTGGGAGGGGAATCTCTCCCGTGATTTCCTCGTTCTTGATGTCGGGAGCAGTGATCACAAAGTCAATGCGCTTGATCTCCTGGTTGAGGTCTTTAACGGCTTGGGCCACCGTCCCGAACTTCACCACCTGCTCGCCCTTAACTCCCTGGCGGGCCAACCCGGCCTTTACAGTCTCCCAAGCCGCCCTGGCTTCCCGGGTGAATTTCTCCCGCCTGGGTAGGCGAGAGGGCGAGAAGATCTTTCCCGGCCTCTCCAGGACGTTCAGGGCAATGAGGTCATAGCCCAGCCGGGCCGCGAGATGGGTGGCATAATCCATCACCCCCGAGGAAAAAGCATAATCTTTCTCCACCACCAGGATTTTCCGTCTTACCCCCGGCTTTTGGAGGTTCACCCCCTGATCAGGATCAAGGGCGGCGGTCTCCAACAAGGTGAGGGGGGGCTCTTTTCCTCTGCCGGCCCTCATCCTCTTGCCTTTGCTCTTGCCTTGAAACCTTTTCATGAAATTCATCATGGCCTTAAACTTTCCTGAAACCTTTTTGATGATCTAGATATTCAAGAACCTTGCCAAAAGGGGCTCTTTCTGTAACATGTTGATATATTAGCAATTATCTGATAAATCCTCCGGTAACGATCCTTTAATGACATTGCACTTTGCAACAAATATTTCTGTTAACCACAATTTATGTTGTTCTATCAACTAGATATAAATTATTGCACTAAAGCCTGCTCTACGTTGCAAAATGTAATAGGCCTGGCCGGAGCCCGGGGCGATAGAAAAAATTCCAAGAAAATCATGAAATTGAAAAAGAGCGCCCTCTAGGCTAAGGTTGCCGTCCCGAAGATTTTCCTTTATAGTGGAGACAATCACTCACCCCAGCCAGAAAGGTGATGGTCATGATCTTTTTCCGCAAAAGTGAAGAAGAGCGACCCAAGGCGGCTCAGGAGCTGGTGGAGTTGCGCGCCGCCATTCACAAAGCCCAGTTGCCCGAGGCGGTGGCCTCCGTGGCCCTGAAGGAACTGGAACGGCTGGAGAAGACGGACCCTGCCGTTGCCGAATATTCCATCGGCCTGAATTACCTGGACTATTTAATTTCCCTCCCCTGGACGCGTTTCACCGAAGACAACCTGGACCTGAAGCGGGCGGAGCACATCCTGGAATTCCAGCATTACGGGCTCAAACACGTGAAGGAACGGATTCTGGAGTATCTCGCGGTGCGCACCCTTTGCAGTCTTCAGACCTCCCAGGTTCTGGTGGTGGATGACGAAGAAATCGCCCGCACCAATCTGGAATACATCCTCCGGAAGGAAGGGCACCAGGTGAGCACGGCCGCCAACGGGCTGGAAGCCATGGAGAAAGTGAAAGCCCAGGAGTTTGACGTGATCCTCACGGACCTGAAGATGGAGAAGATGGACGGCATCCAGCTCTTGGAATCCGTGAAGCAGATAGCCCCCCACACCGAAATTATTATGGTCACGGGTTATGCCACGGTCAGCACCGCGGTGGACGCCCTGAAGAAAGGCGCGGCCCATTATTTGTCCAAGCCCATCAAACTGGAGGAGCTGCGCGCCACCGTCCGGGAGATCATCGACAAAAAGCGGCATGTGCAGATGACCCGAGGGCCCATTCTCTGCTTCGCCGGCCCTCCCGGTACCGGGAAGACCTCCATCGGCCAGGCTATCGCCGAGGCCCTGGAGCGGAAGTTCGTGCGCCTTTCCCTGGCCGGGATGCGGGATGAAGCGGAACTTAGAGGGCATCGCCGGACCTATGTGGGGGCCATGGCCGGAAGAATCATCAATGAGATCAAGCGGTTGGGATTAAAGAACCCCGTCTTTATGCTGGACGAGATTGACAAGATCGGCCAGGACTTCCGGGGGGACCCGGCCTCCGTCTTACTGGAGATCCTGGACCCGGAGCAAAACAGCCATTTTGTGGACCATTATCTGGACGTGCCCTTTGATCTCTCCGGGGTCATGTTCATCACCACCGCCAATGTGGTGGAAACCCTGCCGGCACCCTTGCTGGATCGCCTGGAAGTCATTTATTTCCCCGGCTATACCGAGTCCGAGAAGACCAAAATCGCCCAGAACTATTTAATTCCCCGGCAGCTCCGGGAACACGCCTTGACCCACCTGGGGGTAGAATTTACCGAGGCGGCCGTAGCCAAAATTATCCGGGACTACACCCGGGAGGCTGGCTTAAGAAATCTGGAGCGGGAAATTGCCACCATCTGCCGCAAATTGGCCCGCATCTCCTTAAAAACCAAAGGCGTTTCCGAATCCGTGATCATTGACGAAGTCCTGGTGGAACGTTTCCTGGGGCCCCGGAAGTACAGCCATGAGGCCGCGGAAGCCCAGAATCAGGTGGGAGTGACTACTGGACTGGTCTGGACTGAATTCGGCGGGGAGATTATCTTTGTGGAAGCCACCCACATGAGGGGCAACAAGCAACTGATTCTAACGGGCTCCCTGGGGAGCGTGCTTCAGGAATCGGCCCAGACCGCGTTGAGCTATATCCGCAGTCATGCCCAGACGTTCGGCATTGATCCGGACTTTTTTGCCCAGCAGGACATCCACATCCATATCCCCTCGGGAGCCATTCCCAAAGAAGGCCCGTCGGCCGGGGTGACCATTGCCCTGGCCTTGATTTCGCTGCTCACCGGCCGGCCGGCCCGCCGGGACGTGGCCCTGACCGGGGAACTGACGCTCTCCGGCCGCATCCTGCCGGTGAGCGGCATCCGGGAAAAGATTCTGGCCGCGCAACGGGGCGGAGTGAAAGTGGTGGTCTTCCCCAAGCAGAATGAGGTGGACCTCAATGACCTGGAACCGGAGGTGAAGGAGGGCCTGGAGATCGTCCTGGCCGAGGGCATTGAACCCCTGGTGGATTTGGTGCTGCTGAAGGAATGATTTGAGGGGAGGGCTGGGGAACTTTTCGTAAGTGTTCACCCACCCTCCCCTCAAACTCCCCGCCCAACCCCCTGAAAAGGGGCAATTAATTAAAAAAAGTTACAAGAGTCTTTCCAGTTTATCTTTGAATATCTCCACGTCCTTCCTGACGCCTTTGATGATCTCTTCATATCGGTAGAAGTCCAGTACCCGGATGTCCTTTAAAAGCGGTTTGATATAGATGTCAGGTCTGGAAATTCTTCTTTTTGATTCCACGATGGACGCTTGCATGATCTGGAAAGTGGAGAGGATGCTTTCCAGCATATCAGGAACGGGGTCATTTCCCCGGCGGGTTTTTTCGCCGGAGACGTCGATGGCAACAAGGATGTCGCAGTCCTTACGGATGATGTCGTAAGGAAGGGGATTAACTGCGCCGCCGTCTATCAGTACCCGGTCTCCCATCACCACCGGTTCAAAGATGGCGGGCATTGCCATGCTGGCCCTGATCGCGGGAATCAGTTCTCCCGAGAAGAAAATGACTTCCTGGCGCCCCCAAAAATCCGTGGCCACCACTTTCAGGGGGATTTCCAGTTCGGCGAATTGCCGGGCAGGGATGTTTTTGGATAAAAAGTCCTCCACACCTTTGCCCCTCAATAAGGCTGAGGTGCTAAAAAGAGAAAAATCCACCATTTTATAAATATCTTTAAATCCAACCTTCCCCAGGTCGTGCTCCATTTGCGCGGCGGACGTGCCGCCGGCGTAAAATCCCCCCACAATTGCCCCGATGCTGGTGCCGGCAATAATTGAGGGCTTTAGACCCATCTCATCCAGGACCCTGAGGAAAGCGATATGGCAAAGTCCCTTGGCCCCACCACCGCCCAATGCAATGCCGATCCTTTTCATGATTCTTAGGGGTTAATCGCCTTGTGGGTTTAATTTTGATTAGAATAAATTACTTGAAACTATCGGAGCAGAAAAGTTCAACCTGATTCCAGGCCATACCGTTTCATTTTCCGCCAGAGGGAGACGCGGTCGATGGCCAGGATTTCCGCGGCCTTGGTTTTATTACCGTTCACCTGTTTGACAACCCAGGCGATATAATCCTTCTCGTTCTCTTCCAGGGTCAGGTGTTCCCGCTTCTGGTGGCGCTGCACCTGAAAATGGGGCTGCTGAAAATCCAGGGGCAGGTGGCGCAGTTCAATGGCGGGCCCCTGGGAGAGAGTTACGGCCCGTTCCATGATATTCTCCAGTTCCCGAATGTTGCCGGGGAATTGATAATTCAGGAGCAACTCCATCACCTCCGGGGAAATGCGGTCAATCTGCTTCCCCTGGGCTTCGGCAAACTTCTGCAGAAAATGCCGGCACAACAGGGGAATATCATCCTTGCGCTCCGTTAGGGGGGGGACCTGCAGGGTGACCACATTGATGCGATAGTAGAGGTCTTGGCGGAAGGCGCCCCGCTCCACTTCCCCCTTCAGGTCTTTGTTGGTGGCGGCCAGGATGCGAAGGTCCACGGGAATTTCCGTGGTGCCGCCCACGCGGATCAAGGTCTTTTCCTGGAGGACGCGCAGCAATTTCACCTGCATGGACAGGGGCATATCCCCGATCTCGTCCAACAGGATAGTTCCCCCCGGGGCCACCTCCAACAACCCTTTTTTCACCCCCCGGGCGCCGGTAAAGGCCTCCCGTTCATGCCCAAAGAGTTCGTTGGCCAGCAACTCTTCACTGAAGGCCCCGCAATTGATGGCCAGGAACCGTTTTTCGGCCCGGGGACTCAAGTGGTGGATGGCCTTGGCCACCAGTTCCTTGCCGGTTCCCGTTTCTCCCAGGATGAGCACGGTGGCGTCAGTGGGCGCAATCCGTTCAATATTTTTTCTTAAAGCCTCTATCTGGGGGCTTTTGCCCACCAAGAGGGGAACCCTTTTCTGGCTCTGCACCTGACGCTTCAATTCCGTGACTTCCTGGCGGAGCCCCCTCTTTTCCAGGGCCTTCCGCACCAGGATGCGCACTTCCTCAATCTGGTAGGGCTTGGGAAGGTAATGGTAGGCTCCCTGTTGCATGGCATCCACCGCGGTGGAAACGGTGGCGTAGCCGGTGATGACGATCACTTCGGTGTCCGGGGAGAGTTCCTTGGTGCGTTCCAGCACCTGGAGGCCGTCCACCTGGTGCATGCGCAGGTCCGTCAATACCAAATCAAATTCTCCTTTTTCCAACTCCTGAAAGGCCATCATGCCGCTTTCCACCGCCACCGTGTCATAGCCCTCTCTTTGCAGCACATGATCCAGGTTTTCCCGGGCGATGAGTTCATCTTCGACGATGAGGATCCGGGCTCGCTTCATAAGGATGGCCTCTCTTCCTGGTCTGTGGCGGGCAACGGCAACCGCAGGGTGAATCTGGTCCCCTCCCCTTCTTTGCTTTCCACCGAGATGGAGCCGTGGTGTTTCTCGATAATCCCGTAAACGATGGAGAGCCCTAAGCCTGTCCCCAACCCTATCTCTTTGGTGGTGAAAAAGGGATCAAAGATCCGGTCTATCTCTTCCCGGGCGATGCCGGCCCCGGTATCTTCAACGGTGATCACCCCTTCCCGGCGGGACTTATCGGTGGTGGCGGCGATTTTGATCTCCCCGGGCGTCTCTTTAATGGCCTGGATGGCGTTCATCAGCAAATTTAAAAAGACCTCCTGCATCCGCTGGGCGTCCAAGTCAAGGATTAAATCCCAGGGGACTTGCTCCACAATATCAATACCCGGGGGCACCTGACTGGAAATGAGCCTGATGGAGCGTCTTACCACATCTTCCAAGGGAATGGGCTTGAGGGCAAATTCCCGGACCCGGGAAAACTCCAGCAGGCCCTTAACAATGTCCCGAGCGCGGTTCACCTCCTGCTCCACATTGGTGAGCAATTTCTTTAAGAACTCCGCATTACCTTGATCCAATTCTTCCAAAATGATCTGGCAGGAAGTGGAGATATTATTGAGGGGATTATTCAACTGGTGGGCAATCCCGGCAGTGAGGACCCCCAGGGACGACATCTTCTTGGCTTGCACCAGCTGGTCCTGGCGCTTCTCCAGCTCCCCCACCATGCGATTAAAGGCCTCCACCACCCGCTGGGTTTCATCTCGGGTATCCAGCACCGGCAGAGGCCGGAAATTTCCCTGGGCAATGCGCAGGGTGGTATTTTCAATCACCCTTAGGGGTCGGATGATCTTGCGACTGACGATGAAGATGAGAAAACCCATCAAGGCCAGGAAGGCTATCAGAGAGAAGAGGAGTTGGGTCTTTAGAGTCTGGATGATCTCAAAAATCCTTTGGCGCTCAAAAGAGACCAGTTGTTCCGCCAGCTCTACCAGAGCTTTGCCCCGGGCCCGCAATTGTTCTTCCAAACCCCGGTTCTCAGGTTGGCCCCGTTCCCCGGCCTGGGCCACCATCTGTTCCATCAACCTGCCGTAAGCCAACAGTTCTATTCTGAAGGTATCCAGTTGAGAAGCCACCTTGAGGTTCTTTACTTCCGCAGCCACCTTCTCCAGAACTTCTGCGGCGAGTTGGGTATATCGCTGATTTTCTTTGAGATCCTCAGCCGATCCGTAAAGGAGATAATTCTTTTCGTAACGCCGCATTTCCAAAATTATATCTCTCAGATCATCAGCGATCTGGACTACATGCTGTTTAAATTCGATGGTACGCAAGTAATTGTAGGAAAACCCGCCGATAAAGCCTATGGCCAACAGACAGGCGCTCAGGCCGACGATCACCTTCTGGCGTATGTTTAAATGCAACGGAATCTCCCAATTACCGGGATGCCGGTCCCTTTTTATTCCTTTTTACTCCATTATGATGCATTATGCAACAAAGATAAACTTTATGAGAAAGGGCTTGACAGCTTGTGAGATTTTTTACATACTAAGCCCCGTTTTGGACCAATAATCCGGGGAGGGAATGGACGGGATGGAGATTTATCTTCCCATTGCGGGCATGAGCATCAATTTTTTCCTGGTCATCGGCATCGGCGGACTGGTGGGCTTTCTCTCCGGCCTCTTCGGGGTGGGAGGGGGCTTTTTGCTCACTCCCCTGATGATGATGATCGGCATCCCCCCGGCGGTGGCGGCGGCGTCCGATTCCAATCAGATTGTGGCCGCGGCCTCCTCGGGAGCCTTTGCCCATTGGCGGTTGGGCAATGTGGACTTCAAGATGGGCCTGGTCATCCTGGCAGGGGGAATTGTCGGCGGCACCATCGGCGTGCAGTTGGTCAAAATCCTGCGGGCCATGGGCAACTTCGAGTTTGTCATGAAGGTGGTGTATGTGCTCATGCTGGGGCTGGTGGGCGGCGCCATGTTTGTGGAAAGCCTCCGCACCATCTGCCGCAGCCGGACCCAGACGGCGGCAGGGGTGGCAACGCTGGGTGAACCCAAGCTTGCCGGACTATTCACCAGGCTCCCTTTAAAGATGCACTTCCACCGCTCCGGCCTCCACACCTCGGCCATCTTCCCCTTCAGCATCGGCACCATAGTGGGGATCATGGCCGCCCTCCTGGGCGTGGGTGGGGGCTTCATCATGGTGCCGGCCATGATTTATATCATCGGCATGCCCACGATTGCGGCCATCGGCACCGACCTCTTCCAGATTGTGCTCACTTCCGCCAATGTCACCCTCCAGCAGGCCTTCGTGAATAAGACGGTGGACCTCTTATTGGCGCTGATCCTCCTGGGCGGCTCCACCATCGGGGCGCAATTCGGAGCCATGGCCGGCAAGCGCCTCAAGGGGGAACAGATCCGCATCCTGCTGGCCATCATCGTCCTGGCCTTGACCGTGAAACTGTTCCTGGACCTGGTCCTCACGCCCAGTGACCTGGTGAGCCTGGCCCCCGCCAAGGGTGGAGGGCACTAAGATGAAAAGAATCCTCCTGATTATTTTGGCCCTGGGCCTGGGAGGTCTCTGGGGGACAGAGGTCCTGGCCATCTCCCCGGAGGCCCAGCAAAAGGTGGTGACCGCGGCTTCCAAGAACCTGATCGAAATCGGCGTTTCTTACCGGGGAGACCAGATCCACTTTTTCGGGGTCAACCCAGTGCCGGGGACTGATCTGATCATCAGGCTCACCGCCGAGAAAGATGAAGAGGTCAAACTCTCGGTGAAGGGAAAGGTGGGACCTTTCTGGATGACGGTAAAGCAGTACGACATCACCGGCATCCCTTTCATGTATAAGATTCATGCCAGCAAGCCCATAAGCCAGATCATCTCTGAGGCCACCGCCCAGGAACTGGAATTGGGCTATCCTGCCATCCGCCACAGGATGAAGATGCACCTGGCCCGGGGCACCGCGGCTCCTGATGACGCGGACAAGGTGTTCAAGGGCCTCCTCAAGATCAAAGAAGAGGCCATTCTCTATAATATTGTGGAAGACCCCAAGCGCCTGGAGGTGGCGGAAGGGCGGCTGTTCAAGCATTATTTCCGCTTCCCCCCCGCGGCCACCGAGGGGCGTTACCTGGTGGAATCCTTCTGCTTCGATAAAGGACAATTAGTGGGTTACGGCAAGGATGTCATTCAAATCAAAAAGGTGGGGGTGGAGCACTGGCTCACTCATACCTCCCAGCACCACCCCGTGTTTTTCGGGATCATCGCGGTGCTCATTGCCGTGGGCGCAGGCTTATTGGTGGGCGTAATCTTCAGGAAAGGAGGGCACCATTAATGGCTGAAGAAAAGGCCAAAGCGATTGTGGTCGCCGTTGATGGATCGGCCCCGGCATGGGAAGCCATGGAGACGGCCCTCTCTCTGGCCCGCCTCCTGCATAGACCGGTGGATGTCCTGAACGTCATTCAGCTTCGCAAAGCCGGTTACTTTGCCTTTATTGACCGGCATCTGCAGGTGGAGCATGAAGCCTATGCCCGGAAGGTCCTGGACGAGGCTCAGGAGCGGGGCCGGAAAGCCGGGGTGGAGGTGCGCACCCACCTGTTGGAAGGGGAAAAAGACCCCTCCGAGGCCATCATCACTTATCTGGAAAGCGCGGGGCCCGTCAAGTTCCTGGTCCTGGGCAGTCACGGCCACGGCTTTGTGGGCCGGCACCTCATCGGCTCCACCACGGAGCGGGTGATCCGGGAGGTGGCCCACCGGGGCCTGGCCGTACCCGTGCTGGTGGTTCCGGCAACGGCGGGAGCGGCAGGGGAATAGGTTTTAGGAGAGGGTGATGTGGGGGGATGGCCGGGGAACTCAGGTCCCTGGCCTTCCCCCCCCATATTTTAGAAGGTGGAGTTCAGGGTCAGGACCTGGCCCGAATGCAGAAAATATTTGCTCACCACCAGGTCTAGGCTCCCTTGGGCCAGGGCTTCCTTAATGATGGGGCTCTCCCGCCGCAGAGTCGCGGCCAGAGAATGGAGGTACTGGTCCGTGGCGGCTTCAATGAGGTCAGGGCCGCTTAACCCCGTCTTCCGGGCCTGGGCCGCGGCCGGGGCGATCCGGCGGACGATGGCGCCGATATGTCCTTCGGCCGCCTCCGGGTGTTCCACCGCCGCGGTGACCGCGCCGCAGCTTTCATGCCCCTTGATCACCAGGAGGGGCACCATTAAGTGAGCCACCGCATATTCCAGGCTGCCGATGCCGGAGGACTCCAGCACCAGGCCGGCGGTGCGCACCACAAATAGATCCCCCAGACTTTGATCAAAGATAATCTCCGCGGGCACCCGGGAATCGGAGCAGCAAAGCACCGCGGCCTGGGGCCGCTGGCCCCGGGTGAGGGTGCGCCGCAGGTCCAACAGATTGCGGCCCTGAAATAATCCCTGGACAAACCGCATATTGCCGCCCATCAACCGCCGCCATACCTCCTTGCCGCTTAGCCCCTCGGGGGCCGGGTGCGTCATGGAAAAACCTCCTCATAAGGTGGGGGAGGGCAGGGACCACTTGAAAGAGTCCCTGGCCCTCCCCCGCAACCATCACCGGCAATCGGGCTTCAACTAAGCCCGGGTCAGCTCCTTCAGCAACCGCCCTTGAATAGCAGGAAGCCGATTACCAGGGCGATAATGATGTACAACGACCATTCCATGGAATTTCATCCTTTCCCCGGAGGGGTAAGCCAAAAGCTTGGGGCCCTAATCCTGTTTGTCTTCCAGGCGCTGCTTGAGTTCCTTATTTTGCCGGACCATTTCCCGCCAGCGCATGGCTTTATCGATGGACAGCAGGATCTGCTCTTTGCGGAAGGGCTTGGTGATAAAGTCAAAGGCCCCCTTGGCCATGGCCTCCTCCGCCGACTCCAGGGAGCCGTAGGCGGTGATGACCATCACCAGTGCGTCTTCATTGGTTTTCCTGGCCAACTCCAGCACTTCCATGCCGTCCATGCCCGGCATCTTGAGGTCGGTGAGGACCAGGTCAAAGGGCTCCTGGGCCAGGAGTTCGGCCGCCTCCATGGGGTTGTTGGTCACCGTTACCTGGTGATCGGAATAGCCCTCGATGATCATCTTGAGCAGAGCCAACATGTCCAGTTCGTCGTCCACGGCCAGGATGCGTCCCATTCTTTCTGAACCTCCTCAGTTGGCGGCGTGCTTGGGGGCAGGAGCCGCCTCGGATGCGGGTTCCGGCTGCAAAGATACAAAGAACGTGGTCCCCGTTGGTCCCCCGGTGGTCTCCGGGGAAACCCTGGTCTCGAAGCGGATACTTCCGCCGTACTTGTTGATAATGGCATAGCTGACGGCCAGTCCCAGGCCGGTGCCCTCCCCCACCTTCTTGGTGGTGAAGAAGGGGTCAAAGATGCGGTCGGCGATCTCATTGGGGATGCCGATGCCCGTGTCCGCCAAAACCGCCTCCACCATATAGGTGTAAGGGTTGACCTTGCTGACCACGGTGAGCCGGCCGCCGCCGGGCATTGCAGCCACCGCGTTGTTGATCAGGTTAAGGAACACCTGCTGGAGTTCACCGGCGTCACCCCGGACCCGGGGTAATCCTCGGGCCAGACGCACCTCCAAATCGATCTTCTTGGTCAGTAGATTATTCTTAACCAACTCCAGGACATTCTCAAGATTTTCGTTCACATCGGTAAAATCTTCCCGTTTGGTGGGCTGCCGGGCAAAGGTCATCAGGTTTTCCACGATCTTCTTGGCATTGAGCCCCTGGCGCTCGATGGTCTTGAGCAATTCATGCTCCTTGGTGCCCTGGGGGATGCGGTCCAGCAAGAGTTCCGTAAAGCCCAGCATGATACCCACGGGGTTGTTAATTTCGTGGGCCACCCCCGCGGCCAGGGTGCCCATGGAGGCCAGTTTTTCCGTCTGGGCCATCTGGGCCTCCATGCGCTGGCGGTCGGTGATGTCCCGGGTCATGATCAGCACCCGCTCCACCGTCCGGCCGTCTTCCCCGAAGAGGGGCACGAAGTGGGTGGAGAGCCAATAAGCCCGGTCCCGGATGCGCATCTGGGCCTTGGTCTCGAAGCTCGTCCTGGTGCTCACCGCGTCCCGCACATAAATCTGCATGGCCGCGGCGTCCTCCGGGGCAAAAAAGTCCTGGAATTTCTTTCCCCGGATCCCCGCCGCGGGAACTCCAAAGGCCCGGGCGGTGGCGGTGTTGGCGGTGATAAGGGTGCCGGCCTCATCCACCAGAAAGATGAAATCCCGGGCATTCTCCACCACTGACTTGTATTGTTTCTGGCTGCGGCGCAGGTCCACGGTGGTGCGATCCACCTCCTGCTGCAACTCCACGGACCAGCGCAACTCGTAATAAATAACCGCCACCGCGGCCAGAACCAGGGCAAAGATGAGAATCCCCTGGATTAGGAACTGCCGGATATAGAGGGAGTGGATGGTGCCATAGACCTCGTCGGTGGGCGCCACCACCGCGATGGGCCAGATATTTTCACAGCCGGGCCGTCCATGGGCCTCGGCCGCGGCCGGATCCATTCTGGTATAGGGGCAATCCGGACCCACGTGGGCCTGGGTGTAGGCCAGGAATTTTTCCATCTGCCGGATCACGCCCCGATGCCAACCCGAAATATATTGGGCGGTCCCCTCCTCACCGGCCAGCATCTTGGACTTTTGGATCTCATTGATGGCATCGAATCTGATCAACGGGTTACGGCGGCCCCGGGCCGTAAAGGCATCCTCGCCGATAAATTCCCGTTCCGGATGATATAGAAACAGGCCCTCCCGGTTCATCACCCAGCAATAGCCGGTGCGGCCGGAACGGATGTGGGCGCAGTAGTGGCCCGCGAAGGCACTGGTATCTAATTGCAACAACAGCACTCCGTCCAGCCCGCCGGGAGGTTTGGGATGCGACTCGTCCACGCTCTCTTCATACACCGGCGTGGCCAGGATCATCAGGGGAATTTTGACCTCGCCCCGCTGCTGGACCTGGATGGGCCCCTGGTAAATGCGACCCCGGTTGCCTGGCTCCCGGGCCCAGATCACCTCCGGGGATTGGTTGAAGTCCTGCTTGAGGATATGGGGCCCGCTGCTGTCCAAGATATAGGCCTGGTCGGCCTGGGGACCCTGGAAGTCGATGCGCACGATGGCCACCACCCCCAGCTTGGAGAGTTCGTCGAAACTGACCGCCATGCGATTGGCCCAGGCCACGTCCTCCAGATACTGGATGGCCGGCGAGAAGGCGAGGAGCTTGGCTTCCCGCCGCAAAAACGCCAGGCCGTCTTCTATCTGGCGGGCCGTGGACCGGGCCAGGATCAGTTGCTGCTGCTGGAAATCGTCGGAGACAATCTCCCGGGTGCGCTGCAGCGACAGAAGCCCCAGGATGAAGGCCACCGCCAGCAGCAACACCACCAGGAGACCCAGGCCTTTGAGCAGCCGCCGGAGCCCGATCTTGGCGATTTTCTCTAACAGGGTAGGAATGGACCGGCCTCCTCTCAGCGGTTCAGGTTGTAGCCCTCAGAGATAAACTCTTGGTAGTAGTGGTCCACGGCCTCTTCCGAGAGCATGACCATGTCCAGTTGCTTGCTGGCCATCATCAGCCGGCCCAGCACCTCCAGCTTCTCCTCCAGGGTGGGAGTGTCGTAGCCGTCGATGCGGGCGGTGAGGGAGTCCTCCTTGAGTTCCACCCGGAATTCCAGGTGCTGGAGCACCCGGGCCAGGAAGCGCACCCGGCGCATGCGCCGGGTCAGTTCCGCCCCGCCCCCGTGAAAGATGAGGCTCACATAACTCTCTTCCGGCGTCCCCAGGAAGGATTCGATGGTGGCAAAATGAAAACCCAGCCGGTTGGACAGGTTCATATAGTCGTCGGTAATGATGGCGAAGTTCTTCTCGTGGAGCCGCTCCCTGATATTGGTGTCGGTGGCGGCGCTCATCACCACGGACATAAAACCCGCGAGGTCCACGGGCTTGGGGCCCTTCCAGCCCACGGCGCTCACCCCCCGCCAATAGGCCAGCATGGGCCGGGACCGCAGGTCTTCGGGCCGGACCTGGGCACTATCCGCCACTTCGGGGCTCAGGCCCCCCCCCAGGTCGATGACGCTGATCTCCAGGGGAAGATTGCTCACCAACCGCCTTGCCCCGTCCTCCTCCAGTTGTCCTCCAGAGACCTGGAACAACTCCACCATGGCTTTCTCGTGGGCGAAGCGGGTGATATCGTGGTAGGTGACACAGTTTTCGGGGCGGAAGTCCTCAGCCCGGGGGTCCAGGAGATGGAGGGGCGTGATGTGCTTCAGGGCTCGCTCCAGCACCTTAAAGGCGCGGCTCTGCCGCAGCACTTCATCTCCTCCCCTGGGGGCCTTGAGCAGCTCGGCCAGGCGGCCGCCATAGATGTTCCCGTAGTAAGCGTCCACGGTGACCAGGTCTCCAGCCTTTAGCAGGGTGGTCGCCCCTTTGGCCCCGAAAACCGCGGGGACCTTGGCCTCCCGCAGCACCGTGGCCAGGTGACTGGTGGCGCTGCCGGCCTCGCAGACCACCGCCGCCACCCGATCCGCCACCAGCCCATACTCCGGCAGGGCGCGGGTGGCAACCAGCACCGCTCCCCGGGGCACCTCGGAGAGGATGCCGTCCTCAAGCAAATGCACCGGTCCCGCGGCCGCTCCCCGGGAGGCGATAATCCCCTTTTCCAGGAGCACCTTCTCCCCTTTGAGGCGGGGGGGTAGGTACTCGGCCTTGAGCCGCCGGCTCAGGCGCAGGGGTCTGGCCTGCAACAGGTAAAACTTGCCGTCAGGGCCCAGGGCCCACTCGATATCCTGGGGCAGGCCAAAATGCTGTTCCACATGGTGGCCCAGGGCTGAAAGGGTGAGAACTTGTTCCTGGCTCAAGCAAGGCCCTGCCATTCCCGCAGGAGTCTCCAACTCCAGGATTCCTCCCTCGGGAGCAGGGATATGCATGCGGGTTTTCTCCCCTACGTGCTCCGCCACCAGGCGTTCCGCCTCTACCCGGTAGATATCCGGCTCCACCACCCCGCTCACGGCCAGGGAACCCAGGCCACAGACCGCATTGATGATGGTGGCGGCGCTCCCCTGGCGAGGATCCGCGGTATAGAGAACGCCCGCGGTGCGGGCCGGCACCATCTCCATGATCAGCACCCCCATGGCCAGTTCCTGGTAGGAGAAGCCGCTGGTATGGCAGTAGTACAGAGCCCTGGGGGTGAATTGGGAGGCAATAACTTCCTTGTAGCGCTGCTCCACCAGCTCCCGGGGCACATTGAGAACCGTATCAAACTGGCCGGCAAAGCTGAACTGGCTATCCTCCTGGAGGCCGGAGCTGCGGACCGCGACCCGGGTAGAGCCCAGACGCTCAAGCCCTTCGGAGAGGGCCCGGGAGAGTTCCGGGGGCAGGGTCTGGGCGGTAATCCGCTCCCGGATAGCATCGCCCGCATCCCTCATGCTCTCCAGGTCCCGGATGTGGGAGCGGGTGATTTGCTTCCGGATGAACTCTTCCAACCCCGACTGTTCGAAGAAGAGCTTTTGGGCATAGGCGCTTACCGCGAAGCCCGGCGGCACCAGGAGCCCCATTCTGGTAAGCTCGGCCACCTTTTCGGCCTTACCTCCAAAGAACAGCCCCTCCCTCACTTCGGCCAGGGGCAGGGTGAGGGGTACCGGTCTCATCCCGGTGCCGGCCAGGTCTTCGGATACCAGTTGGGCCACCTGGCGGCGGGCTGTTTCCAGGCCGGCGTAACGTCCTCCGGACATGGCAATGAGGGCCGTCACCAGGGTCTCCACCTCCTGCCCCAGGCGCTGGCAAGCCTGGCGCACATAGTGCATGTCAAAGAGGAACCCTTCGCTCATCTTGACCTGGAGGTCGGTCACGGTGGTCAGAATGGCGCTATTGGCCGCCAGAAGTCGCTTATACTGGAGGTAGCGTTCCAGGAGCGCGGCAGGGGGGCCCAGGGGCGGTGAGGACCGCCGGGGCTGGCGCTTTCTTCCGAGCCATTCTCTCAGCTTACCGATGGCCGTTACCAC
>Ga0315268_10003977_pt1 | contig 16136 bp, 19 predicted proteins | sample C1_top_MG_FD_204535 | JGI IMG/M metagenome (GOLD analysis project Ga0315268, IMG submission 204535) | Sediment microbial communities from Yellowstone Lake, YNP, Wyoming, USA - C1_top | ecosystem: Environmental > Aquatic > Freshwater > Lake > Sediment | place: USA: Wyoming | collected 2017-08-01
ATATCTTCAAACCACGATGATTTATACCCATGTGGCGTCAAAAAAAATATTGGGCGTGAGGAGTCCTCTTGACAAATAATGATAAACAATAGCGAAAAATTCTAAATGTTTCTTTTAAAAGGAGGTTCTTATGAAGATTATTTCGGAGCATAAAATTGATGGTAAGACCCTTCGTCTCATTCAGGGCGATTTAACAGAGAGAAATGTGGATGCAATTGTAAATGCAGCTAATTCTTACCTTCAGCACGGCGGCGGGGTCGCAGGCGCTATTGTAAGAAAAGGTGGGCAGATAATACAGGAAGAGAGCGACAGGATCGGCTTTGTCCCTGTCGGTAGCGCTACTATTACAGGTGCGGGTAAGTTACCTGCAAAATTCGTCATCCATGCAGTCGGTCCGAGGATGGGCGAAGGAGATGAAGATAATAAGCTAAAAAATGCTGTCCTGAGCAGTCTTTTACTCGCAACAGAAAAGGGACTTAGGAGCATTTCTATCCCTGCTATAAGCTCAGGTATCTTTGGATTTCCAAAGGACAGATGTGCAACTATACTCGTGAACGAGGCTTTGAATTATATAAAGAAGAATCCAAAAAGCAGCCTTGAATTAATTGAATTCTGTGTTCATGATGACATTACAATGGAATATTTCAAGAAACAGTTTAATAATATATTAACTTATTGATATTGTTAGTTATAATGAATTCTGATTTCGTAAGTAATGCTTGCATGATCGGATGCAAGGGCATCGTTTTTCCCTTTACAAACGAGTTTTCCCTTTCCTAACTTCTTACGGTGTTTAACCATATCATTAACTACTGAAGTTAAATCAAAGCCACCATCAACACAGTCCTTTATCATGCAGTCCATATTAAAATAGGCATAACCAGAGGGAAAGAAATTAACAGTTCGCACCATGAGAATTGGATTTACTCCTTTATGATAGTAAGTCATGTGAATCACGATGTCTGAAACGTCAGGAAAACGTTCAGAAACCAAACCTGATGCAAGCCTCAGTTGTTTGTTCAGCTCCATCTTTTCCATATAATTCTGTTTGTGTGCCATTCTCTCCTTTCAATTGAAAAGTCTCCCTGTTGAGCAAGGAGACTTTTATCGTTTAATTAAAGTTTACTTACATTGATTGCCTTAAGACCTTTTGGGCCTTTTTCGATGTCAAAACTGACTATTTCACCCTCGGCAAGAGACTTGTATCCGTTACTCTGGATGGAAGAATAATGGACAAAAACATCACTGCCGTCATCACGTGTGATAAAGCCAAAACCCTTGGATTCATTGAACCACTTTACTGTTCCTTTAGCCATTTTTTAACCTCCTTATGTATAGACTAAAATCTCAGAATGAACTTGGAATAAAAAAAGGCAACAAAGCCTAAAAGTCTTTGTGCCTTATCAGATTACAAAAACTTCTGAAACTTCGCTATTATATTAACATAATTGAGCATAAAAGTAAACATGCACACCATTTTAACATTCTGTCTGTATTCCATGATATAATAAAATCACTTTGGGAAAACATACCGGAACATATAAAAGTGAAAAGAGGAGAAAAGAAGCGTCCCGTTTGAAAAAGCAGGAGGAGAAAAGGCAGCGACGCTTTAGCAAAGGAGTCAGTACCCAAAAAGATACCGAGCTGTTAGATCCAGAGACAAAGTCAAAGAATAATGTCAACGAATAAAATTCGTTTTCGCTAAATGCGGTTGGTAATTTATCAACTGCTGTATTTTTTCCTGCACCTCTTCTGGCGTCATAATAGCACCGCCGGGTTTGCCGTAAAACAATACTTCGGATCTGCCGTCAACCGCCAGCCTCACATCCTCTACCATCTGGCCAGCATTCATTTCTATTGTAACAAACCGCTTAATTTCTTCAGCAAGTATAAAGAGTTGTTTTTCAGGAAATGGAAATAGTGTAATCGGCCTGAATAAGCCAACTCTATAGCCTTCATGCCTGAGCCTTCTTACAGAAGAAAGTGCAATCCTTGCAGCAATTCCAAACGCAACAATTAAAACATCAGCATCCTCTGTAAAATAACTCTCGAACATCACCTCTTTATCTTTCATTACTTCATATTTTTTACAAAGTATACGATTCTTCATTTCAAGTTCACCTTCTCCCATATAAAGGGATTTTATTACACGTGGTTCCCTGTCTTTGCATCCATCAAGCACCCAGTCTTTTTCCGGAAGATCCGTTCTTGCATATAAAGTTGGATAAAAAGGTTCCATTAACTGACCAATAATACCGTCTCCGAGTATCATTGCAGGATTTCTATATTCGTCTGCCTTATCAAAGGCGAGCATTGTGAGATCCCATAATTCCTGCATGTTATAGGGCGCATATACAAGTAACTTATAGTCCCCGTGTCCTCCACCCTTGACCGCCTGAAAATAATCGCCCTGACTACCAGATATATTACCGAGACCAGGTCCGCCTCTCTGAATGTTTACGATAACGGCAGGTAGCTCTGCCCCTGCAAGATAAGATATTGTCTCCTGTTTCAGGCTTATCCCTGGACTGCTTGATGAGGTCATCGCCCTTATACCAGCCGCAGATGCACCATAGACCATATTTATTGCTGCAAGTTCGCTCTCCGCCTGTATAAAGACACCACCTACCTCAGGCATCCTCCATGACATATATTCGGGTATCTCATTCTGGGGGGTTATCGGATACCCTGCATAGAAACGACAACATGCCTGAATTGCAGCCTCTGCAATTACTTCGTTGCCCTTCATGAGAATTTTATTATTCACGTTAAAAATTATAACATAAAAATATTTATTTTTTAGCCATTTAAAAGTATTCCTTTTAACTTTTCCGCATACTTCTTGCTCTCAGCATCGCCAGCTATAATTTTCATTTCGATCCCGTTCTTTTGCAAAATCTTGCAAAAAAACAAAGTATCAAAATGTTCCCTGCGATAAACAAATGCCACTTATAAGATATCGGGACATATTGTGATACTGCCTTTTGAAAATCAGGATTTGTACCTAATGCAGAGAGTCTCGAAACAAATCCTCCCCCAATAATTATTTTTGTATAGTCCCAAACAAAAGTAGAAAAAATAATGAACGCACCTGAAAATAATAAAACCCAATCAAGTGAATTTATCCCGACATGATATCCTCTCTGTTGAAAAAACAGAATGAATCCTGCAATCGCTATCATTGTTATTGCACATATTAAGGGTGCTAAAACAGGTCCAGTCCATACTACAGGAATAAGAAACAGGATGTCCCATGTCAGCAAAGAAGGAGGCCAATTCAGCAGAACCTTTAACCATAAATAATAGAAAATATCCCATATACCGAAACAAAAGAGAAAACATGCAAACCTTTCATAAAAATTTTTACCGGCAACCATACCGATGGAGAAAAGCATTACAATGGTCGATATCTCCCTCAAATATTCAATAAAAACTCCTTCTATGGGCATTAGCTTTAAAGGAAATGCAAAACCTTCGGGATAATATAACTGCCTTAAATAAACAACTACAGCAGCTTCAAGAAAGCCCATAGCAATCCCAAAAATGATGAGGAAAATTATTTTGCCTCTTATTTTCATAAAACCTTCATTTGTATTTATAATTATTCATAATTATAATACATGCTAACCCAGATTATTCATAAAGGTAGCAACAATAATTTAGGGTAGTGTATTTGAGCGGATTTTTCTGAAAAATCGTGTAACCTAAGATATAGAGTTCATATGTATTTTCAGGAATTGATTTTAAAACTTCACCGGTTCTGGTCAGAAAAGGGCTGCATCCTGTTACAACCATATGATATGGAGGTAGGAGCAGGCACATTCCATCCTGCGACATTCTTCAGGGTCTTGGGGCCGGAACCCTGGAACGTTGCCTATGTTGAGCCCTCAAGAAGACCAACTGATGGAAGATATGGAGAAAATCCAAACAGGCTTCAACACTATTATCAATATCAGGTCATCCTGAAACCGTCTCCATCAGATAGTCAGGAGATCTATCTCGAAAGTCTCTCTTATTTAGGTATAGACCCTCTCAAACATGATATCAGATTTATTGAGGATGACTGGGAATCACCTACACTCGGTGCATGGGGTCTCGGCTGGGAGGTATGGCTTGACGGAATGGAAATCACACAGTTTACCTATTTTCAGCAAGTTGGGGGGATTGACCTTAAACCGGTTTCGCTTGAATTAACATACGGGCTTGAAAGGATAGCAATGTATCTGCAGGAAGTAGACAATGTATTTAATCTATACTGGTGCAAAGGCATAAAATACAGAGAAATGTATTATACTGCCGAGGTAGAATTCTCAAAGTATAATTTTGATTATTCTGACACTGAACTCTTATCAAAGCAATTTGATGCCTATGAGAAAGAATCAATCAGACTTAACAAGATAGGCCTTGTACTACCATCATATGAATTCTGCTTAAAATGCTCACATACCTTTAATCTGCTTGATGCAAGAGGCGCCCTTTCCGTAACAGAAAGAACAGGATACATCGCCCGAGTAAGAAATCTTGCAAGACTGTGTGCCGAGGCATATTATAAGCAGAGGGAAGAGATAGGGTTCCCTCTTCTAAATTTAGAGGTTAACAGTTGAAACTTCTTCTGGAGATAGGAACAGAAGATATACCAGCCCGATACCTTCCTTCTGCTATCAAACAGTTAAAAGAAAATAGTGAGATAATCTTCAAAGAAAATTACATAAGATTCTCAGATATAAAAACATATGGAACCCCGCGAAGGCTTGCAATGATTGCAGACGGGGTACCTTCGATGCAGGAAGACAGAATAAAGGAGGTATTTGGTCCTTCTAAGAAGCTTGCATTCGATGAGAAAGGTAATCCTACAAAAGCTGCAATTGGGTTTGCAAAATCACAGGGTGTGAATGTAGAAAGCCTTATCATAAAAAATAAAGACAAGAGAGAATATGTTGTTGCAGTTATAGAGGAGCAAGGCAGATATATCAGGGAACTTCTCCCGGAAATACTTAAGAGAATAGTACTCTCAATACATCTTCCAAAATCAATGAGATGGGGCAATGGTAGCATTAGATTTGTAAGACCTATACGCTGGTTACTGGCTTTATTTGAAAAAGAAATTATTACCTTCGATATAAATGGGATAAGGAGTAGTAATATCACCAGAGGACATAGATTCCTTTCACCTGCTGCATTCCAGATAAAAGAGTGCCTGAGCTATAAAAAGTTCCTGAGGAATAATTATGTAATAGTTGATCAGGAAGAAAGAAAGAGAATTATAGCCGGCAAGATAGAGGAACTTTCGGCTTCCTTAGAAGGTAAATCCGTTGAAGATGAAGAACTGCTCGAAACGGTTGTAAATCTTGTAGAGTATCCTGTCCCTGTTCTTGGAAATTTTCCAGAGGAATATCTCAAACTTCCTATGGAGTTGCTCATAACCGTAATGAAAGGACACCAGAAATATTTTGCAATAGAAAATGGAAAAGGCAGACTTACAAATCACTTCATTGTTGTAAGCAACACTAGTGAAGGAAACTCAGAAACAGTGAGAATCGGTGCAGAAAGGGTCATTAAGGCAAGATTCGAAGATGCAAGATTTTATTTTGAAGAGGATAGAAAGAAACAACTCTTTGAAAGAATAGAAGAACTCAAGAAGGTCACATTCCAGGAAAGTCTCGGCAGCCTCTATGAAAAGACAGAACGTATAGCATCTATTGCAGGATTTCTTGCTCGCAGGCTTCTGCCTTCAGCAGAGGATAAACTTGTTCGTGCTGCATGGCTTTCAAAAACAGACCTGATAACAGGCAGCGTAAGGGAGTTCCCCGAACTGCAAGGAATCATAGGTAAATATTATGCTATACACGATGGAGAGGATATCACAGTTTCAGAAGCTATAGAGGAACAGTATCTTCCGGCACATTCAGGTGGTAGGCTTCCGCAGACAGATGTCGGCGCGCTCCTCAGTATAGCCGATAAGATAGATAACTTAGCTACCTTTTTTTCAATAGGACTTGTACCAACAGGCTCTGAAGATCCCTTTGCCCTGCGAAGACAGGCACTCGGCATTTTAGCGATAATGTTTATCAGAAACTATAACCTCACGTTAAAAGAACTTATAGATAAGGCTTTAGAAAACATCCCTGACATAAAAAATATTAAAGAAGTAAGGGAAAGCATCTTGCAATTTTTTAAAGGCAGGGTTGAAATGGTATTCCTGGATCAGGGGTACAGTCCTGACCTTGTACAGTCAATCCTCGCCTTGTCTTTTGAAGTACAACTAAGGGATATAAAGGAAAGGCTTGATGCTATACAGAAATTCAAAGAAGACAAAGAGTATAACGATTTTCTACTCGCTATAAAACGTGTGAACAACATAATTCCAGAATCAGCAGTTCCTGAATTAAGAACAGAACTCTTGATAGAAGAACACGAAAAGATGCTTAGAGAAAAGCTCGATTCTGTCAGATATGATATCATGAGCCTTCTCAAAGAGAGAAAATATTATGAAACAATTAAACTCCTTACCTCACTTACAGAGCCTATCAATAATTTTTTTGACAATATCCTTGTAATGGACAAAAGGGATGAAATAAAGCAAAACAGGCTTGCATTGTTAAACGAGATCTGGAACACAGTATCAACCATTGCTGATTTTTCAAAGCTCTCTGCAAGCCAGTAACACCAACCCCCCTCACCATTACAAATGCTATTAATTACCTTTGTATATTTTCAAGCTAAAATAAACAAATGGCAATTGTAGAAAGGTTTTCTGCCTTACGTTACAGAGACTTCAGAATCTTCTGGTTCGGACAGCTTATTTCCCTATCAGGCACATGGATGCAGTCTGTTGCACAGGGATGGCTTGTATACAGTCTGACAAAATCACCTTTTTATCTCGGTATGGTTGCAGCCGCAGGATCACTGCCTATACTTTTATTTACCCTTGCAGGCGGCATAGCAGCAGATAGACTCAGGAAGAGAAACCTTCTTTTAATGACTCAGGCATTGTCAATCATACCGGCACTTCTTCTCGGCATACTCACAGATATTGATATAATCGCTGTCTGGCAGGTTGCATTACTTGCTGCATTTCTCGGAACTATCAATGCCTTTGATATACCCGCAAGACAATCTTTTTTCATAGAGATGGTTGGCAAAGGCAATCTCATGAACGCCATAGCATTAAATTCCGCTGCCTTTAACGGCGCACGTATGATCGGCCCAGTTATAGCCGGGGTGACGATTTCCTATATAGGACTTCCGGGATGTTTTTATCTAAATGCCTTCAGCTTTATTGCGGTTATAATTGCACTCTCAATGATAAAGACAAAAGGAGAGGTCAAAATACGTTCGAAAGGGTTTGCAAGAGATTTCATAGAGGGAATCCAGTTTATAAAAAGAGAACCTGAGATATATCGGATCATACTTCTTATTGCGGTGTTCAGCTTTGTAGGCCTTCCCTATATAACCTTTCTTCCCATATTCGCGGTGGAGGTTTTAGGAGCAGGCGTTAAGGGGCTTGGATTCCTTGTAGCAGCCACTGGCATAGGTTCCCTTTCGGCTGCATTGTTTATCGCATTTAGAGGCGATATCAAAGAAAAAAACAGGTTTATTTCCGTATCAGCCCTCTGTTTTTCCTTTTCGCTTTTTGCCTTTTCATTATCAAAGGTCTTTTATCTCTCTACAGCTATTCTTATATTTGTCGGGTGGGGAATAATGAGCTTCCTTGCAACAGCAAATAGTTTTTTACAGCTCTCTTCACCGGATGATCTGAGAGGAAGGGTGATGAGTGTATATGCGCTTGTGTTTTTAGGCGCCGCCCCTATAGGCAACTCACTTATAGGCATCTTGGCTGATTCTGTCGGGACTACAAACGCAGTAAGTATTTCAGCCATAGTCTGCATTATCTCATCAATTATCTTTTCTTTGAAAATATCCAATCGGAAGTATTTGACTAAATTGTCCAACTGATTTATAGTTTATAAAAATATGGTACAGAGTATGACAGGCTTTGGCAGTGCAGAAAATAATGGTTTCAGGGTTGAAATCCGCTCTGTAAATCACAGGTTTATTGATATCGCAATAAAGATGCCTCCTTATATGAGTCAATATGAAATACCTCTAAGGAATATCCTTAAAGAAAGATTTCACAGGGGAAGATTTGATGTTTCTATCTCTACAAATGAACATAAAACAAAGCAGCTAAGAATAAATAAAGAGCTGGCAATGGATATATGTACTGCCTTGCAGGATTTACAGAAAGAACTCTCCATACCAGGCGAGATAAACATAGAGACACTCGCAGGATACAGGGAGCTCCTTATCGAGGAAGAGCCGAAATACGATATTGATGCGCTCTATTCCGCTTTTGATGAAGCCATCTCTAATCTATGGGAAATGAGAATAAGAGAAGGCAATTTTCTTTCAAAGGAGCTGCAAAAGAGGATAGAGTCACTGAATGTTATGAATAATAAAATAAAATCGCTTGCTCCTCATGAATTTGTAAGGTGTATGGAAAAATTCACTGAAAGGCTTAGCCAGTTATTTGAGGCCGGAGAGATTGACAGTACCAGGATAACTCAAGAGGCGGCAATAATAGCCGAGAAACTTGATATATCAGAAGAGATAAGCAGAATAGAAAGCCATCTAAAACATTTTTCTGAAATCCTTATGAATGATAATATAATTGGAAGAAAGCTCGATTTTATTCTTCAGGAGATAAGCAGGGAGGTAAATACCTTAGCATACAAGTCAAGTGATTATACTATATCTAACCTTACAGTTGAGATGAAAACTGAGATCGAAAAGCTGAGAGAACAGGTACAGAATATACAGTGAACAGTAAATAGTGAACAGTGAATAGTGTAAGTAACTGACACTGACCACAGACAGTGAACACTTAGCAATAGAGGTGAATATGAAAAAAGGTAACCTAATTCCTGCACTCGTTAATATAGGTTTCGGCAATGTTGTTGCGGCTTCTAAGGTTGTTGCAATCGTGACCCCGGGTTCTGCACCCATGAAGAGGCTTCGCGAAGAGGCAAAAAAGGAAGGCAGATTAATTGATGCAACCGAGGGGAGACGAACTCGTTCGATTATAGTGACAGACAGTAACCATATTATATTATCAGCCCTTCAGGCAGAGACAATCACACAGAGATTCTTAGAAGGAAAGGAAACTCTTGCAGGAGAGGAAGAATAGGGGCAGCTTATTCATAGTCTCAGCACCTTCAGGGACCGGTAAAACAACGTTATGCAGGAAACTTGTTTCGTCACTGCCTGACCTGAAATTTTCTGTTTCATATACAACACGGCAACCACGACCAAGAGAAGTTAACAACAGGGACTATACGTTTATCAGCAGAAACCAGTTCATGTCAATGGTTGATAAGAAAGAATTCATAGAGTGGGCAGAGATACACGGAGAGCTGTATGGCACCTCAAAGAAGAGGCTCGAGGAACTTATTGATTCAGGTATTAACGTCATTCTGGACATCGACACGCAAGGCGCGATGCAGCTAAAGAAAAAAACCGGAGAAGGCACATATATCTTCGTACTCCCGCCTTCTATAGAGGTACTGAGAAAAAGACTCGAAAAACGTATGACTGACTCAAAAAATGAGATGGAAAAAAGAATTAAGAGGGCGGCTGTTGAAATAAAAAGCTACCGTAAATATGATTATGTTATAATTAACAATACTCTTAAAAATGCGCTTAAAGAACTTAAGGCAATAATAATCTCGCACAAGGTTAAAACTGAAATGATTAACCCTCTCTGGATCAAAGAGAGGTTTAAAACCTATTCTTGACAGGTTTAAGAATTGGAGGGTAAGATGGACATTATTTCTTTACCGATTGAATATGATCGTAACAAGATTGATGGGAGATTTAGAATTATAGCAATAGCAGCTCAGAGGGCAAAAGATCTTGCTTTAGGAGCTAAAACTAAGATTAAGACAAGGTCAAGGAAAGTTTCTACACAGGCCCTCGAGGAAACAATAAATAATGCCGTCGAATTCCTTACTGGTGAAGAGGCCAAAAAGGCAAAAGAAGAGGCCAGAAAATTTGACTATAGAAAACTCCTTGAAGAGAAAAAGAGGGAGATCAGCACTGAGGACCTAACTGAGTTTGAGAAAGATTTAAAGGTATATCTCCACGAAAAGGAGACAATGGACAAAACGGCTCTGGAGGGTCTCTTCGTTGAAAAACAAGAAGAACAGGGTTCCTGAAAAGTCAAATATTTTTCAGGATGACGGTGGTGCTGAAGGATAAATCCATACTCCTTGGCGTAACAGGTGGAGTGGCGGCTTATAAGACTGTTGATCTTATACGAAGACTCAGAGAGGAAGGTTCATCGGTTACAGTTATCATGACCGAGGCCGCTAAGAATTTTATAACACCGCTTTCTCTTGAGGTCGCCTCCCGGAACAGAGTTTTTTCTAGCCTTTACAGCGACCCTATGATACATATAAATCTACCTGCCAGTGCAGATATCCTTGTTATAGCCCCGGCAACAGCAAATATAATTGGAAAATTTGCAAAGGGTATTGCTGATGATCTTCTGAGCACAACTCTCCTCGTATTCAGGGGCAAAGTAGTTATTGCGCCAGCAATGAACTGGAGGATGTATGAGAACCCTGTTTTTCAAGAGAATCTAAGAAGTCTATTATCCCATGGGGTTATCCAGGTTGGACCTGAAAAAGGTAACCTGGCTAGTGGAGAAGAGGGTATAGGAAGGATGTCAGACATTTCTGAAATAATCGAGGCTATCAGATATGCCCTTTCAAAGAAAGATCTTATGAAAGAGAAGGTCCTCGTAACTGCAGGTCCTACAAGGGAGTATCTTGACCCCGTCAGGTTCATTTCCAACAGGTCATCTGGCAAGATGGGTTATGCAATTGCAAGGGCTGCCTTCAGGAGAGGCGCAGAGGTGACTTTAATCAGTGGTCATTCAGCATTAAATCAACCTAAAGGGATTAACTTCATTTCTGTTGATACTGCAGCGGATATGCTAAATGCTGTAAAAAAAGAGATAGATTCATCAACCGTAATGATAATGTCTGCTGCTGTTTCTGATTTTATGCCGGCAGAGAAAACTAAAGAGAAGTCCGAGAAATCAGGGGAGCTACTTTTAAGATTAACCCCTACCCCCGATATTATTTTAAAGGTAGGTAAAAAGAAGAAAAGGCCGTTTATTATCGGGTTTGCAGCTGAAACTGACGGGAGGATTGAACGTGCAAAAAAGAAATTGAAAGAAAAGAATATGGATATGATCGTGTATAATGATGTGACACAAAAAGGTTCAGGGTTTGACGTTGATACAAACAAGGTTGTGATTATTGATAGGGAAAAGGAGATAAGGCTTCCGCTTTTAAGTAAAGAGTCCGTTGCAGATGCAATATTAGACAGGTTAATCGAAATCAGGGCTTGATTTTTTACTATTTTATTTAAAAAATAGTCATATTATGGCACTTGAAGACATAGAAAGATTAAAAGAAAAGGTGGATAAGGATCCGAATTCAAAGCTCTTTATTCCACTTGCTGAAGAATATAAGAAGGCCGGGATGTATAACGAAGCCATAGATGTCCTTAAAAAAGGAATCGAAAGACAGCCTGGATACATGAGCGCATATGTTTCCCTGGGCAAGATATATATTGAGAGGGATATGCTTAAAGAGGCAAAGGTTGAATTCGAAAAGGTTATTAGTGAGATTCCCGATAATTTATATGCCCATAAAAAACTTGCCGAGATTTACAGGGACCTTGGAGAAAAAGACAGGGCAATGAAAGAATTTGAAACGGTATTACAACTGAACCCAATGGATGAATGGGCAGTAATGAGCCTTGAAGATTTCAAAGCGCCGAAAACAGTCGAGCATATAGAAAAATCCATTTTTGAACAGGAAACTGAAACGCCATCTTTAAGTCTGACCGATGCTGATCCGTATATATTGCAGGAAAAGTATATGGAGGCTATGAATGTATATAGAAAGATTCTTTCGATCGAGCCCGGTAACATTCAGGTGATGCAGCGTATTGAAGAGCTAAAGGCCCTCTTAAAACTTCTCGGTAAGGACAAAGAAGAATTAATAGCAAAACTTGATAATCTGCTCGCCGGCATTAAAAAAAGGCGTGATGAGGTTTTAGGAAGTTAGCGGAGCAACGATATTCAATCTTGACATAAATAACGACTCATTGGTCAGGATGTATTGCGGGTTATAACAATGAAGAAAAAAGTAAAGAAGGTATTAGTCATCCATGGTCCTAATTTGAACCTCCTTGGAAAAAGAGAGACTGAGATATACGGTAGGAAATCACTCGATACTATTAATAAAAAAATTCGTTCACTCGCCTCAGAAATTGATATTGAGGTTACCACGATACAGCTTAACAGCGAAGGGGAGATCGTAGAGGCTATACAAAAAGGTAACTATGATGCCCTGATTATAAACCCTGCTGCATATACTCATACAAGCATTGCAATAAGGGATGCCATAGTAGCAGTGGGTAAGCCGGCAATAGAGGTCCATTTATCAAATATCCATAAACGTGAGGAATTCAGGAAAAAGTCTTTCATAGCAGAGGTTGCTGTTGGCCAGATAAGCGGCTTCGGTCCTGATAGTTATCTAATAGCCCTGAGAGCTGCAAAGAATATCCTTTCTAAGTGAATAATAGTAACCAAATTCCAAATACCAATAATCAAATAAATTTCAATAACCAAGCACCAATAACCAAACAGCTTGGAATTTTGGTTGTTGCTGTTTTGTTTGGTTATTGTAGTTTGGTCATTGGTGATTATTTGTAATTTGGGATTTGGTTATTGAATTAAATTTCTAATATTATGATTAGAATACCTACTACTTTCTATTTGTCACGTCTTATCCAATTAAGACAATTTATTAATAGGGAAAAAGTTGATGGTTTTTTCATCACTGACATAAATAATGTACGGTATCTCACCGGTTTTTCAGGCTCATTAGGTTTTCTTTTAATTACAGTGGAGAAAAAATTTTTTGTGACTGACTTTAGATATAAAGAACAGGCAGAAAGAGAGGTAAAGAGTTGGGATATTATTATAGGAAAAGGAGATATTATAAAGACCATAAAAACTCTCTCTAAAAAGACCAGCATAAAAAAACTCGGCATTGAGTCTTCCGTGACATATGAGTTTTTTAGAAGATTATCTAATACAGGTTTAAGTTTAAAGGCTTTCAAGGGACTTATAGAAAAGATGAGGAAAATAAAGGATGTTATTGAAATAAACTCAATCAGAGAGGCGGTAAGGCGTGCAGAGAGCGCGTTTCTTGATGTAAAGCCTTATATAAGAAGAGGGATTAAAGAAAGGGCTATAGCACTAAGACTCGAAGAAAGATTAAAAAAGACAGGGTGTAGGCACATTCCCTTCGAGGCAATTGTTGCCTCTGGTCCTAATTCTGCTATGCCCCATGCACGGCCGACTGAAAAGAAATTGAAGGAGGCTGACCTTGTAATTATAGACTGGGGTGGAGAGGCTGATGGATATTTCTCTGATATGACAAGGACTTTTCTCATTACAGGAACTAATCTCACTAAAAAGAAGGAGATCTATCAAGCCGTATTAAAGGCAAATAGAAGTTCTATTTCTAAGATTTTACCAGGGGTAAGATCTAACGATATAGATTCCTCTGCCAGAGAAGTCATAAAAAAAGCAGGTTATGGTGAGTTTTTCGGACACGGAACCGGACATGGAGTCGGCATTCAGGTACATGAATTGCCGCGTATAACATGGAATAAAAGTAATATCATTAAAGAGAGCATGGTTTTCACAATCGAGCCGGGCATTTATATTCCGGGACTTGGAGGAGTGAGAATAGAGGATATGGTTGTGGTAAAATCAGATGGTAAGGAAGTCCTGACGGCTCTTCCAAAGAAGCTTGAGATAATAAGATAGTTTTTGTTCAGTTCGCTCGGATTATCCATAAAATTAGTAACATCAACTGGGGATAGAGTATTTGAGCGGATTTTTTTGCCGATATTCAAATACCCCCCTTCATCCCCCCTTGGCAAGGGGGGATTTAAGGGGGGTGAGGTAAAAACCTCGGAGTCCTGAGTTTATCGAAGGACGAGAATGAGCGAGGATACTCTATCCTCAGTTTAATCAGAAAAGTTTCCGTTTAGCGCATTTGAGGCATCATAGGTATTTCAAATTTCTGAGGTTTTTCTGTAATTAAGGTCTTTGCCCCGATTCCATATCCAATAAGCACCATCTCAAAATCTTTCGATTGAGATTTTATCACTCCGTAAGGTGGGACATCCTTATGAACCCATGCATCTACCACTCCATCCGGCTCCTGGTACTGGAATCGTTTTGTTGTGAATGTCCCGGCCGGGACATTGATAGTCTCTATTCCTTTATCAACCACCTTAGCTGGTTGTTTATTGACTTCTGAAGGTTGCTGTCTCATCAGCGTAGGTATCTCCATGGCAGGTTCATTTCCTGTCTTGACAATCACCCTTTTAACATTATTTGGATCCTCAGGATCCCCAGAGACAAGCACCTTGATAACAGACCTACCCTCATGCTTTGTTTCTATCACAGTTTCATACCAGTAGGCATCTCCTTCTTTCCCGACTATGGCAATCTTCATTTTTGAAGGCTGACCTTCCTCTGCTGTTACCTGATACTCAGCCCATCCGCCCACTATTGGCTTAAACTCGGTATAGAAGCGCGGTCCGGAAGTCTTTCCAAGCTGCGCATAAACTATACTTGCAAGAGATAAAGTAAAAACAACTGAAATGATACAGATTAATTTTTTCATAGCTGCCTCCTATTCCTGTCTGCAATGAGAGTATAATGTTCAAGGCTTTGCGCTGTATCGTCTGCCTTTTCAGTTTTAATCTCAAAAATAAAGCGGGCGGCATGGAGCGATTTTAAATCTTAATTCAAATAATTGGAGCGCCGCAAAACCGATTCTTATCGGGCGTGTGCCGATCTTTTTGGTTTTTTAAGCCTCCGACGCATTTCTTCTTTAGAAAATCCGCCCTCAGATTTTTGCCGTGAACGAGAACGCCCAATAAGATTAAGAAACTGTGGATTATTGCTCAAAGAAACAGTTTCAATATCCGCATTGCTAATGCCCACGAGAGCAGCAATTGGTTTGCCCTTGACTGTAACTATCACTGGTTCCTTTAACACTTTTTTTGTGTAATCCGAAAGTGGCAAAGTAGCCTTTTTAACTTCAATAGTTTTCATAAACTTATCACCTCTTTCCCTATTTTAACCTTGTTCCTTTCTTTAATTCCAACAGCCAGTATATAAACAACAGGCCCTGGCTCATCTTCAACATCATAATATACACGAAGAGCGCCGATTCTCAATTCCCAAGGGGCAACTGGGTTAGGGCGCATTGGTTTACGATTTCTTGTCTCCACAGTTGGCTGATACCGCAATTGTCTTTCTACTGTGTCCAGCACAATTGACTGCTGACGTGAAGTTAAGACTCTGAAATGATCTTCCGTATCTGGAGAATATTCAATCCGATATTTCAGTCTTTATTCCTTTCTTAAGTTTACAGTACTTGTACGCTAACGTTCAAGGCTTTGCAAAGTGGCCGTGCTTGTCCCGTCCTAAGCTTTAAGCGCAGGCAGGTAAATGGCACGGTTTCTTGCAATGAATTTATTGGCTTCTTGCGTTAAAGTGCAATAACCATGACATAGGCCATTTGGGCGGCGGCCACAATGAAAAATCTGATGAAGCCGCCGCTGCAAAGCTGTTTGTTGTGCGATTTAATTTGCGTATTCATAAAGATATAAAGTGGCGTATTAATATCTATTCCCCTTGCTTTTATTGCAACTAAAACAAATAAGTCTTTTATTTATCAAATTTAGGGTATCCAACGGACTCATTATCTTTCCCAGACTTTTTGTGCTCACCCTCCCCTTTATCCCCTCCCATCGAGGGAGGGGTAAATATAAAAATTAGATAAGGGTTTATATGGGTTGATTATTGATTAAAAAACCTGTGATGTCAAGGATTTTCTAATCTTATGACATGGACACTAATGCAGCAATTCACGGTGAAATATAGGATGTCATCTTCATAAGCTTTCTGAGGACAAAAAGATTTATTTTTCGCAAAGATACCTCTTATGAAGGCATTTACAGATTAATCT
>Ga0315268_10003978_pt1 | contig 16135 bp, 16 predicted proteins | sample C1_top_MG_FD_204535 | JGI IMG/M metagenome (GOLD analysis project Ga0315268, IMG submission 204535) | Sediment microbial communities from Yellowstone Lake, YNP, Wyoming, USA - C1_top | ecosystem: Environmental > Aquatic > Freshwater > Lake > Sediment | place: USA: Wyoming | collected 2017-08-01
GAAGACCAGCGAGAGGGTGTTTTTAAGTTCGGAAATCCAGGCCACCGACGCCACGCACACGGGATGAACCGCGAAGATCATGGCCGCCAGCCAGGCGCCACAGACCTTCAGCCGCGTCAGCACGCGCCACACGAGCAAGGCGTTGACTGCGTGGAGAGCGATGTTCACCGCGTGATAGCCGGCGGGATTGTCCCCCCAGAGTAGATGCTGAATCCAGAACCCGACTGTGGCGAGCGGAAAGTCCCCCTGAAACCAGATCGAACCGAGCGTGTGTTCGCCCGTCAGGAGCGGATTTTTCTTCACCAGCACCAGATCGTCCCAGACGAATTCGCCGGGCAACACCGGCCAGTAAACGGCGAAAGTCACCAGGACAATCAACGTTGCGCCGAGCGAGCTTCGACGCATGGAAGCTTCGCCGTCGGCAACGGAATGGTCGTTCACGCGCGCAGGATAAGCAGGCCGAGTCGAATGACAAGGTGCGCTTCGCCGAGCTTGACTCACCAGCATTGCAGACTGTGGACTGTGCGCGTGGACCCGGGATTAAACATCATTCACGAAGACGCGGACTTGCTGGTCATCAACAAGCCCGCCGGATTGGTCTGTCATCCGACGAAGGGCGACGCGCATTCAAGCCTGATTGGCCGGGTGCGTTTGCACCTCGGCGATGGCGCGCGCCCGCATCTGGTCAACCGCCTCGACCGCGAAACCAGCGGGGTCACGATCGTGGCCAAACAGGACACCGCCGCGCGGGAACTGCGCCGGCTTTGGGAAAGCCGCGCCGTCGAGAAGGAATACGTGGCCATCGTTCACGGCCACGTTGCGGCGGAGCACGGCATCATTGACGCACCCTTGGGACGCGATGAGCACAGCCGCGTGGCGATCAAGGATTGCGTGCGGCCAGATGGCGCGCCATCGCAAACAGAGTTTTGGGTCGCGCGCCGGTTTTCGCGGGCGGAAGGAGATTTTTCCTTGTTGCGCGTCGCGCCGCGCACCGGGCGCAAACACCAGATTCGCATTCACCTGGCGCATCTCGGCCACCCCATCGTCGGCGACAAGATTTACGGCGGCGACGAGGACTTGTATCTGGCGCTGGTCGAAGGCCGGCTGACCGCCGAACAGCGCACCCGGCTCATTCTGCCGCACCACGCGTTGCACGCCTGCGCCGTGCGCTTTGTCTGGCGGGAACTCCCCATCACTTTTTGCGCACCACCCGAGTTGTGGTTCGAGATGTTTGGAGATAGCCACCCTGCTGCGTCACATTAAATGGGTTGAGGGCCTATTTGCTAAACCCACTTCTCGAAAGAATGCTTTCTTCCAGACCTGGGCGATGCGCCATTCAGGATACTGAATCGAGGTGGCTGGCTTTGTTTCTTGTCGCAAACTCAAGCTGAGTTACCTTCAGGCTCATGAACGCCGACGAGACTCCCGCAGCGAAGTCTTCGCCGCCGGCTTGGCGTCAGTCCGACCAGACGCCCAGCCTGCCGGAGGTGCATCGCACGCTGCCGGTGCCCAAATCGCTCGGGTTCTGGCGAAAGCTGCTGGCGTTTTCCGGGCCGGGCTATCTCGTCGCCGTCGGCTACATGGATCCCGGCAACTGGGCCACCGACCTCGCGGGCGGTTCGGCGTTCGGTTACACCCTGCTCTGCGTCATCCTGCTCTCCAATTTGATGGCCATCCTGCTGCAGTCGCTGTGCGCGCGGCTCGGCATTGCGACGGGCCGCGACCTCGCGCAAGCCTGCCGCGATCATTACCCGCCAGCCGTGGCCATCGGGTTGTGGGGACTGTGCGAAATTGCCATCTGCGCCTGTGATCTCGCGGAAGTCATCGGCTCGGCCATCGCGCTGAATTTGCTTTTCAAAATCCCGCTCGTCTGGGGCGTGTGCATCACCGCGCTCGACGTGCTGGCCGTAATGTATCTCCAGAACAAAGGTTTCCGTTACATCGAAGCGCTCGTCATCACGCTCATCCTCGTCATTGGCGGGTGCTTCCTGCTGGAAATTATTTTCTCGCGTCCAGACCTCGGCGGGGTGCTCGGCGGTTTTGTGCCGAAATTTGAAATCGTCAAAAACCCGCAAATGCTCTACCTCGCCATCGGCATCCTCGGCGCCACGGTAATGCCGCACAATCTTTACCTGCACTCGTCCATCGTGCAGACGCGCAAATACGAACAGAACGCCGAAGGCAAACACGAGGCCATCAAGTTCGCCACGTTGGACTCGACCATCGCGTTGATGTTCGCGCTCTTCATCAATGCGGCCATTCTCATCATCTCCGCCGCCACGTTTCACCAACACGGCCAGCACGACGTCGCCGAAATTCAAGAAGCCTACCACCTGCTCAGTCCGACGCTGGGCGTTTCCATCGCGAGCGTTGTGTTTGCGCTGGCGCTGCTGGCGTCCGGCCAGAATTCAACGCTCACCGGCACGCTCGCCGGTCAGATCGTCATGGAAGGTTTCCTGAATATCCGACTGCGGCCATGGCTGCGGCGGCTCATCACCCGCTTGATCGCGATTGTCCCCGCCGTCATTTGCACCGCGATTTACGGCGAAACCGGCACCGCCAAGCTGATCGTCTTCAGTCAGGTCATCTTGAGCCTGCAACTTTCCTTCGCCGTGATTCCACTGGTGCTGTTCACGTGTGACCGGCGGAAGATGGGCGAGTTCGTCGCGCCGCGTTGGGTTAAAATCCTTGCCTGGCTTACCGCCGGCATCATCGTGGTGCTCAACGTAAAATACTTGTCAGATTTTCTTGGCGTCACCGCCTGGGTCATGCGTATCGTTTCGTAAAGGCCAAGCCATGTATCGCAAAATTCTGGTCGCACTTGAAAACAGCCGGGCTGACGAAAGCCTGCTGCCGCACGTGACGGAGCTGGCCAAACGGTGTGGCTCGGAACTCCTGCTGGTGCATGTCGCCGATGGCTGGGTGGCGCGCAACTTCGACCGCCTCAAGCTCGCCGAGTCCGACGAGATGAAGGCCGACCGCGCGTATTTGGAAACCGTGGCGGGACAACTGCGCGCTCAAGGGCTGACGGTCACGGCCCGGCTCGCACTCGGCGATCCACCCGGTGAGATTTTGAAAACCGCCGAAGCCGAGCAGTGCGGCCTCATCGCGATGACGAGTCACGGCCACCGTCTGCTCGGCGACATTGTTTACGGCAGCACCATCAACGAGGTGCGGCACAAGAGCACGATCCCGGTCCTGCTCGTGCGCGCGGAAAAGAAGTAGCCGCGTTTGCTAGAACGCGGCCAATCATCTTGCGAATCATCCAACCGCAAACAGAAGTTCGCGGCTACAGCAATTCCACAACCCGCCGGAATTCCGAGTCCGTGTTGTAAAAATGGGGCGAGAGTCGGATGTAGCGTTGGCCTTTGCGGTCGGCGCGCAACGAGGTGATAACATTCGCGTCCAATAATTTTTTATGAAGCACCACGAGGTCCTCGCCCGGCTTGAAAAACGTGACGATCCCGCTGGCGTTTTCCGGTGGCGCGTCGGCGTTTAACACCGTGAACCCTTTCGCCTGCAACGCAGGCACGAGCCACGCGCGTTTGCGCAACAACTCGCGCGCGATGTTTTCCACGCCGAGTTCGAGTATCAGTTCCATCGCCGTGTTCAGTCCCACCAACCCCAGCAGGTTTTGCGAGCCGGCCTCGAATTTCTTTGAGCCACTGCGATAAACGATTTGCTCCTGCGCGACGAAATCCGGGCAACGCACATTGTGCCAGCCGTAAACCGGCGGATTGACACGCTCCTGAAGTTCGCGCCGGACGTAGAGCAACCCCGCCCCGCACGGACCGAGCAGCCACTTGTGCGCGTCCGCCGCCAGAAAATCCACGTGTTCGACCGTCGTCGGAAACGCGCCGAGCGTCTGGATGGCGTCGAGGCAGAAAAGAATTTTTCGTTCGCGCAGATATTTTCCGATGGCTGCGTGATCAATCCGGAAGCCGCTGATGAAATGGCACGACGCCAGCGCCACGAGCCGCGTGTTTTCGTCAACCTGGCCCACCACGTCCTTGGGCCGGATTACCCCCAACCCGCGCGTGTTCAGCAGGCGCACCTCAACCCCCTGTTTCGCCAGCGCCATCCAAGGATAAACGTTCGCCGGGTAATCGTCGTGGTAGATGAGGATGTTGTCGCTCCGGCGAAACTTGAGCCCGATGGCGATGAAACTCAGTCCCAGCGACGTCGGCCCGACAAACGCAACCTCGTCCGCCTGACAGTTCAGCAAGCGCGCCGCCACCTTGCGCCCCTCGCTCAGCGCCGCCGGAAAGATCACGGTTTCCTGGTCGCTCTGGGTCGCTTGCTGCGCGTAATCCGCAATCGCCTGTGCGACGCGCCGCGGCAACGGGCAATCCCCGGCGTGTGCGAGGAAAATCTTGTCGCGCGCGACGGGGAATTCGCGCCGGCGGAGTTCTTCGTCCGCGAGAATTTCGGTCAAAGTCACGCGGGCAAATTAGCTGTGAATTGAAGAAGGGCAAAGCGGAATCAAAATCCGTTTAGGATTTTTCCGAGATCGCTGTTTGGACCGTACATGCCGATCCAAAATTGAACGACCTTGTATGCGATGCATAACGCGACGGCGAGGTAAATGATTTTCGGCACCCACTGCGCCACGGCGTGCAGTTTGCGCGTGCCTTCTTCCTGATAAATGCGATGCAACTGGCGCAACGTCTCGTCGAGTTTACCGCTGATTTCGCCGCTGTTGTATAAGTTGGCGAACGTTTCCGGAAATCGGGGACTCGCGCGGACGAGTTCGGCGGGCGTTTCACCGGCGCCCAATTGGGGTTTCCACGCATGGACCGCGCGGCGCAACGCCGGCGAACCACTCGCGGTGGCCGCCAGTTCCCACGCTTCGATGATCGTCACACCGGCGTTGATGAGCGCTTCGAGCGCGGCGGCGAGTCGCGACAACGCCAGATAGTGCCGCCCGGTTCCCAGCATTGGAATTGGATGGAGGATGGCTTCCACCCACGCGCGCCAGCGTTCGCCGTGTTTGCTTTGCCCGGCGTAAATCATCGCCACAACGACGACGTAAAGCGGAAGCAGCACGCCGAAGGTTTGCGCCAGGTAGGCAAGCAGGTTCCCGGACATGAAAAATTTCGCGAAGGGAAAAATGAAGATCGCCATGTGCAGCAGCGCCACCGGATAAGCGAGGTCGGCGATCATCTGGCGCGTGATGCGGGCGCGGTCGTTGTAGTAATCGGCCAGCAACTTGAAACACGCGTCCAACCGGCCGCTGCGTTCTCCGGCGTCGAGCAAGGCGACGTCGAACGCGGGCAGCCAGCCGCCCGTGAGTTGCAGCGATTCAGTGAAGGTGTGCCCGGCGCTGATTTGCTGGAGCAGGCGCTGGATCGGCCCCCGGAACGAGCGGGCGGGCGGATGGCGCTGGAGCTGTTCCAGCGCGCGCGGCAGGCCGATGCCAGCCGACGTGAGTTGCGCGAGCTGATGGTAAAATTCCGCGCGCTGGGCGAATTGACCGGGCGTGACGATGAGCGGCATGGCGCTCCGCCGCCGGTCAGGCCGTGACGCGGTCGAGGCTGGCCTTGAGGTCGCGTTTGCTGCGCGCGCCCACCAGTTGCTCGGCCACCTGGCCCTTGTGAAACACCAGCAACGTGGGAATGGCGCGCACGCCGTATTCGGCGGCCAGACCCTGATGCTCGTCAATGTTCACCTTGCCGATTTTGGCACGACCGGCGTATTCGTCGGCGAGTTCACCGAGGACCGGTGCGATCATTTTGCAGGGGCCGCACCACTCGGCCCAGAAATCAACGAGCACCGGCGTCGGGGATTGGATCACTTCAGATGCGAAGTTTTCCTGCGTCAAAGTCACGATGTTAGCTGCCATAGGTGAAACGAGTTGATGTTTTCGACAACGACAAATTTTCCGGCAAGTCCGGTGTTACTGCGTGGGGATTCCAAAAATGAGGTAAAGCGTGCTGCCCACCGCCACCAAGCCAACCACAGCCGCAGCGATGGCCAGAACGGTGTCCAGCGTGCCGAGGGTGGTCGCCGCCACTGCCGGGGGGGACGGTCTCGGCCCAACGGGAGCCGCCGTGCGTTGGGCCACGGGCGCTGCCGCGGCTCGTAGAGCGGCGGGGGCCGCAGCTGCGGACGTAGGCGCGCCCGGGGCCATCGGGGCGGCGGTCGCTCCGGTTGGACCGCCGGGTGGAAGCGTCGGCAGTTTGATGGTCGGGGCCGCCGAGGGTTTGGGCGGCAGATTGATCCGGACGGTTTCCTTCTTGGGCTGGACCTTGCCGGTCTCCTTTTTCGGAGGCACCGCGCCGCTCGGGACATTCGGAATATTTTCAGCCATAACGAATATGTGGGTTCAAGGTAGTTTTTTGCCGGAGCGTGTCAAACTCTTATTCGGAAAACCCGCTCCCGCATTTCACGCCCAATCCCCTCGTAACTGCGTTTGTGAAAACGCAGAACCAGCTTCCCTCACCCATCCCGCGGACTCCTCACCGCAATCTCGGCGACCGCCGCCACCACGCGTGCGTCTTGGATGCCACCAGCCAGATCATCCCCGGCGGCGGTCGCTGAACCTGGACGTTAATCGCAAGGCGGGAGGAGCAAAGCCAGGAAGGATTGAACCCTGAACTTTGCGCCTTGATAGGAGAGACACCCGCTCCTATTGTCGTTCCATGAAAAAGATTTTTGTTTTGCTGGTGGCCACCGCGCTTTCGTTCACACCGCCGGCGCGGGCGCAGGACGCCGCGGTGGAGGAACGCCTGAACAAATTGAACGCGCATGTGGAGGATTTGCTGGCGGCGCAGGCGGAACAGCAGAAACGGCTCGCGGCACAGACCAAGGAAATTGAAGCACTGCGGGAACAGGCGGCGAAACCCTCCGGCAACTTTGCCAGTCAGGAAGCCCTGCTCAAACTCGCGGAGAAGCTCCAGGAAATTGACCAGAAGCGCGTCGCGGACAACGATAAGATTCTGAAGGAAATCGAGAAGCTCGGCCGGCCCGGCCCCGCGGCCCGAACGGAGAAGAAAGCGACAAAGACTCCGCCGGAAGCAGTGGAAAAAGCCGGCACGAGCGGCGGCGCGGAGAAAGGGTTCGAGTATGTCATTCAAAGCGGTGACACGCTCTCCACCATTGCCCTGGCGTACCGGGAGAAGGGAATCAAAATCACCAGCGAACAGATTTTGAAAGCCAACCCCGGACTGAAACCGAACAGCCTCAAGGTGAGTCAGAAAATTTTCATCCCCGCGTCAGCGCCGTAAGTGGGAAGGAAGCCATGAAAAGATCATCGGTCCTTAAAATAACGCTGCTGGCGTTGATCGTGGCCGGGTGGGTCGTGCCGGTCCGCGCCCAAGAAATGGTCACCATCCCCAAAGCGCGGTTGCAGGAATTGGAGCGCAAAGAGAAGGAACTGGAGAAATTAACGGGCGAACTGGCCCGGTCGCGCGAGGAGAAGGGGCGGTTGGAAAATGAAACGGAGCGGCTCAAAGGCCACGCGCACCAGTTGCAAAAGGCGAAGGAGGCCGCCGAGACCAAAGCCGCCGTCGCGGTCGCGGCCACCGCGAACGCCGAGCCGCCTGTGGTGCACGACACGCCGCCGCTGGATTCGCTGCCGCCATGGAAAAAAGGCGACGCGGTGGATGCGATGGACTTGATGAACCACTACCGGACGGCGGCGGGCCCGGCGGCGAAACGCTACGAAGCGCAGCGCATTCAGGTGTGCGGCGTGATCGTTGGGTTCGAGAAACCGCCGTTTGTCCGCCCCTACGTCATTATGCTTCAAACCACGGAACGGAAATGGAAGGTGTTATGCCGGGTGGATCCGCCGGAGAATTTCAGTGCGGTTTTCACAACCCAGCACGGCGAGGAATTGGTGGGCAGCACGAGCGCGGGGGCGCGCGCCACCCTCGCGCGCGTGGGCCAGAAGGTGGTGGTCGAAGGTCAATGCAAAGGCTTGAGCGGCCAAAGCGTGACGCTGTCGGGTTGCCGGTTGGTTTCAGTGGAATAAAACCGGGCGGGAACGGGGAAAAGATCAACCACGGTGGAAAATTTCGCAGGAGCCATCGGTATTGTGCGTTCAACATTCCAGGAAGCGCATCACGCTATCGCCGTGCTTCAACAGCTTGACCTCATGCCAGGGAATGGGAATTTCAAGCGAATCGCGGCGGGCGTGGCCGAGGATCAAGCGGCCACCGGGCGCGAGGACTTTCGGTAATTTAGGGTCGTCAAGGAGTTGTTGGGCAAAAGAAGTCGAGCGGCGGTTCAGATTCTTTTCACCGTAAGGCGGGTCGGCCAGAATCAAATCGAAGTGACGGCCCGATTCAGCCAGTTGTGTCAAAGCGGTGAAAACATCCTGCACGCGAATTTCGATCACCTCCGGCGGGAAATTCGCAACGCTCACGTTTTGCCGGATAAAATCCGCGTGCCTTGTGGATTTTTCCACACAGAACGCCGACACCGCGCCGCGACTCAAGCATTCGAGGCTCAGCGCACCGCTGCCCGCGAAAAGTTCCAGCACGCGCGCCCCAATCACCCGCGCACCAAGACTGTTGAACACCGCTTGTTTGACGAGGTCCGGCGTGGGCCGCACGGCCAGACCTTTCGGCACTTTCAAAATCCGTCGGGCAGCTTGTCCACCGGTGATGCGCATGGTGGAAAGGAATTAACCACGAATGGACACGAATGAACATGAAGAATTGCGCCGCGAATTCTTAGCGGTGGGATGAGGCCGCTCACCCAAACACCCGGTTTCCCGATTCGTTGCGGCTAACGTCGGCAGAGAGCATGCGCCTGTTTTGAAAATCTTTGCAAAGGCGTCATTCGGGTTGAACTAAAGCGATCGCTGGTCATCGAGAAAAACGAGTCCCACCTTTGCGCTTTGACGGGGGACGCGTTTGCCGTTAAGGTAGGAAAAATACGATGAGTTTAGGTCGCTTAAGCTTCACACCGTTCCCGCTTGCGATGGGCCTGGCGGTAATTGTCGTTTTGTCCGTTCGGAGCCAAGAGTCACAGCCCGGGCAGGAGCGTTCCATTGAGTTTTCCGAGACACGTAGCGGCGTGGTCAGTTCCAACGTCAACCAATCGGGGGTGAATAAGATCACGCTAAAAAGTATGGAGCAGGACCTCAAAAAACCCTTTGAATTGTTTAGCACCAGCGACGATGCAGCAGACTGCTTCACAGCAGCAAATGCGTGGCGACCGCCTCCGTCCACCGCCAAGGCCAGTCAAATGAAAGAACTTTTGGAGAAGCGCAATGAGTGGATTTTTCTCACGCCGGAAGATTACTTTGCATCTGGATTGACGGACGAAAAAATGTTCAACCTCCCCGAATTCGGTTCGGACGGCGAGGAGACAAAGAAGAAGAAACCCCTGGAAAGATACTACGAGCGATTGGACAGAGAGAGCGCCAAATCACGAGCCGCCACCAATCCAGCAGAGGATAGTGACAGGTTAAGTCCGCGACAGATTGGCGAGAAACAGGAAGGGCTGAAGGAATTGGTTTTATGGGGACAGCCAAGTTCGTTGAGTTCGGGGCTGAGCGAAATGGAACAGACCGTGAAGCGCCTGTCCCACGGCGACTCTTCCGCCTTCGGCACAACGGCTGACGCGGCGTCCACGGCAAGAGGTTTTTCCGACCTCTTTGGTTTCGGCAAGGCCGACGCGGGGCCGACACCAGAACAAACTAGCGCCGTGGAAGCGCGGATGGTGGAATTCAAACAATTGCTGGATGGGCGCTCTCTGACGCCGGCTGATTCCGGCGCGGGCGGGTTCAATCCTTTGATCGGCTCGCCGTTGGCGGCGCCACCCACGGGGGCATCCGCCGGACTGAATGGATTTAACGGCGACAATACGCGAGGCGGTTTAAGCCCGTTGTCGCCCAACCCCGTTTCACAGACGTCGTTTCCGGGATTGCCGACCGCCGCCGCCAACTTCGGTTCACCACCGAGTTGGCAGATGACGCCTCCCGTGCCGGAAACGCCGCAGGTAACGCTTCCACCGCCGACATTCAACATCCCCAAACGCAAATTCTGACTCGGAAGTTTTCGGGATTAATCTCAACGCATCACCGGCATCGTACTGCCCGCCACCAAGGTGGTCTGCGGCGAAACTTCCACCAGGCCGTTGGCGGTCGCCAACAAGCCGAGCGCGTTTGAAACTGCCGACCGGCCGTTTGCCGACGATGACTTGGGCCAGCACGCGCTGGTGCGCATCGTATAAATTGACCCGCTCGACGACGGGCGCGGGTAGCACGGCGAGAATTATTTGCTAGGCGTCTTCAAAGCCTGGCTTGCGCGGCGTGATAACGTTGAAACGTCACAGCGTGGGTGACGCGGCGGAAACTTTTTTAACGAACTCAATGCGCCGCGGTGAGCAACAGCACCTGTTCCAACGTGGAGGTACCTTCGCGCGCGCGGTCAAGCGCTACCATGCGCAGCGTTCTCATGCCCTGGCCGATCACGATCTTGCCCATTTCGCGCGTGTTGGCGCGGGCGATGATGAGCTTGCGGATTTCATCGGTGATGGTCATGGCCTCAATGATGGCCATGCGGCCGGCGTAACCGGAATTTTTGCACCGATCACAGCCACGGCCACGGTAAAGGGTCACGCCGTCGAAGATGCTTGGATCAATACTAAGGTCTTGGTACATCTTGGCGGGGTAGGTGACAGGCTCTTTGCAGTGCGAACAGATGCGGCGCATGAGCCGTTGCGCGCAGGACAAAATCACCGAGGAAGAAATCAAGAACGGCGCGATGCCCATGTCGTCGAGGCGTGCGATGGCACCGGGGGCGTCGTTGCAGTGCATGGTTGAGAGCACTTGGTGGCCGGTAAGCGCAGCCTCAATGGCAATTTCGGCGGTCTCGGTGTCGCGGATTTCGCCGATCATGATGATGTCCGGGTCCTGGCGCAGGATGGAGCGCAAGGCGTTGGCGAAGGTGAGGCCGATTTCCTTTTTGGTCGGCACCTGGTTGATGCCGGGTATCTGGAATTCGACCGGGTCTTCGACGGTGATGATGTTGTAAATCGGGCTGTTGAGTTCGTTGAGCGCGGAGTAAAGCGTGGTGGTCTTGCCGGAGCCGGTGGGGCCGGTGACGAGGATCAATCCGTGGGGCGCATCCACGGCGGCCTTGAATTGTTGGAACGTGTCCGGGTCGAGACCGAGTTTGTCAATGCTCGCTGACAGGTTAGATTTATCCAAAACCCGGAGCACGATTTTTTCGCCGTGGACGGTTGGCATGATGGAAACACGCAAGTCGTAGTCCTTGCCCCCCACGCGCACGCGCATGCGGCCGTCCTGCGGCAGGCGGCGTTCGGCGATGTCGAGGCTGCTCATGATTTTGAAACGTGAGGCGAGGGCTAGTTGCATCTGCTTGGGCGGCGGGGTGGCGTCCATCAAAACACCGTCCACACGGTAACGCAGCCGGATTTGTTTTTCGAACGGCTCAATATGCACGTCGCTGGCGCGATCCTTGATGGCTTGGACAAGAATGATGTTGGCGAGTTTGATGACTGGCGCTTCTTCGCTGGAGGCGGCCAATTGGTCGAGATTGACCTCCTCGACGGTTTCCTTGACGGTCTCGACGCTTTCAGGCAACTCATCTCCGTCAGCCCGTTTCTGCGCGTCTTGGATAATGTCCTCCATGCTTCCACTCTTGGCAGCATCGAGGTTGTTGAGCTTGTCAAGGATGGCCTTTTCTGAGGCGATGAAGGGCGTGACCTCGAGTTTGGTGATGCGCTTGACATCGTCCATGGCCAGCACGTTGAGCGGGTCCGCCATGGCGATGAAGAGCTTGTTCTCAAGGCGGCTGATGGCGACGATCTTGTGGTTGTGCGCGATTTCGCGCGGGAGCAGGTCGGCAATCTCAGGCGGAACACTGAGGCGGGCGAGATTGATGGGCTGGACGTTGAGCACACGGCCCATGGAGACGGTCATGTCCTGCTCGCTGACGTAGGATTTTTCGAGCACGAGTTTGATAAAACGCGTACCTTCCTTTTTCTGCTGCTCCATCAATTCCTCGACCTGCTTGGGAGTCAACAACCCGTCCTCGATGAGCGCGTCGGCGATACGTTCGCCAAATGTTTTGATCGCAGCCATGGTTCAACGAAAAGCTTTGCGGAGGTTATTCACGAGATCCACGGGCGGCACGAGATACCAGAGCAGGCGGTTGGCGGTGGCTTCGGCGAGTTCCTTGGCCGCCTGCAGGTTGAACGGGTTGGCGGTGGCAACGAGCACCGACTTGCTCATTCGGTCGAACGGCATCACGCACCAGCGCCGGCAGGTTTCCGCCGGAAAACTGCGGGCCAACTCCAGGTCAACGTCGTATTTATCCATCGGCAGAAACGCGATGCGCGTCTTGTCGGTCAAAAGTTTCAAAGATTTTTCCAAGGGCAAAATGCCCTTGTCCGACAGCAACTGGATGAACGGCTCGATGACGCCGTTGGTTGGCGCGGCCAGATCGGGCGTGCTCCAGCAAAGATCAAAGTCGCCGGAAGTGATGATCTTGCTCTCGACAAAAATCTTGTGCATGGGCTTGCGCCCGTCTTCGATTACTGTGGCTGGCGTTTTGCCCGCGGCGGCTTTCCTGGTGAATTTCGTTCCTTGCTCCGGCGTTTTGGTGATCGCGGCGGGCTCGGCGAATACGGGCTGCATCGCCGCGCTGTGGGACTTGCTTTCGATCTGCTTCAGGGCGGTCCGGACGTCGGGATCATTGGGATGGCGCTGGAGGATCGTTTCGTATTCAAGGATTGCCGAAGAGAACTGCCCCATCTGCACATAGGCTTGGGCGATGCGCTTGGATGTGCTGATGACGTCGTTTTCGCGGCCCAGTTTGCTGTAGGCTTCCTTGAGGATTTCCAGCGATTGATAGTCGGTGGGCTGCGATTGAGTGATGACTTCAAACATCTCAATCGTCTGCGCCAACTGGGCTTCTTCACTTTGACTTAAGGTGCTTGCCATGATTAATCTCTACGCGGCCCAGCCAGTCATAACCCACGAGCGACTCGGCGGGACGGATTTCAATGCAGCAATCTGCCGGCCAGTTTAAGACCTTGCCGCCGTCAAAGCAACTTTGCTTTTGGCCAGCCATTTTGGCAGGACAAAGACACCGCTGTCCAATTCTTGCGCTCGCCGAGCCCCGGCCGGTTTTGGCTCGCGCCACAACCGATGACTGGCAATAACACTGAACACTGCGACAAATCAATGCCCGCGCCTTCCCCCGCCCATGACTCCCGTGTCGCGTTGGGCAGTTGAAGATCACATCGCACCCGTGGCGTGCGTTTATCGTCCGCTCAATTACGCCTGGCCGGCACACGAAGCCTATCTGCACATGTTTGGCGGCAATCACAACGCGTCACCATTCTTTTGTAACCCGAAGGGCTTGTGAGCATCGGTGATTTCACGACCCGCCGCGCGTCGCTCGTTTTTCGCAACGCGCCTGCGATGGTTGGCAAGATACTCCACGCCGGCCAGCCCTGCGACAAATCAGGGTTGGTCACAAACTGCATTGCGGCAGCTAAAAACTTTCAAATTACGGGCTGGTTGAGCAATCAGCGCTTTTCGTGTTGTTAAGTTTATGTTAGGATTCTCTTAATCAAAGAAAGGTAAAGTTATGTTACTTGAAGACGCGCTTGAGAAATACCCGATTGAAATTAAGCTGTGGGACGGCACCATCTGCACTGTGCGACCGGTGGGAAAACGCGACGACGTGCGGCTGCAAAAATTCTTCCTTGCCGTACCGGAGGAGGAGCGGCTTTTCGTCAAGCACCCCATCACCGACCGCACCCTTTTCCGCCAGTGGTGTCGCCAGCCTGACTTTGATCGCAACCTGCCGTTGCTCATGCTGCATGGCAAGAAAGTCATCGGCGAGGCTACTCTCCACCAGCGCGCCGGCGGTTGGAAACGGCACGTCGGCCTCATCACCGTGCTCACGCATCCCCAGTATCGCGGGCGGGACGTGGCCAAACTCCTCGTGGCTGAATTGATTGAAATCGCACACCACGCCGGACTGCGCAAATTGGAAGCCGAACTAAACGGCGAGCGGCGCGTGGCCATCCGCGCCCTTGCACAACTTGGCTTCCACGAGTTGGTGTATCTCACCGATTACGTCATGGACATGAAGGCCGCGACACACGACTACGTGCTCATGGGCATGGACCTGAAAGTGAGCGAGGAATACGCTGGCATTGGCGGTTAACGCAACGCCGTTGCCCCAAAAACGGAGCTTTGGGGCGCGCGTCAAGCTCGTGTCGTGCGAAAGTGATTTTTTCCGTTCTCTTTCACAGAGGGGAGGACCACGCGGCGTTCGTGTTGGCCCGGTTTCAACTCATCGAACCACTGACCGAAAGCTAGCGCAACGTCGTGCCCGTCGCACCGCATGGGCCGCGCGGCGTCCCGGATTCCTTTGGCGGCAAGCTCGAAGACTTGGATGTGAAACAACTCAAAACACGGCGAGTGCCGTTGAAAAAAGGACGACTCACTGGTCGGTTGGACGTGCGGCAGGCCCACCACACCATCACGGTTGGCTCGTGATTTTCTGCCAGTCCACACCTTGGGTGCCCGCGTAAATCGCGAAGGCTTTCTCGTTTTGGATAAGCACAGCGCGCACCACGCTCGAGTCGTCGGCGTAACCTAGATTCAGAATGCTGTCAGGAATGATTCCCAACTTTTTGTGCGCGTAAATCATCGCGAACACCGACTGGGCGATCGCGAAATACGGCAACTCCTTGTACGCGCCTTCCACCGCGTCCTCCGCGGCGTTGGCCAGAAATTCCAACTGGTCAACCAAGTGCGGAAAGTGCGGCGCCTGAATCTGGGTGAATTCCAGTTTCCACTGCGGCAACTGGCGCAAAACCTTTTCCGCAATTGTGGGCGTGATGCTGGCCGCGCCGCTGTTCACAAACTTGACGATCTCTGGCATGGCGGAAGACTAATCAAATCTCTACTCCGGACAAAGCGAAATCCAATCACGAAATTTCAATTAGACCGGGATTGCTGTGGCAACGGGCACAACAGACCGTATTTTGCCGAACAATGAACGAAACTTGTCAGTCGCCCTGTTTCAACTTGCGCCACAGACAGGGAACGCAAGTATTTCTTTATGACGGATAGAATCGCCGTGCGACGCTATCAAAATCTCGCCATCGCCAACCCGGCGGAACTGTGTTTTGGCCGTTGTTCCCGGCCGCTGACCACGCGGCGCGGGCTTTCCATCGGTGGCGGGACGGTTTATCCGGAGTTGAATTTCACGCTGCCGACCATGTTCGTGGACGAAGCGACCATGCCCGAAATCCGCGACCAATATCGGCAGATCATTACCGGGGCGATGCAGCGCGCAGTAGAACTCGAAGCCCCGGGAGTAGTGGTGGAGTTCGAAACGCTCCCGCCCATGACCGAAAATCCGGCTTGGGGCATCGAACTCACGCGCATCCTGCTCGACGCGATGGAAGCCGCCCACGCGAAACACGGACTCAAATCCGTCCTGCGCATCACGCCCAACGATACGCGCGAAATGGTGCGTCCGCCCCGGATGCGGAGCGGCCCGCTTTACGAAGCCATGCTGACCACCTTCGATGGCTGCGCCGCGGCCGGCGCGGAATTGCTCAGCATCGAATCGGTCGGCGGCAAGGAAATCCATGATGACGCCCTGATGAACGGCGACATGCGCGCGGTCGTCTTCGCCTTGTGCGTCCTCGGTGTGCGGGACATGCGGTTTCTTTGGACGCGGCTCGATCAGATCGCACGCCGGCATGGCGTGCATTGCGCCGGCGACACCGCCTGTGGGTTTGGTAACACCGCGATGGTCATGGCCGAGCAGAAGATGATTCCGCGTGTTTTCGCGGCGGTTGTGCGCGCGGTTACGGCGGTACGCACACTGGTCTGTTACGAGTGCGGCGCCGTGGGCCCCGGCAAGGATTGCGGTTATGAAAACCCGATGCTCAAGGCCATCACCGGATTCCCGATGGCTATGGAAGGTCGGACCGCCGCCTGCGCGCATCTCAGTCCGGTTGGAAACATTGCCGCCGCCACCTGCGACACGTGGAGCAATGAATCCGTGCAAAACATCAAGCTGCTCGGCGGCATGGCGCCGACCTGCTGCATGGAGCAGCTCATTTACGATTGCCGGCTGATGAACCGGGCGTTGGCCGATGGACGCACGGCGGCTTTGCAGTATCG
>Ga0315268_10003979_pt1 | contig 16134 bp, 11 predicted proteins | sample C1_top_MG_FD_204535 | JGI IMG/M metagenome (GOLD analysis project Ga0315268, IMG submission 204535) | Sediment microbial communities from Yellowstone Lake, YNP, Wyoming, USA - C1_top | ecosystem: Environmental > Aquatic > Freshwater > Lake > Sediment | place: USA: Wyoming | collected 2017-08-01
GCTTTCTTGTATGGCCGGTCGCTCGCCGCCAGCGCGTCGAAGATGTCCGACACCGTCATCATGCGCGTCTGGATGGGGATCTCCTGCGCCGCCAGGTTCGCCGGGTAGCCCTTGCCGTTCAGCTTCTCGTGGTGCCCGCGCGCGATCATGGGGATGTTGCGGATTTCCTTGGTCCACGGGATCTTTTGCAGGAAGTTGTAGGTGTGCACCACGTGCGACTCGATCTGCCGCCGCTCGGCGTCGTCCAGCGACCCCTTGCGGATGGAGAGCAGCCGCACCTCGTCCTCATTGAGCAGCGTGAAGCGGTTTCCGTCGTAGTCCTCGAACTCTCTCGCTGCCAGGTCCAGCAGCCGCTCGAAGCTCCCCGCCGGGAGCACCGTGGGCTCGTTCGACTCCAGCACCAGCTTCAGGTAGAGGTCCAGTTCCTCCAACTGGCGCGCCAGCTCGGCGTCGAGCTGCGGCTGCGCCTTCAGGTACTCTTCGCGCCCCTTCTGCAGCACGTAATCGATGCGCGATTTCAGGTGCTCCTGCTCCAGCGTCCGCTTCACGAACTGGAAGCGCTGCTTCACCAGCTTGAGCTGCTCGGGATACAGCTTCTTCGCCTTGACCAGCACTTCCTCGCGCACGCCCACCTTGCCGAAGTCGTGCAGCAGCGAGGCGTAGCGGATCTCCTTCATCTCCTGGCGCGAGAATCGCACCTCGGTGAAGGGCGCGGTCTCGCAGCGGTCCGCCGCCTCCGCCAGCGCCACCGTCAGGTTGGCCACGCGGAAGGAATGGCCGCTGGTCGTGGGATCGCGCGCTTCAATGGCGGTTACCGACGCTCTCACGAAGCCCTCGAACAGCCGCTGGATGGAGGCGTAGAGCTGCGAATTCTCGTACGCCACCGCCGCCTGGCTGGCCAGCGACACCATCAGCTCCTGCTGCCGCGCGTTGTACGGCACCACCTCCGCCTTCACCGCCGCCACCGAGCTCAGCTTCGCCTCCGCGCGCCGCTTGGCGTTGATGAGCTGGATCACCCCCACCACCTCGCCCTTCTGGTTCTTCATGGGGACGGTGAGGATGGACTTGGTGCGGTAGCCCGAATCTTCGTCGAATTTCCGCCCGAAGCCGTAGGGCACGCCCGCGGGCAGGTGGTACGCGTCCTCGATGTGCACCGCTTCGCCCGTCAGCGCCACGTACCCGGAGATGGACTTGTCGCTCACCGGCAGCGTGAACGACTTGAAAGGCAGCGAGACGGTATCGTTTTGCGTAAGCATGAAGCGCAGGACCTTCTTCGGCTCCTTGCTTCGCCGCACCACCAGCTTTCCGGTATCGTCGAAGCCGGTCTTATCCGCCGGCTCTTCTTCTTCCTCCTCCTCGACGACGTAGAGCGATCCCGCGTCGCTTTGCGTCAACTCGCGCGATTTCGTCAGGATCAGCTCCAGCACCTTCTCCGTGTCGTGCTCCGCCGAGAGCGCCGCCCCGATCTGGTTCAGGTAGTGGATCTCGCGCACCGCGCCCGCCAGCCGCTGGTTCGCTTCCTCGCGCGTCGCCAGCAGGTGGATGTGGTCGAGCGCGTTGTCGATCATCCGTTCCAGGAAGGCCCGGGGCACGCTGACCGGCAGGTAGGCGTAAACCGCGCCGTGCAGGCGCGCGTCCTGGAAAGGCTCGTCGGCCAGCGCCACCAGGCGCATGTTGCCGGCGCGCAGGTGGTCGTAATTTTCGCCCACCAGGCGCTCGGAGGTCGTCACCAGCACCGCGTCGGCGCCGTTCTTCTGCGCCTCGCCGCTCTCGAAGGTGTGCTTCAGGTGGCGGGTGTTCTCGGCCAGCGCCTGGCGCGCGGCGAAGTCGCTCTCGAAGTACACCACCATCGGCATGGGGCGGTGGCGGGGTGCTGGCTTGGTCGCGGCCGTTTCGGTAGTAGACGCCATACGGGGGGGCGCTCCTGCCCGCGAAACTCTGGCGCACTATAGCAGAGAACCGCGGCGACGGGTATCACGGAGCCCGGGCATTGCCCCGGGTCGCACGCTCCGGGTGGACCATCCGCCCTTGTGGAATCAGTGAGTTAGCGAGAAATTCCTACTGCGTCCGAAGATCGAAAGGAGTTGCGCGCAAGACATGTCGAACAAGAAACTCGGGCCGCGAAATCGGAGGCCAAGCCAGAATCGCGGTTTCCGTCGGCCGATCAAGTGGTCATAGGCCGGGCCCGGCTGCTGGCTCCAGCCGCACGGGCGGCCGGCAAGATGCACCGGCCGCCTGGGGGGAAGCAAACCACCGTCCCAGCCAGGCCGGACTGGAGCGGTAGCCTGTGCGGTACAAGCGGTTGTTCCCGGACCGCTACCAGGAGCGGCCCACGTAGACGTTGAAGGTGCGCAGCACCCCGTTCAGGTTGGGATTCCAGTAATCCCGGTAGCTGCCGTAGTCGAAGATCAGCCCCCCTTCGAATTTCCTGGGGAACAGATAGAAGGCCTTGGATTCCCCGATCCATTGCGGAACGATGACCTCGGAAACCTGGGTGGAACCCAGTTGCAGGTTGCCGAGGGCCTGCTGGAACCCCACGGGATCGAAGGTCACTCCGGGGACCGATCCGGAGATGATGCCGGCGTTGCCAAGCAGGGCGGCGTCGGCGGGGTTCAAGTCGGGCCGCATTCCGCTGCGCGACGAGTTGTAGGTCAGCCTGAGATTCAGCCCCAACCGCTGCTTGACGGTGTAAGTGGACTCGCCCCAGTACGCCTGGGTGATCTGCCGGTAGGGGACGGCAGGCTCATCCAGAACGTATCCGACCGCGTTGTCGTTCTGGAACGCCATGTAGGTGGTCAGGTTGTTCTGCTGATAAGAGTAGCCGAGGTCCAGGTCCCAGCCCGGAACGAAGCGCAGCGTCGCGCTGGCGGTGTCGGTGTAGAAGCGATTGCGCCGCTGGAAGTCGCCGGGAGCATTGGGCAGAGCAATCGCCGGGAAAGCGTTCTGTACCGTGACGCTGAGGTCGTCGCTGAAGACAAGCCACTTCGCCGGTGTCAGCCAGACGTCGGCAAAGGCGCGGTTGTCGCTCTGCGGAACGACCAGGTAGCCGGGATGGTGCGTGCCGGTCCATTCGTAGCCGGCGCGCGCGCTCCAATGGCCATGGTCGTGGTAACGCAGCGCCATCCCCACGGTGTCGCTGAAGGAGGATGGCACCACCGTCAGCAAGTCGGTATTGTCGATCGAATAGATTTGCGGCCAGAGGGAGGCGTTGGAGCGGGTGATGCCGCTGCGCTGATAGTGACCTTCCAGGTCGAAGCCCAGCGGCATCTCGTAATCCACCCGCACGCCTTCCCCATGACGGTGATAGGACACGTCCCCGTAGAGGCTGTAGTACGGCGTGAAGTCGTTGATGAGGTTCTGCTGATGGTAATCGGCGGTCACCCGCAGGCGGTCCACGGGATGCCAGTTCAGGGTCGCGTCCGAGTCGAAGTCGTTCTGCGGATGATCGGTGAAGGTATCGCGCAGGCGCGTGTAGCTGACGTTGCCGTTGACCACGAACCGCGGCGAAGCCGTCCAGTTCAGGTGCAGGCTGTCCGTGGACGCATGGCTCGGCGCGGGAATGTCGAGGTAGTAGTTCCCCGCGGGGAAGTCAGTCGGCGCCGGACCCGACGGAGGAGGGTTGATTACCGAATAGCCTTCATCCTCGGGGGTAAACGGCCCGGCGTAGCTGCCGACGGGGAAGGTGAGCCGGTCATTGAAACTGCTGTAAGCGTGGTCCCAGGTGAGACGCACCGGGCCGAGGTCAACATCCGCCCCGCCGCGGATGTTGCGCGTCGTGTAGTTGACCTGCTGGAACTGCGAGTTGTAGTGACATTGTTCGCCACAGGTCGCCGTGCTGTTCTCATCCAGATAAGCAAACTGAGTAACGCCCGATCTCGCCTGCCAGTTGCCGTTCACGAAGAGATGAACGGGCAGCTTCGGTAGCTTGATCCGGGCGTAAGCGTTGCCCAGCCTTCGGGTCACGCCAAAGGTCGCGTGGGCCGGAATGAGATCGGTAGCGCCGGCGGGGGGAAGGAAGTCGGAGGACATCTGTCCGACGTAGAAAGGATAGTGGTCCTGCTGCTGGACAAAGCTGCGCATATCGAACCCGGTCTGCAGCCGTTGGCCCACCGTGATCTGCGAGGTGGCGGAGTAGTCGTCGCCATTCAGGACGTTGGCGCGGGAAACCACGGTGAGGTGGTTCTGGGGCGAGACATAGGCCACGACGGCATCGGCCCCGGCGGACTGTCGCAGGCTGTCATACTCCCCGACTCGGCCCAGGAAGCCCGAACCGTCGACAAAACGGTAGGCGCCAGGCGTGATCGAATATGCCGAAGTAGCAGCGCCAGGCTGCGTTTCCGCAGAACCGCCGTCCCCGTCGAGCGCGTTTCCGCCCGACAAAGGAGCCAGCGTTCCCGATGACAGCATCCCCAGCGCCCCGCTCGCCGCGCTCACCGCGTAGGCGGATGCGTGCGATGCCACCGGCGTGGCGGCAGCGGGCATGGCCGCATTCGAGGACAGAAGCACGGGGTGCGCGGACAGGGGGAGAGGAGGCGGAACGCCATTCGGTCCTTTATCAATGAACCGGCTGCCCCCGGTGGGCGTGGCGACATCGCTGCCGTGAATCGAGCCATGGCAGTTGGTGCAGCGGTCATCGATGGGCAGGCCGGCTCCGTTGTGGTGGCCGGCATGGCATTGCAAGCACAGGGCCGGCATGCTCACGCTCAACAGGTTGGTGTTCGGCGAGCCGTGGGCGTTGTGGCAGATCATGCAGTTCTCGGTGACCGGCGGGTGCTGGTAGGCGAACGGCCCGCGATACTGCGCATGGCAGCCGAGACAGAGCTGGTTGACGTTGGCGGTGCGCAGATTGTTGCCCGCCGGCCCGCCGTGCGGATCATGGCAATCCACGCAGCTCATCTTGCCTTCGCGCAGCGGGTGGTGGTAGGGCATGCTGAGCTGTGCGGCCTCGGTCTTGTGACATTTCAGGCACGCGTCGTTGGTGGCCGACCGGGACCGCAGCACCACGTCGGTCTCCGGCGAAACCAGGCGCGCCGCGAAAGCATCCCCGCTGGCGGTGTCGAAGCTGGCGCGGCGCTCGGCAGCGGCTTGCGTTGTACTGGCGTGCACCTGGTGGCAGTCAATGCAGCGCACCCGGTTGGCGGCGTGCGCGCCGCCCGACCAGTGCCGCACCTGGTCGTCGCGGGTGTGGCAGCTCAGGCAAACGGCGTTCGCGGTGCGCACCGGGCGCTGCGAAAAGCTGATGATCTTCGAGACGTCGCCGCCTCCCTGGACGTGCAGGCTGCCGTTCCCGTGGCACTCTTCGCACTGTACCCCCTGCTGCGCATGGAAGGCGTGCTGGAAGCTCTTCGCCACCTGGTCGTGACACGTGGTGCAGGTGTCGGCGCCCACCGGGGTGGCCCCGGGAATCGCGACAGACTTGGAAAAAGAAGCCTCCTGCTGCCCATGCTCACTGGCGAAGGAGGGAAGCGCGACGAGGAGAAGAGGAAAAAGAAAGACAACAAGCTGGTACAAGGGCCTGGTCATGCAACACCTCTTTGCCAGCCAAGGGTAGGGGGGAGCACGTAGAAATCTGGTGATGTCAATCACGATTCATTGTGATAAGGACCCAAAAAGGGAATTATGACTCTTAGAATCGGGTTTCTCTAGATGAGAATATGCGGTTGAAAGCGAAAGAATATCGTAGGGCGAGTCAAATGAAACACCTCTACCCCTGAGCAATTTCCCGTGCGTCGTTGCCGAGTCACTCTCTCCACCTGCGGTTCCGCCCTTCCGCCAGCCGCCGGCGGGCCGGCCGTGGCCGCCGTGCCCGCGCCCGCCCCCGTCGCCATGGGCGATTTTGGAACCCGCAGCGGTAACTGAGCTATAATCCCGGCGCTCCCCCCTTGGAAGAGCCACACTGCGCGTGTCCCCGTCGCGCGCCAGGAGAACGCACCATGGCCACGCCTCACCATGCCCACGTGCCCGCCCCCGCGGCGGCGCCCGGCCCGCAGCACTTCCTGCAGCGTATTCAGCTCTTCAGCGCGCTTTCCACCGATGAATGTACCCAGGTCGTCAAGCGCATGAAACGGCGCGACTTCCCGCCCAACCAGATCATCGTGCGCGAGGGCGCCCCGGGCAGCTCCATGTTCTTCATCACCGCCGGCCTGGTGGAGATCCGCAAGAAGGACGCCAACACGGGCATCGAGTTCCTGCTCACGGAGATGGGGCCGGGGCAGAACTTCGGCGAGATGTCGCTCCTCACCGGCAAGCCGCGCACCGCCACCGTCACCGCCACCCAGCCCACCACTTGCGCCGTCCTGGAGCAGAAGGACTTCCAGGAGCTGATCGTGCAGTACCCCAAGATCGGTCTGGCCATGACGCGCATCCTCGCGGAGCGCCTGGAGGCCGCTTCCCAGCAGGTCGGCATCGAGTACATCAACCTCGGCAAGATGAACTTCGACATGCGGGTGCTCGCGCTGCTGCCCCAGACCATGATGTTGCAGCACAAGGTGATCCCCGTGGCCTTCGCCAACAACCGCCTGACCCTGGCCATGGTCAATCCCAACAACATCATCGCCCTCGACGACATCCGCCGCATCATCAAGGGCGTGATGATCGAGCCGGTGATCGTCCCCGAGGACGACTTCAAGAAGTTCATGACCGGCACCTACCTCCAGCTCATGAAGAAGGAGGAAGCGACGCCGGAGAAGCAGATCGCCTCCGCCGCCAGGACCTCGGAGAACGTGCTCGACCTGCTCCAGGACGAGCTCATCCGCGACCTGCAGACGGTGGAGGACATCGCCAGCGGCGAGACCAAGCAGGACCTGATGTCGGCTTCCGAGGACGCCCCCATCATCCGCCTCGCCAACTCCATCCTCGGCATGGCCATCAAGAAGGGCGCCAGCGACATCCACATCGAGCCCATGGAGCCCGACGTGGTGGTGCGCTACCGCATTGACGGCGTGCTGCAGACGACGCAGCGCCTCCCCAAGAAGGTGCAGCTCGGCCTCATCTCCCGCCTCAAGATCCTCAGCAAGCTCGACATCAGCGAAAAGCGTTTGCCCCAGGACGGCCGCATCTCCGTCTCCATGGAGGGCCGCCCCATCGACTTCCGCGTCTCCACCGTGCCCACAAAATGGGGCGAGAAAATCTGCGCCCGCATTCTCGACAAGTCGAACACCGCGCTCGGACTCGACAAGGTTGTGACGCACGAGCCCACGCGCAAGCTGCTGCGCGACATCATCAACCAGCCCTACGGCATCGTCTATGTCACCGGGCCGACCGGCTCGGGCAAAACGACCACGCTCTACTCGGCGCTCTCCGAGATCAACGACCCCGGCGTCAACATCTCCACCGCCGAAGACCCCATCGAGTACGACCTCGGGGGCGTCAACCAGATCCAGGTGAACAAGGACATCGGGCTGGATTTCGCGCGCGTCCTGCGCTCCTTCCTGCGCCAGGACCCGGACGTCATCCTCGTCGGCGAGACGCGCGACAAGGAGACGGCGCACATCTCCGTGGAGGCCGCCCTCACCGGCCACCTCGTCTTCACCACCCTGCACACCAACAGCGCCGCCGGCGCCTTCACCCGCCTCAACGAGATGGGCATCGAGCCCTTCCTCGTCTCCTCCTCCACCATCGCCGTCATGGCGCAGCGCCTTGCCCGGCGCCTCTGCCAGAACTGCAAGGAGCCCATCCCGGCCGACGACTCCACCTGCGACTTCATGGGCCTGCCGCGCGGCTCCAAGATCTTCAAGGGACACGGCTGCGGCGAGTGCAACGGCAAGGGCCTCAAAGGGCGCGTCGGCATCTACGAAGTGATGAAGATGAACGCCGAGCTGCGCCAGATGGTCTCCAAGGGTGCCGTCGCCGAGGAGATCAACGCCGCCGCCCTCAGGGCCGGCATGTGGGACCTCAAGAAATACTCCGCCTGGCTGCTCACCGAGGGCTTCACCACGGTCGAAGAAGTGCTCCAGGTCGTGAGCGTGGAGGAGTAGCCGCCGGCTGCGGGCCGGGCTCGTCGGTATCGCGACCAGAAAGCAAAACGCCCCGGCCTGTGCCGGGGCGTGGTTCCAACGCGAGCGAAGGCCGCTACTCGACTTTCACCTCGATGGGTTGCAGCAGCTTGAAGCTGACGGCGCTCTCGGCGGGGAGCACGACGTCCTTGTTGTTGCCGGTGTAGGCCGCTCCGGCGGTGCCGGCGCCGCCGCCCACCAGGGCGCCGATGGCCGCGCCCTTGCCGCCGCCGGCGAGCGCCCCGATCAGGGCGCCCGCGCCCGCGCCGCCCCCGATCATGGCCGCGGTACGCTTCCCCTTGCCCTTGGAGGCGCGGTCAAACGCGCTGGTCTCGATGGGGTAGCTCTTGCCGTGCACGGTGATGGCGGTGAGCGTGATCTCCAGGATCGCCGCGCCCTTGAACTTGCCGCGCGGCACGGCCCGGACAACGGTGCCGGTGGCGTCAGCGCCCGCCGGAACCACCGTCTTGCCGCTCACTTCGACCGGCTCCGCCAAGGTGGCTGCAAAGCTGTCGCCGGCGCTCGAGATCTTCGATCCCAGGTCCTGCCCGAGGCGCACCGTGAGCACCGTGCCCGCGGGCAGCGTCACCGGCTTGGCCTCCAGGCGGCTGAGCAGCCCGGGCTTCTTGGCGGCGGCGCCGCCCGAACTCGGCGTGCCCGCCGCGCCCTGGTCGCCGGCGGCTGCGCTCCCGTCTTCGGCGGTCGGCGCCTTGGAGCATCCCGCCAGCAAGGCGAGGAGAACGATCACGAGCCCAATCGTCAGTTGCTTACGCATAGAACCCTCCTCCCGCAATCCCTCCCTTTTACCAGAGCGGCGGCAGGGCTTTCAAACACGGAAGGACAATGTCCTGCGCAGAGACGCAGCACGCTGCGTCTCCAGGCGCGCCGAAGAGCACGAACCTACAGCAGCGCTTCGTCGATCGCGGGATGGAGCTCGGAGCGGCGCGCGGCGCGGGCGCCGGCGGGCCGCTGCGGACGCCGCGCGTTCTCGGTGTCGATATGCTCGATGCCGGCCACGTACTGCAACAAGGCGTTGCGGTCGTTGTCGAAGAGATTGGCGAGCAACCGCCGCAGGGCGGAGGCCCGGGCCGTCTCGCGGTCGAGCTGCGGAGCGTAGACGAAGGCGCGCCCCTGCTTCTGGCGCGTCACTACTCCCTTCGCGGTCATGCGCTCCAGCACCGTCATGATGGTCGTATAGGCGAGGGGGCGGGGAAGCTTGGCGCGCACCTGGGCCACCGAGCCCTGGCCCGTCTCCCACAGCACCTTCAGGCAGTCGAGCTCCAGCTGCGGCAGGCGCTGCCCGGCGGGCGGGTTGGCGATGGCGCGGCCGGCGGTCATTTCCCTTCCAGCTTCCCGAACTTCGCGCGCAGCTCGTCGAGGTTGAGGTCGACGGCGGTGCGCGGATCGGGGCGATGGTTCTCTTCTTCGGCGGGTGCGGCGGGGGGCTTCCCGCCCTGGAGGAACTTCGCCGGGTCCAGCAGGTAGCGCTCGAGAGAGGAGTTCCATCCCGCCCACTCGCCCTCGTTCGCCGCCTCGCGCTCCAGTTGCGCGCGCATGGCCTCCATCTTGGAGTCCAGGTCGTCGAGGTAGTGCAGCATCAGCGCCTCCGGGAACATGGGCAGCTTGGGCGACCCGAACTCGTACCTCCCGTGGTGGCTGATGATCATGTGCTCGATCAGCGTCTTGTAGCCGGCGGGGAACTCCGGCAGGGCCGCGAGCTTGGCCTGGAGCATCTCCAGTTCGAGGATCATGTGCCCCAGCAACTGGCCGCGCGTGGTGTAGGTGAACGACCGCGCGTAGGAGAGCTCGTGCACCTTCCCGATGTCGTGCAGGAAGGCGCCGGTGAGCAGCAGGTCGCGGTGGATCTGCGGATAGTTCCGGCAGGCGAGGTCGCAGAGATTGAAGAGCGAAACCACGTGGTCGAGCAACCCGCCGATGAAAGCGTGGTGCAGCGTCTTGGCGGCGGGCGCGGCCTTGTACGCGGCCGCGATCTCCGGGTCGGCCATGAAGCTCTCGACCAGCGCCTTCAGGTGCGGGTCCTGGAACGAGGCGACGAACTCGCCCAGCGTGCGCCACAGCTCCTCGATGTCCTTGGCGGTCTTCGGCAGGTAGTCGGAATAATCGACTTCCGCCTCCTCCAGCCGCTTGAGCTTGTGCACGGTGAGCTGGAAGCGCCCGTTGTACTTGTTGATGAGTCCCTTGACCTTGACGAAGTCGTCCTGCTCGAACTCGGGGATGGTCTCGGCGACGTTGTCCCACATCTTGGCGTCGAGCTGCCCGGTGCGGTCCACCAGCGACAGGGCGAGGTAGGGCTCGCCGGATTTCTTGGATTTGATCTGCTTGTTGGAAACGACGAAGGAGCTGACGACGATCTTGTTCTCGAACGCCGCGGCGTCGCGGATGTAGAACTCTTTCATGAAGCCCCTGGACGCGCGGTCCCAGGGAAGGTCCCGCACGCCCGCCAGACTACATCAAAAAATCACGAACTTCTTCTTTTTCTTCTTCGCCTTGGCCGCCTGCTGGTCGGCGGCGGTAGTCACCACGATGGAGGGCTCGGAGGGGGCCGGGGCGGCGCCGGTGTCGACGTAGCCCGGCTTGATGTGGATGTAGGCTTCTTCGCGCAATTTGGTCAGGTACTCGCGCAGCGCAGGCTGCAGTTTCTGGTAGTAGATGGCCTGGTCGATGTCGTTCTGCACCGTCTTGAGCGGGGGCAGGCCGGCGTCCTGGTGCTCCGTCACCGTGAGGATGAGGAAGCCCTGCTTGGTGCGGATGGGCTGCGTGAACTGGCCGGGCTTGAGCGAGAAGCTGGCATCCTCGAGCTGCTTGGCGAGGGCACCGCGCTTGAAGTAGCCAAGATCGCCGCCCTGCTGCGCGGTCGGGCCGTCGGAGTCTTTCCGCGCGAGCTCATCAAATTTGGCGCCCGCCTGGAGCTGCTTCTCGATGTCCTCGGCCTTGGACTGCGCCGCGGCCACCACCTGGGGATCGGGCATGGCGGTGGGCTCGCTGGAGGTCTGCGGGATGCCGACCAGGATCTCGCTCAAGCGCACCTGCTCGGGACGCTCCAGCTCCGCCTTGTGCTGGTCGTAAAACGCCTGCTCTTCCTGCGGCGTGATCTGGATGTGGGAGCCGACTTCCCGCGAGATGACCTCCTGCGTGATGAGCTGGTTGCGCAGGTTGTTCTTGAAGTCCTCGTAGCTGACGCCCTGCGCCTGGGCGGCTTTCTCCAGGTCGTCCATGGTCTCGAGGTTCATCTTCTTGCGGATGTCGTCGAGCCGCTTGATGAGGTCGTTCTCCACGCTGATGCCAAGGTCCTTGCCCTTCTGCACCAAGAGGTCCTGGTCGATGAGGTCGCGCAGCGCGTCACGCTCGCGCGCGGCATACTGGGTGGCTGCCTGGTCGCCGTACTGCTGCTTCATCTCGTCCTGGAGCTGCTGCAGGCTGCGCTCGTAGTCGCTGGTGGTGACGATGTCGTTGTTGATGCGCGCCACGATGTCCTCGATCACGGTGTCCGATTGGGGCACGGCCGCGGTCTTGGGCAGGCTGTTGTCGGCCACGGCGGGCGCGGCGGAAGGCGGCACGGGCTGCGGCGCGGGCTGCGGCGCGGACTCTTGCGCGAAGGCGAAAGACGCGGCCAGCAGGAGCATCAACACAGCGGACGGGATGAGCGACTTCTTCATGGGACCACCTGGGACGGCCTTCCCCGGCAGCGGCGCAAGCTGCCCGGTCGGGAACAGGCCGCATGGGGATTCACCGATTCTACATGGGCGGGAAGCGGCGCGCCATGCCGCCCGGCGCCACTTCCTCCGGCGAGCGCGCCGGCGTCGCCCTTGCCACCCAGGGATTATGATCTCGGCAGATGCCGCGCACCGTCTTCCATGTCGACATGGACGCCTTCTTTGTCTCCGTCGAGGAGTTGTTCGACCCCAGCCTGAAGGGCAAGGCGGTGGTGGTGGGCGGCAAGGCGAACGAGCGCGGAGTGTGCGCCGCGGCCAGCTACGAGGCGCGCAGGTTCGGCGTGCACTCGGCGATGCCGCTGCGCACCGCCGCCAAGCTCTGTCCCCACGCCATCTTCCTCGACGGCCACCCGGAGCGCTACCGCGCGTACTCGGAGAAGGCGCTCGCCGTTCTCGACCGCTTCTCGCCGCAGGTGGAGATGGCGTCGATCGACGAGGCCTACCTGGAGATGACGGGCACGGAGAAGCTGCACGGGCCGCCGCTGCGCGCCGCCGACGCCCTCCATCGCGCCATGAAGGAGACCACGGGGCTGAACTGCTCCATCGGCATCGCCACCTCGCGCCTGCTGGCCAAGATCGGCTCCGACCAGGCCAAGCCCAACGGCATCCTGTGGGTGCCGCCGGGGGCGGAGCAAGCCTTCCTCGCGCCGCTCGAGGTGCGCAAGGTCCCCGGCGTCGGCAAGGTCATGGAGAAGAACCTCCACGACCTCGGCATCCGCACCGTGGGCGACCTGGCGAAACTCGACGCGCCGTTCCTCGAGGAGCGCTTCGGGCAGTGGGGGCTGGCGCTGGCGGGGAAGGCGCAAGGCGCGGACGCGGGCGGCTGGTTCGACGCCGAGATCGGCGCCGATGCCGACCCCAAGTCCATTTCGCACGAGCACACCTTCAGCCGCGACACGCGCGACCGCGAGCAACTGGAGGCGATGCTGGCGCGCCTCAGCGAGATGGTGGCCCGCCGCCTGCGCGAGCACGGCCTGCACGCGCGCAACGTCGCCCTCAAGCTGCGCTATGCGGATTTCACCACCCTCACGCGCGCCCGCGCCCTCGACGCGCCCACGCAGCTCGATCCCGACATCTTTTCCTGCGCGCTGCAACTTTTCCGCGAGAACTACGACGCGGGTCTGGCGGTGCGCCTGCTGGGCGTGCGGGCGGCCGATTTCACCAACGCCGCGGGACAACTCGGTTTGCTCGACGCGCCGCAGCACGAACGCTGGCAGAAGGCGCTGGCCGCCGCCGACCAGTTGCGCGACAAGTTCGGCGAGGGCGCGGTCTCGCTCGCCCGCGGCCTCAAGACCCGCTTCCGCGAGCGCACCCACGAGAACCCGGCGTCGCTGCCAGGGAAGAAAACTTCAAAAGACTCCTCGGATTAACACGGATCGACACGGATTGATCTCTTTCAATCTTGATCCGTGAGATCCGTGTTGATCCGAGGGAAATGAAGTTACTGCGCACCGGACATAACTGCCGGGCTGCGCAGCGTCACCAGCACGATCTCGGAGGGATACCACAGCCGCATGCGGGGCCCCCAGGTGCCGGCGCCGCGGCTGACGATGACCGTCATGCCGCGCACTTCGTAGCGGCCGGCGAAGAGCGGATAGATCCAGCGGGCGACGTAGCCGAAGGGCCAGATCTGTCCCCCGTGGGTGTGGCCGCAGAGCATGAGGCCGGCGCCGTCGCGCGCGGCGCGTTCGGCTTCCCAGGGGGTATGGGAGACGAAGATGGTGGCGGCGCCGGGGGGATCGCCGGCCAGCGCGCGGTCCACGTAGATGCCGGTATCAGCGACCAGGCGGCGCCGGCTGGTGAGGTCGTCCACCCCGGCCAGCACCAGCCCGGGACGCAGCTCCACCCACTGGTCGCGCAGCACGCGCGCCCCCGCGGTCTCGAGCACGCTGCCGTTGCGCGCCAGCCGCCCGAAGTGCAGCTCGTGGTTGCCGGTGACCGCCCACACGCCCATCGGCGCCTGCAAGCGCCGCAGGTCAGGCAGCAACTCGGCCTCGCTCTCGTCGTCGGCCTCGATGATATCGCCCCCCAGCAGCACCAGGTCGGGACGCAGGGCGTTGACCTGGATGACGCGGTCATTCAGCCAGCGCTCTCCCAGCAGGTTCCCCAGGTGGGTGTCGGAGAGAAAGACGACGCGGGTGCCGTCCAGGGCGGCGGGTAGGCCGGCCATCCGCACCTCGTAGGGCCGGACGACGGGCGCGCGCATCCCCTGCACCAGCGCCACCGCCGAGAGCGCCAGCCCCGCGCCCAGCGCCGCCGCGCGCAGCCGCGGTGCCTGCGCCGGCCAGAGCGCGCCGAAGCCGGTGAGCACGTCCAGCGCCAGCATGGCCGCGAAGAGCAGGAAGGCGATGCCGATCCAGTTGGCGGTGAAGTACTCCAGCACGAGGGCGAAGCGGCGCAAGCCCACCGCCGCCAGGATGCGCGTCGCGAAGTATCCGGCAGCGAGCAGCACCACCACCGTGGCGCGCACCCACCACGGCACCCGCGCGATCAGGGGAATGCTGGCGGCGCGCCGGTACAGGTAAAGGTGTACCAGGCCCCAGATCAGCAGGATGGCCACGAAGAACATCACCGCGAATGTACGGCGCGGGCCGAGGTCTTGCCTGTGACGTAGCGCACAGCCCGGAGGTCGTCGGCTCACGGGTGACGCGCCCCTGGCAGCTATGGCGATGCCGCATTTCCGCCCCGGTTGCGGTGGAGACGGGGGAGGAGGGGAAGCCACAATCTGGCTCGCCCACTTCGCCTTCTTGCCTCCACCCCCTCCGCCTCCGGCGCGCCGCCCCGGTTTGTGGTAGGCTGTGGACGCATTTGACCGCTCGTTTCGACCTGCCGCTCGTTCGGCCCGCCGAGACCCCCGTTCGAATAGCTCACCCCAGGATGAGAAGACCGTGAAGAATCTCTATGTAGGCAACCTTGCCTTCAGTACGACTGAAGAGGAATTGCGTGTGCTGTTCGAGCCTTACGGACCGATCGACAACATCACGCTGGTCCGCGACCGCGACACCGGGCAGCCGCGCGGCTTTGGCTTCGTGGAACTCGGCAGCGATGAGCAGGCGGAGAAGGCGATCGCCGCGCTGAACGGGCAGAACGTTGGCGGGCGCAACATCAACGTCAACGAAGCCCGGCCGAAGACCGACCGCGGCGGGCGTGGCGGCTTTGGCGGCGGCGGCGGCGGACGCGACCGCGGCGGACGCGGCGGCTACGGCGGCGGCGGCCACAACCGCTCCTACTAGATTCATCTCCCCAGCGAACTACGCTCCAGCCGGGCGACGACGTGTGCCCGGCCGGGGCTTTGTTGCCACAAGTTTGCGACCGTTGGCGCGCCGTGGCATCTTGTGGACATGATCACGCCAAGCGCAGCACCCGACCTCAGCTATCCTATCGGCAAGTTCCAGTTTTCCGGGTCATCGAGCGCGGCCGACCGCCAGCGCTACATCGAGGAAATCGCCGCCGCTCCGGCGCGCCTGCGGGAGGCCATCCGCGGGCTGAGCGCCGCGCAACTCGATACTCCCTACCGGCCGGGCGGCTGGACGGTGCGCCAAGTGGTGCATCATCTGCCCGACTCGCATGTCAACGCCTACGTGCGTTTCAAGCTGGCGCTCACCGAGGACGAGCCGCAGATCAAGACCTACGACGAAGCGCGCTGGGCCGAGACCCCCGAAGTGCGCTCCACCCCGGTCGAGACTTCGCTCGCTCTCCTGGAGGCGCTGCACGCCCGCTGGACGGAGCTGCTGCGCGGGCTCACCGCCGCGGACTTTGCGCGCAAGCTGCGCCACCCCGAGCTGGGCGTGGTGGAACTCGACCGCTACCTCGCGATGTACGCCTGGCACGGCAAGCACCACGTCGCCCACGTCACCGCTCTGCGGCAGCGCAACGGCTGGCAATAGGCGTAGAATCCGCGGGCTGGAGGTGCGCATGCTCGCTGGATTCAAGAAGTTCGTCCTGCGCGGGAACGTGGTGGATCTGGCCGTGGCGGTGGTGATCGGCGCCGCCTTCGGGACGGTGGTCTCGTCCATGGTGGCGGACGTGATCACGCCCCTGGTGGCCGCTGTCGTGGGCAAGCCCGACTTCTCCGCCTACTCGCTGACCCTCCACGGCAGCCAGATCTTCTACGGCAAGTTCGTCAACGCCGTGGTTTCGTTCCTGCTGGTGGCCGCCGGCGTGTATTTCATCTTCATCGCCCCCATGAACGCCTGGCAGGAGCGGCGCAACCGCGGCGCGGCGCCGCCCGATCCCACCACCAGGAAGTGCCCGGAGTGCCTCAGCGAGGTGCCGATCGCGGCCCGCCGCTGCGCGCACTGCACCAGCTCCCTGCCGGAGAGCGCGGGCGCGTGAGCCACGCGGCCCTCGACTGGGCGAGAAGCAAGCCGCGGCGCGCGCGTCTGCTGGCGGTCGTCCTCGCGGCG
>Ga0315268_10003980_pt1 | contig 16130 bp, 16 predicted proteins | sample C1_top_MG_FD_204535 | JGI IMG/M metagenome (GOLD analysis project Ga0315268, IMG submission 204535) | Sediment microbial communities from Yellowstone Lake, YNP, Wyoming, USA - C1_top | ecosystem: Environmental > Aquatic > Freshwater > Lake > Sediment | place: USA: Wyoming | collected 2017-08-01
TATAGATGAACCGCAGCTGCAGTGGATGGATCAAGGTATGCAACATAATCACCCGAGATGCTGTAATTCCTAACAATTGAAAACGCATCCGTATACCCAATACGTGAGAAGTATGACTCGTCCATTGTTCCTTGTGCTATGATATTAATCTTCGGCACGGAGATATTGCTTATATCAACAAGCTGCAGGGAATAATGCAAAACGGTTTTTTTAGGATCGTCTTCAAGATATGCATAGACGATGTTGTTGCCATCTATCCGCGCTTCCTCCCCCATCTGACCTCCGATAGGATAAAAGGAAGAGCTGGCTGAATCGTAGACCTGTATATGGCCTGGGCCTTGGATTGGTTGAGTTGGGTCAACCAAAGCCGTATACGCTATTCGTCCATTGGAGATATAGGGCTGGTACCCGATTTTTCCCAAATCTTGTGCAGCCGCATCCCCCAGATGGGTCAGGTAAAGGTCATCATCGCCGGTATTTTGCCAACCTCTAAAAACAAGATCATTGCCCGATATCGAAAGCTCTTGATAATAGGAAAAAGCATCCCGGGGATGGTATTTTGATGGGATTGTATAGATGAGAGAATCGTTTGACAAATCGTAAATATTCACCGTTGTTGGTGCTATATAGCATACAAGCTTCCCGCCTTTGAGGATAGGGGAATTGCATGGCACACCGAAATTATCGCCTGGACCTTTTCTGGTTTCTCCGGTTGCCGTGTCATATATCAAGGTGCTTCCCGGATTAGTAGTGGGATCTCCGCTGCAGGCCACCTTGCCATCGCTCAAGGTCATATCCTTGCATCCCAGAGTGCTGCTATTGAGTGTTTTGCAAGGTTGATTTTGATTGGCTTCAGGCGGATTCATACAAGCTACCGCCATATGGTGCGGTGATAAAACCGGATCATCGTTTGTGATATACGTGCTATATTTTGTTGTGCAACCGAGATCATTTAGATAAAAAAGGACATTATAGCCATTTCCCGTCTGGACTGTGATATTTGTCTTGGCTATAGGCAAATTCATCCAATTACTATATCTTCCGAGAGCCGCCACCTCATAATTTTTATCAGGGCCGCACGCATTCGCTATGAAACTATATTGGCCAGCACTATCAACCTCAACCCTGTATGTCGTGCGCATCGAGTCGGAGAAATTCACCTGTGCGACATTATCTCCTTTCCAAACCTGCCCGTCCTGATAAAACACGTTCCCGTAAAATCTTCCTGCCGAGATCTGCCAATCGGGGTTTTTTACGACGTTCGGTAGCACTATGATCTGAGGAGTATCAATAATTGAAAGACGCACATTCTCTGGCAGAGTAATCCCGATATCTCCGATGACCGATAGGAAGCTTTTTACCCTATAAATTGTAAACAAATCATCATCGCCATAACACAATCCCCGGTAATACATCGCCCAGCTTTTCATATCAAGAATCGTGCATACCTCAGAGATCATTGCAAATGGACCGATTACCCCTAACGCTTTATTCGCATTTTTTGCTCCTATTACGAAGGATAGAACGCCTTTTATCACTCGATCAGAAATGTTATCCCCAACGGCTGCTATTGCAGCATTCACAATGCTATTATCCAAATCAGATAACTTGACAGTGGTTGGATTAGCTTCTAGATGTTCTTTCCGCCATTCGGGATCATCAATAATTTGCTCTGGAAATGTCCGTTGCAATGCATTGTTGGAATAAAGCTCATTCCACATATTGGATACATCGCAGACGCCATCTGTTTTATCTATCATGATATTGGATCCATTGCCTGATGAGCTTAGTCCCTGAGCGACCTTTCCAGTTGTCTTAATTTCACTCCCATCGGCATGGACCCCTCCCATCGTTGCGATATACGAATTCGATGGGTCGTAGGCTCGGAAAAAACCCTGATCCCCTAATGAGTCGAGCAATACGAGGATTCCTGGTACTGGACTGTAATCACTGGAATCGAAGAAGTTCAATGTGAAGGTATTGGCGCCTGCTTGTAGACTTATCACCCCATTGCTATCTGTTTGACCAAATGACGTCAATATCCCCTGCTCTTGCTGAGGCCCGGAATTTTGGCTCTCAGAGCTACACGCCATGATTTCAGCACCGAGAAGCATGGCAGATGCAAGTTGGACTTCGAGCATTGATTTCGCAGCCCAATGTCTGATTTTCGAAAATGTATGGTTCGTAAGACATTCTTGTGCAGGACCGTATCGTTCGAATGCGTTGTCCTTTTTCCCTAAGTGATTGGTACCTCTATCTTCTCTTTGCAAACTATAGAACGTAGACATAGCTCCCCCTCCTTTCAGCTATTTCCACAACGAATACTATCCAGGATGTAATAAAAATCGCTGTCTTTCTTGTAAGGAGATTGGTAATCGAATTCCATTTGAACAAAATCAACGAAACCTATCGAAACCTGGTGCATCGCCTGCTTCTGATTTTCATCGACCGCGTAAATATCGAGCGTTTCTGCACCGATCCCAGGATTCTTGCTCAGGTTGGCATTATTGACAATGAAACCGTATTCATTGGTAGTTGAAATCCCGCTAATTGCCGATTCATATGAACTTTCCAGCCAACCAAACAATCTGCTCCCCCCTTCTTCAGGCGGGATATGATTGATGAATACGAACTCCGGGGTTGAAGTGTTCCATGAGGATTTTTTGAATATGAGACGATTTGAGGAAAATGTGCCTCCGTATGTTCGGTTATAATATTTCTGATATTCGTCTTCGGTCGCGGTTTGCCAGCCACGCGGAAAGGATACGAGACAATATCTTCCAGAAACCTTGTTCCAGGAATAAGTCGTCTCATTATAATCGATTGTGAAGGAGCCGTCGCTTTGATTGACAACTGAGACATTGAGAATGACATCATTCTGGGTGTGCTCGAGGTTGTTCTGGGATAGGTTGCCCAAAATGATAATGACGACTATTAATATGAATCCGATAGTCCCGGCACCGAACCATCCTATCACTATCCCGGAGATGGATGGGCCGAGCAATACCTTTAGTATAATTATGTCCAAGTAAGCGAATATAACCAAGAAAAGGAAACTAACAAGTAACAGAAAAAGATGTGCAGCCCCTTGGATATGGACGATAGGGAATGATAAAATGGAAAGGACCGTTGACATGAAAAAAGTGAAAGATAGCAGGATCGAATAGGAGTAAAAAATCCGGCTGGCAGTCAATTGCTTCTTCTTTCCTTTCGACAATTTTCCCAGCACCCAAATCAAGAATGCCGGGATATACCAGACAACCGTTCCGACAACCCCCCAGGTCTGAAAAATTCCGATGAGCGCCTGGGGAGCCAGTTTTATCGCAATCGAGATGAGTTCAAGGTCGCCATTGTAGCTCGTGACGACGCCATTCGATGAGATTATCAATGCTGTTAAAAATACCAGAAATATAGTCTGAGGTATAGAGACCTCTTTGTTCCAATGCCCCAAACAATCTTCGACTCTCTGATTGAGGCTGGATATGGTTTTTTTGAAAAGGTCGATTATCCCCATGATCATCAAACCTCGAATTATACTTCATTGTTTTTAAATCTGAAGAACTTGTTTTCCTTTTGAAAACCCAAACGATGGCTAATATCCCAAAACCACGTGGCAATTCTCTACCGCTGGGCAACCCGCCATATTGTAATAGTCCGGCTCGGCATCCCGCATCTCCGCGTACCACTCAAAATAGCATAACTCTGTCCCATTCGACAAGTAATGGGTTTCTTCCCCGGAGCTTCCGGTATAAGCGCCTCTGGCGATATAATCCAATTTACCCGAATCTGCGATATCGCAGACTTCGATCTTGTGGGAACATCCTTGCCCGCAGTTATATCGGCCAGCGTATTCCAGATACTTCTGGTAGACCGGCAGTGGGATTCCAGCCGAAAGGAAAAGGAATATCATTGCAAACAGGACTGCGAGAAGGATGATCAGCAATGCTAATGAACCAAACAGGATTAGAATAAGCTTTTTCTTCTGGTTCATGAGCGGTATTGGGATGTTTTGATTAAAAAACCTATTAGAGGATTCGTCTGAAACCGCTGCGCTGCCCTTTCACCCAGCCTCTCCGTTCTGGCTCCGCATCTTCCGCAACAGCTCTTTCTTATGCTTCCCTTCCTCAAGCGCGACAGTCAGCACATCGACAATATCATTCACAGGGATGACCCGGATCTTCTTCAGCCTCTCCTTGTCAATATAAACATCCTGCCCATTGGCCTTCGGGATCATCACCCTGCTTAAGCCAGCATCTATCGCAGCTTCTATCTTGCCTGAGATGCCCCCGACAGGAAGGACTTTCCCTCGCACATCAAGCGAACCGGTCATCGCTACGCTCTGATAGACCGGGATATTCGCTAGCGCAGAGATCACAGCCACGGCAGTTGATATCGATGCGCTGTCCCCTTCCACGCCTTCATAGGTCTGGAGGAACTGGATGTGCAGATCAGTCTTCGAGATATCAGTGCCAATGTATTTCTTGAAAATGGCTGAAACATTATCCACTGCCTCTTTGGCTATTGTTCCGAGCTTCCCTGTGGCTATCACATGGCCTTCGCTCCTTGAAGCTGAAGGCGTTGCTTGGGCTACAATCGGCAAGACAAGGCCTGCACGGGAATCTCCGAGCACAGCAAGGCCGTTCACGCGCCCGATCTCAGCCCCGCTTACGATTATGGTCTGGTATTCCTTCTTCATCTCTATCATCTTGGCCCCGAGCTGGGCCTCGATGGATTTGAAGACCTTCCGGGCATCCTCGACATCGGCGGCTGTGACAAGCTGTGTTTTCTTCTCGCGCGCCACATCGCCGGCAGCACGTATCAAACCGCCCAGTTCACGGAGATTGAGCACGAATTTCTTGCGACGGCCAGCCATCCTGCGCGCTTCCTCGATTATCTCCAGCACAGCTCCGCGGTCGAAATGAGGGATCTTGCCATCCCTCTTTACCTCCTGGGCAACAAAGCGCACGAGTTTGTCCTCGTTCTCGGGCGTGTCTTCCATGAAATCTTCGACGTAAATCTCATAGCCTGCGCCACGTATCCTCGAACGGAGCGCGGGATGGATGTGCTGCATATCCGGAAGGTTGCCTGCAGCGACAAGGACGAAATCGGTTGGGACAGGCTGGGTTTTCACAAGGGCTCCGGAGCTCATCTCGCTCTGCCCTGTTATCGGATATTTTTTCTCCTGCATGGCTGTGAGTATCTCCTGCTGCCAGTTCAGCTTCAATGAAGCTATCTCATCAATGAAGAGCACGCCCCGGTTGGCCTGATGGACAGCGCCGGCTTCGACTCGCAGATGCGCAGGCGTTCCCAAGCCTCCTGATTGCAACGGATCGTGTTTAATGTCCCCGAGCAAAGCGCCTGCACGCGAACCCGTCGCGTCTATGAACGGGGCTGTCAACCGCTCTGTGTTGTCGATTATCAGTTTGGGGTTAGATTCCTCGCGCGGCATGAGCCTTTTGCCCAAGCCTGATGTGGCGTTCGAAAGAACGAAGATGAAGCCAAGGCCCAAGAGTGTGGCGAGAGCGAGCCATTTGGTATTGTCTGGGATAGGCGCGAAGAAGGATATGTATATCAAGACCAAACCGATGGGAAGCAGTATCAGGGATACCGGGATGCCTCTCTCCTCTTTCTCGGTCTTCTGGATCGCGAGCCTTCGTCCTAGCCCTACGCGGAGCCTTTTAGGAAGCTCTGCTTTGAGGGTCTTCCTGATGATCTCCAACTCCTGGGGATTGTATAGATTCAGGAGCTTCCTTTCCTTGAGGTAGGTCAAATCAGGGTAAGTCCTGACCACGCGGACAAGGGGCTGGTTCTCGTTGTTGGGGTTCGGATACACCAGGACATCCTGGAGCTCCTCGCTCTGCATGAGCTCTGCCATGGCCTGGGCCATCATGCTTTTCCCTGTCCCAGGGGAACCGATGAGGAGAACGTTCCTCTTCTGCCGTGCTGCCTTCTTGATTATCTCGACAGCCTTGTCCTGGCCTATGATCTGGTCTATGAGCTTTTCCGGCACAGGGATTTCGGCAGTGGTTTTGAATTCCTTCATTGAAGAGCATCACCGAGTTTCAGCAGGGTGATAATTGCACGCCCGTATATAAATTGATTCCGGTTATCGGTTTTGGGTTTTGATGGACTGAGAAACAGATTTCACGATACGACCTTGACAGACCTGAAGGCTATCCTGGGCGAGATGAGGTCCCCCTGTATCTGCTGTTTGGATTCGACCGCTTCGATATCCCTGAACAAATCGAACACATTGGCGCTCAGCATGAAATTGCGGACTGGTTTTTTTACACCCATTTCCGAAAGGAAAGCGACAGTGACCTCCAGGCCGATATCCCCGTTCGTCGGGTTCGCTGTATGCGCCCCGTGGGCGCTATGGACCTCTATATGCCGCCCTAGCTCCGCAAGGTCCTTCACATTCCCAGGATCGATGACAAGATTCGAAGGCGAGATGTAAGGTACGGATTCGAATGAATCGCGGGAGCATGAACCGCAGCCTTTGGTTTTTGCCAATGCTGCCGTCTCCCTGTCATAGAGGAAGGAGCGGACATACCCTTTCCCGATCATCTCCCTGCGTTTGGATACAGTCCCTTCGTCATCGAATGGCCGCGCATCTGTCCCGGGAGCCAAACCGTCTTCTGATAAGGTGAGTTTCTCGGAGAAGGTTTTATCTCCGTTCACCAGCTTCGTCATCTTCCTGCGTTTCCAATCCCCTGAGAACGAAGGCATAAGAGTGTCGAGTAGGCTTGATAGAGTATCGAGCTCCATCACGACCAAATAGGACCCTGGATCAGGTTTTTTCGCGCCTTTCATATCCTTTGCCATCTGCGCTGCGTTGGAACCGATAGAGATGAACTTATCGATTTTTGGGGATTTGGTGGCTGAGATATAATCATAGCCGTATCCGTCGCCGTCCATGGCTTCAACGTAGGCGGTCAGGTTCGTTCGTTTGTATGAACCGATGAAACCGGCTGAATTCTCGAGAGTTATCTTGGATCGCGAAGCAGTGAGCATGACACGCGGCTCGCCCTTGAAAGAGGCTGCGGCATCGCGGATTTGGTCAACGATCCCTTTGTATGCTTCGATGTCGTTTGGATCGATAGAACGATCGAAAATATCGAGATTATCGTATTTGGATTTTATTGAAAACGAGAAACCGCTTTTCGGCGAGGCTTTCGATAATATTTTCGCGCGCTTGATCGCTTCTTGTATATCGTCCTCTTTCTGGCAATAGGAGAAGCCTAGGCGATTTTTCTCGAGCACGCGGACCCCATAACCGCTAATCCGTGAGGATTCCTTGACCTTCAATGCTCCGCCAGTATAAGTCATGCTAAGCATATCGCTCGAGATTCCGTAGATCTCATGGGCTGAATCAATGGTTTCCTGCCCTGATATCCTTCGCACTGCCTTTCCCATAAAATTAAAATCCGCAACGAGAATTATAAACCATGAGACTTTTCGTCGCGGTACCTGTCCCTGAGGATATCAAGATGAGGCTCGGCATCCTGAACGAGGCGATAAAGCAGGACGGCATCGTCCCTGTCGGACCGGAAAACATGCACATCACCATGCGATTCATCGGGGAGAGCGACAAGGCCGAAGAGATAGAGAAGAAACTCAAATCAGTGAGTTTCGGGAAATTCGATTGCGAATTACTAGGCCTTGGGGTATTCCCGAGCGCTGATTATATCCGGGTCGTGTGGACGGGTATCGAGAGCGGGGATAGATTGGAAACGCTTGCGAACGCGATAGCCGAGACGTTGAAGGGGTATGGGAAAGACGAGAAATTCTCTGCGCATCTCACTATCGCGAGAGTGAAACGGAAGGTCGATTTGAAGGATTTCCTCAAGAAGCATGAAAAAGAAGGGTTCGGAAAATTCACTGTGGAACGATTTGCACTGATGAAGAGCGAGCTCGGGCCCCAGGGACCGAAATATACGATACTCGCGAGTTTCGAAGCGAAAGGATGATTGGAAAGGGATAAGGGAAAAAGAAGGAGATTCCATTATTAAAAAATCAAAAATAGAAAAAAAGGAAAGATAGCTACTTCTCAGTAGCTGACCTTGCTCAATATCGCATCGAATGCCGAATACGGGAACGCGCCCGGAATCAGGACAGAGTATGTGCTCGAATCCTGGTAAACCGAAAGCGAACCTGCGCCGTATACCGCGTTCTGGCTGTCGACTGCTGCCTGCAGCGCTGTTTGGCTTATTTTCGACTTCGGAATCATGATGAACGAAGCCGGAGTGCCTCGGACGCCGTAGTTCTGGGCTTCTACCTCATCAGCGTTTATCTCTGCCGTGTGCGTCTTGGCATTGTAGCAGGTGCTGAACGTGGCGTTGTTGAGCCCTAGGGAGACGGCATACGATTGGAATATCGAGTCGACGCTGCTGGCTGCGCTCCAGGTATCCTGGTTCTGGAACAATGTGTCGTGCATCTCCCAGAACTTGCCCTGGTCGTTGGCGCATGCCGCAGCTACTGCCGCCTGCATCGCGAACTGGTGGAAGCTAAGCGGGAAGTACCTGAAGTAGACCTTCACCTTTCCGCTCTGGACATAGTTCGTCCTTATCGAAGTCTCGGCATCAGTGTAGAGCCTCGCGCAATACGGGCACTGGAAGTCTGAGATGACGACAACGGATACAGGGGCGCTGGCCTGTCCAAGGGGCGGAATGCTCCCTGGTTTGACTGTCATCGTCGGGATCGTCGGTGGTGCCGCGGTTCCATTGGACGGCGGGTTTCCGGTGTTGTTCGCCGGAGGCGTGACAACAGTGTTGTTCTGCGCTGGCGGGTTGTTCGTCGCAACCGGTTTCACTATCCCGAAACCGGACGTGAATATGGATAGGACGAGCAGCCCTGCCAGGACAGCTATGACGATGCCGTAAAGCATGTCCTTGCTCATTGTGACCGAATTTTCATCTGCCAAATAATCACCTCTCGTAAGTAAGAATTTTCAAACAAAATTGGTCCGGCCTATTATTTAAATCTATTGTAATGCTCAGGCAACGGCAGACATATTGTCAGCGGGTTCCGAAGGTTTTCCCATTTTTTTCTCCTGTGGTTTCGGAGACGAAATCCTCGTCTTCGGTATCTTGCGTTTCCATGGCCGGGTTTGGAAGGAACGGCGCGACGCGCATCCTCGGCGCACCAAGCGCTGGCATCGCCTTCTCCGCGTCATTTGGTTTTTCCTCTTCCTCGATCTCCGCTGTCTTTCGAAGCATCTTATTCGCATCTGCTGATTTCACGCATCCACTCCTGAAAAGCTCGGAAGCGGATTTAGGGTCACTTATCAAGGCGGCGAGCTCATTTTCGGCTTTTTCTGAAGCTAGAATCCCGCTGCGGAGGATGCGGTAAGCTTCGGCTCGCTCAGTCTTCGATACCTTGCGGTCTCTCCAAAGCTCGGCAATCTTATAGAAAGACAACAACGTTACGACGACAGTAGCTACTGTGGAGATGATAAGCGTCGTCAAACCTAAGGCCGTGTTGCCGAGCATGTTGGCTGTAGGGGAGCCGAGATTCACCGTATATCCGCGCGATTCGAAAAAATCGAATACTGGCCTCATGCTAGCCACGACCGTGGAAAAAGATAGAATAGTAAGGGTGATTAGCGGAAGGGTAATAGCGAATGAATCAAGGTCTAGGCTGTACCGTTTTCTGTGCTTATCGGCTAGTATCGGTGCAAGGTTCTCTTGAGCGATAGGATCGGTGAATTTCCCTGAAAGGAGAAGTTTCCGGGCCGACCTGAAGGCCTTCCCGGGCTGGATAGACCTCTTGACCGAATGTACGATCCCCTGGAATTTCTTATCTAGGTATTTGAAAGTCGGCCAGAGAGACAATGCCCCGACCATACCGACGACCGTCCCGGCAAAGAGCCCGAATATGCCTCCGAGTATTAGGCTTTCTTGTAGCTTGCCAGTCCACATCATCCTCGTGCCTAAAATTCCGCCTGCGAACCCTGAGCCGACTATACCAATGGATATGACTTTCGCTAAAAAATCGTCCCATCTGTCCGGATTCTTGAGGCTGAGAGGTCTTCCGAAATAATCCTCTTTGAGCGTCCCTGAGATCCGGAGCTGTTCTTCCGATGTTACCATATTCCTCTTTATCTCGAGGAGCGCCGCTTTCATCTCGCCCGCGCTTTGGTATCTCTTCTTCACAGGGCTCTGGAGGGTTTTCTCCAGGAGCGCCCGCATCCGTTTATCCGTTATCTCGCCCGGAATATCATAGGTGCCTTCCACTGGATTGAAGATGTCGTCTGCGTTCTTGCCTGTCTTAAGGTAGAGCATCAGTGCCCCGGCAGAGAACAGGTCGGACTGGATGCAGGCTTTGCTGGCAAGGACCTCCGGCGCCATGAAGCCTTTCGAGCCTATGGTGCCGGGGAGCGTGTATGATGAATTAGGGCTGAGGAACTTCACGGACCCGAGGTCGATGAGCTTTTCCCCGATGATTTCGCCGTCCTTGATATCCACGATGATATTTGGTGGTTTGACATCGCGATGGATTATGGGGGGGTCATCGGAATGCAGGGCGATTAGCGCATCCAAAACATTCAGGACCGCATCCACTTTCTGCATATCAGTCAAGGCGTTCCGCTTGTGGAGCGCATCCAGAGGCTCGCCTTCGACCCATTCACGGACCTGGAAGAACGCAAAGCGCTTCGCATCCTCGAAACCGTCATAGTATCGGGCGAGGTTTGGGTGCTGGACCTTCTTGCCTGCCTTCGATTCCTTGGACCCTCTGTCCCAGGATTTCCAATCAGTGCAATCGCTGAGCCGGACCTCTTTCACTGCGATCTTTATCGGCACCTCGACCCCAGCCATGAAGGTGTATCCGTGGACCACCTCGGCTTTGTAAATAGTGGAATTGGCGCCCTCTATCACCGAGAGGATTTGATAGCCGGGCCTGATGAAATCACCAACACTGAACGTGCTCGCCCTCAGCCGGTCAGGCTGCGATATCTCTGAACGGGCAAGCGGGGTTTTGGTTTCAGCGCACGCTGGACTGGGTGGTTGTATCGGCTTCTGGTCCTGCGCTGGTGGTGTTGATATCCTTTTTCCCGACAAGATTTGCACCTCAACTTACAAATAATTATATAAACCAACACTTTTAAAACGGCCGGGAAATTGTGGTGCCAATAGCCGTATTAATATTAGCTTCATAAATAGCGGATTGAATCGTGATTTTCAAGAGGTATCATTATGACATCGCTCGACAAGGCAATACTCGCGACATATGACAAGGCTGGGAAACATTTCGAGATTTACGTCGATCCTGAAGCGGCTTATGCATATATCGAGAAAAGGAAACCTGATTTGAAGAACATCCTCGTCTCCGATGAAGTCTACGAGGATGCCAGGAAAGGCGAGAAGGCCAAACCAAGCGAGATACAGAAGGCGTTCGGAAGCACGGATATCATCGTCATCCTGGAATTCATATTGAAGCACGGGGAAGTCCAGCTCACGACCGAGCAGAAGAGGAAGAAGGTCGAGGAGAAGCGCAAGCAGATAATAGCGATACTTCTCCGTGAGGCGATAGACCCCCGCACCAACACGCCCCACACGCAGATGAGGCTCGAGAACGCGATAGAGCAGACGAAGTTCCATGTGGACCCCTTCAAGGACCCGCGCGAGCAGATAGACGGCCTTGTCAAGGAATTGCGGCCGATTTTGCCATTGAAATTCGACAAGGTCAGGATAGCGGTAAAGATCCCTGCGCAGTTCGCGAACAAATGCTACGGGACGTTGAAGGGCTATGGCATCCAGAGAGAGGAATGGGCTTCGAACGGCGATTTGATGGCGGTAGTAGAGATATTCGGGGGCCTGCAGGGCGAGTTCTACGACAAATTGAACAAGATGACAGGCGGCAATATCGAGACGAAGGTGCTGTGAAGGCGCCTGAAAAGTAATTTAAAAACCTTTCCTTCCAATATCATTTTCGTAGATGGAAGAACCGGGAGAAAAAGTCTTATCTCTGGTTTTGTTGCGCACTTTCCGCACACTTTTGATGGAAAGAACGCGCGTTTGAATCTGTGAAAAAGAGGTAAAAAAATGGATAAAAGAATAGTTTTACCAGGAGAGAGGATAGCCGAGGGCAGGCTTAACGTCCCCAACACATTCGTCGAAGGCGGCCAGACATATGCAGCCGTCATCGGCATGATGGACGAGGAAGGCCGCTATCTCGCGCTCGAGAACCGCTACCGCCCAGGGGTCGGAGACAGCGTGGTCGGCATCGTGACAGACGTGCGCCACGTAGGCTACGAGGTGGATATCGGCACTCCGCAATCAGGCTTCATCCCGACGAGGAATATCAGGATAAACCTGCAGCTGGGCGATTTCGTCCTTAGCCGCATCAAGACCGTGAACGAGGTCGGCGATGTGGATTTGGGCGAAGTCAGACGCTTGCCTGCAGGGAAGATAATCGAGTTCCCATCGGCGAAGGTGCCGAGGCTGATCGGCAGGAAGAGCAGCATGCTCATGCTTCTCCGGGACTATGCCGGGGGGGACATCATGGTAGGCAATAACGGCTATGTCTGGATAAGCGACAAGAGCGACATCCCGCTGCTGCTGAAAGTCATCAAGCTGATCGAGAAGAAGGCGCATAAGAGCGGCCTCACAGACGAGGTTGCCGCGCTCCTTAAAGCAGAGAAAGGCGAGCTGCCTGCCGGCAGGAGAAGCTCGGAAGAGGGCTACACCGGCGAGGAGCAGCCAAGAGAGGAGGGAGCGCCAGGCCAAGAGGAAGGGCAAGGCCCCTACCAGGAGCGGCAGAACGAAGAGCCGCAGGAGAATATCTATCGTGACGAAGAGACGAAAGAGGAAGGTGTATGATATGAGTTCCGAGAAAACCGAAGTCCAGCTTATAATCGATGGAAAAAGGGTCGATGGCCGATCGCCCGATGACATGAGGAACATAAGGGTCGAGGCAGGTGTTCTGTCTGAGGCCGACGGGTCCTCGTATGTCGAATGGGGAGGCAACAAAATCACCTGCGGCGTGTACGGCCCGAGGGAGTGCATACCGAAGCATGACTCCAGCCCGTACCACTCGATAGTCAAATGCAGATACATGATGTCGCCCTTCGCTTCCTTGGAGGAGCACAGCAGGAGCGGCCCCTCCAGGAGGAGCACGGAGCTCTCGAAAGTCATCCGCGAGGTGTTCGAGAACCTGATTATGTCGGAAAAATTCCCGAACACGCAGATAGACATTTTCATCGATGTCCTGCAGGCCGAAGGGGGCACCAGGACAGCATCGGTGACCGCAGCCGCGGTCGCGCTGGCTAATGCCGGCATCCCGATGAAGGACATGGTCTCGGCTGTCGCTGTCGGGAAAGCAGGCGGCGTGATGTTATTGGACCTCGGGAAGTTCGAGGACAATTTCGGCCAGAGCGATATGCCGCTGGCATTATCCGCGCGGGACAAGAAGATACTTCTCCTGCAGATGGACGGCATGCTGACAAAAGAGGAGATTGAGAAGGCTTTGGAGATGGCCGAAGCTGGTTGCGTATCGCTCCATGGAGTGCAGGCAGATGCCCTGCGCAGGTTCTACGAGGGCGGAGAGAAGGAATCTTTCAGGTTCTAAAAACAGGTGAGATGAATGGGTGAAGAAGTCAGGGATATAATCATGTCGCACATCCGCAGGGATGTCATGAAGAAGACGCTGGTCAAAGGCGCGAGATTCGATGGCAGGGCCATGGATGAGTTCAGGCCTATCGAGATCCAGCGAGGGGTCATAACCACGGCCGAAGGATCGGCTATCGCTAAGATAGGGGACACGAAGGTCCTCGCCGCGATCAAGTTCGATGTGGTGAAGCCTTTCAATGACAGGCCAGAGGAAGGGGTGCTGACGACGAATGCAGAGCTGCTTCCAGCTGCAAGCCCGAGCTTCGAGCCTGGGCCGCCGAACGAGTACTCGATCGAGCTCGCGAGGGTGGTGGACCGGGCTATCCGGAGCACCGAATGCATAGATACGAAATCGTTCTTCATCGAGCCGGAGAAAGCGCTGGGGCTCTACATAGACCTTTATGTGCTGAACCACGATGGCAACTTCACTGATGCCGCGACTTTGGCAGCCACAGCCGCGCTCATGGACACGAAAGTGCCGAAAGTAGAGAACGCCAAGATTCAGCGCGGGACAGTTGACCGGATGCTGAACCCGAGCAGGCTGGCTGTCTCCACCACGATGATCAAGGTCGGGGACTACTGGCTCCTGGACCCGTCGCGCGATGAGGAGAAGGTGCTGGAAAGCACTATCACGATAGCGACCACAGATGACAAGGTATGCGCTGTCCAAAAAGGCAAAGGCGAGCTCTCGAAATCCGAGTTCCTCGACCTCATAGACATAGCTTTTAAAAGAGGGAAAGACATAAGGGATATCCTCAAGGGGTAGAGGCAATGCGATCACAAAAATTCGGAGCTTCAATTAGGAAACTGGTAGACAACGCCATCCTGGCGAAAAGAACCTCCTACGAATGCCCAAAATGCTTCAAGGTGAAAGTGAAGAGGAAGAGCAATGGCGTCTGGGAGTGCAGGTCCTGCGGGGCTGTCCTCAGCGGCGGGGCTTATTCGCTACGGACAGAAGCCGGCGAGATATCCGCGCGTGTCATCAAGGAGTATGCGAAATCGGAGTGAAGAGAGTTAATTTAGATTTCATTATCCGGAGGGATGATTATGACTGAATACAAGGATCTCAAGACCGGAACGACTGTATCGGTCACCGGAGAGAAATTCAAGTTCCCTTCTACTGGAGCCAAAGTCCTGGTTCTAACACGGCCGCCGGTTGCTAAAGAGGTAAAGACGGATTGATATTCACTACAAGCCGCTACGCTAGCGATGCCATTCGCAAAGAAGCGCAGATGATGGCTGGCAAGGCGAAGAATGGTGTTCTGGTCGCGAGAGGGAAGAAGACCATTGCTGATTTAATTGTGTTCGCTCGGAAGATGGGCGAAAGCAGAATCATGATCCTAAAAGAAGGGAAAAACTCTGGATGCTCCGAGATAGAGATATCTGCATCCGGGAGATGGCGCTGGATATGAAGGTCAATTGCAGCATCGAAACGAAATTCCCTTCAGAAGAAAAAGCGAAGGCCGCTCTTTCCGCGATTTCGCACGAGAAGGATGTCGGAGCAAGGTCGAATGCCGAGGCGCGGGTCTCGGGGAAAAAACTCACGATAACTATAGAAGCGGATGATGTGGTCGCGCTGCGCGCTTCTATGAACGCTTATATGAGGGCGCTCCAGGTGTTCGAAGGCATCGATAAGGATGAGGGGAAGCGGGAAAGCGAATGAGAGGACGAACGAGCGTGTTGGTAAGCGAGACGGGTTCAAAGAGAACCGCAGGATTTTCGGAACTATTATAATGCTGGTTAATCATCAGATTGTTACACAGGTGTATGAATGGCGATGAGCAGGAAAGACGAAGAGGAACTGAACAAGAGCCTTATCGATTACGAGAACATGGAGAAGCAGCTCGAGGTGCTCCTGATACAGAAGCACCAGCTCCAGATACAGCTGAACGAAGTGAACCACGCGATCGAGGAGCTCAAGAAGGCAAACGGCGAGGTCTACCGATCCGTCGGTTCCGTCATGTTCCACACGACAAAAGCTGAAGCAGAAAAAGACCTCAAAGAGAGGAGCGAACTGCTTGAAGTGAAGCTGAATGCCATCTCGAAGCAGGAGGAGAAGCTCAGGGGTATCGTCCTCGACAGCCAGAAGAAGCTCCAGGAGAGAATGAAGGAGTATGGCAAAGCAGGGCCGGCACGCTGAGACTTTCAGTAGCTTCCTGTCCGAATTCTGCGACAAAAGGATCGCGATAGCCACCCACGACAGGGCGGATGTTGACGGAATATCAGCAGCTTTCGCGCTGTCGAAACTATTCCCCAAATCAGTTATTTGCTCGAACGATGAATTGAACGAAGGCGCTCGGATGCTGATTTCGCGCCTCGGGATAGTCGTGAAAGAGCTCGCGGATATGAAGAAGAACGATTTCTCAGGTCTCATTGTAGTCGATACGAGCGCTTACACCTTGATACCGGCGGCCAAAGGCTGGAAGATCTTATGCATCATCGACCATCATCGGCCTGAAGGCAAGGATATGAAGGCTGAGCTCGAGATTCTTGATCCATCTTCACCATCAAGCGCCGAGA
>Ga0315268_10003981_pt1 | contig 16130 bp, 17 predicted proteins | sample C1_top_MG_FD_204535 | JGI IMG/M metagenome (GOLD analysis project Ga0315268, IMG submission 204535) | Sediment microbial communities from Yellowstone Lake, YNP, Wyoming, USA - C1_top | ecosystem: Environmental > Aquatic > Freshwater > Lake > Sediment | place: USA: Wyoming | collected 2017-08-01
AAGCGCAAGGCGTGAGCCCGCGCGCCATGCGCGATTTCACCACCGTCGCCGGAAAAGGGGTTTCAGCCATCATAGACAACGAGCAAGTCTATCTCGGTTCGCTGAGTTTTCTTGCGGCCTCTAAGGTGCCGCTGAGCAAAACCGATGCGCGCGCCTTGCTCGATCAAGGCAAGACGGTGATCGGCGTCGGCAGCGCTCAGCGCTTCATGGGGCTAATCGCCATCGCCGACAGGATACGCGGCGATTCCGCCGCCGCGGTACGCCGCTTACAAACGATGCATATCGAAGTGGTGATGCTGACCGGCGATAATCCGCAGACGGCACAAGCCATCGCCGATCAAGCCGGCGTCGACCGCTTCGTGGCCGAGGTCATGCCGCAAGACAAGGCGCGGGAAGTCGCGCGCCAAAAAGCGCAAGGCCGTGTAGTGGGCATGGCGGGCGACGGCATCAACGATGCGCCGGCGTTGTCGGCGGCGGATGTCGGTTTTGCCATCAGCAGTGGTTCCGACATCGCCATCGAGGCGGCGGATGTCACCTTGATGCGCAATAGCCTGATGAGCGTGGCCGACGCCATTTCGCTGTCGCGCGCGACACTCGCAAAAATCCGCCAGAACTTATTTTTCGCTTTCATCTACAACGTGCTGGGCATTCCGCTCGCGGCACTGGGGATGTTGAACCCGGTAATCGCCGGCGCGGCGATGGCCATGAGCTCGGTGTCGGTAGTCAGCAATGCACTCTTGCTCAAGCGCTGGAAACCCGCAAGCGTGAACTGACAATCACCACAATCACTTAATCACGGAGGCTTTGAACATGGAAACCCTTACTCTCAACGTCACAGGCATGACCTGCATGGGCTGCGTCGCCAGCGTGAAACGCGTGCTCACACCAATTGCCGGCGTGAGCCAAGTCGATGTGGTGCTGGAAAGCGGCAAGGTCAGCGTCACTTACGATGCGGCCCAGGCACAACCCGCGCAATTCAAACAGGCGATTCAAGATGCCGGCTACCAAGTCGCCTAAGACCGTCGTCCAGCCGGACAAGGCCGGGCTCACGCGCCGTATCAACCGCATCGAGGGCCAAGTGCGGGGCGTGGCCAAGATGATCGAACAGGATCGCTACTGCGTGGATATCCTGACACAAATTTCGGCCATTCAATCGGCCTTGGACGCGATGGGCATGCACTTGCTGGCGCACCATACGCACGGTTGCGTGCAAAACGCCATCCGTTCCGGCAAAGGCGAGGCGGCCATCGAGGAACTACTTACCGTGGTCAAGAAATTCGCCCGCTGAGCTTGATCGAATGCGCCCTACGCGCATTCATTTTTCCGCAATTTCCACTAAGGTCTCCCCCGCTTCCAGCAGCTTGATCGCGTCGTAGAACGTGGTACCAAGCAACTGCTTCATGTGCGCATTAGAAGCATTGCCGCAGGTAATCCAGACAATTTTTGGTGGCGCGCCGAGGCGGTAAAGCAGTTCAGCGAAATCACTGTCTTTGGTCATGACAACAACCCCCGCTTGACGCGCGGCGGAGAAGATTTTTTGATCGCTTGCGTCACGCAGTCCGATGTCGCGCAACGCGACCGCTTCAACGGTAAAGGTTTCGGCCAACCACGCGGCAAGCGAAGGCGGGAGCTGTGCGTCCAGCCAAAACTTCATGCAACGAGGCGGGCGTGGCTGGCGCGCTGTGCCGCGAATTGCAAGCAGGCTTGAATATCCTCGATTTCGAGGTCGGGAAAATCAGCCAGGATTTGCTCAGGGGGCAGATTCGCGGCGAGCATTTCCAGCACATCGGCCACGCGAATACGCATGCCACGAATGCATGGCTTCCCTCCGCATTTGGCAGGGTCGCTGGTGATGCGGTCGAGCAGGTTCGGGGATGTGGTTTGAGGCATGATCTTGTTCTCGGCTAGAGATCGCTAGTGATCAGTATAGCCTCATTTTTTGGGCGGGGAAATGCGCCTTTCGCGCCTTCGCAACGGATATCGCACCCGTTCGATTGCGTATCATCCAATCACGCAGGACTGTATGGGTGAGCGGACAGCACTTGTTATGTTTTCGCTAAATTCGGCCGGCCTCTGGTTAGACGTCTCCGCTGACTTGCGGTAGAGTGACGTCCTCGCAAGCCCCTAGAGAAAATATACCCATGAGCACGGAAGAGTTAAGCAAGGAACAGCGCATCCTGCGCCTGATGCGCAAAACGCTGGCCAGCGTGGTGAAAGACGTCACGCCCTATGGCGGGCGCGCCAACCCGCTGTCGGACGATACGGTCCAGGACATCAAGGATTGCTTTTCGCTGATTTCGGCGCGCGAAAAAGAGTTGTCGGAACAGCTCGGCTTCAACCCGACGCAACCCTACTATGTGGATGACGAACCGCCGAAATCGAAAGTGGTGAGCATCGTTAAGCCCCAGCGCGATACGAACGACTAACATGAACGCGTTATTGTTGAGCCCACCCCATTGTGCGTACTGGTAGCTTGGCCAAACTTGCCGGCTGGAAGCCGGCGCTACGCAGCGCGCGGTATGGGATCAGTGCAAAAACGCCACGCCGTAGCGCCGGCATCCTTGCCGGCAAATCGGCTTGGTTTAATCTGGCTGAGTTTCATTGCGAGTCAGGTAACTTTTTCTAGCTAAAGCGCCGCACCCTCGCCGATTTCCACCAAGCGCGTATCCGCTTCGCCCGCGCGCTGCGCCGCGATCATCTTGCGCCCGGTTTCCAGCCAGTGTTCCCGGCCGCGCGCCACCGCTTGGGTGAGCGGCGCGATATCCCCGCCTTGCACCCACGCCTGATACGCACTCACCAGCAGCGGAAACAGTTTCTTGCGCATGCCTTCGAAGTTGGCGAAATAAAAATGCAGCGAATGCCGCGCATCGCGCGCCAAGAGCGTCGGTAGCGTCACCAAGCAATCGGCCAGATTATCGCGCACGGCACGCGCATAAAGTTCGGGGCGATGACGGCTACAGGCCATCAACATATCACTCCAGGCCGCATCATCGAGCGCACAGCCGGCTTGGCCTTCGCCCAGCTCGTGCAAGATCATGGCTTCGGATTCGGCCTCGGTCATGCGCTCGAGCGAAGCATCTGCGTGGCTCACAAAATCGTAATACGCTAAGGCGCGGCCGAGCGCATTGTCCTGCTGCTTCCAGCCCCACTCTTCGACTTTAGACCACAAGAAGCTTTTCACCGCTTCGCGCCGAATATAAATCGTGTTGCCTTGCAGCGCGGCGGGCGGCGCGATCAAATCCCGCGCATATTCGCAATCCGCGATCAGCACGTCGAAACCGTCGCGCCGCTCGGCGCGATGCAGGCGCCCCAGGAAAAAATGCGGCCGCCGGAAACGCCCGAAGCCGGCGCTGTATACAAAGCCTTCGGGCACCAAATCACGGTTAATCGTGTCGGCCTCGAACGGGTCATGCGCGCCCGAGGCCACCGGCACCGGGCGGTACGGCTGATCCTCCAGCGCATTCCATAATTGCTCGCGCTCGTTGAGCCAACTACCCAATTCGTCCTTGGGAAGATTTTCGGCATAGGGAATACCGTATTCCCAGCGGTAATACTGGCGCATCTCCAACAAGAAGATGCACATAGTCATATCTTGAGCGTGGCGCGCATCGGTGATGTGACAATTGGTTTGCACCGCATCCACAAGTTGGTGAAAATTCTGCATCGACGAACTGTCAGCAAGAGAGACCACTATCCTAGCACTTCATGCTGTGGTTTTGGAGTAGCTTATCCCAGCCCCATTTTAATCAGCGAATAAATATATCCCCTCGCCCCGCTTGCGGGGAGAGGGTTAGGGAGAGGGGAAACTTAATAAACATTATGATTTTCAAATTGATTGGCTTGCCGCCCACCCTCTCCCCAACCCTCTCCCGCGCCGCGGGAGAGGGAGTAAAGAGGTATTCTTAAATTGGAAGTGGCATTTTAGAGACTGCGCAGTGGCTTGGCACGCAGATCATGCGCATCGGCGCCGGTGATTTTCACCGTCAGAAACTCGCCCGCTTTCAGGCCGCGCTTGCCTTGCACCGATACGATGCCGTCGATCTCCGGCGCATCGGCGCTCGATCGCGCCAGCGCGCCACCGCCGGTCAATTCGTCCACCAGCACGGTGAGGGTTTGACCGACTTTGCGCGCCAGCCGCGCCGCGCTGATACTTTCTTGTAAGGCCATCAAGCGCGCCTTGCGCTCTTCTTTCACTTCCTCCGGCACCGGATCGGGCAGCGCATTCGCCGTGGCACCCGCCACTGCCGAGTAGGTGAAACAACCTACGCGATCGAGCTGCGCCTCGGCCAAAAAATCCAGCAAGCGCTGGAAATCGTCCTCGGTCTCGCCGGGGAAGCCCGCGATGAAGGTGCTGCGTATTGTCAGCTCGGGACATATCTCGCGCCAAGCCTGAATGCGCTTCACATTATTTTCCGCCGCCGCCGGACGTTTCATCGCTTTTAATATTTTTGGGCTCGCGTGCTGGAACGGCACATCGAGATAGGGCAGAACTTTTCCCTCGGCCATCAGCGGAATGACTTCGTCCACATGCGGGTAGGGATAGACATAGTGCAGCCGCACCCACACCCCGAATTCGGATAAGGCCGTGACCAATTCCGTCATGCGCGCCTTGAGCGGCTTGCCGTTCCAGAAACCGGTGCGGTATTTCACATCCACGCCATAGGCGCTGGTGTCTTGCGAAATCACCAATAATTCTTTCACGCCGGCTTTGACCAAACTCTCGGCCTCATGCATTACCTCGTGCACCGGGCGGCTCGCCAAATCGCCGCGCATCGAAGGAATGATACAAAACGTGCAGCGGTGATTGCAGCCTTCGGAGATTTTCAAATACGCGTAATGTCTGGGCGTGAGACGGATACCCTGCGGCGGCACCAAATCGGTATAGGGATCGTGCAACTTAGGCAAGTGCGCATGCACCGCGGCCATCACTTCCTCGGTGGCATGCGGCCCGGTCACGGCGAGCACGCGCGGATGGGTTTGGCTGACAATATCGCCTTTCGCGCCCAAGCAGCCGGTAACGATCACCTTGCCGTTTTCCGCCAGCGCTTCGCCGATGGCATCCAGACTCTCTTCCACCGCGGCATCGATGAAACCGCAGGTATTGACCACCACCAGATCGGCGTCTTGGTAGCTGCCGACGATGCCATAGCCCTCGGCGCGCAGGCGCGTCAGGATGTGCTCGGAATCGACCGTGGCCTTAGGGCAACCGAGGGAAACGAAGCCGACTTGGGGAATATTCGCTTTTGACATAAATTCGCAAACCTTCATTCGCCAAGGGGAATAATGGTGATTAGGTGAACGGTGATTGGGTGATTGGGTGATTGGGTGAACGGTAAATCAAATCACCTAATCACCGTTTACCCAATCACTTAATCACCCTAGACCTCCCAGCAGCCAGCCGGTGTACCACACCGTCCCCACGCCGAGCGCGATCAATATCACCTGCTGCAAGGTCGCATGCAATTCGGCGCGCTTATGCAAGCCCGGAATCAAGTCCGCCACCGCGACATAAATCATGCTCGCCGCCGCGATGCCCAGGGTATAGGGCATGACGCCGCGCATCGTCTCCAAGGCGAAATACGCCAGTACGCCGCCGAGCAAGGTCGCCACGCTGGCCAGCAGATTGATCAATATGGCTTGACGCTTGGTGTAGCCGGAGTGCAGCAAAATCAGAAAATCGCCGACTTCTTGCGGAATTTCATGCGCGATGATGGCCAGCGCCGTGACCACGCCCAGCTCGAAATGCGTCATGAACGCCGCGGCGATAATCACGCCGTCGACGAAGTTATGGAAGGTGTTGCCGACGGTGATCATCAGCCCGCTGCGGCCGTGGTCGTGACCCGGATCGGGCGCGTGCGCTTCGCAATGATCGGTGTGGCAGTGGCGCCACAACACCAGCTTTTCCAGCACGAAGAACAACAGAATGCCGATCAGCAGCGTGGTGGTGATCGTACTGGCGCTGCCGCCGATCTCGAATGCATGCGGCAAGATTTCCAGAAATGCCGCGCCGAGCAAGGCACCGATGGCATAGCTCACCAGTATCGGCACCCAGGAAGCACGCGCGGAATAGGCGAACAAAGCCGCGGTGGCGACGCTCAAAATACCGCCGATGAGACAAGCGAAAATGATCCAATACAGTGTCGGCATAGCGGCGGAAAGAGGCGGTTAAAGGGTGGCTATTATAGGGTATTTCCCGCGCGAATCGCGGCGAGGCGCCGACTTTTCGGGAACTTATTGACCCGGCCAAGAAATGTTTTAACTTTGCCGTTGCGAGAGCGGCGTAGGGGTAGCGCCGGCATCCTTGCCGGCATCCGCCCCTGCCCGCCGCGTGGGTTGCCGGCAAGGATGCCGACGCTACAGTGACGCGATACGCTTGAATGTGGGGTAGGCAGAAGAATAAATTCAAACATCTTCCGGCCGGATCAATAGACGGTAGTCTGCAAGGTATCCGGCGCGCAACAGCGGCTCCAATGTTTCCGGCGGCAACGGTTTGCTCAAATAAAAGCCTTGCACTTCGTCGCATCCCATGGCTTGGAGTAAATGCAACTGCTCGGCGGTTTCCACGCCCTCGGCGATCACGTTCAACTTCAGGCTATGTCCCAGGGTAACGATAATCGAGGCCAGCGCCGCATCATCCGGATCGACGGTAATATTCCGCACGAAGGACTGATCTATCTTCAGCGTGTTAATAGTGAAGCGCCGCAGGTAACTCAGGCTGGAGTAGCCGGTGCCGAAATCGTCGATCGATAGCTGCAATCCCATCTCGTGCAAGCGGACAAGCGTGGCCACGCTTGCTTCGACGTTGCGCATCACCATGCTTTCGGTCAATTCGAGTTCAAGCGCGCCGGAGCGCGGGTCGATGCCAGTCTCCGCCAATATGCCTTGGATCATGGACAACAGATTCGATTGATTAAACTGGCGCGCGGAAAGATTCACCGCCACTTTAAGGTGCGGCACACCGGCTTCGCGCCAGCGCTTGATTTGGCTGCACGCGGTGCGCAACACCCATTCGCCGATCGGGACGATCAGGCCGCTTTCTTCCGCCACCGGAATGAATTTCGCCGGGGGAATCATGCCTTGCTGCGGATGCTGCCAGCGTATCAACGCCTCCACGCCGACGATCTTGCCGCTGGCAATGTGATATTGCGGTTGATAGTGCAATACGAATTGGCCTTCCTGCAACGCCCGCCGCAAGCCTCTTTCGATTTCCATGCGCTCGCACATGGCGGCATTCATCTCCGCGGTGTAGAACTGGAAATTGTTCTTGCCTAATTCTTTGGCGCGGTACATGGCGGTATCGGCATTGCGCAGCAAACTGTCGACATCATTGTCGTCGAACGGGAAAACCGTGATGCCGATGCTCGCGGTAATATGTATTTCGTGGGTACCGACGTATAAGGGCTCGGCGATGCTGGCCAGCAGCTTTTCGGCCACTTGCATAATGTCTTCCACAATTCTGACGCCTTGCAGCAGGATGGTGAACTCGTCCCCGCCCTGACGGGCAACCACGTCATCTTGGCGCAATAGGCCGAGCAAGCGCTGCGTAACGGCCTGGAGCAACTTGTCGCCCTCTTCATGGCCCAGGGTATCGTTGATATTCTTAAAACCGTCCAAATCCAGGAACATCACTCCCAGAATTCTTTCGCTGCGCAGCGCATGGGCCATCGCGCGCGACAGAAATTCCTGAAACAGTCTTCGGTTCGGCAGGCCGGTCAAGGCGTCGTGCGTGGCCTGATGCAAAACCTGCGCTTCGATTTTTTTGCGCTCGCTTACATCGCGCACGGTGCTGATTACCCAATCGCCCTTGTCGGTCTTCAGCGGTCCCAGACTGACATCGACGGGGAATTCCGTACCGTCCTTGCGCCGGGCCGTGAATCCCCCGCTTATCCCCATCTCGCGCACGCTGGGCGCGGCAAGGTAGGCGGCGCGATGGCCATGGTGCGCCTTGCGCAAGCGCTCGGGGATCAATATCTCGATGGGCTGACCCATGAGTTCCGCGCGGCTGTAGCCGAAAAGCTGCTCGGTATGCGCATTGCATATAACGATGTGCCCGTGCTCGTCGGAAATCACCAGGGCTTCCGGCATCACCTCCATGATGCCGGCGTTTTGCCGGAAATAGCGTTCGATGGATTCCGCCATGCCGTCGAACGCGTGGGCCAATTCGTGCAGCTCGTTGTTACCCTGCCCGCCGAACATCACGCGCGCGCTAAAATCGCCCTCCGCGATACGCTGCGCCGCGCCGACCAATGCGTGTATCCGGCGCAAAACAAAGGCCGAGACGCCATACCACGCAAGCGCCAGCACCAACACCGTGAGCACCCCCAGAAAAAGCATATTGAACGCGAAACCGCGATTGGCTTGTGCCAAGACTTGTTCTTTGGGCGTACTGACGACCACATACACTGCATTTCGATTCGAACTGCCGGAATCGCCAGAAAGGGTGCCATAGGCAAACAGATGGCGTTCACCGTTCGCATCACGAACTTCCCCCGTACCGCTGGTCTGCCCGTTGGCAACGGCAGCTATCGGCCACCAAGGGTGGATTTTCCCGATCACAGCCGGGTCGGCCGGTTGCCGGGCGATCACCGTGCCGCGTGCATCGAGCACACTGATGGAAGTGTCCTTGGGTAACTGTTCCATGCCGAGCAACTGCCCGATCCATTTAACGTCTATCGCGGCCAAAATGACACGCTGCACTTTTCCCTGCGCATCGCTAATAGGCATGGCGGCCGGCAAAATGGGGCGGCCATTGATGCGGCCGATGATGTAGGGCGTCACGACAAAATGTCCGGTTTGGAGCGCTTGTTTGAACCATGCGCGGTCACTGAAGTTGTGTTGGCTGCTGCCTTGGGCAGCACACAGGGGCATACCCTGCGCATCGGTAAGCAGCAGATTGACATAGCCGGACACTTGAGCATGCACAGCCACCAGGCGATCTTTGCACGCCTGTGGCGTGCCGGCCTGGATTTCCGGCAACGCGGCAAGTATTTGCAGCAGGGTTTTTGCGTCGGACACCGTATTATCCTGTTGCGCAATCACGTGGCGCACCAGTTGCATCTCGTCGCCCATGGCCTCATTGATCGCGCTCTGCCTATCTTGCCAGGCGTGATAAGCCGTCGCCCCCAACCAAGGAATAATGGCAATCACGATCAAGGCCAGCAGTCTGGCGCGTAGGCTTGAAAACGGCATTGCTGTTCTTCCGTGTTATTCGCATTATTGCACCCAGTGTATATCGGTAAAAATCACCGCTTCTTTAAGGGCTTGCCGCGTCCGCGCGCCAAATCAGCGCGGCCATGCGGCCGCTTGCGCCATCGCGGCGGTAGGAATAAAAGCGCTGTTTTTCCCGGTAGGTGCAAAAACCGCCGCCATAACAGCGCGTCACGCCCCGGCGCGCCAACCGTTGACGGGCAAGCGCATAAAGATCGGCATAGTATTTTCCCGGTGCGCCGGGCCGAAAAGCGCCGGCCGCCGCCGGATCAAAAGCCGTGAATACCGTTTTCACTTCGGCACCGACTTCAAACGCCTCGGGGCCGATGGCCGGCCCCAAAAAAACCAATACCTGTGCGCCCGGGACATGCATCGCCGCCAGCGTGCGTTCCAGCACCCCCGCCGCCAAGCCGCGCCAGCCGGCATGCGCCACCGCCACCGTTGAGCCATCCGCGGCGCAAAACAACACCGGCAAACAATCCGCCGTAAGCACCGCGCAAACTTGATTCGAAAGCGTCGTGACCGCCGCATCGGCCTCGGGCGCGCCGCGCGCATCCGACATCACATTCAGTACTTGCGTGCCATGCACTTGCTTTAACCAATGCGGATCATTCGGCAATAGCTCGCGCAGCAATATCCGATTGCGTCGCACCGCTTCGGGCTCATCGCCCACATGATCGGCCGGGTTCATGCTGGCATAGGGAGCAACGCTGACGCCACCGTTGCGCGTGGTGATCAAGGCTTGCACATTGTCCGGCGCGGGCCAATCGGGGATGATCCAATCATTACGATTAATGGTCATGGCGTTCATGTCACTCGGTTAAGCGCGAGAGGCGCACTTTGTGCCACAAGCAAGCCCCCTCTCACTTGAGGGAGAGGGCTGGGGAGAGGGTGAAATCGCCGCTACACGTGGGTGTTCCCCTCTCCCCAACCCCTCTCCCCGGCGGGGCGAGGGACAGAAAAAGCTTAACCGAGTGACATGAGGTCATGGCACATGTTCCGGCGGGGGCGAGGCATGCCTCGCCCCTACGTTTCGGTTTCGCGTAAATTTTCGATCAATTCGCGCATATCGTCCGGCAACGGCGCTTCCCATTCCAGCGCTTGCCGCGTCACCGGATGCACCAGTCCGAGCCGTGCCGCATGCAGCGCTTGACGCGGCAAGCGGCGCGGCACGTGCTTCGCGCCATAGACCGGGTCGCCGACCACAGGATGGCCGATGGATTGCATATGCACCCGGATCTGGTGCGTGCGCCCGGTCTCCAAGCGGCACGCGATCAAGGTGTGGCGCGCGAAACGCTCCAGCACCTGATAATGGGTCACCGCCGGTTTGCCCCGGCTCACGACCGCCATTTTGACGCGCGCCGTGGGGTGGCGCCCGATCGGCGCCTCGACGCGTCCGTCCTGCGCCACTTGCCCTTCCACCACGGCGAGATAGTGGCGCTGCACGCTGCGTGCTTGCAGTTGGCGCACCAAATCGGTTTGCGCTTCCAGGGTTTTCGCCACCGCCAGTAAGCCGCTGGTTTCTTTATCCAAGCGATGCACGATCCCGGCGCGCGGTAATATTTGCAACTGCGGCGCGTGATGCAACAAGGCATTCAGCAACGTACCCGACCAGTTGCCGCTGCCGGGATGCACCACCAGCCCCGCCGGTTTGTTGATGACCAGCATCGCCTCATCCTCGAACACGATAGCCAAGCCGATCGCCTCCGCGCGCGGTGAGGTTTCCGACGGATGCACCACGGGCGCAACCCGCACCGTCTCACCGCCCCATACTTTGCGCTTAGGTGTGACTATTACACCATCCAAAGTGATGGCGCCCTCGGTAATCCATGCTTGCAATCGGCTGCGCGAATACTGCGGCAGCAGTTCGGCCAGCGCCTGATCCAGCCGCGTGCCGGAAAGATGGCTCGGAATAGCCAGCATCAGCGGCTGCCTGGCGTCCGCGGATTGGGTATAATCGTGCGCATTCACTTGAGGTTTCGACATGCGCGTAAGTTTAGCTTTATTCCTCGCTCTGTGGCTGGCCGGTTGCGGCTTGTTACCGGCAGTGCAAGATGAGACCAAAAACTGGTCGGCACAGAAGCTGTATACCACGGCCAAGGAATCGATGGATGACGGCGGTTATAGCCAAGCCATCAAGTATTTCGAAAAACTCGAAGCGCGCTACCCTTACGGGCGCTATGCGCAGCAGGCGCAACTCGAAATCGCTTATGCTTACTATAAGGATAACGAGTCGGCTTCGGCCATCGCCGCATGCGATCGCTTCATCAAGCTGCATCCGAATCATCCGAACGTGGACTACGCCTATTATCTCAAGGGCCTGGTCAACTTCAACGGCGATCTCGGCTTTCTCGGCTATGTGGTCAAGCAGGACTTGTCCGACCGCGACCCGAAAGCGGCGCGCGAAGCATTCGAATCCTTCAAGGAACTGGTTACCAAATTCCCCGGCAGCAAATACGCGCCGGATGCGATCAAGCGCATGAATTATCTGGTCAACGCCTTGGCCGCGCACGAATCGCAAGTGGCGCAATATTATTACCGGCGCGGCGCGTATGTGGCGGCGGTAAACCGCGCGCAAAATCTGCTGAAGACCTATCCGCGCACCCCGGCCACGGAAGAAGCGCTGGCGGTGCTGGTGCGCGCCTACGACAAAATGGGCTTGCCCGATCTCTCCAACGATGCGAAACGGGTGCTGGAAAAGACCTTCCCCAACAGCAAATACTTGAAAAATGCACCGGTCGGCTTAGGCAAGCCGTGGTATCAATTCTGGTAGTAGCGCGGCTAAAGAGCACGGCTTTCCCTCACTCCTAACTCTCTTCCACTTGCGGGAGAGAGGGACGTAGGTTCGGCTACGCGAGTTTTGGCTAAATGGCGGATTCGTTGGTTTCGCCGGTGCGAATCCGCACCACTTGCTCAACGCTCATCACGAAAATTTTGCCGTCGCCGATCTTGCCGGTGCGCGCCGCTTTGACGATGGCTTCGATCACCGCATCGAGTTTGTCGGTGCCGACCACCACTTCGATTTTGACCTTGGGCAGAAAATCCACTACATATTCCGCGCCGCGATAGAGTTCGGTATGTCCCTTTTGCCGCCCGAAGCCTTTCACCTCGGTGACGGTGAGGCCGGTCACACCGACTTCGGCCAGCGCCTCGCGCACTTCGTCGAGCTTGAACGGCTTGATGATGGCTTCTATTTTTTTCATGCCTCTCTCCTTCAGAATTTGGGTCGATACCGGGATGTTATCGGATAGCGCCTATCCTTGCCAAATCCGCGTTGGGTGACGCGCACCCCCACCGGCGCTTGGCGCCGCTTGTATTCGTTGCGGTCGATCAAGGTCACTACGCGCCGTACATCCGGCTCCTTAAAACCTAAGGCGATAATCTCGCTTGGGCAGAGATCGTGCTCCACATAAGCCTCCATGATGCCATCCAGTATGGCATACGGCGGCAAAGAATCCTGATCGACTTGATTGGCGCGCAATTCCGCGCTCGGCGCGCGGGTGATCACCCGCTCCGGAATCACCCGGCTGACGCTGTTGCGATAACGCGCCAAGCGATACACCAGCGTCTTGGGAATATCCTTCAGCACGCCGAAGCCGCCCGCCATATCACCGTAGAGCGTGGCGTAGCCTACCGCCATTTCGCTTTTGTTGCCGGTGGTCAGCACCAGCGTGCCGTATTTGTTCGACAAGGCCATCAGCAGCGTGCCGCGTATGCGCGCTTGGATATTCTCTTCGGTAGTATCGAACGGCAAATCCTTGAATTCATCCGCCAGGCTGTTGAGAAAAACGTCGTACATCGGCTTGATGGTGATTTCCGAGTAACGCACGCCCAAACACCGCGCCATTTCGCGCGCATCCTCCAGGCTGATATCGGCGGTAAACTCGGAGGGCATCATTACCGCGTGCACCTGTTTCTTGCCCAAGGCATCGACCGCGATGGCCAAGGTCAGCGCCGAATCGATGCCGCCGGACAAGCCCAGCTCCACGCCTTTGAAACCATTCTTACCCGCATAATCGCGCACCCCGAGGGTCAGCGCGCCATACACTCCCGCTTCCGGGGATATTTCTTGCGCCACGCTTCCGGACACAAAACCTTGCGCATCGAGTTCAACCAAGCCCAAAGCGGTTTCAAACGCGGGCAACTGATACGCCAATTGGCCACCGCGGTTCATAGCGAAAGACATGCCATCGAACACCAACTCGTCCTGCCCGCCCACCAGATTCGTGTACAGCATCGGCATGCCGGTCTCGCGAATGCGCTCGGCAATCGCCGCATGGCGTGTCGGCTGCTTTTGCATGTGATAAGGCGAGGCATTCAGCACCAGCAGCACTTGCGCCCCGGCTTGTTTGGCGCGCAGCGCCGGCGCTTGCTCCCAAATGTCGGCGCAGATATTGATGCCGAACCGTACCCCCTCATGCTCGAACACGCAGGGCTCGGTGCCGGAGGTGAAATAGCGCACTTCATCGAACACGGTGTGATTCGGCAACTTGAATTTGTGGTAAGTCGTGATAATTTTGCCGCCGCGCAACACCGAGGCGGCGTTGAAGCGCTGGCGATCCACTTCATCGGGGTGCCCGACCACCAGGGTGATACCACTCACCTGCGCGGCGAGCTTGTGTAATATTTCCAGCGTGCTGCTCAGAAAGCCCTCGCGCAGCAACAGATCTTCCGGCGGGTAACCGGTCAACGCCAGCTCCGGCGTGACCATGAGCGTCGCGCCCTGCGCCTTGGCGCGCTGGGCGTTATCGAGAATCAGCGCGGCATTGCCTTCCAGATCGCCAACGAGGCAATTGATTTGTGCGAGCGCGATTTTCATGACGGCTTAACTGCGCCCCATCGCCATCATCAAGGCTTCGCCGATTTCCGCCGGCGAGCGCGCCACCACCACGCCGGCTTTTTCCAGGGCGCGAATTTTATCTTCGGCTTGGCCCTTGCCGCCACTGATGATCGCCCCGGCGTGCCCCATGCGTTTACCCTTGGGCGCGGTTTGGCCCGCGATGTAGGCCGCGACGGGTTTTTTGACGTGGGCTTGAATATAGTCCGCGGCTTCTTCCTCGCGCGTGCCGCCGATTTCGCCCACCATCACGATGGCTTCGGTGGCCGGATCGTTCTGAAACATTTCCAGGCAATCGATGAAATCCAAGCCTTTGATCGGGTCGCCGCCGATGCCGACGCAAGTGGTCTGGCCGAGATTGAGCCGGGTGGTTTGATGCACCGCTTCGTAAGTCAGCGTACCGGAGCGCGACACGATGCCGACCTTGCCGATCTGATGGATGAAACCGGGCATGATGCCGATTTTGCATTCGCCGGCGGTGATGATGCCGGGGCAATTCGGGCCGATCAGCTTCGCGCCATTGGCTTGCAACGCCGCTTTCACCTTCAGCATATCCAGCACCGGAATCCCTTCGGTGATGCAGACAATGACTTCGATGCCCGCATCCGCCGCCTCCATGATGGAATCCGCCGCATACGGCGAGGGCACATAGATCACGCTCGCCTGCGCGCCGGTCGCATTGACCGCCTCGCGCATGGTGTTGAACACCGGTAAATTGAGATGCGTTTGCCCGCCCTTGCCCGGCGTCACGCCGCCCACCATCCGCGTGCCATAGGCGAGCGCCTGTTCGGAATGGAAGGTGCCCTGCTTGCCGGTAAACCCTTGGCACAGCACTTTAGTGTTTTTATCGACCAGAATGCTCATGATGAAAATCGCGTGGAGAAAGGGCTATTTTAACCGGGTATCCGTAATGCGTGGTTGATTTCAGTAAGGGACTGGAGCATCCAAAAATTTGCATTGGTGTGGAATTGCAAACATGCGAATGTCTCAGTTGTATTGGGAGCGCTCATTCGTAAATGTTGTGTGACCTGCGTCCGGCGTACCCAAGCAGACAGTCAACATTGGAGTTCTGAAATGCCGTTGCCCGAATACCAGGTTTAATACTTCTTCATCTGCTCTAAAACTCCTAGCAAAGATGCCCATCAATGCGTATGCCTATACGGATTTTACATGGGCCACTATCTTATGCCTTACAATTTATCCTCAAACGCTCGTGCTGCCTGCCTCGGCAGCATTTGCGTACCCCGAATTTCTTGTTGTATTAGTCCCGTTATGGGACTATGATACCTCCATGCGGATTATTGCGTTATCGACGCTGAAAGCTTTTTGGCAAGATCAACCGCGCCATCAAGACGCAAAGGAACCCGCGCTTGCCTGGTACCGCCACGCATTGCATGCCGACTGGTCTGCGCCGTCGGATATCAAGCGGGACTTCGGCGCCGCCAGCATCCTGCAAGACGGGCGGGTGGTATTTAATTTGGCGGGCAACAAATACCGGCTGGTAGTCTGGGTCAACTATGCCTACCGCGTGGTATATATCCGCTTCATCGGCACCCATGCGCAATACGACAAGATAGACGTGCAAACGATCTGACGGAGAACGATATGAACATCAAACCCCTTAAAACCAAGACCGATTACAAGGCAGCGCTCAAGGAAATCGAATCCCTCATGCGCGCCAAGCCGGGCACCCCGGCAGGAGATCGCCTGGACGTCCTGGTGACGCTAGTGCAAGCCTACGAGGCCAAACATTACCCGCTTGACCTGCCCGATCCGGTCGAAGCCATCAAGTTCACCATGGAACAGAAAGGGCTGACGGTGAAAGACCTAGAACCGATGATCGGCCGTTCCAACCGCGTCTACGAAATCCTCAACCGTACACGCCCGCTGACTTTGAAAATGATCTGGCGATTGCACCAAGGGCTAGGCATTCCTGCGGAATGCTTGATCCGCCAAGCGGATGATGAGCGCATGATTTCCAAGGCGGCTTGATTGGAGAAAGGGCTATTTTAACCGGGTATCCATGATGCGTGGTTGATTTCAGCAAGGGACTGGAGCTTCCAATCACGCAGAATAGACGCTGCGC
>Ga0315268_10003982_pt1 | contig 16129 bp, 14 predicted proteins | sample C1_top_MG_FD_204535 | JGI IMG/M metagenome (GOLD analysis project Ga0315268, IMG submission 204535) | Sediment microbial communities from Yellowstone Lake, YNP, Wyoming, USA - C1_top | ecosystem: Environmental > Aquatic > Freshwater > Lake > Sediment | place: USA: Wyoming | collected 2017-08-01
TGGATGCTCCAAACTGCTCGACAGAATCATCATCAAAGTTCAGCTTGCTCAATTCACCGATGGAACGGCGTTCTGGCTTGAGGAGATAATTTATTGGGGCAAAAAAAAGATGGACATGTTTGGAATAAGGGAAATAAGGGATGAATGCCAGGATCAATCCAAGCGCGAGCCAAAAGGTTACATGTTCCCCAATTACTAATGAATTTTGACCCCAACCTCTCCATAAGCTGGCAAGTGAGGAGGCAAATGGCTGCCAGGCATCCGGCTTACCCAGGGAAGCAAGGTGGATTGACTCTCCCACAAAGCGAGAACCGACATGCAGAAGAATGAAAGTTCCAACAATGGCTGAATCACGCAGAATCCCAGTGCGCGCCTGGGGATTTAAGAGAGTTGTATCCCTGGTTGAAAGGATTTTGGATCGAAAAACGAAACGACGCGTAAGAAAATAAATTATCCCCAGTAGTACACTCACAGTGAAAATATCTGTAAGCAAACGATATATATTTCCCACCATACCGGGGATCTCAAAGCCCGGCAGATATCCTCGCAGAACATCCACTATATTCACCAGCAGGTAGAATCCAAAACCCCAGCCAACCATGGCATGAAATATGCTGGTCAACAAGCGGAAACGAAAAACAGGTTGGAAAGTTCCAACCTTGAGTAAGACCTTGATTAGACGTTGTGAAATTTTATTCCAGTCCGGTTTCCCCTTACCCCCAGAGATCAACCCTGCCAAACGTTTCACTGCAAACCAGGCAGCTACCAGGGTAGCCGCTACAGCCAGAGCGAACAAGATCTTTTCCACCAATAAAAGCATGCTTCCTCGAATGAAATTTCTTATGGATATTCAGGAGTCATGACCATTTTGTGATCCTTGATTACTCACTCCCGTTCATAAACGGGGGAAGTTTACCACATGCACAATATGGATGCAATAATACAAGCGGAGCATTTCAGCGCTCCGCTTGTATTATTAGATAAGCAGAATTGCTTATTTCACTGTCACCTGGATTATGAAGGTCTGTAAAGGAGCTACATTCGTTTCCCAGGGTCGGTGATACACCAATTCAAGAGCGGTGCTGCCGGATTTTAAAGTATCAAATGTCAGGGTAAGTTTTCCACCAGCACCAACCAGGTTCACATTTTCGCTGACAAATTGTGGAAAACCCACCTGCTCAAGTATTGATGCATCCGTTGCTTTGACTTCCCAACTGTAACCAGTACTGGGGTTTGCGGGCAGCTCAATACTAAGGTGCCTGCCTGCTTCCAGGGTGATGTCTTTGCCGTTATCTTTTTCGGTCACCATTAAAGGACCTGGTTTACACCCAGTTACAGACAACAGGCATACTGTCAGGGTGAAGATAATTACGATGGCTTTAATAAAATTGTTTCGCATTTTAACCTCCAGTTCATGGGTATTACAAACCCAAGACGCTGGATCTCTTTTATTTGTTCCAATTATTACAATCGTTTATTGACTGATATCCCTGACGTAATCCAAAGCCCCCTTGCAAACAGGTGTCAGGTGGGAAGATACATGGTACCAATCTGCCGGTTCTCCAGCCTTTTGGGTATCCCTCAATGCAAAGATCAGGCATCCTGACCCGGCATTGTAATTAACCAGGGTAAAACGCCATAGATCATCATAACTGCTGATGATACCAGGTGCTTTTTTAAACGTGTTCTTGACGATACGCCCGGTCTGTTCACAATTGGCTAGTAATGTCTCCGCGAAGGTGTGCACGCTGGAATTTGCCTGCTCAAGATTCAAACCGAACGGACAATCGACACAATAAGCATTTACACTTCGCACCAGGGCAAATTGTAATAGTTCCTGCAGGACGGGTTTTAAAAGAGCATAAGGTTTCAGACAGACGGAAGCATCCAGAACCAAAGGACAGTATTGATTGTAAAAAGAAGCATTCCACAAAAGGGTGGTATCGGCTCCATTGATGGTCATCTGGCCTAATCCAGATTCAGGTATTGCGCTCATCATCCCGGGCCAGAACTGGCTTTCACGACTGAACAGGTTTTTCAACAATTTCCCCGGGATCCCTGTTTCCACAGATACGGTATAGATCTGTTCATCAAAACGATTTTGCCATTTCTCCATAGCAGGTCGGGCTGCCTCCAAACCGCAAGTACTGGCTTCACCACTTGGCAGGATACCTGAATCTGGACAATTGCTGACATCCACAACCCCCTGGTTTATCAAATTACGCGCCAGCAATTCGTAGGGATTGTTGGATGCCAGTCCACTGGCATTTACTGGTGTGGATAACCAGTCTGGAATTCCCTGGATGGGTGGAAAGGCTTCCCAGGTTTGTGAACAACTCGCGGTTGGAGAACCAGTCCATTGATCGCTGAGGACATCCACATAATAGAATCGTTCACCAGACATGGGATCGTTCAGGACAATCACACGCACCTTGGCTTGAAATTGCACACTGCTGTCCCCATAACTGGAATAAGCCCAAAATTTCAATTGCACCCCGCCTTCCGGGCTTTCCTTGAGTGGCAACTCGCACACAGGTCCACACGTGAACGGGTCACCATCCAGTCTGCCTTCTATCCTGAGAATAGTTTCATTGGGGAGAGGTTCATCCGCGGTCAAGACCAGGATGGGAACACTCTTGCATACATTGGTATAAGAAACCAATTCACAGCCTTTTAACGAAAGCCAGACTTGGACTGCAGGAAGGGAAACACCCACTTTACGGCTTGCTGGAGCAGAATCTACGAAATAAAGATAATAACCTTCACAATACCCGGAAACGTCACATGGTTTTGTAGAGAACCAGGAATTATATAATTCATTACCACAGGATTTATATACTTCATCGTAGGTCGGCAGACCATCATGGTCGATATACAACTCACAGGGTACGTTGTTATTCTCCCAATTTACCAGCCACCATTTGTAGGAGGTGTAATCGACAGTTACCAGATCTGCCCGATCGGGACCAGGGGGGTCAGATTGTTCAGCTAAGGCGCGCTGTCCACCCTGGGTTGAAGTGATAATCAACCCGATCAATCCGATCAACCAGAGTTTGCCTCTCCAGGAAAGCAAACGAACCCCTCCTATTTGAGCTAAATAATATTTATTCTATTATATCGGATTCACTTTCAAATTAAGGAGATTCCTCAGGATTTCTTTTCTTTTTCGATCTCTTCTAATGCTTGAAGATCACGCTTAAGGTTGGACCAGCGCACCGCCATGCTGGTGATAAAAATAATAAACACACCAAAGAAAACAGCGTACCCGGCGATCATGTAATTGGTTGTTTCTGGAGGTATTATGGACATGGTTTGCTCCTATTCCATGACTTTCAACTTGAGTTCTTCAACTTTGCTGGCCAGGATTCCAAGACGAATACGGTGCCAGAACAGGTCAACGAATATGACAGTAAATGTAAATAAGGAAAAGAAGAATGCCACTTTCATGTCCGGGGACATATTAAAACCACCTTGTGCCTGTGAAGTTTGGGAACCGATCACCACAGGATGAATGGTCCGAAACAGACGGATCGCCATGAATGTTATCGGTACACTGACCGCACCCACCAGGGTGTACACAGCGCTAAAGCGTCCACGCCGGTTGGGATCTTCAATACCACCTCGAAGCATAAAGTAAGCCAGGTAGATCATTTCTGTTATGGCAGCCGTGGTGAGACGTGGTTCCCAGGTCCACCAGGTGTTCCAAACAGGTTTTGCCCAGATCGACCCCAATACTATGGCGATCAGGAAAAATACAAGGCTGATCTCGACCGCAGCCACCTCAACAATATCCCATTTGGGGTCTTGCGAACGCAGGTAGGCAATTCCTGCCACACCCGCCGCGATAAAGCCGAGCATTCCCACCCAGGCATTGGCAACATGAAAATAAAAAACTTTTTGGACATTTCCCATATTGACTTCCATGGGCGCAAAACTGAGTGCCAGATAGGCAGCCACAGCCAGGAATACCAGGGATAAGATATCCAGAACAAGTAAAACAACGGGTTTCTTATTCATTTGAAAATCTCCTGTCCTTCATTCAACATTCATGATGGTGTTGGTTCATTTGGATCAAACTGATCCGGAATTATTCTTCAACGACATAATCGAACACCATGAATGAGATCGCAATAAAAATGACATCATAAACAAGCAGCAGGTTGATCCAATAACTGACTTCAGCGATAGCCAGACCCTGCAGGAATCCTCCGCTGGCTTCCACCGCCGCCACGACCACCGGTATAACGACTGGAAAAAGTAAGATGGGGAGCATGACATCACGTGTGCGTGTTTGCACTGCCATGGCTGCCAGTAATGTTCCTATCGCAATATATCCGATGGAACCTAACAGGATCACCAGCAGTAAACCGGGGTTGAAAAGGTTGATGTTATAAAGAAGACTGTAAAGTGGCAGGACGATGGCTTCCACAATGAACATGAAAGCCAGGTTGCTGAGCAGTTTGCCAAAATAGATCGACGAACGGTCGACCGGAGCCAGCAACAATCCATCCAGGCACCCACGATCTTTTTCTATTGCCATGGATCGATTTAATCCCAGCGTACCGGCAAAGGTGAATGTCACCCACAGGATGCCTGAAGTGGCAGTAATTCGCGTTCTTGCATCCAGTTTGAGTGCAAAATTAAAGATCAGTATCACCAGCATGGCAAAAACCAGCATGGCAGATAATAATTCGCGTGAACGCAGTTCGGCTGCCAGGTCTTTCCAGGTGATGGCAAATACGGCTTTAAGGAAGCTGCCGGGTTTGGTGGTTGGGTTCTTATCTTCAGCCATCGTGGACCGCCAGTGAATTCTTATAAAAAGTGAGGATATTTCCATTCTTCAGATCTGACTTGCGTGATGATGCCGAAATGACCCCTTTTGACAGCACATCATATCGGGTCGCCAGGTCTTCAACTCTCCCCAGGTCATGGGATGTCATCACAACTGTCCGGCCTCGGGCTGCCACATCCCGCAAAACTTTATCAAGCATATCACAGGCATCCTGGTCAAGACCGGTATGTGGTTCATCAAATAGCATGACCTCCGGGTCATGTAGAACTGCCCTTCCTATTGCCAGACGCTGTTGCATCCCCCGGGAAAATGTCCGCACCAGGTCCCGCCGACGATGAGCTAATCCAACCAGCTCCAACACTTCTCCGATGCGCTGGTTGGTATTTCCGATATTGTACATTCGTCCAAAGAATTGCAAGTTTTCCTCGGCAGTCAAGTCACCATATAACAAAGGCATGTGGGATACTACTCCCAATTTTTGGCGAACCTGGGATGCCTGATTCGGCAAACTGTAACCTGCAATGCGGATATTTCCCAGCGAAGCTCGTGATAGTGTGGAAAGGATTCGCAGGAAAGTGGTTTTGCCTGCACCATTCGGTCCAAGCAGCGCAACAAATTCTCCCTGCGCAACCTGGAAATCCAGACCGCGCAGGATCGTCTTCATGCCGAAGCGTTTCACCAATTTTCTGACATCTATCATCGATCCGGTTTTTTCATTCATGTTGATAATGATTTATCCCTGCTTCTGAGCTTATGGTCGGGGCTAGAGCAGTTCTTTTAACCTTGCCTTAAGTTGATCACGTCTTGACCGGTAGGCTTCCTCAACAATTGTACCTGCTTTGTATTGGTCATCCAGGGATGCGATCGCATCCATCAGACTATCAGGGTCATCCCCCAGAGCATCGGTCTCATTTTCATCTTCATCCATGTCATCGCCCGGGTCTGCTTTATGGGAACGACCACGCAGGAAGAAAAATAAAGCTGCCAGGATCAGTACACCACCAAAGATACCAAGTCCCACTGCCAGACTGGTTTGGGAATTATTGCTGCTTGCTCCGGCGGTTGAAGTTCCTTTGGGAGTTCCAGAGATCGTGAGGGTCAGGTTATCTCCAGTTGCCAGTTTGGTAGCCGTAAACATGGTATAGGACTTTCCCTGCACATCTTTGAGTCCGCCATCTGTCAACTGGTCACTTTTAACTTTAATACCGTCCGGTGCCATAACAATGACTGAACCGATTGCCACGTTTAGTGGTTGTTTAATTTCCAGGCTCTTCCCATAAGGTAGATCGAATGCAAAGATCAACTGATATGAACTGGCACCCGGCAAGATCGTGGTGGGATCTCCAAAGCCATCTTTGGTAGTCAAATATGGATTGCCGATCGCACCAGAATCAAATTGCAGGTTGCTGGCTCCCTCCGGTAGGATATATGTTTGAACGGATTTATCCTTGCCGCCAGCGATCACGGCTTTATCACTCGAATTTGACAGGATATAGATCTCTATCACCTGGACAAGTCCGGGTTTTGAAAAATCAAAAAAAAGATGCAAGCGATCTGCTGAAATTGAACTTGTATCTGTTATGGTTTCATAAACAGTAAGCGGTAAATCGAATAACGTCTTTGATCCATCATAAACGGCAACAATCGAGTTATAAGAAGTCCCCTGGTACTCAGTGGAAACAATGTAAGCCATTTTGGTTTCCAATGGAGCATTAACAAATTCAAAAGAGCCATCGGTTTTTATTTTTGTAGTGAGCGTTACTTTCTCGGTCATATTGACATAGCCATGCAGGGTGATAACAATATCTGCTGGTACTTTACCCCCCGAGCCATTGGTCACCTTGCCTGAGATTGTAGCAGTCAGTGCTTCCGGAGTTGCAGTGCCATTTGAAGTCGGGCTGGCTTCGCCGGTCGACGATTGGGTACTGGCTGCGAACGGAGTGCCAACCTGGGTAGCAGATTGTGTGCTGGAAGTCGTCGTGACTTGAGGGTTGGCAATGGTTGCCGGTGTGGAAACCAGGGTAGATGTTTCTGGAGTGGCAGTAAAAGCTGTGGTTGCTTGAGCTGTCGGTGCGGCAATGTCCACTGCCAGCGGACTAGTATCGTAAGATAATGTCCGCAAATAGGCAGTTACAGCCCAGATCTCTTTATCGGTCATCTGGGATTTGAACCCAGCCATATCAGGAGATACTCCTTCGGCGATCGCCTGGTACATTCCCACACCGGTAGTCTGTGACATAAAAGCCGCATCGGTGAACGTGGCAGGGTTCCCTGTTGTCTGGGTTCCTTTTCCATCTCCATTCGGACCATGGCAGGTGGCACAAAGGTTCCCATAAAGAGTTTTACCCTGTTCGACCATGCTGGACGGTTCGCTCAAAGAATAAACATAAGCCAGCACGTCCCAGCGTTCGGCTTCCGATAGTTTTGTATATGGCGGCATATCGCGGTCCATCCTGCCCTGGGTTATAACTGTATACCAACTGGCTGGATTGGATTGGCTGGCGATATCCTGCAGACCTATCGCCGGGATCGTATATGGCAGACTGGCTGCTTCTGTTCCATTCCCCAGGCCATCACTTCCATGGCATGGGGCACAATTAGCTTCAAAGATTGCTTTCCCTCGTGCAGGGGATGGTGATCCGGTTGGGAAAAGAACCCCCAGCGTCGGCTGAGGAGTTGGAGAAACATAATTTGGCGGAGGTGTGACATCTTCTGCCAGGCTAAAACTGCATGCTGATAACAATATTGTCAAAATTATTGCCAAGGTTACTAAACGAATTTTCATCTTCAAAACCTTCCCAAAAATTTTTAGAACTATTCTCAGCCCTCTTTGTATCGATTTTCTAACCGGGTTTCATCAAGCCTGGATGGAAAAGCCTGTTTATTCCCATGAAAATTCAGGGTTGTGAAAATTGAATACTTATTTTAATGAATTACCACACTTGGGACAAAAAGTATCCGTAACAAGGATCGGGTTGCCACAGTTTGGGCAAAATCCAGCAGATTTTCCTTTTCGTTCCGCTTTGCGTCGGGCGATCAGTGCTTCCAGATCTTCATCTTTTGCTGCTTCATCAAGCGTTGATACTTGCCTTGAGTCCGCTCTCCGGGCAGCAATGGCTGCCTCCAGCACACTTTCTGCATCCTGGGTTGAAGAGATTTGCTGAGATTCATCCAATTTATGCAGGATGGCAACGCCTTTTTGCATCAACGCTGAACGCATGCCCGGGTAATCTTCGGCAGGGATTTTGCCCAGTGTGTTGTCAAATTCGAGCTCTTGCAATGCATTCAGGATGCGTTCATTCTCAGCCATCAAGCTGGAATATTCATGATCTTCAGGAACCATTTTGCGTTGTTTCTGCATAAAGGGAACCGAAACGAACAGGATGAACAAGACCAGGACCGTGAGAGTTAAGAAAATTGAACCTATATCCATGTTTTATTTTCCATTCAACAAGGGATCAATGCGAGCCTGGATCTCCGCCACCGAACTGAAAGGTCCGATCATGATAGAACTCAGGACTCCATTCTGGTCAATGATGTAGGTCTCTGGAACCCCGATCTGACGGTTGAAGGCTTGCGAGATTCGTGTCCCCAGATCCGGGCCATTGATATAGGTGATATGGAATTTTGCCAGGTAGGAACGAGCTTTGGTCTCGGTATCCACATAGTCCACACCCAGGAAGACGACATCGCCACGGGGTTGATAATATCGCCAGGCTGCTTCCAGATCGGCTGCTTCACTTTCACAGGGTTTGCACCACGATGCCCAGAAATTCACAACCACGACCTTCCCTTTAAGGTCGCTTAATTTGATGTCCTGACCCTGGGGATGTTCATCATCACTGAAAGTTGTCAATGTAAAGTTAGTTACAGGTTCTCCCACGGCAATAATGGGTTTTTGTGCTTTTAATAATCGGGACCCAAGAAAACCTAAAAATCCCAGTAATACGATCCACACGATACCCTGGATGAGTGGCGAGATTCCTTTCTTTCCTTTCTCTAACTGAGGGGTCTCGTCTTTTTCTGTCTGATCATTATCGGTCATTAAATCCTATCCTCGTTTTTTTAATTCGTCTTCAAGTCGGTTGAGATATGGGTCGGACTCTTCCTTGGTGAATTCCGCTGCTGAGTCTGTACTGGTCTGTTTTGCCAGCACACGCCAGGAACGGAAAGCCCGGAACAGAATATATGCCCCTGCCAGAAATGCGATCGGTGGGACGATATAGACCAGCCAGTTCAAACCCTGGCGCGGAGGTTCTGCCAGGACACGGATGCCATAATTCTTGGCAAAGTAATCCTTAATCTCTTTAGCTGTCCAACCTTGAGCCAGGTGCAAACGGATTTCTTCACGCCAATCCGCGCACGCCTGTGTCGGGCAAACATCCAACGGGGTGTTTTCACACACCGGACAAAACAACTGGCTTGCGATGGCATTTACGTCATTATCGGAAGGGGTAGGCTGTTGGGCATGAGCGATTCTAGGCCAGAAAACAAGCAGCATGAACCCGACCAGTCCGATCCACAACATTCGTTTCATACATTTCTCCTGATCCGAAGCATTATTAATCCGCAGCACCAGGAGCGCGCACTTTTTTGCTGGTGGCACTTATCACAGCGGATTCTTTTTCCGGCCAGGCAGCCACCAATGTTCCAAAAATGAACACAATGCTGCCCAACCACAACCAGTTTACCAGGGGATTATGATAGATCTTGAAGGTGGCACCGATGGAGGATATGGGTTGCCAATCCACCAGGATAACATACAGGTCATCCAACATGGTGCTTCGCAGACCTGCGATGGTCATGGGTTGCTGTGACTCATAATAATAATCGCGTCGGGGGAATACCTGTCCGAGGTAATTACCATCTTTGTAAATGCTCATAACAGCCCGGGTCACATTCCGACCACCGCTGGTATCGAACTGGGCAACCGAGTCGAAATTTATTTTATAACCTGCCAGCTCCATCGATCCACCAACCGGGATGGTTCCCTGGGTTTGGGTCTGAAAGATCTCCATACCCAGGATACCGATCGCCATCAGTACCATACTGATGTGGATGATATATCCACCATATCTGCGACGGTTGCGACCAAAAAGCCGCCAGATGGAAACAAGGAAGTTCTCATTCAGTTTTTTACTACGCGCCATGGAACCACGCCAGATTTCATATAAGGTCACACAAATGACCAGCGACACCAGTGTGAAACCGATCAATGCCACAACATTGTGGACTCCAACGTAAAAAGCAGCTAATGGGGTGATCAATGCCACCAGGCCGGGTTTCCAGATGGTCCTGCCAAGTGTCTTGATCGTCGAATGTCCCCAGGCAGCCAATGGAGCGATTGCCATTAACAACATCAGGGAACCGAACAAGGGTGCGGTAGCACGTTCGTAAAATGGCGGTCCGACGGTGATCTTTTGCCCGGTCGCCAATTCAGAGATCAATGGAAAGATCACTCCCCAGAAACAAACGATCAAAACACCCATGAATAACAAGTTGTTTAAAAGGAATAGAGCCTCCCGTGAAAGCATGGACGTCATCGGAGACTCAGCCTTTAATTCGTTCCAGCGGTGCATTAATAATCCGACAGAAACCGCAAAAGTCAATCCAATGAAAGTAAAGAACATCGGTCCGATGGCGCTCTGGGCAAAAGCATGTACGGAAGAAAGCACACCCGAACGTGTCAGGAATGTTCCAAAAATAACCAAGTCATAGGTCAGGATGATGAGCAACATGTTCCATTGTTTCAACATCCCCCGCTTTTCCTGGATCATCACCGAGTGCAGGAAGGCTGTGCCTGTCAGCCAGGGCATAAAAGCTGCAATTTCGACCGGGTCCCAGCCCCAGTATCCACCCCATCCAAGCACGTCGTAAGCCCAACGACCACCCAGCACCAGCCCCAATGATAGGAAGAGCCAGGCCCACAATGTCCACCGGCGAGTTATTCGGATCCAGCGATCATCCGTCCTGCCGGTGATCAATGCAGCCACGGCAAACGCAAATGGGATGATAAATGCCACAAAACCCAGGTAAAGCATGGGTGGGTGGATGATCATCCCGGGATGGCGCAAGAGCGGGTTAAGTCCCAATCCATCCGCTGGCGTCGCCAGGGAAGCCCCTGCCGGGGCAAACATGGCTGCCACAGTCCCGGTTACTGTCTGCCACCACCGCGCAAATGGATTCTCAAAGAACAATATAAGAGAAAGGAAGAAAGCAAGCGTGACGGATGAAACTACGATCACCCACGGCAGGAATTCGCGGTCTCTGTCCCACTTTCGCAGCATGACAGCCGAACTAAAAATGGAAAGCAACCATGCCCAAAACAAAAGGGAACCTGATTGGCCTCCCCATAAAGCGGTCAATTTTAAATACATCGGCATGCTCAGGCTTGTGACCGAGTAAACATATTGGACTTCAAAATGATTGCTGCTGAGCAAGTATAACAACACCCCAACAGTCAGAGTTGTCAGCGGGAAGGAAAGCAGCATTGCCCGGCGGGCGCTCTCCACCCAGCGAGGATCCTTGCGGCTGTCTCCATAAATGGCAGCAACGACGCTATAAATGGCACTTATGAAAGTAACAACCAATAAACCAAAACCAAGATCAGCAAACATTAAATCTCCTTGATTTTTTAGTCAAGCGGGTAATTTACCTCAAATCCGAATGATCACCCCTCAAGCAAAACAGGATTATTGTTATGGCAAGTTATTTTCCGCCAGCTTGTGAGGGAATCGCTGCTTCATACTTGGTTGGGCATTTAAGAAGGAGTTCGTCGGCATAGAAAATGCCGTCAGCACCCAATTGGCCGGTCATGATCGCCTGGGCTTCATCACGCATTAGATCAGGTTTGGCACCGTTATAAATAACTTTGATCCGTGTTCTTGTGGGGTCAATTACCGCATCGTGAAGAACTTTGGCCAGCCCACCGAGCGCCTCGATTTCATTGTTATCACCAGGTACATTTGCAACCATGAATGTCAAGTTCAAGGTCTTCGGGTCATATTGGATCGTATCCCCCACAACCGCTCCTGAGATCCGCAAATTTTTATCAACAATGGTTGTTCCCTTGGCTTTCATTTCATCCACGGTCATAAAATATTCCGCACTGGCTTGCGTGGAAGATGCGATCAAATAAACAACGGCAGCCAGGATCAGCAACCCGCCAAGGATGAATTTTATCCGCCCGGTTTTATGCTGGGTGGGAGTTAGTTCCATGAGTAGTCCTCCAAATTATTAATTATGTCTTTTGATAATCATTATTTTTACATATTTACATTAGAGAAAGGTGAGAATGTGAGAAAAGCAACAAATCGGGATCCAGTTTAATTCAATTTTACCAATCCGGTTCGTATTGCAAATTTCACCAATTCGGTGCGTGAATGCATATTTAATTTATTCATTATCCGTTCACGATGGCGCGCGATCGTTTTTGGGCTGAGATCCAACATGTTGCCGATCTCATGATTATTGGAACCATCTGCTACAAGTTCCAATACTTGCCGTTCCCGCTGGCTGAGCACTTCCAAACCAATAGCATTTGGTATTTCGCTTTCCTCCACCTGTCCCATAGATAATGTGTTCTGGTTTGCCAGGCGTTGGTAATCATCCAATAACCAGCGCGCCAGGGCGGGTTGCAGGTAAAGGTTGCCCTGGGCAACCGTCCTTATGGCTGCCACCAGGTCATCAGCAGCAGCCTGCTTGGTGATATAACCGGTTGCACCTGCAGCCAGCATTTGCATGAAATATTGTTTGTCATCATGAACTGTCAGCGCCAGGACCAGGCATTCCGGGCAAAGGGTGTGCAACCGGCGTGTAGCCTCCAATCCATCCATGCCGGGCATGGTGATATCCATGAGAATGATATCGGGTTTGACTTGTAAAGCCAGTTCAATGGCTTGTTCTCCATTGCCAGCTTCTGCTACAACAATTAATCCTTCCTGCGTCTGTAAAAAGGATTTCAAACCAACTCGCACGACATCATGGTCATCAACCAGCATCAAACGAATGGCATCCATATTAGTTCTCCTTATTCTTGTTTCCTTCTGGGACAGAATGAATGGTCACTTCGATAATTGTTCCTTTACCAGGCGAGGAGAGTATGTTTAGGGTACCGTCCACAGAATCCACCCTCTCCTGCATCCCTGCCAGACCCCAGCCTCGGGGTGGTGAAAAATTACTCGCAGGGTTAAATCCGATCCCCTGGTCCTCGATCCATAGGATGACCTGGCTTTCTTCATATAATAATTTCATTCTTGCATTATTTACTTTTGCATGTCGGCAGATATTTGTTAATGCTTCCTGCGCAACTCTGAAGAAGACAGTCTCCACGATCGGATCCAACCTGCGCTCTTTTCCTGAGATTTCAAGGGAAACTTGCAACCCGGGGGGACAATTATCTCGTTCGGTTAAATAATGCAATGCAGATGCCAGGCCCAGGTCATCCAACTGAGCCGGACGGAGATCATGAACCAATCTGAAAATACCTTGCGACATTTGTTTGCCCAGGTTTTGCAGACGGTCAATCAACAAGGTGATATCTTTTCGTCGGGAGGTGAGTTGCCGTAATGTTGCCAGGTCAAGTGAGAAGGCTGTTAACACCTGTGATGTTTCATCGTGCAGTTCCCGTGCAATGCGGGACCTTTCATCTTCCTGGGCACTAACAGTGTGACGGAGAAGTTCACGTCGGAGGATCTCTCGCTCAGTCAACTCCAATTTGATCTGTTCCAGCGCATCCAACCTGGCTTGTTGAGCATTCGCGAACAATGTTTGGCGCTCCTTTTCCACCTGGAACACCGCCCTCAACATTCCAACCAATATTACTATCGAAGTGATCGCTCGTATAAGTTGAATTGGGAATCCAGCGAATGAAGCAAATGCATCGGCATTGATCCACCTGGCGGGGAACATATTTACATAAGGGACAAAGATCTGGGTTAATCCGTATAGACCAAACCCATTGGCAGTCATGAAAATACTTTTGGATAAAATAATTCGACCTTCAGATCGGAACTCTCTGGATTGAGCGTACAGACCCATACAGGCAAAGATCGCGCCTGGGACTGCCAGGAGATAACGGATCAAGACATCATAAATTTGCAGGGTGGAAACTGTTCCCAATTTCAATGCCAGGATTGTATTAAATATTATTACGCCAAGATACAGTCCCAATAATAAAAAACTGGGGATATGCACCAATCGGTTCGGTGATGTTAAATTTCTTCTTGTTCGCAAACCAAAAAAGAATAATAATATGAATGAGATCGCCAGTAAGTACAATCGAAAAATGGATAACCAGACTGGGAGATCAAAACCCACCCATTTTAATTGCAAGATAAAGATCTCCAGCCATTCATGAATACCGTGCAACAAACCAAATCCAGCCAGGGGGATCAGCATATTTGAATTGACGATGTTAGAAAATCGTGCAATTTCCATCGTCATCGCCAGACCCATGGCAAGAAATCCCAGACCGTAGACAAAATAGATCAAAATAAAGACCAGGTGGTTGCCGATTTCACTCATATTAAAAATCGTTTGGACGTCTGATTTTATGAACTCCCTTTGATTGTGAAAAATATCTCTTATTGGGTATTTTACACCCCTTATCGCCATGATAATAATCATATCCATCACTTTTACGAGTGTGACATTTATCACATGTATTTGTACAATTTTTAACTTGTTTTTAATCTCGGTTGGGGTTATAACCACGGGTAATATCCCCAATTTTGTTTATTCTGGGTGGTTCATATCTCGATACAAATCCAACTGGAAGGAAATTCGCAGATAATCGATAAGCATGTCACAATATTGATATGGAGGATTAGGAAATGTCCTGGAAGAAGACCTATTTGTTAACAGGTTCGTTGTTGATCCTGGTTGCTTTTTTAGTTGCCTGTCAGCCCAAGGCAACTCCTACAGAGGCATCGACCACCAATGTTACCAATACACTTCCCTCTCCTACTGAAGCTGCCAGTGTAATTGTCGTTCCTTATGAATCAACATGGGCTGCCTCCGGACACGCAGATGTCACAGCAGCAGCATTTAATCACTGGAATGCGGATAATCCTCAAATCATCCCTGCAAATTGCGCCAAATGTCATACCAGTACCGGTCTTGAACAATATGTGAAGACTGGTAAATCGCAGGAAGTACCTGTTCCGGGTGGTGTCATTATCTGCACTACCTGCCATAACGATGCTGTCTCGTCAATGACATCCGTCACATTCCCATCTGGAAAGGTGATCAGCAACCTGGGAGCTGAAGCTCGCTGTCTCAGTTGCCACCAGGGACGGCAATCCAAAGTTAATGTCGATGCTTACCTGGAGGTCACTGTTGGTCCTGAGGCAGCTCCTGATGTGGTTTCCACCGATCTAAGCTTCCAAAATGTCCACTATTTTACTGCCGGAGCGACAATGTATGCTGCACAGGCAGCAGGTGGGTATGAATATGACGGTCAATCCTACGATCAAAAATTCACCCATGTGGAAAGCATGGATACCTGTCTGAGCTGTCACGATAACCACAGTCTGCAAGTAAAGATTAAAAAGTGCGCTGAATGCCACGAAAATTCCTCCTCCGTGGACGATATGAAGAAGACGCGCATGATGGGATCAATGGAAGACTATGACGGAGATGGCAATCGCGCCGAAGGGATCTATTATGAGATCCAGGGTCTCCAGGAAAAATTATTGACCGCCATTCAGGCATATGCAATTGAATTTTCTGGCTCAGCCATCGCATACGATCCCGCCACTTATCCTTATTTCTTTATTGATAATAATAAAGATGGGGTCCTCTCAGAGAAAGAAAAGGTTGCTTCAAATGCTTTTACAAATTGGACTCCTCGCCTGGTAAAAGCCTCTTACAATTATCAATTTACTATCAAGGATCCCGGTGCTTATGCTCACAATGCCAAGTATGCCATCGAACTTTTATATGACTCAACCATTGATTTAAACACCGTCCTTACCAACCCGGTTGACATAAGCAAGGCTCACCGTATCGATGCTGGACATTTCGCCGGTTCAACACCAGTTTTCCGCCATTGGGACTCAGAAGGCGAAGTCCCTGCTGGTTGTGCCAAATGTCATTCTGCCACCGGTTTACAGCAATATTTAAAATATGGCTCTAATATCGGTGTTCCCACCTCCAACGGTTTCATGTGCTCTACTTGTCATGATCTGGGTAATTTCCCGACCTTGCCGTCTATCACCTCTGTCACCTTCCCCGGTGGAAAAACCGTGAGCTTCGGAGGCAAGGATGTTGATGGAAAATTTGTCAACAATGACAATAATATCTGCCTCATGTGCCACCAGGGTCGTGAGTCCACCT
>Ga0315268_10003983_pt1 | contig 16127 bp, 11 predicted proteins | sample C1_top_MG_FD_204535 | JGI IMG/M metagenome (GOLD analysis project Ga0315268, IMG submission 204535) | Sediment microbial communities from Yellowstone Lake, YNP, Wyoming, USA - C1_top | ecosystem: Environmental > Aquatic > Freshwater > Lake > Sediment | place: USA: Wyoming | collected 2017-08-01
GCAATTCCCGGCGCAGGTCACTGGCCACTTCGGAACTGAAGCGCTCCAGCGCCGCAACCAGGTCTTTGATCCGGCCCAGAAAATGGTTGTAGAATATCACGGCCGGAATCGCAACGAAAAGGCCCGCGGCGGTGACAATCAGGGCATCTGCGATGCCCGGTGCCACGGTCTGTACGTTAACCGTGGCCAGTCCGCGGATATCCATGAACGATTTCATGATGCCCCAGACTGTGCCCAGCAGACCGAGAAATGGGCTGGCACTGCCCGCAGTCGCCAGGAACGAAAGTTGCCGCTCGTAGCTCTCCTGCTCTTCGGAAATCCGCCGGTTCAGTGCTTCATGGATTACCTGCATCGCAGTCTCTACGGTCGCGGCCGACGGATTGCCCGCCGATGGCGCTGCGAACAGGCCATTCCATTCCCGGATTGCCGTACGCAGCAGGCCGGGCAGGGCAGAAGGAGAGTTCCCGGGTGCAGCGGGCGGCATCTGGAGCCGGTTCGGGCTGTTTCGAAACAGCCGCAGATAGGAATCGTTGGCGCTGCCCACCGCGCGAAAGCGCAGCCATTTCCGGATGATAATCGCCCAGGAGATAACCGAGAACACGAGCAGGATGACCAGGATGAACTTGGCAAACGGCGTGGTCGTGAGGACGATGTCCACGACTGAGCCGCCGGTCTTGGTCAGGGCAATCGTGTCAGCAGTCATCAACGCAGGAGGGATGCAGGAAAGATGCAGGAAAGACGCAGGAGACGCAAACCGGACGCGACTTCTGCGTCGCGCCTTGCGGGCGCGCAGCGCCACGAAGCGATTGTGCGATTCCTGCGGGCCTTGCGATTCTGCATCTTACTGCTGCAGGCGCCGCAGGTTGTCCCGGGCGATGCCGGCTTCGGGGGTGCTCGGGAACTGCTTGATGACCGATTCATACTGTGCAGCGGCTGCGGTCTTGTCGCCGAGGTTCTCGAAGCACAGTCCCAGCTTAACCCTGGCGGACGGCACCTTTTCGGATTCCGGGTAGTGTTCGACGACCTTCTGAAACTCGACCCGGGCGGTATCGAACTGCTGCCTTCCGTAGTAGCACTCGGCCAGCCAGTATTGGGCGTTGCTCGCCAGCGCGTTGTCAGGGAACTGTTTCAGAAATTCCCCGAATTCCTGGCGGGCGATGTCGAACTTGCCGGTTGTGTAGTCATTGCGTGCCTGGTCGTAAACTGCTGCGGCGTTGTCCGCTGGTTTCGCAGTGGTATCCGGGGTCGGCCGGAGGCGCTGGGTCAGCCGGGACTGCCGCGCGACGTAGTCATCGAGCTTTGCGCTGACGATGTCCACGCGCTCGCCGGTCGCGGCCAGTTGACTGCTAAGGTCGGCACGGGTCGCAGTCAACGCCGAGCGCTGGCTGGTATCGAGCTGCTCGACGCGCGCATACAACGAATCCAGCTTCCGGGCCAGACTCTGGTGCTCAACGGTCCAGGGCATGACGATACCCTGTTTGGTGAAACAGCCGGTCGCCAGCAATAGCGCCGGCAGCAGGCAAGCTACCGGCCAGCGTCTTGACATCAGTTGTCGCGGGCAAGGCGAAGGGGACAGCCCCGGGTGTTCGCGCCTGCGAATGGAGGGACCGTCCCCTCTTGCCGTACTACTTCTGGACGAACTCCACTCGCCGATTGAGTTCGTATTGGGCCTCGTCGTTGGTGACCAGCTTCTCTTTGCCGAAGCTGATGACCGACAGCCGGCCCAGGTCAATGCCGAGTTTCTCCAGATAGGCTTTCGCGGCATTGGCCCGGCGCAGGCCCAGACCGCGGTTATACTCTTCGGTTCCGATTGGGTCGCAATATCCCTGCAACTGGATGCCGGCGCCCAGGTTGGCTTTGAGCCAACTTGAATTGCCTTCGAGAATCGAGGCATCGCCCGTACGGATGTCATACTTGTCGAAATCGAAATGAATCGTCGCCAGCGGCGGTGGCGGCGGCTTGGGTGGTGCCGGCAGCACAACTCGGAACGTCCATTCCGGAGACATTGCCGGTCCCCAGCCTGCGGCATTCCGGACCTGGCAGGTCCATGAGTACTTCTGCTTGTCGGTCAGCGTCCCGCTCGAAACGGTCCAGTATTTCTCCGGGGTCGTGCCGCGGACGATGTCCCGGCCCATGGTGTCCTTGACCAGCCACTGGTATTCCTCAGCGTCTGAGATTGCCTGAACTTCCAGGTTCGGCGTCAGTGTTGCGACTTCTCCCCCGTTGGCCGGCGCCATCGCGCCCGGAGCTGCCGGCAGCGCGACTTCGGTCTCAAATCCCCACTCGGGCAGGAAGTTCTTGCCCCAGCCGTGGGTATTGTGCGCCTGACAGGACCAGAGATAGGTCTTGTCGTTGACGAGTTTGCCCTTGGGAATCGTCCAACTCGCGCCCGCGGTCGTGGCTTGGGCAACTACCGCCTTGGTTTCATCATAGACCGTCCACTGGTACTGGTCGGCGTCCTTGATTGGTTCAACTTGAAAGAGCGGCGTTATCGTGTAAACGTGTGAGCCGTTGACCGGCGATATTGGTTTCGGCGCCGGTGGGGTCGGGTTGACTACCTGACAACCTGCGGCCAGCAGCAGCACTACTACCAGTGCGCCTAGAAACCGGACAGAAAGTCTCATTATAACCTCCTAGAGTCTTAGTCTGCGCAGTCGGTCGCGCCTACTTCGTCTCGAATTCGACCCGACGATTCAGCTCGAATTCCTTCGGGTCGGTCGTCACCAGATTCTCTTCGCCGAAGCTGGTTGCCGACAGCCGGTCCGCGGCGATGCCGTGTTTTGCCAGGTAGTCCTTGGCGGCACTGGCCCGGCGCATACCCAGGCCGCGGTTGTACTCCTCCGTGCCAATCGGGTCACAGTAGCCGGCCAGCACGACCTTGGCGCCCGTGTTCTCCTTCAACCAGGCAACATGCCCATCCATGATTTGAGCGTCACCCGGCCGAATCACGTACTGGTTGAAGTCGAAGTGAATCGGCTTCAGCCCCGTGAACTTGCCCTTGACCTCGGTCTTCTCGGGCGGCAAGGGTGTCGGCGGTGTTTCAACCTTGGGTGTTATGGCTTCAGGCGGTGGCAGGATTGGCGGTTGCGGCGGAATCCTGACCTTCGGGCAACACGCCGCACCCAGAGCAGCTACCATTACTAGGCAGCCTATGAACAGAACTGCTCGTCTCATTCGCTCCTCCTTGAGCTCTCCGGATAAGTCCGAGTAATCAATTTCCTTAGAAGTCGCATATGCAATCTTCGCTATAATCTACAGGAATCTGCCCGGTTGTCAAGCACTTTCGTGTCTTCAGGACGCAGCGCTTGACGCCCCGCACCATGATGGCTAGAATGCTCATGTCGTGGTTTATCAGGACCCAAGCCCCCGGCGCATTGCCTTTTCCGAATGGAGCGAGCAGTTCCGGCAGGTTCCGGACGAACTGATCCAGCGGTTCCGCTATTTTGCGGACTCCGGAAATCAACCGTGGGCTACCTATCTCTTCCCGCCCTTGACCTTCGCCCTGTATGGCAGCCGGCATCTGAAGCGGCTCAAGTTCGATAACTCATTGGCAGCTTTGAGGATGTGGGGATTCGTCATGAACGAGACTGAACGACTGTTCCGAGCCCGACAAATCGGCCGGCGTGTCGTCGCGACCATGGGAGACTTGGGCGTGACCCCGCCTCTGGTATTGGGCGCAGGGAATGCCCTGCCTTTCTACCCGGACTGCATCTGGTGGCTGCCGTTCATGAACGAATCGTCGGTTCTGCTCGACGCCGCTGCCCGAGCCGGCATCGGTGAATCGGCGTGCTATTCCCGAGCCGCGCTGGGCGCGTTCATCAAACGCTCATACTTCCCGGACCCGGCGCTCTGCATCGCTGCCACGGGTGCGTCATGCGACGACTTCAGTGCCGTCGAGCAGCTCGTGGAGAGTCTCGGGTTTCCGGTGTTCTGGCTCGAGATGCCCCTGCGCAAGGACTGCGAGGGAAATGAAAACCTAGGGACAGTCCACAAACAGGGACAGTCCCCGATCTTCCGCAAGGACTGCACCGACTATGGACATTCGGTGCGGGAGTTCATCACTGCCCAGTTCCGCAGCCTGCACCAGCACCTGCAACAGGTGCTTGAAGCCCCGCTTGGCGTTTCCGATCTGCAGGCCAGCTTGCGCAAGGTCAACCATGTACGGTCACTGGTCCGGCAAATCAAGCTACAGGCCTATTCCGCCCCGGCCGCTGTGCTCCCGGCCCTGGAACTGATGGTAATCGAGTTCGGCAACCTGCATTTCTACTCGGACGTTGACGAGTGGACGTCAATCTTGGACCACGTCCTCCGGACGGTCAGCCAGCGTGCCGCGGCGCGGCGCTACCTGGGCCCGGCTGATGCCCTGCGCGTCATCTGGGTCACGCCCCCTGCCGACCCGCTGCTGCTCAGCTATGCCGAAGACCAGGGCCTGAGAATCGTGGGCAGCGAGTACCTGATAAACCAGGCTCTGCCCGAGTTGCCGGTTGACGACGACCCGGTCCGCGCGCTTGCCGAATCCCTGCTCCAGGCATCCCTGATTGGCAGCACCCGTTATCGAGCCGAACGTGTGGCTGAGCAGGTCCGGCAATATCAGGCCGAAGGAATCGTAATCTCCGGTATTCTCGGCGGCTCGCATTGTGCGCTGGAGACCAATCTGCTTCAGGACTACCTGACAAAGGAACTGGACTTGCCGGTGCTGTCCTTTGACGTGCCGTCACCCGGCAGTCTGATTCAGGGCCAGCTCAAGACCCGAATTGAAGCCTTCGTCGAAGTACTCAGGGAGCGACGCCGGACGGCGGACGGCGGACATGAGTGACCGTTTGACGCCCAGGGAACGCTTCGGCCTGCTGGTGATTGACGAACCGCAGGACCGAATACCGATATTCCCGCTGATTACCAGTCATGCCGCAGCGGTCGCCGACATGAAGCTGCGCGACTATTACACGGATGGCCGGAGCCTGGCACGCGCGCAACTGCGGGCTCAGGAAGTCTACGGTCATGACTTCATCTCGATCTTCTCCGAGGTCGGTCTTATTGCCGAGGCCCTGGGTTCGCGGTTCGAGTATCCGGAGAACGACCTGCCGGTCCTGCGCGCGCCGTTACTGAGTTCGGCTGCCGAACACGCACGCCTAGAACCGGTCAATCCCATGACCGCCGGGCGCTACAGCGTGTACTGTGCGGCTGCCGACTACTGCTACGATGCCATTGGCGACCGAGTTCCGATTCTCGCCTATGTTCCGGCGCCGTTTACCACTGCGCTCCATCTCGTACCGGGTGAGGATTTTCTGGTGGAACTGACCACTGAGCCGGAAGCTGCTCAGCGACTCCTGGAACGCATCACCGAGGCAACCATCGAGTTCCTGCTCGAGCTGCTCAACCATTGCGCCCTGCCGGTCCTTGTTGACCCGCTGGCCTCAGGCAGCGTCATCAGTCCCAGGTTGTACCGGCAGTTCGCCCTGCCTCATGAGCGCCGCCTCATTGACTTTCTGCACCGCTATGACTTGGACATCATCCTTCACATCTGCGGCGACACCGCGCCGATGCTCGACATTCTGCCTGAGACCAATGCTGACCTGGTCAGCCTGGACCGGGTTGATATGGTTGCTGCCCGCGACCGGCTGGGAACCCGGCTCCGGCTGATTGGCAATTACGACACTACCAGCATCCTGCTCAGCCCGCCGGACCGTATTGAACGCGAAGTCCGGGCGATGGTTGCGACCTGCCGGAACAACCCGAAGGGTTATGTTGCCGCGACCGGTTGCGAAGTACCGGTCCGGACTCCGCGGGAGAACGTGAAGGCCTTCATCCGCGGGGCTACGACCGGCGCCTAAGGCGCAAGCAAACAAGGGACACAAGCGCGCAAGCAGGCCAAGCCAGACTTGTGCTCTTGTGCTCTTGCAGGCTCGTGCTCTGGCCGGTAAATGCCGAGCATCCGGCGAAGCCGGATGCTCGGTGTGCCCTCAGTCCTCGATTAGCGGTTAACGGGTCTTGGTTATTCGTTCGCTCTTTTCATTGTCACCGGCCTGCAAGCAGTAGAGATAGACCCCGGCCGGCAACTGCCTGTTGTCCTGGTCGCAGCCGTTCCAGGTGAACTCGTGAATCCCGGCAAGCTGGTTGTTCAGCACTGCGGTGCGGACTTCGCGGCCCTGGACCGTGTAAAAGGAAAGCGTTACAGCGGCGGCACGTGGCAGATTGTAGGTAATCAAGGTCTGTCCGGTGAACAGGTTCGGCCGCGCGCGGCAGGTGAATGTCGAATTGCGCGTTGCACCCTGGATCTGAGCGCCATCGGCCGGATTGCTGGTGACGAAGCGCCAGTGCGGGCTGAACCAGTTACTCCAGCCGTTGCTCAGGTCTGCTCGGCAGGTCCAGTTGTAGATATGCTCCCACTGCAGGTAACCGGCACCGCCCGGTACGCGCCAGAACGGAAAGCGCGTGTCATGTTCCATCACGAACGGCCCGCCCTGCTCCTCGATGCGGAACCGGTAACGGTTGCCGATCATCGTCGGCACGACGCTCAACACCGGGGTAAGCGTGGCAACCCGGCTTTCATTCAGCGGGGTGAGCGGCGTTGGCGCCGCCGAAGGCCAGGTAATGGCATAGGTCCATTCCGGATTGAACCAACCGCTCCAGCGGCCGGCTGACCAGACCCGGCAGGACCACTGATAGTAGTTACCGGCAGTGAAGTAGGTGCGGCCTTCATAGATAAACCAGAACGGCAGCGGCGTGAGCTTCTCCGCCAGCTTGCTGCCTCCCTGCCAGACGCAGAAGTGGTAAAAGACGAGACCGCCGGGATAGGGTTCGACTGCCAGCAACGGTGTTATGGACACGCTCGTGTCTCCGTTTGCCGGCACCAGCGGCGTCGGCGGCTCCGGGTCCTGATTGCCCTGGTCCTGAGCCGGCAGGACAGCGGAGTTCTCTCCGCTCAAACCGGTCATCGAGGATGGCGGCGGCGGCGGAACGAACTCACCGTGGTTGTCAAGCAGGACGGTGGAGTTCCCTTCACTCAAACCGGTCATCGAGGATGGCGGCGGTGGCGGGACGAAAGTACCGTGGTTGTCAACAGGTTGCGGAATCGGCAGGACTTGAGGAGTGGCCGGGTTGTACTCGGTTGTGGTCGGCGTCGGCCTGGGTCGACCAGGTACCGTCCAATTGCCGAATGCAGCGGCGGCAATCAGAATCAACGTAGCTAGGGCGTTGCGCATTGGTTCCCCCTTTTTGTAAGTTGCGGTGCAGACACCGCTTCAGTCTTCCAGGTGTCGGGACTGACTCCCACCACCCCCTGCCCGCTTTGAGCGGACCGTGGATAGTCAGCCGGCACACCTGGTTGTCAAAGCGCACTGCATGAGTCATACCCCCTGCAGTTGCGGCCCAAAAAGCTACCCTGCTGTAGAGCAGCAGTTGTGCCAGAGCCGGAATCGCATCCCGGAATCCGGCTAACCTGCGGTCGCTGCGACCGTTGAGAAACAAATGCGGTCGTTTCCCGGATTTCGCCGATTCGTCCGGAACCAGAGAGGCGTCCCGGCGTGTTCCTGCAATCCGCTCAGCATCACCAGACTAGCTGCTGCGACAATCGGACTAGAATTCACCGCTGAGCCGCAGAGGGCGCAGAGAACTCGGTGGGTCTTCCTCTGCGTTCTCTGAGTCTCTGCGGTGCAACTCGTCCCAACTGTCCCCTGATTGCCTGGATTGTCTCTTGCTTGACTCCGCACCCTTTTTCACCGAGAATCAGACCATGATACGCGCCGGAATTGACATCGGTTCCATCAATACCAAGGTCGTTTTCTATGACCGGGAACGGAATACAATCATTCATTCGTGCTGTGAGCCGACCGGGTTCAAGCCCAAGTTGGCCGGCGAGAACGTCTTTCGCCATTGTCTCAAAGCCACCGGCGTGCTTGAGAAGGATGTCGCGCATGTCACTGCGACCGGCTATGGCCGTCACACCGTCCGATTCGCTCAAGAGTCTATCACTGAGATTTCCGCCCTGGCGCGCGGCGCCCGGCATTTCTTTCCTGAGGTTCGAACCTTGTTCGACATCGGCGGCCAGGACAGCAAGGTCGTAAAACTCGACGAAGTGGGCCGGGTCAAGTCATTCGCGATGAATGACCGCTGTGCCGCAGGAACCGGTCACTTCCTGCAGACCATGGCCAATGCCCTGAAGGTAAGACTCGAGGACTTCGGCCGGCTGGCCCTGGAGTCAGGCAACCCGGTGCCGATTTCCAGCCTGTGCGTCGTGATGGCGGAATCGGAGATTCTGAGCCTGGCTGCTGAAGACCGCCCGGTCGCAGACATTATCAGCGGCGTTCACTATGCCCTCGCCCGCCGCGTAGTTAACATGGGCGCCGGCTCGGGCTTTCTCGAACCGGTCGCTTTCTGCGGCGGTGTCGCACGCAATACCGGGATGCGCCAGGCGCTTGAAGATACCTTAGGGCTGCCGATTCTGGTGCCCGGCGACCCGATGATTGTCTCGGCCTTGGGCGCAGCCCTTGGCAGTTGACATTCCCTCGGGAAAGACCTATAGTCATTCCGAAAGCATGGGAGAATCAGGGACTGCCCCGATTTTCCCTCAAGGAGGATGAGTATGATGCTGCTAAATCTATTGCTGGTCCTGACACTGCCGCAAGCCGGCCCGGCCGCGGTGCGCTTTGACCTGATGAAAGTGAAGCTGAGCGACCGGAAGCAGGTCCGGGAACTGGAACAAATGGGCTGCGTGGTGAACGGCCCTGACCGCGATGGCCGTATACTTGTCGAGGCGCCGTTCAGTCGCATCCCGGAATTGGAGCAGGCCGGGTTCGCGCCGGAGCTGGTGAAGTCCGACATCCGCGACTTCTACCGCAAGAACGCCCTAGATGCCCGGTATCACACCTATACCGAAATCAAGGACACCTTTCGGCTCATGGCCCAGAACAACCCGAGCTTCTGCCGGTTTGAAACCCTGGGTTTGGCGTCGAATGACAGCCTGCTCTTTGCCCTGAGAATCACCCGCAACCCGGACATCGCCGAAGACGAGCCGGAGCTGATGTTCGAAGGCGCAATGCACGGTGATGAGAAGTGCGGCACCGAAGCAGTTTTCGAGATGGCGGTCTATCTGATTTCCAACTATGGGATTGACCCGCTGGTGACTCAGCTCATTAACACCCGGGAAATCTGGATTGAATGCCCGAGCAATCCTTACGGCCACATCAACGATGTGCGCGAGAATGCAAACGGTATTGATTGTAACCGGGACTTCGGCTACATGTGGGACGCATGGGGCGGCAGCCCGGACGCGTTCTCGCAGCCCGAGTCCCGCATGCCTGCCCAACTCGCACTGCGCAAGAACTTCAATCACTGGACCGAATATCATGGCGGCACCTACTGCATCTCCACATCCTGGAGTTACTCGCCGTTCGGCACCCGGGACTCGATGGAAATCCAGTATCTTGCCCAGCAATGGCACAACATCACCGGCTACGACTACGGCCCGGGCTATCGGGTGATGTACGAGATTCACGGCGCATCAAAGGACTACAACTACGGCGCATTCGGCGGCTATGGCCAGACCGTGGAGGACTGCATCTACAAGACCCCGCCTGCCGAATCCCTGCCGCAAATCTGCCTGCGCGAGCGCAACGCCATGGTCCAGGAACTCCGGCTCGTCAATCATGGCGTGCGCGGCATCGTCAGCGACTCGGCCACCGGCGCACCCTTGCGCGCCCGGGTCAAACCGCTGCCCATCAACTATCCGAGCTTCTGCGACAGCCTGGGCGATTATCACCGCTACCTGCGGCCCGGCACCTGGTCCCTCAAGTTCGAGGCCAACGGCTATCAGACTAGGACCATCAGCAATATCGTTGTCACCGACGATACCGTAACGCACCTGAACGTCGCGCTGGTCCGCGATACCCTGGCCCCGGTCTGCCTGCACCGGACGATTATCTGCGATGTCAAGGACGAGAACGTGATTGTCAGCACCCCGGATGCGGCATTCGGGATTCACGACGGCCAGCGCGTGTCGCTGGGTCAGGCGGGATGGGTCGTCTATGACTTCGGCCAGCAGATATACAACCTGCCGGGCAACGACTTCACGGTCTATGAAGATGATGCCGACCCGGAAGGCTACTCGATTGAGGTGGCCAATGACTGGCAAGGTCCCTGGCCTTTCGTCGGCAGCGACACCGGCACCTCAAGCTTTGACCTGGGCCGGGTCGGGGTGAGCTTCTGCCGATACCTGAAAATCACCGACGACGGCGATGCCTCATCCGGAGCAACCGCCGGCTTTGACCTTGACGCGATAGAGGCGGTAATCGCCAACGTTGCGGCTGTCGCCTATTACGACAAGGCCGTGCTCGATTCCAGCGGCAATGGCAACGGTATCCTTGACCCGGGTGAAAACGCTGACCTCGTAGTAGCACTCAAGAATGTCGGACGCCTGCCTGCAGCGAACCTGAGCGCCAGGCTCTCGACCGCTGACCCTTATGTTCTGGTTCAGGACTCATCAGCGGTTTACGGCACCATCGCACCGGATTCAATCCGCTGGAACTCGAGCGACCATTTCCAGGTCTATGCCCAACCCTCTTGCCCGCGCGGCTATCCGGTCACCATGAAGCTGAAGATTGCCGGCACCGGGTACAGCGACAGCCTGCAATTCACCCTTGTCGTGGGCGAGCCGCTGACTACTGACCCGACTCCTGACGGCCCGCGCCTGCCGCCGCTTTACTACGCCTTCGACAACACTGACTCCGCGTATCCCCAGCATCCCAGCTACAATTGGGTCGAGATTCATGGCCTGGGCACCCAACTCTCCCTGAGCGATGACCAGACTATAACGCTCAGCCTGCCTTCGAGTTTCGGGCACTGGTACTATTACAGTGCCAGCTACACCCAGCTCTCGGTCTGCGGCAACGGCTTCATTGCGCCAGGCAGCACACCCTACTCGTACTGGAGCAATACCGGTCTGCCTGATGCCACCGTGCCCGGGCTCGTTTGCCTGAACTGGGATGACCTGTATCCTCCAACCGGCGGCGGTGTCTGGTATTATCATGACAGCGCGAACCACCGGTTCATCGTTGAGTATGACAGCGTCGCTTACTACTCGCCGCGCACCACGTTCGACAAATTCGAGTTCATTCTCTATGACACGACGATTGTCACCCCGTACGGCTATAACCAGTTCGACGCGCAGTACCAGACTGCGAACGGCTACATTTCCAACACGGTTGGAATACAGGACCCGACCGCAACGATTGCCATCCTGTACTGCTACAACGGCAACTACGCGCCGACTGCTGCGCCAATCATTCCTGGCCGGGCAATCCGCTACATTCCCATCGGACTGGCCTGCATCGCCCAAGAATCGCAGACCGCTACCCGCCTGTCGCTCTCGGTCCGGCCCAGCCTGGTAACGACCAGTGCCCACGTCCGGTTCAGCACGAATCGAGCCGGTCCGGTACGGCTTGCGCTCTATGATCTGACCGGACGTGAGGCTGCTGAGCTGCTGCGCGGCAGACTTGCGCCCGGCATTCACGCCCTGAACTGGGTGCCGAGAAATCAGGGACAGTCCCTATTTTCCGCAGGTGTCTACTTCCTGAAGCTTGAGACCGAGAAGGCAACTGAGACTTGCAAGCTGATACTGCGCTGAGGACCGGATTCCAAAGACCTGGCATATAGAAAGTGAGTGACAAGCACGCGGTTCCGGATTGTTGTCCTGCTGGGATTCGTGACGCTGCTGCCGGCTGAACGGCTCTTTTCGCCGTTCTACAGCGTGCACTACTCCAAGGTCAAGGGGCGCATTGCGAATCCCCAGACTCCGGATTGCCTGTATCCGGACACGCTATCCTGGTCATCCGCCGGTTCGGTGAGCTACGGACTGCAGGTCCTGCTCGACGTCGACCGGCCGACCCGTTCCTATCGCACCAATGACCTGATTGGCGTCCGCTGCGGCATCCGGAACTGCACGGCCCGAGATGTCAGCCTCGCAGTCGCCTCATACAGCCCGAACAAACGGCGTTCATTGCCGGACTACACGCTGTACATCGAGGGTCCGAGACAGCGAAAGCTGCCCTACATCTGGCTCGGCGATGACATCGTCATACTCAGTTCACCGCCGCCTCAGCAGTTCGCTGTGCCGCCGGCTGGAGTATTCAATCCCTCGCCCGACAGCCTGTACTACAACGCCGGGAACGGCATCTTGAGATTCAAGACTCCGGGCCGGTATGCTCTTTGGGTCGGCTTGGGACTCGACAGCCTGTCCACAAGCGTCAAGCTCGACAAGCCCCATGTCACGATCTGGTCCGATACCGTGTTCATCCGGGTCCGGCCCAGATTCCTCGGCCTGTTCTAGCTCACCGAATACCAACCACAGACCAACACCGATACGTCCAACGCTCAGACTGCCCTGCTGCCTTCACACTTGACCCGGCGTGTATCGGCGTTCATCGGCGGTTCCTCTTCGCATGCTTCGTGTTTGAATCTGCGTAATCGGTGTAATCGTTGGATTCGTCTCTTCTTCGTGGTCTTTGTGGTTGACCCCCTCGGCTCTTCTCTTCTTTGTGTCCTTGGTGGTCTTGGTGGTGAGATTCTCTCTCGGCGTTTCCTGCGCCTCCTGCGTTCTTGCTGCTCAGAGCACGAGTTGCAGGTATCTTGCCCCGGGAATCGGGTTAGGCCGGTAGGGTGCGATGTCTTGGAACCCGAGCGATTCATACAGGGCAATCGCCTCTTTCATCCAGGGCACGGTATCGAGCCGCATCTCCTGATAACCCAGCGCACGGGCTGCGTTGACGATTGCTGTCGCCATCTGCCGCCCGATGCCCTGGCCGCGAAACTGGGGCCTGAGGTACATCCGTTTCATCTCACAGATGCCGGGTGCGAACCGACGCACCCCGACGCAACCGGCCAGCTCCGGGCCTGAATAGACCAGCAACAGCCGGCCTTCCGAAGCGCCGTACACAGAGGGTAGCTGTTCCAGCTCATGCTCGAAATCCTGAAAGCACAAGTCGAAACTCAGCGCCTCGGCATATTCCCGAAACAGCGAGCGTCCCTGCTCGAACTCGTCCGGCGTTTCAGCCTGGACCAGTCTCACCGAAGCAGTCTTCATCACTCGACGAAGATTCTAGCCGGCCGCCTCGGAGATTCAAGGCCGGCGCCTCCTGCGATTTCTGCATCTCCCGCACTTCCCTTCTTCGTGTCCTTTGTGTTCTTGGTGGTGCATTTGGTTCCTGGTTCTTAGTTCTCGGTTCTTGGTGTCTCCGTGTCTTGGTGGTGAATCCTCGGTGTAATCGGCGAAATCGGTGGATTCATCCGGTTCTTGATTCATTGTTCTTCGTTCATAGTTCATGATTCGGACAATCTGCGTCATCTGCGCAATCTGCGGACAGGTCTGGCTGGCGTTAATCGGCGTGCATCGGCGGTTCCTTTCATTCGGCTTGACAAATCCGCCTTCTTGTGTTAAACCTATGCAGTAGAAGGCAAGACTCTGCTGAGCCAGCCGGTTGAGTTGTCGCCGGACTCAGAGAGCCGGAACAACTGAACCAAGAAGGAGAGTAAGGTGAAACTGTCAGGAACCAAGATGCTTTACCCGAGCCAGACTCGGGATTCTCTGCCGTTTCGGCAGTCGGCAATCTACATTCTGCTGTTTGCCTTCTGCTTTCCGATTGCGCTGCTGTCTGCTACGGTCATACCGAGTGGTACCGTTGACGTTTATCCGACGGTCTATTTCGCCGACTGGACCCAGCGTCCGGGAATCATGAGCCTGACGCTAAGTAACACCAGCCCAGACAGCGTGCGCTGCCGGGTTAAGACCCGGTTGGATCATGATTCCTATGGCAATATCCTCAATGCCAACTCGCGCCCAGCGTACACTATACCGGGCGGCGGCACAATGACGCTCGACAACCGGGAGTTTGCAGACTTCAGCGCCGCCAACTTCAATGCGGCCTATCGCAATCAGGTCGTCCAGACCGGCAGGCTAATGGAAGGTGTGTATCACGCCTATTTCACAGTTCTCAATGCGGGCACCAATGAATCACTCGGCGCCACGTCTCTTACCTTCTACATACTGGCCTTCAATGCTCCGGAGCTGATTTCGCCGGCAGACAGCGCGACCATCCAGATCTCCAATCAGGTATTCGCATACACCGCAGCGACCACGCATCCCGGCTTCGAGACTCACAATGAACTGAGAATCTGGAGAGTTCCGTCGGGCTATACACCGGCACAGGCGGCCAACGGCATTACGTTCTTTCAGACTACGATTGTGAACGCAACGATGTACGCCTATCGCAACAATGACCCTCAGTTCGACCCCAACCAACTCTATGTCTGGAACGTAAAGGCAACCGACCGCGACGGCCGGCCGATTGGCGAGAATGAAGGCACAAGCCGCTATCGCACCTTCTGGACTCCTGGCACTGGCCAGCCCTCGGCCCTGCGACTCATCGCTCCGCCAGACGGCAGCACGATAGCTGTGCCCGAGCCCGTGTTCGAGTGGTCAGCCACGCCACCGGCTCAAGGAAGCTACCGAATCTGCTTCTGGGAGATGCTGCCCGGACAGACGAAGACACAGGCCACGGGCAATCCGCCGTTCTGCACGCTCTACACGACAGCAACAACGTTCAGGTGTGATTCGGGCTATCCTTCTTTCGACACAGGCAAGAGCTACGTTTGGCGGGTGACAACTGGTGGCGTTCGTGATTCGCTTAGAGTAAGTAATGTCTGGTCCTTCGTCTTCCCGTTTCACTTTCTCTTTACGTTTCCTTTGAATCCCGAGAAGTGCTGGTGTTCCTACGATGCCGGCGGCAAGAAGATGTGGCACTTCGACGGACCTGACACTGGAGAGAAGAGCTGGCAGGAGGTGGAGAAGAAAGAGTGCAAGTATGCGGCTGTCAAGACGAAGGACGGATACGACATGTACCATTGTGAGCTGCGCGGCGGGGAACTTGACTGGGTGAAGCAGGGAACCCAGGGCAAGAAGTGCAATTGCATTCTTGCGATAAACGGCATGTTCCATTGCGACGGCAAGAAATGGGACAAGGTGGCTGACGAGGAGTGTACAGCCGCCTACGCCATTGAAACCGGCGAGGGAAGTGCGAAGAAGATGTTCCATTTCGAGAGGGACCCGAGCGACCAGAAGACGAAGTGGGTAAAGCAGGACCCGGACAAGGTGAAGGGCCTCATGGGGGCCGTCAACGGCATGTACCTCTCCAACGGCAGGGAATGGGTCAAGCAGCCCGAGTGGAAGTGCAGATGCGTCCTCGCACTGAATGGCATGTTCCATTTCGACGGCAAGGGGTGGGTCAAGGTGCCGGAGGTGGTCTGCACGTACGCGTTTGCCTCGACGTACAACGTAAAGGAGAATAAGGAATACGCGGACATGGTTCACTTCGAAGAGGGTTTGACTGGCCCGGGGTGGTACGTGGTAACCAACAAGGCTAGGAACACTTACGTGAGTGCGTGCAACGGCGTGTTCGTGCAGAAAGGCCCCAGCGACAAACCCAAATGGGAACCTGCGCCGACCAAACAGCCTGTTTTCGGCGACCTTCAGGGCCAGATGTACGAGTACGACAAGAAGGCTGGAAGCTGGAAGACGATGTATCCTCCAACTGGAACGATCGTGAACGCCATTAATGGGACTTATCAGTGGGACGAACCACCGGAGGGAGCAGGCTGGGTGAAGATACACTAGGCAGAAGCTCAAAGGATTTGCCCGCTTCTCTTCATCGTAACCTTCATGCCCCTCGTGTTCGACTCGGCGTGTATCGGCGGTTCTTCTCCGTGCTTGGATTCGCGCAATCGGTGGATACGACACAACATTCGATTCCCAACCCGCTGATTTCTAACGTCTTAACCATGAGGTGTCGACCCAGGGGGCGCTTCCCTCAGGGGCTGCCCTTGGACTTCACATCGAACCGGGCATTGCACAGTCCCTTAGACCTGTCCTCTGACTTGCTCCAGACCTTGTCTGACGACCTGCCCGTTCACTGTAACTCACACTGGCATCAAGACTTACGTCAAGGTCGGTCAGCGTTCCAGTCATCAGGCTGGATACATTACTTGCCTTTGGTCTTGACAGCTGACTTGACTGCTGACTTGCCAATGTACTTGTGTTCTAGGTTGTCTCTTATCTTGCCTTCTGTCTGGTTCTCTCAGTG
>Ga0315268_10003984_pt1 | contig 16122 bp, 13 predicted proteins | sample C1_top_MG_FD_204535 | JGI IMG/M metagenome (GOLD analysis project Ga0315268, IMG submission 204535) | Sediment microbial communities from Yellowstone Lake, YNP, Wyoming, USA - C1_top | ecosystem: Environmental > Aquatic > Freshwater > Lake > Sediment | place: USA: Wyoming | collected 2017-08-01
GTCGATGAAGTCGACATGGGGCCGCAGCGATGGCGCGATGAGGACGACGTCGAGCACCGGCCTAGTCTAACGCAGCGCTGCGACGAGACAACTAATCTCGAGACGCGGCCGGCTGACCCGGCAGCCCAGGGCGAGTGGGCGGGCGCCGCAGGCCGTGCTACAGTCTCGCGAGCCATGTCGCGTTTGCTGTTCATCGAACTCATGGCCGTCGACAGGTTTCACCGCGCCATCGAGTTTGCCTTCCTGCGCGGCGCGGCGCTCGAGCGCGGCGTGGCCAGCCGATGGCTGCGCTTCGGTCTGCCAGCCGAGGCGCGGGCCGCAGATAGCGAGCCAGGGTTTGCGCTCGACGCCGCTGACTCTGAGCAGCTGTGCAGCCGAGCGCAGGCCTTCGCGCCAACCCACGTCATCTGGAGTCAACCGCCGACTGCGGCGCAGGCGCGCAGTCTGGACGCGGCCTTCTGCGGCGCTTGCGTCGCCGTGCTCGAGCAGGCCGGTGGGGCGCAGCCGCTGCCCGCCGGTTACCGAGCGCTCGCCGGCCGGCTCGCGGACTTCGTTGCGTTTCTTGGTGACGAGGCGCCGGTCGACGTCGCTAGCACGCTGTTCGCCGGGACGCCTGACTTCGGCTTTGAGGCCTGCAATGAAGCGGCCGCGCACGCTCCGTCGCTGCCCTTTATCATCCTTGGGGACGAGTGCGCCTATGCGCAACCCTTTGCGCACAGCCCGCAGCTCGCGGCGCTCGATCTATCCGGCTGTGTGCGCAGCGGTGGCTGCAGCTTTTGCACCCGCGGCCCCGGGCAAGATGGCGCGCGCGTCGGCGTCTCGGCGGCCGTGCTCGCTCGTCGTCAGCTCACTGCGCTCGCTCGGACCCACCCACCGGTGCAGGGGCGACTGTCTGTGCGTGCGGTCGGCGCGCACGCCCTGAAGTCTGCCGACGAGCTGTGCGCGCTCGTGTGTGAGTTGCCGCTGCCGCCAACGGATGTGCTGCTCGACGCCCGCGCCGACACGTTGGTCGCCGCACGCTCCCGCCTGACGCGTGGGCTTGTGCACTTGGTCGGCTCGCCCCATCGTTTGCACGTCGCGCTCGTCGGTATCGAGAGCTTTGTCGATGCCGAGCTCGCGCTGTTCAACAAGGGCACGACCTGGCGGGACAATCTCGCTGCCGCGACGTTGCTCTTCGAGCTCGAGGCCGAGCAGCCCAAACACTTCGCGTTTCGTGAGCACGGCGGGCTGAGCCTACTGTTGCTGACGCCGTGGACGGAGCTGTCGAATTTGGCCCTCAACCTCGCGACCGTGGCGCAAGCCGATTTGGCAGGCGTCTGCGGCAAGCTTTTCACGTCGCGCCTGCGGCTGTACCCGAGCATCCCGCTGCACGCGCTCGCGCGACACGACGGGTTGCTCACGGACCGCTATGACGACCCGCTGCTCGACACGGCGCGCCGCAACTTCTACCCTGACGAGGTGCCGTGGCGATTCGCCGATCCTCGACTCGAACCCGTTTGTCGGTTGCTGTTGCGGCTCGAGGGGGCGCGCGATGGCGACGGCGATGCACTCACCCTCGCTTTGCGCGGCGCCCGTGAGACGCCCGCCCGACGGCTCGGACCTTTGCCACTGGCGCAGGCTCTCGTCGACGAGGCTCTCGCCAGCGCCGCGCCGCTCGCGGTCGAAGAACTGCTCGGTCGCGTCGTCACGCCGCAGCGGCCAGCTCGCGGCCGCAGTCCTGACGGCGATATGGCGCCGCTCGCGGCGGGAGGCGGCGTCGACCACCTACTCGCCGCTGTGCTCGGCGGCTGCAAGCCGGTCGCGCGTCTCGAGAACGTCGCCCCTGAGGTGCTGGCGCGGGCCAAAGACGATCCACGCTGGCGGCGCCTGCACTGGCATTCGCGTCCCTATGACGCAAGGAGCGGCGGCGGTGGCGATTGCTTCGTCGGCGTCGCTGGCGATGCGGTTGAGTTGGCGAGCGCGCTGACGAGTAGGCTCGAGCATGTGACGAGCGACGCGCAATGGCGTGATTTGGCGCGGCAGATGGGCGCCTTGCTCGGCTATCCCGCGTGTTGCACCGAAGCCTTTGTGACCCTGCCGCCGCGGTGGCGTGAGTCGTACGTCTACGTGCACATCGCGCAGCGCCTTGCGTTCGAGGGCGAAGCACCCCGGCTGCTCAGCCCCATGCGCGGTGACGTGCTCGAGTACGTGCCCTGCTCGCTTGGCTGCGCGGCCGCGCTCGCGCGTGCCACGGCGCTTGCCGAGCTCGTGGTCGGCGCCTCCGGTGGTGCCGCGCGTCGTGCTCTCGATAACGAGCTCGCGCATCCTTGGCTGCTCATTGCCGACCCCGCACAGCCCGGCGTTGCGGGTCGAGCAGAGGGCATGCTCGAGCTGTGCACCGATGCGGTTGGCGACGATGGCTTTCGCTACCACGCCGGCGCCGGCACTCGGTCCCACCCCTTGCTCGCGCGCGTGACCCTCGGGGATGAGCTGCGCTTCGACGAACAGCAACTCGTCGTCCTAAAGGACGGGGCGCCCATCGCGTCGCTCGGCGCGCGGGCGTTCGTTTGGTGGTACGCGCGGCCCCTGCAACGCGAGTTTTGGCGGGGCCTGCTCGCCACGCGCTTCGCGAGTGGACGAAAGGACAGTCGCCGCGAGGACTTGGCGGGCGGCGATTCGACGACGACGCAGCAAGGTGACGCCGCCGACGCGCTGCTCGGTCGGCTCGGGCGTGTACTGCTCGGACGCACGGTCGCTGGCTGTCGCATCACCCAAGCGCGCTTGACGCATCGCGAGCGGCTCGAGCTCGTGCTCTCGGGGCGCGAGGGTGACTTGCGCCTGTACGTAGCGCAGCGCTCTGCGGCGCCGCATGGGTACCTCTCGGCGGGGCGCTTCACCGTCATGCTCGCCAAGGGTGAGCGCGCCATGAGCGCGCCACACGATCGTGCGGTCCGTCGGCTCGGCGACTTTCTCGCCGAGCGCTCGGCGGCGCTCGACGCGAGCGGCGAGAAGGGCGCCTAGCAGCCGATGGCGAGCAACACGACTTGGCTTGCGACGCTGCTGCGCGTCCTGTTGCGCGAAGGCGTCCCCGTGCATGAGCTCGTCGCCGACGCCGGTACGCTGCGCCTCGGCATCGGCCCGCCGACGGCGCGCTTGGTCGTCAACGTCACGCCGCGTAGCGTCGGGACCCCCGCGTACGCGAGCACCCGGCGTTTCACTTTGCGCTATGACGGTGCGCTCGAGCTCGAGCAGACGCAGCGGCGCTGGCTGCACGTTCTCGAGGCTATCCTGCTGCGCGCCGAGGGCTCGGCGCCGGCGCGTCTCGAAGGCTGGAGTTGGATGGCCGACCATCGCGGTACCGCCGCTGAGCGCTTTGCCACGCTCTATCCGTTCTGTACGCTCGAGCGCTCGGAGCACGTGCACGAACAGAGCGTCGAGATTCTCGTGCGCACGACGCAGCGCTGCAACCAGGCGTGTCCATTCTGCTGCGCGCCGCTGCACAGCACGCCGAGCGTCGCGTCGCTGCAGGCGTGTCTGCGTGACGCGGCGGACGCCCACCCCGGGGCTTTGGTGACGTTGACGGGCGGTGAGCCCACGCTGCGGCCGCACTTCGTCGAGGAGGTAGCTTTTGCGCTCAGCCTGCCGGGCATCGGCAGCGTGCAGGTGCAGAGCAACGCGGTCTCGTTTGCGCGCCAGCTCGACCCGACGCAACTCGTGGCGAGCGCGCGCCTCGGCTTCTTCGTCTCGCTGCACGCGCTCGATGCTGCGGTCTACGACGCTTGTACCGGGACCCGCGGCGAGCTGCCGCTCGCCCTCGCTGGAATTCGTCGATTGCTCGCGGCTGGTCATCGCGTCATCGTCAGCTGTGTGGTCAGTAGCCTCAACCTCGCGCACCTGCCCACCTACGTCGCGGCGCTGCCGGCAACGCTCGGCCTCGAGCCCGAGTTGCACCTCTCGATCCTCATCTGCCCGCCGTGGCGGCCGACCGTGGCCGATTACCTCGTGCGCTACCGCGAGCTCGCGCCGGCGCTCGAGGACGCCGTCGCTCGGGCCCGCGCGGTAGGGCTCACGGTGCACGCGCTACGCACCTCGACGCACGCCTCGATGCCTGCATGCGTCTTATCGACGGTGGCGCGCGCCGAGGTCGGCCGTCGGCCAACGCTCGCCGCCGCGGAGACCGGCACGCTCGCCGAAGGGCACGCCTGGGTGAAGGCCGCGAGCTGCGTGCGCTGCTGTGAGAACGCGGCCTGTCTCGGTGTGCCACGGCCCTATGGCGAGCGCTTTGGCCTCGCCGAACTCGAGCCCATCTAACCCATGCTGCACCTGCTCGTTGGACCGACGTGTAACAACAACTGCTCCTTTTGCATGGAGGACGATCGCGTTGCACGGCAGCGCCACGTGGTGGCGCAGGGGACCGATGATTTGCTCGCGATGATGCGCGCCTACCCGATGCGCGACGAGGTACTGTTCACGTGCGGCGAGCCGACGCTCAACCCCTCGCTCGTCGACTACGTACGTGCCGCGAAAGAACTCGGCTTTGCGACGATTGGACTCATCAGCAACGGTCGCCGTCTCGGCTATGGATCGTACGCCGAGGGGCTGCTGCGCGCCGGCCTCAATCGCGTCCATATCTCGATACATGCGCACGCGGCCAAGCTGCACGACAGCCTGACGCGCACCCCCGGCTCTTTCGTGCAGACACGCGCCGGGCTCGACACCGTGCTCGAGCTGCGTCGTCGTTACCCGTGCGAGGTACGCACCGGCACGACCTTGACGGCGCGCAACCTCATGGACGCTCGCGCCGTGTTCGACCTCGTGATCGGACTTGGCGTCGACCTCGTGGTGTTCAACATCCTCATGCCCTACGGTCGCGGCGCCGAGCATTTCGAGCTCATGCCTCGCTACCCGCAGGCGGTGCGCGTGCTGCGCGAGCTCGCGAGTGGGCTCTCGGCGAGCGAGCTGTTGCGCCTGCGGGTCGAAGATCTGGCGCCGTGTCTGGCGAGCGGGTTGCCGGCCGCGTTGCAGGGGGCGCTCGAGGTGTATACCCAGTTCGAACCCTTGGACTCGGGTGGCTCGATGGCAGGTCCGAGCGAGTCATCGACAGTGGGAACGCCACACGCAGGGGGCGGCGCCTTCTATGTTACGAGCCGCGCGCACAAGGAGGCGGCGCGGCGGATCTTCGGTCCGTCGTGTGCCAGGTGTCGCTCGCGGGCCGCGTGTAGCGGCGTTTGGCCGCGCTACGTCGAGGCCTTTGGCTGGGACGATTTTGTGCCGTTGTGAGCCGCGCGCGCGCGCCAAGCGTGCTTGCCGAAACAGAGCAAGGCGTAGAGGGCGTCGCGCAGGCGCAGCTTCTTGCCCTGTGTGCGGTTGCGCCGCACGTAGCGGACGGGCACCTCGCGCAGGCGGATCCTTGGACGCAACCCCGCGAGCTTGATCGTAATCTCTGGGTCAAAGCCGAAGCCGTCCTCGTCGAGGTGCAGGCGCTCGAGCACGGCGCGGTCGAGCACCTTGTAGCAGGTCTCGACATCGGTCAGGTGCAGGCCGGTCAGTAGATTGGCGAGAGCCGTGGCAAAGCGGTTGCTGGCGACGGCAAAGCGCGAGCCTCGAGCGGCGCGCCGGTCGAGGAAACGCGAGCCGAAGACGACGTCGGCCTCGCCGTCGAGCAGCGGCGCGAGCAGGCGTGGATAGTCGGCCGGATCGTACTCGAGGTCAGCGTCTTGTACGACCAGGATGTCGCCGTGCGCAGCAGCAAAGCCCAAGCGCAGCGCAGCGCCCTTGCCGCGGTTGGTCGCGTGGAAGAGGGCGCGGATCTCCGGATGCTCGGCCGCCAACCGGACGAGCAGCTCGCGCGAGCCATCCGTCGAGCCGTCGTCGATGACCACCACCTCGCGCTCCTCGATGTCGAGGGGCGCGGTGCGAATGCGCTCGAGCACGGTGGCCAGGGTGGTGACCTCGTTGTAGCAGGGGACGATGACTGAGAGGCGCATGCTCGGCCCTATCGTCGTTCGAGCGCAGGCACAGGGTCAAGCTGCCCCGGTGCCCTCACCCGGGTCTCGAGGCGCAGGGCGTGGCGGCAGCGCGACCGGCGCGCGCTCGCGCCGAGCGCGGCGTGAACGCGCGAGCGCGCCTAGCGTGCCGAGGGCCACGACTGCGGCGCCGATGATGACGCCGAGCGTCGTGCCTGCCATGCGCCGCGCTGTGCGCAGGCTGGCGGGTAGGAACGGGTTGGACATATCGTTCGGCGGCACGCCTGAGGGTCGCGCTTCGAGCGCCTCTTTGGCTGAGCGCAATAGGGTGAGTCGTTCGGTCGCGATGCCCTCGGCCTGACCCTGCTTGGTCGCGAGGTCGAGCGCCGTGCCGACGTCAACGGCGGCCTCAAAGGGCTGACAGCGGTAGCGCGCTTCGGCGCGCGCGATATAGGCCTCAGGGTCGAGGGGACCAAGGGCCACGGCGCGCGCAGCGTCGACCGCGGCCGCCTCGCCTTCCTGCAGGCGCGCCTCGGCCAGCGCGAGATAGGCCCACACGCGCGCCACGCTCGCGAGCTCGGGCAGACAAGCGCGCAGGTGCGCAATGACCTCTCGATACTTGTCGTTCGGACTGCCTGGGCCCGAGCGGCCGCGTTCGATGCTGTGCAGCAGCGTGGCGGCCAGAACAAAGTGCGAGAGCGCGAGTCCGTCGTTGGCGTCGCCGCGTAGCTCGTTGAGTCTGCCTGGGTTCGGGGCGGCCGCGCCGAGCGCAAGATCGAGGCCGGCGAAGGCCTCCGACACTCCACGCCAGGCCAGGCCGACGAACAGCGGGTACGCCTCTTGTGGGCGCCGCGTCGCGAGCAGCTCAGTCGCGCGATCGTACTGCGCCTGCGCTGCCGAGGAAAGACAGGGCCGCGCCGGCAGTAGCGGCCACAGCGCCTCGAAGCGCCGCGGGTTCGCCTCGAGGGTCGCATCCTCGCCGTTCCCTCCTCGCGATGGGCTCGGCACGCTCCACGCAAAGCGCCCCTCCTTGGCTCGGATGGCCGCTTCGAGTGCTGCGAGCAGCGCCGCAGGTGGCCGCGGCGTGTGCGCGACGACCTTGAACTTGTCGGTCTCGACGATCGCGGGCAGCGCCGCGCTTGGGTGGTGCAGCTCGACGACGAAGCTCGTCTGTTCGGCGCAGTCGTACGTTGCGCTCGCCATCGTTTGCTCGATGTGCAGGGCGCGCAGCATGCAGCCCCCGAACGCCTCGTCACCGTAGCCGAGCATCGCGCCGAGCACGCGTTCTTGCGCGGGCGTGATGACTGAGCCGTTGGCATGGCCGAGGCCTGGCAGGCCAAGGCTGAGCGCGAGCAGGACCACGAATCGCATTGGCATCGTCGCACGCTAGCGACCGATCCCCTAAGGGTCAAGCGATCGGTCGAGCCGCGCCGCCGAAGAGGTGGGGCGCCGCGCGGGTCACGGCGCGGTCGAGCGCGCGCACGAGGCGGCGCGCGAGGCGCAGGTGCGCGCCGTCGGCCACTGGCGCCCCTTGCAGGTGAACGACGCTCCAGTGGTCGGTGAGAAACAGGTGTGGCTCGGCGCTCGGTCGGGCGCGCAGGTGCAACTCGTAGGCGCTGCGCGCGATGCGCAGGCGCAAGCGCACCCCCTCTTGCTCGTTGTGCATGGCGTGTGTGACGACGAGCGGCGTCGCCGTGCTCGACAGCCGCGCGCCGACCCGGCGTGCCAGCGTCGTGAGGATCACGGACGGCTCGCCCTTGACGCCGCGCGTCCCGCCCTCCTGTGTGGGGCGAGCCCGCCCCTCGACGCGCAGGCGCGCGGTGTAGGAGCTCAGAGCGTCGGCGAGCAGGGCGCCGCGGTCGTATGGCGCGCTGCTCGCGCGTACCGCCGCGATAACCTCGAGCGCGAACAGATCCGGTCGTGTGAGCGAGAGCCCGGCGGCGCTACGCTCGCAGATGAGCCGATAGGCCTCGTCACCGGCGAACATCGTGTCCGGGTACTTGTTGCGCAGCGCCGCGGCACAGCAGCGCACGATGAGCGCAAAAGCGACTCCGGCCCGCTCGTCACGAAAGCGCCAAGGACGTAGGTTGTCGGTGTTGACCTGGTTGACGACCGCTTCGTAGAGCATCGCCACGTCATCGAAGCGTGGCGCGAGGAGGCCCTCGCGTTCGGCGAGCCGGGTGATGGGCGAGCCGTTAAAGAAGATGAGCGGCGTGTACAGCCACACCCCGAGCGGCTCGAGGTGGCGCTCTATGGCGCGACGCACATTGGCTTCGAGCAGATCGAGCGTGGTCCACGGTGAGCACGAGATGAAGCCGAGTGTTGGATCGGCGCACAGCTGTTGTGGAAACGCGCGTTCGAGCTCGGCGCGCACGCGCAGCGCCTCGTCGATTTGCGCCAGCGTGACGTGCTTGTTGTAGCGTTCGTTCTCCTCCTCGACCAAGGTCTCGGCGCCCATGCGCATCAGGCCGATGCGATGGCCTTTAGGGGCAAGGCGTGGCAGCTGCCGGGCGAGCAGCGGCGCGACCTCGAGAAATCGGTCGAGGCGTGGCTCGAAGTAGAACGTGGTCGGCGGCAACTCGAGGTCGAGTACGAGATCGACGAAACGATCGAGGCGACGAAACAAGCGGATGTCGAGCAGGTCGACGCTGCCGGCGAAGCGAGTGTTGCCGGACAGACTCGCCGCGAGTGCTAGAAGTTGCGTGCCGGCGACACGCAAGGGGTCGAGCGCGAGGTCGCTCGTGGGGCCGCGATACCACATGCAGTAGGCGCAGCCGTAGTCTTGCACTGTTTCGTCGAGCACGATGTCGGCGTAGCGGGGGTTGTCGGCGAGCAGGGCGAAGTGATCGCAGGCGAGGCCGCCCATGATGACGACGTGCGGTTGAAACGCTTGGGCCTGCGGGTTGGCCATGACCGCGTCATACAAGGGCGCGACCGTGCCCGAGAAATATTGGCCGCGTGCCACGCCCGCGCCGCCCTGCGGCGCGTCGAGCCAGTCGAGCAGCCAATCGGTGCGTCCCTGCTGCCAGGCGAGGTCGTCGGGATGATAGCCCGGTCGTTTGGTGCGCGGTGGCGTGGGTTCGTTCGCGAACGATGCCAAAGCGAGCTCGTCGAGGGTGACGCTGCCTTGGTCAGCCGGAAGGTCCGAGAGGTGCAGCACCGCGGGCACGCTGCCTGCATCCTGCCAACACAGGCGCACCGCCGCTGAGACCGGGTGGCTCAGGATGAGATGCGTCGGCGCAAGAGCGGCGACGTGGCGTCGCAGTGACGCCAGATCGACGTCGTCGAGGTCCATGTACTGGCGCGTGCCGTCGCAGTCCGCCTTCTCGATCTTGTAGGAGGCGCCGAAGCACAGCCACCGACAGTCGATGCCGAGCTGTGCCGCGACGCCTTTGAAGAATGGATAGTATCGACTGTTGAACACCCAGCGTTCGGGCGTCACGAACTCGAGGAGCAGCAGTCTCGTGCCGCGGCGCGCTGGAGCAGGGGGCTGAGCCGGCACGACGAGCGTTGCGCTGTCGGCGCTAGTGCGCGTCGGCGGGCTTTGGCCGCGGACGTGGCTTCGGGGCGGGCCGCCAGTTCGTCGAAGTAGCGCTCAACATGGTGACCTCCACAGGTGTGACTGCGCCAAGGCTAGCGGCCCGCCCCGGGCCCTGTCAATGCTCACGTCGGGTCGGCTCGTCCTATCCCGGGGTCGCATCGGTCGGCACGAGGGTCCGCGCGCAGAAGTCGCAGCGGTGGCACGCGCGATCGCATTCGCTGATGCGTGCAAAGGCCTCGGCGGGCTCGCGGTAGTAGCCGTAGGGGTGCTCGAGGCTCGTCATCGCGAGGTAGAGTTCGAGTTTGCGCTCGATAAACTCGAGCGGCTTGCCGCGGCCTTCGAGCTTGGCGCAATCGATGAGGCCCACGTAGTGCGCGAGATTGGCTGGCACGAGGTCCTTTTGGGCGATGAGCCATGGCTGTCGTTTGCGCAAGTCACCGACGAGGCACCCGGCGCCGGCCGGGTCGCCGGCCGCGAGCAGTGCGAGATGGGCAGCGGTCGCCGGGCAGCTCGGCAGGCAGTGATCGTCGACCACGAGCGTGATGCGCACGCCGAGGTCGCGGATCTGGCGGATCATGGGGAGGCGCTTGTTGATGCTGCGGCCGAGGACGATGGTCCGCACCCCTAGCGAGTTGCGCCAGTAGGTCGCGGCCGCCACCGTGTCGACCTCGGCGAGCGTCGAGACGGTCAAGTCGAGCTCGGCAAACGACCTGCGGATCGCCTGGGCCAGTGGGTAGTCGGTGACCGTGACGGTAGCACGGCCAAACAGGGCGAGCGTTGCTTCGAGACCTCGCAGCACGGGCAGGTGCTCGCTCGCAGCGACGGGAAGGTTGACGACGATATTGGCGAGCAAGCCATCGCGCAGCACCGAGGCGAGCTCGGCGAGGCGAGCGTGATATTCCTCGCGGTCGCGCGGCCCGGTCCAAGGTCGCCCCGAGCCGACCGAGCTGACGTGCAGCGGCAGGTACACCTCCGCCACCCCCGCTCGATGTGCGGCGAGCCACTGCGGGTAGCGCGGGTCGTGATTGTACGGCAGCGCCAGCCGGATCGGCGTCTCGAGAAGCGTCGTCATGCCGTGGTCTTCGTTGTCGAGCGTTGGCGCGGCGCCGCGCCAGCGCTGCCCAATATCCTGATTGCGCTCTTCGCGGATGTCAATGCGCACGGCGGCCCGCGACCCCGAGCGCGTCGAGCGGACGGTTAGAACTGCCGCTCGAAATCCTCGCTCGCCGCGCGTGCGTTGGCCTCGACCCAGTAGCTCGCTCGCCGTGCGCCGAGCTGCAGCGGGTCGTGCCGGCGCAGACGCAGCGCCAGGCCGAGCGGAGTCATCACCCCGTAGAAGAACGCCGCGAGCAGGACGCGGCTCGCCACCTGGCCGACCACCCACGTCGGGCCGAGAAAGACGAGGTAGACAGGCCGGGCGAGCCGTGCCGGCGCCAGCCGACAGAAGGCGCCAGCGAGCGCCAAGGCCGCGAGCGGGAACGCGGCGAGCGGTGCGAGCGTACCGCGCCACGTCAAGACCGCGGCGAGCACCGCGGCCGCCCCGACGAGCGTGACGCCGAAGGTGCGGTAGACCTTGTCGGGTGGTCGCCAATCAATGCGCAGCGCGGCCATGAAGTCGTCCTAGAAGAGCGTGTAGATGAAGGGCGCCGTGCCTGTGGCGCTGAGAAAAGCGATGAGTGCGAGCAGCAGGAAGACCACCACGATCGGCAGCATCCACCACTTCTTGTTGGCCCACATGAAGCGCCACAGCTCGCTAGCGAGCGAGGCGCGGTGCACGCCGCTAGTCTTTGGGAAGAGCGGGCGCATGCAAATCCTCCTTGCTCTGGCTCTGCTCCTCTTTGCGCAGCAGGGCGTTCTCGACGACGAGCGCGTCCATGTCGGTGCGCAAGAAACAACGCCAGGCGTCGGTCGGCGAGCAAACGATGGGCTCGCCGCGAACGTTGAAGCTCGTATTCAATAGCACCGCGCAGCCGGTCGCCTGCTCCCAGGCCTCGAGCAGCCGGTGCAGCCGCGGGTTGCGCTCGGCATCGCAGGTCTGCACGCGGGCCGAGTAGTCGACGTGCGTGACGGCCGCGATGCGCGAGCGCTGCACGTGCAGGCGCTGCAACGGCCCCTGCGCGCTGCCTTCGTTGGGCGGGACCGGTAGGCGCTGGGCCGCGGCAACGGGCGCGACGAGCAGCATGTAGGGGCTCTCCTCTGCGAGGTCGAAGTAGTCCTGCACGCGGCTCGAGAGGACCACGGGCGCGAACGGGCGAAAGCCTTCGCGGAACTTGATGCGCAAGTTGACGCGCGACTGCATCTCGAAGGAGCGCGGATCGGCGAGGATAGAGCGCGCCCCGAGGGCGCGCGGGCCGAACTCCATGCGTCCTTGGAACCAACCGACGACCTTGCCCGCACCGAGCAGCGCCACGACCTCGCGCAGCAGCGCGGCCTCGCTGTCGAGGACGTCGAAGCGCGCGCCGAGGCTCGTAAGCTCGGCCGCCGCCGTGGCGCTCGTCCACGACGGACCGAGCAGCGAGCCGTGCTGTGCGTCCGCCCGTGCGACGGTGGGCGCGCCCTTGCGCCGCGCGCCAAAGCGGTCGTGCGCCACGAGCAGCGCGGCGCCGAGCGCGCCGCCGGCATCACCCGCGGCCGGCTGGATCCACAGGCGGCGAAACGGCCCCTCACGGAGCACGCGGCCGTTGGCGACGCAGTTGAGGGCTACGCCGCCAGCGAGGCACAGATCATCCGCTCCGGTGAGCCGATGCGCCTCTTTGGCGAGCCCGAGCATGACCTCCTCGGTCACGACTTGGATGCTCGCGGCCACGTCGAGAAAGCGCGGCAAGAGTTCGCCCTCGGGGTCGCGCGCCGGGCCGCCGAACAGGCGGCAGAAGCGCTCCCCCACCGTGCGCAGCCGATGGCCGTAGTCGAAGTACGCCATGTTGAGGCGAAACGAGCCGTCCGCGCGCAGATCAATGAGCTCGTCGCGGATGAGCTTGGCGAAGCGGGGCTGGCCATACGGCGCGAGGCCCATGAGCTTGTACTCGCCCGAGTTGATCTTGAAGCCCGCGTACCAGGTGAAGGCCGAGTACAGCAGGCCGAGCGAGTGCGGGAAATGCAGCTCGCGCAAGAGCGCGACGCGCGCGCCCTCGCCGAGGCCGATGCTGGTCGTGCACCACTCGCCGACCCCGTCGACCGTGACGATGGCGGCGCGCGCAAAGGGCGACGGCAAGAAGGCGCTTGCGGCGTGGGCTTGGTGATGCTCGACGAACAGTACGGGCCCGCGATAGCGATCGTGCAAGGCCTGATCGACGAGCTTCGGCACGGCGAGCTTGTCGTTGATGAGCGCCGCGGTCGCCGCCATGAACGACGACAGACCGCGCGGCGCATAGCGCAGCGCCGTCTCGATGATGCGGTCGAACTTCAAGAGCGGCTTCTCGTAGAACACGACCGCGTCGAGCTGCTCGGGCGCGCTCTCTCCTGCTTGCAGGCAGTAGTCGATGGCCTGGCGCGGAAACGACGCGTCGTGCTTTTGGCGCGTGAACCGCTCCTCCTGCGCTGCCGCCACGATCTCGCCGTTGCGCACGAGGCAAGCGGCCGAGTCATGATAGAGCGCGGAGATGCCGAGGATCGTGGCCGCGGTGGCGGGCGTAGGGGGCGTTTGCACGGCCGGGTCTCTCTTCACGGGCGTCTCGCCACGCCGAGCGCAGCGGCGTCGGCTCTGTCGGTGCTCGGCAGGCGGGCGCAAAGAGCGAGCACCACCGCGATTCGAGTCCGCATGCGCGCACGCTAGCGGCGGGCCACAGGAGCGTCAAGCGGCAGCTCGGGCGCAGCGCGACGTGCACGTGCGTGTCATTGGCGAGCGCCGCGGATCTCTTTGCCGCTGACCGCGAAGGCGTAGCGACTTGGCGAAGCGCTGCGGCGCTAGGGTACGCCTGCGCCGCCGAGCGGGAAGACGACCTGCAGCCAGCGCGCCGTGTCGGCGGCGATGGTGCCGTTGCTCGCCGCCGTGAAGTGGCCGTCGCCCGGAATCGTCGCGAGCGTCTGCCAATAACCGCGCCCATCAAGCCACGGCACGCCGGCCTTTTCGAGTTTGCTCGGGAGCACGCGCTCGTTGAGATCAGAGCCCGTCCTCTTCGCTTCTTCGCGAAGCGGGTCACCGAGCAGCACCATCGCCGAGCGGGCGCCAATGCGCGCCGTCGCAGCGAGCAGCGCGTCGAGCCCGGTCTGGAAGCGCACCGCCGGCGCCGCGCTCTGCGGCCGACGCATGCGGTTGGCAAAGAGCCGCAGCGGGAAGATGACGAGGCGCGACAGATACACGTGTCGTGCCACCCACCAGAACACGCGCCCCTCGCCCCATTCGCACAGCGGCGGCTCGAGGTCGTTGCCGTAGAGGTAGGTGAGGACGATGTCCGGGTGCCACTCTGCCGCGAACAGCTCGAGCTGCTCGCGGTACTCGTCGAGGTTGAGGCCGGCGATGCCGAAGTTGAGCACCTCGATGCGTCGGCGCGAGGGGCTTGTGGCCAATTGCCGCTCGAGCTGCGCCGGCACCGTGTCTTCGGCCGCGACCCCCTGCCCGTAGGTGAGCGAGTCGCCGAGCACCGCGATGCGCAGCACTCCAGCGGGCTTGTCGCGCGGATACGCACGGCCCCGGTACCCGAGCTCGTTGACGTCGTGGATGACCGCCGGGATGCGCCACAGATAGCCCGTGTACTCGACGGCGACGTTGGGCTTGAGGCCGATGCAGCGGCCGTCGCCCGGATTCGCCACGGTCAGTGCGTCGAGCGACAAGTTGCCCATGAGCAGTCGCAACACGCCCTCGACGAGCACGAGGGTGCCGAGCAGCACGAGGCCGCCGATGCGCAAGCCGCGCGCGCGCCCCCTCATGCCTGCTTCGCGGCGCTTGCCGCCGCCTTGGAAATCCAGACGGCCATCGACGTCTCCAACCACAATAGGCAACCGAGTCGTGCAGCGTATCATCGCGCGCGCTCTGCGCCAACGAGGCACTGCGGCGTGCGATTTGGCCTGACCGACGGTGGCGCCGCAGGCGCGGCCTACGCACTCGAGCTCTTGCAGAGCGAAGGCGAGTTGACCATCGCCTCGACGTGCAAGGACCCCGTGAGCGGCCGGCGCATCACGCACGAGTACCGAGTCGAGGGGCCGGTGATGATCGTGCTGACGACCACAGCGATCGAGTCGGCGTAGTGAGTCGAGAGCGCGCCGCAGGAGCAAGGCGGCGGCGCGTGCAACGGGGTGAATCACAAGCAAAGAAGATGGCGATGCAAGAATGTATGGAAGAGTTGGCGCTGTCGTTTCCAACCTTGGGCCAAGCCGCAGGCGCGTGCCCGGGGGACGCGCGCAAGTTCGCGTCGTGGGCATGCGGGCCAGCGCCGGGCCACGCAGCGCGCTGCGCGGCGCAGTTCGTTCTCTATGTGTGGAACTCGCGGCGGCGTTGGCGGTGCGGCGCGTTCGATCTGATGGAGGCGCTCGGCTGCTGGGATAATGAGCACCGGGCGGCCTTCATGGGCTGGGTGCGCGCGCCGTGGTGGCCGTGATCGCGCGGCCGTCGAGTTGGCGCGGGGCCTGTAGATGGGCTTCTGCTCGCTGCCGCTGGTGCCGGCCGCGCCATCGGCAGCGGTGAAAATTGACATACGATTGCGGTATGAGCGAGCCCGGCAATTAATGTCGGGTTCGCTCTTTTGCATGTAGCGGGGGCGAGCGGAGAGGGTTACGATGCTCATGATGAGGCAATTCAAAGGCATAGTGCGCGGCGGGCAGGTCGTGGTGCAGGAACGGGTGGACTATCCGGACGGCACCGAACTCGACATTGATGTTCATGAGCCCGTTGTCGAACTCGACGAGACGCAGCGCGCAGCGCTGGTTGAGGCCATTGACGAAGGTCGCGCCCAAGTGGCCGCCGGTCGGGTGCGTCCTGCCAAGGACCTCATCCGTGAGCTTCGGGCTCGAGGATGAGCGCCAAGGTCCGCACGACCGAACAGGCAGATCTCGACGTGGCGGCAGAACAGGAGTGGTGGCAGGAGCACCGCCCCGATGCGCCCAGCCTGTTCCTGGACGAGCTCGACGCAGCCTTCGAGCTGCTCGAGGGGCAGCCACTCGCCGGTCTCGGCGGTGTGATCGCAGAGCGGCCCAGCGCTCGCCGCCTGCTTCTCAAACGCACGAGCCATCACGTCTACTACGAGTATGAGCCGTCCCAAGACACAGTGTTCATCTACTCGGTCTGGGGCGCGGTGAAGCTGCAGCAGCCGAAGATCCGCAAGCGTCGACCGCAACGACCGCGCTAGCGTGACACTCGCGCCTGCTTACCGGTAAACTCGGCCGCATGCTCGCTCGCGGTCGCATGCAGCTCGGCGCGGTTACCGTTGCCATCGCGCTCGTCGCGCCGGCATCGGCCTTCGCGCTCTCGACGAGCCACACCGAGATCGGGAGTCACGCCGACGTCCGTGCGCGTGGCGGCAGCGGCGAGCGTTACTTTCAGCGCACGCGCTCTATGCCGGCCGTGCGCAACGCGCCGAAAGTCGCGGTGGAGTCGAGGAAGTGGGTCAGTCCGGATCCGCTGTTCCTTGAGGACCCCAAGCAAGTCGTAGGCAAACCGCTTGCCGCCAACCTCTACGGGTACGTCAACAACAACCCGGTAAA
>Ga0315268_10003985_pt1 | contig 16121 bp, 13 predicted proteins | sample C1_top_MG_FD_204535 | JGI IMG/M metagenome (GOLD analysis project Ga0315268, IMG submission 204535) | Sediment microbial communities from Yellowstone Lake, YNP, Wyoming, USA - C1_top | ecosystem: Environmental > Aquatic > Freshwater > Lake > Sediment | place: USA: Wyoming | collected 2017-08-01
GGAAGGTGTGACCTCTGTGCTGGTGAACTCCAACCCCGCCACTATCATGACCGATGAGGGCATAGTTGACATAGTCTATATCGAGCCGTTAACTGTCGAGATTATGGAGCGCATAATTGCGCGCGAGCGGCCTGATGGACTGCTCCCCACTATCGGCGGGCAGACCGGACTCAACCTCGCCGTGGAAATCGCCGAAGCGGGCATTCTCGATAAATACAATGTGCGTGCTCTGGGCACATCGATTGACACCATACGCAAGGCTGAGGACCGCGAGCTATTCAAGCAGTTGCTTCTCGACATCGGCGAGCCTGTCCCCGATAGCGCCACGGTGAACACCCTCGAAGAGGCGCGTCGAGAAGCGAAGAGGATTGGCCTGCCTCTGGTGATCCGGCCGGGCTATACGCTGGGCGGCACAGGCGGCGGCATCGCCAAAACATGGGAGGAGCTGGAGCAGATTGCGTCTTCGGGACTTGCCGCCAGCCGCATCCACCAGGTGCTTGTGGAGAGATGCCTCACAGGCTGGAAAGAGATAGAGTTCGAGGTGATGCGAGATGGCGCCGACAACTGCATCACTATCTGCTGCATGGAGAACATAGACCCCATGGGCGTCCACACCGGGGAAAGCATAGTGGTCGCCCCCAGCCAGACCCTGAACGATAAGGAGTACCAGATGCTGCGCTCCGCCAGCATCAAGATCATCAGGGCTCTGGGCATTGAGGGAGGGTGCAATATCCAGTTTGCGCTGAAGCCCCATCCTATTATTGAGCCGAGAGAGGGCAAGGAAGACCCTTACTATGTGATAGAGGTCAATCCCCGCGTGAGCCGCAGCTCGGCGCTGGCAAGCAAGGCGACTGGCTATCCCATCGCTCGGGTATCGGCCAAGATAGCCGTGGGCAGGCGGCTGGACGAGATAGCCAACAAGGTTACGGGCAAAACCACCGCCGCCTTCGAGCCGACCATAGACTACTGCGTGGTCAAGATGCCGCGCTGGCCCTTCGATAAATTCGCCATGGGAGACCGCATCATCGGCACACAAATGAAGTCCACAGGCGAGGCTATGGCCATAGACCGCTGCTTCGAGGCTGCGCTGCAGAAGGCAGTGAGGTCGCTGGAGATCGGGGGCAGGTCGCTGCTCTGGGAAGACCGCCGCTGGAAGGATGGGCACTCCTATCCACTGGAGCCGAATGACCTCAGGCTTTGGGCGTTGATGGCGTCATTGAGGCGCGGGGCCAGCGTAGAAGACCTGTGCCGCCGCACCGGCATAGACCCCTGGTTCATGGAGAAGTTCCAGAATATCGTCAATATGGAGAAGCGACTTCTCTCCGAGAAACTGACACCGGCATTGTTGTTGGAAGCTAAGCGGCTGGGCTTCTCCGATGAACAGATTGGCACTCTGGCTGACAGGCTGCCCGAGCAGGTAAGGGAGTTGCGTCGAAACTGGAAGACATGCCCGGTGTACAAGATGGTGGATACCTGCGCTGCTGAGTTCGCTGCCGAGACCCCCTACTTCTATAGCACTTACGAGATGGAGAATGAGGCGGAGCCCTTGCTGGGGCGCAAAGCGGTAGTTATCGGGTCGGGCCCTATCCGCATCGGACAGGGCATCGAGTTCGACTACTGCAGCGTGCACTCGGCATGGGCGCTGCGTGAAGCGGGCGTCAAGAGCATAATGGTGAATTCGAATCCCGAGACCGTGTCCACGGATTTCGATACCAGCACCCGTCTCTATTTCGAGCCGCTCGACGAAGAGAGCGTCAGGGACATGCTGGAGAACGAGACGAACGATGAGAACGGGGACGGTTCCCCGCCCTCGATTGTGCAGTTCGGCGGACAGACAGCGATAAACCTGGCGCAGCCTATCGCCCGTGCCAACCTTCCCATAATCGGCTCCAGCGCTGAGACCATCGACCTTGCGGAGAACCGCAAACGATTCGAGGACTTCCTGAGCAGGATGGGCATCCCTCAGCCTCCCGGGGCTGGTGTATTCACTCTGGAAGATGCATTGAGCACAGCCCAGCATATCGGCTACCCTGTGTTGATACGGCCCAGCTATGTGCTTGGCGGCCGGGCGATGGAGATTGTCTACCAGCCCGGCGAGCTCGCCGTGCTCATGGAACTTGCCACTGAGCTCGACCCGAAGAAGCCTGTGCTCATAGATAAATATCTGGAAGGCAAGGAGGCCGAGGTCGATGCCATATGCGACGGCGAGACCGTCCTCATTCCGGGCATAATGGAGCACATAGAGCGCGCCGGAGTGCACAGCGGCGATTCCATGGCAGTCTATCCTGGCCTGAACCTCACCGAGAAAGAGATAGATACCATGGTGGACTATGCTGTACGCATCGGACTCGCGCTCGGCGTCAAGGGGCTGATGAATGTCCAGTACGTGATTATGCGTAACGGCGGGAACTCAGGTTCAACGGTCTATATCCTGGAGGTAAACCCACGCTCCAGTCGAACGGTTCCCTTCATCTCCAAGGTCACCGGCGTGCCCATGGTAAGGGTAGCGACCAAAGTGATGCTGGGCATGAGCCTCAAGGAGCAGGGCTACTCCACGGGATTATGGAAGAGACAGAAGCTGGTGGGGATCAAGGCGCCGGTGTTCTCCATGTCCAAGCTGCCGGGGGTGGACACCTACCTCGGGCCGGAGATGAAATCGACGGGCGAGGTGATGGGGATAGACTATAACTTCAATGCGGCTCTGGCAAAGGCGCTGCTGGCTGCGGGACTTGCTCTGCCGCAGACAGGCTCAATATTGCTCAGCATAGCGGATAGAGACAAAGACTCCGCCTTGCCTGTGGCGAAGAAGCTTGCCCAGATTGGATATAAGCTCTATGCTACGGAGGGGACGTCTGCCATGCTCGGGGCAGCAGGACTGCCTGTGACCATGATCAGCAAAAAAATCAGCGAAGGCCATCCCAACGTAATTGATATTATCAAGGACGGTACAGTCGACGTTGTGGTAAATACGCCGACCGGGGGCCGCGTGCCAATGAGAGATGGCTTCGAGATACGCCGTGCTGCCGCTGAGCGGCGCATCCCCTGTTTCACATCCCTGGACACGGCAAAGGTGGCTGTGGATGCACTCATCGCGGGAAGCCAGTTAGTCAGCGTTGAGCCGCTGCCCGAATACAGGGAAAACCATAAAAAACAGCCTAATTAAGGCCAAATAAGGTAAAGCAAATGAAGCTGGTTAAGGCGCGCATAGAATCCAATACCAGGATATTGCCCAACGTTTACCTCATGCGCGTTATGGCACCTGAAATAGCTTCCCTCGCTCATGCCGGGCAGTATGTCATGGTGCGCTGCGGCGAAGGTTACGATATGCCGTTGCGGCGTCCTCTGGGCATCCACCGTATATCTAAAAACGGTATCTCCCTTCTTTACTCAGTGGTGGGGCGGGGCACGGAATGGCTCTCGCAGCGCAAAGCGGGCGAGCTTGTAGACCTTCTCGGCCCGCTGGGCAATGGCTTTGAGGTTTATCCTTCGTCGCGAAACCTGCTCCTGATCGCAGGAGGTGTGGGCGTAGCCCCGTTACTGGCACTCGCTGAGCATGCCAAAGCCAGTGGCATCAAGTTCAAGCTTGTGATAGGGGAGAAAAACGCAGCCAAGATATATCCGGAACGCCTGCTGCCGCCCGGGATCAAGGCCGTTATCACCACGGAAGACGGCTCGCTGGGGCAAAAGGGGATGGTAACCGATATCCTGCCTCAATTTATCTCAGAGGCTGACCAGGTTTTCGTCTGTGGCCCGCTTCCCATGTACCGGGCAATAGCCAAGATGAACAAGAAGTTGGGGAATAAACCGACACAGGTGTTGCTGGAGGTGGTGCTGGGATGTGGTGTGGGGGCGTGTCTGAGCTGCTCCATTGAAACCAAACAAGGCCGCAAGCTGGTGTGCAAGGACGGCCCTGTGTTCGAGTTCAGCGATATCCTCTGGGACAAAATGACAGCGCCCGCCGTCGGCGGGCGCTGCTAAAGGGAATCTTCCCTTTTCAACCCCCTAAATCCCCCAGTCTTGGGGGATTTTTAGAACTGGGGGATACCCCCAGACCCCCAGCAAAGGGGCAAAGCCCCTCTGCACTCCCCTTAGGCTTAAATTAGACCCACTTTACCTTTGAGGGCAGCGATACCACTGCCTTGCCGGGCATGGTCTCTTCGCCCCTCTGATTGACGGTCTTTATCGCGATTTCTACCAGGTACTCGTCGCCTTCCGTCCACTTCCTGGCCACGGCGCCGCCCACGAATTGAGTGTCGCCGAACACATTGAACAGGATGCAGCGGGCGCTCAGCTTCTTCAGGAAGCCCTCGTCGCCCATCCAGTTGGTGATGACGTGTCCCGCCCAGCAGAACCTCTGCATGCCCAGGTCGTAGGCTACGGGCACGCCTATGGCGTCTGACTTGTCTGACTCATAGTGGACATCCGCCATGGGCTCGAGTATTCCTGTCTTGGCGTCTTTGATGCCCCACTTGGGATGTCGCTTCATATACTTGCGGCGAATGCCGTGGGCCCCCTGGCCGCCGCCGATGCCGACCCAGAACTCCACCATGTCCGTCTGGCCCAGCGGCCCCTTGGTGACAGGTCTTACCGGATCGCCTACATTGACATCCTCCCAGAAGCGGGGATTCGCTCCCCGGACTTCCTCATCCTCATATGACTTTTCGATTTTCTGCAATTCCTCCGGCGTATATACGTACTTCGTCACACCGGCGTACTTGCCTCGCTCCTTAGCCTGCTGCCTCTCGACGCGCATGGTCTCTCGCTTCTGGGTGCCTACAACCTCGCCCCTCTGGTTGTAGTATACCGTCCTGCCGATTTGCAGGAACTGGCGTCCGCCCATCTTGCCATGCTTCTCTATCAGGTCGATGGGGTAGTCCACGCAGGTCAGCTCATCGTTGATATGAATGGGCTTGAGCCACTCCCAGTTGCAGCCGCAGTAGAAGGCATGAACACCGGGCAGCCCCTCCATTCCCTGGGGGCAGGCCACAGCGTAGAGGAACGTGGGCGGCGCTAAGATATGACCCCACCTGGTCCTCGTGGCATATTCAGGGTTGCGATACAGGGGATTGTCGTCGCCTATGCCGTTGCAGAATTGCCTGATGGCGTCCTTCGACGCCACTTCGTTTTGCCGAATCATGTAATAGGGCACGCCGAACTTGGCCCGCATAGCGGCCAGGGCTTCCTCGGTAATCTTGCCGAAGGTCACTTGCGGCTTCTCTGCTGTTGCCATCCTTTAATCTCCCTCCTTGATTATATGGACACAACCAAATAAGAATTATAACACGAACAAACGAGGTTTGCCAAGCCGCATTGCAGTCGTCAGGCTGGGCTCGAGCTTGCGGACGTTACAGGATGGGTCTGATTATGATTGTTTGCTCTCGCGCTGGGCCAACAGATACCATGCTGACTGGGCAGCCTATGAGCTCCTCTAGCTTCTTCACATAAGCCTGGGCTGGAGGTGGCAGCTTTTTGAAGCTGCGGATGTCGCTGGTCGGCGTCTGCCAGCCCGGCAGCTCCTCGTAGACCGGCTGGCATTGCTCAAACAGCGCCTGATTAGCCGGAGGGCGGCGATAAGTGGTGCCGCCGACCTTGTAGGCGGTGCAGACCTTGATGGTGGGGAAGATGTCCAGGATGTCGAAACGAGTTATGGCGGCCGAGGTCAGGCCGTTGACCTCGGAACTGAAACGGGCGATGACGCCGTCGAACCAGCCGCACCTGCGGGGCCGTCCCGTGGTGGTGCCGTATTCATGCGCTCGCTCCCTTATCTGGTTCCCGCATTCATCGTGAAGCTCTGTGGGGAAAGCCCCGCCTCCTACCCTGGTGGTATAAGCCTTGAACACGGCAATAACGCCGTCTATTTTCCTCGAGCCTATGCCCAGACCCATGGACAGGGATGCCCCGCCCATCGATGCCGAGGTCACATAGGGATAGGTGCCGAAGTCCAGGTCGAGCATGCTCCCCTGCGCCCCTTCGAGCAAAATCATCTCGCCCTTTTTGAGCGCCTCTCTCATTATCACGTCGGTCTCCCGGACGAACGGAGCCAACTGCTCTCCGTACTTAACGTATTTCTGATAGACCTCGTCCAGAGCCAGAGGAGCAGCGCCATATAGCTTGACCAGTACGTTGTTCTTGTATTCCAGCACAGAGCTGAGCCTGTTCTTGAAATTCTCTTTATCCAGCAGGTCGCAGATGCGTATCCCCATGCGGGCTATCTTGTCCACGAAGGCCGGGCCGATGCCTTTGAGGGTAGTGCCTATGGCCCCCTTGCCCCGCGATTTCTCCTCCAGGCCATCGAGGAGGATATGATAGGGCATAATGACGTGGGCGCGGTCGCTGATATAGAGGTTGTTTACGCTGATGCCAGCCTTCTTGAGGGTTTCGAGTTCCCCCAGAAAGGCAGCAGGGTCGATGACCACGCCGTTAGCGATGAGGCAGGTGCACCCCGGATAGAATATGCCGGAAGGGATAAGGTGCATCCTGAACTCGCCAAGCTGATTGATTACAGTATGCCCGGCATTGTTCCCGCCGGAGAACCTTGCTACTACTTTAGCCTTTTCAGCGAGGTGGTCTACTACCTTACCTTTGCCTTCGTCTCCCCATTGTCCCCCGATGACTGCGATTACTGGCATATCAACCCTCTTTCAATTTACTGGCAGATGAACTGGCGGAGAGGGTGGGATTCGAACCCACGGGCCAGTTACCTGACCACACGCTCTCCAGGCGTGCCTGTTAGACCACTCCAGCACCTCTCCGCACTGTATATTTCAAAAAACCAACTTTGGTCTTCTATTGCCCTTCGACTCATCTCATTCGCTCAGGGTAAACGGAGGGGGTGGGATTCGTTTATTCCGAGCGAAGTCGAGGAAAACCGCCAATTAGTCTTTCCTTTTTTAATTTAGACCATCCCTTAATCTGCTCCTCTCGTTTCCTCGCTCTGCTAGCATTATCATATCTTTCGCAATAAACCAAAGTCACAGGCCTGCGAACGGAAGTATATTTAGCTCCACTCCCTTTATTGTGTTCTCTAAGGCGATCTTCCAGGTCAATCGTGATGCCGGAATACAAGGAGTCATCTTGGCACCTAACAATATAGAAAAACCAACTTTTGTCCGTTATTGCCCTTCGACTCATTTCATTCGCTCAGGGTAAAGCGGAGAGGGTGGGATTCGAACCCACGGTTGCCTCACGACAACACCGCTTTTCGAGAGCGGTACCATAAACCACTCGGACACCTCTCCCAAGCTCGGAATTATACTGATTAATCAGGGGGATGTCTAGTTTTGCTGGCACTTTGCTAATAAACTCAGCGAATGGGGGCATTTTGGGGCACAAAACGATGCTGCTAAGGGTTTTTGGCTATAGGGGCGACCAGATATACGCGTTCGGCGCTTGGTCGCTCCGCTCAAGCTAGATCCCGGCAAGATTCTGAGGAAGGTTGGCTATAAGGTCTAGGAGATTGCTCATCTTACACTGCTGGTTACACTCGGTTGTGGTTATTCCATAGGCAGTGCCTTTCTCAATATCTGTATAGAACTTTGATTGACAAGAGTAAGGTCATGCGCTGGTGCCTCTTTGTCGCCAATTCCCTGTAGTACGACCCAATTACCAGAAAAACCTCTCAGGGATCCTGTTATTCTGTGGTTCTCATGTTCCTCCGTCTGCGTATTGAGGTCTGTTGCTACCCTCGTTGACGCTAAGGCCTTCAGTACTAGCTCAGCAGTAACCATTTTACCTCCTGCCATGTAATCTTCATGCGCTTATCCGACCTGTTCTGCATGTCCTCCTCGCGGCTGCTTTTCCGGGCGTCCGCTCAGTCCTTCTCTTTGCGCTCGCGGCGCTCTCGGGGCTCACGACGACTGCGGCGCTCACTTCGCCCGCGGACAACGTCTGCCCCGTCCCCAGACCTGTCTGGCCGAATATCGATGCCCTCATGAACCGGCCTAGCGATGTTCCCATCACTCTGCTTCGGTACTCCTCTCATTTTTCAACCTCCTGCCCTATTGGTTCAGTGCTGCGACTCCATTATCTTCCTCTTTGTATACGATAAAAGCGCAAGAATGTCAAGCCTTGGGGAAATTGAGTAGTCTATCAATTTGAAATGGGGCATAAGAAGGTCATGACCATTCCAATGGCCTCTGCAAAATGAATCCGTCTGCCTTCTTGATGTTGTTAGGAAGGCGACTTTGTGCAAGGTTTGCACGATTAATATACAATGATGCATTAGCGGTTTTCTGTAAGTCCGTTGAGTATCGTGAAGGGGGGAAAGCAACAATAATGCCTTTTTCAGGATACTTATTCCTGATTGCCTTAATGGGAGGAACAAGGTCACTGTCGGCAGATACTAGTAATGCCTTGTCAAATCGATTGTTGGAGGCATCTAAGAGCATTTCGGTAGCAATACTTACATCCGTCATTTTTTCATGGGGTACTTGATAAACACATTTGCAATGAGGGCATTCATAGGGGTCTCTTCTATAATGCCCATAATATATTTCAAAATCATTAAAACCCCGCAATGTTTCTAGAGCTTCAATATATGTTGATTGTCGTTTCTCTTTTTCAGGGTCATCAGTTATTCGTGCGGTGAAGTATTTTGTAAACGTCAATTCTTAATTGAACATCAGTAACTTCTGGGCAAGTAAGCGAATATTTAGCCAGTAATACTTCTTATACCCTGACTCCCTTAACCCGAAATAGAGATTGAATCCATCTACGTAGGCGATTACTCTGACCATTGCACCCACTGCTTTTAAGACTAGGCTGTTGGCAACGTAATTGACAACTATGTTATAATTAATATGAATACAGCGCTAGTGTGAGTAGCACTGGCTCAACGGCTCCCTGCCAAAGCAGGGAGCTGTTTCTTTATGGATTTAGTTATCCAATGTTATTTCACCAATTGGACTATTTCTTCAATTGCCCCAAATCGGAGATCTCTCCCAAACTCGGAATTATGCCTAGTAGTTGTCTGCTAATAGCTCGTAAAACGCCTGCGGGTGCCTGCAGGCAGGGCATTCCTTCGGTGCTTCGGTGCCCTCAAACACATAGCCGCAATTAATGCAATGCCATTTCACGGCAGACTTCTTCTTGAATACGGCTCCATTGGCAATATTGCTGACGAGTTTCCGGTATCTGGATTCGTGGAACTTCTCCACTTTGGCAATTTGCTCAAAGGAGCGGGCAATCTCGGGAAAGCCTTCGCCTGCGGCGATTTTGCCAAAATCCGCATAAAGTACCGTCCATTCCAGATTCTCACCGGCCGCTGCAGCTTCAAGATTCGATTTTGTATCCTGAATCATACCTGCCGGGTAGACCGCCGTTATCTCGGTGTCTCCTCCCTCGAGGTACTTGAAGAATACCTTGGCGTGTTCCTTTTCGTTCTCGGCCGTTTCGGCAAATATGTTAGCAATCTGCTCGAATCCCTCTTTCCGGGCGGCGCTGGCAAAGTAAGTATACCTGTTCCTGGCCTGGGACTCTCCGGCGAAAGCCTTGAGCAGGTTACGCTCGGTCTCTGTTCCTTTAAGCTTGCTCATAATTCCTCCTCATAATTTCATTTGGGGGATACTATTTGTAAGACAAGGTTAGCTGTCGCTGAGAATAAATTTTTGTCAGACATTTGTCAAGCATACCTTTTCTACGATTATTCGATGAAATCTTAATCCCTGGTGACTATCATGCAAGAATCGGGTATGATAGACTTACGTCAGGCGGGAGGGCGTGACCGGGAGTCCAAATCCAGCACGGAGGTAGCCGAAATCATAGCGATTGTAACGGATAGCACCTCTGATCTGCCTGCTGAGGTAGTCCGCGACCTCGGTATCACGGTAGTGCCGGCGCAGATTCAGTTCGGAGATAAGGTGTACCGCGATGGGGTAGACCTCTCCGCGGATGAGTTTTACCACAAGTTGCAGACTAGTTCTTTTCTGCCCAAAACCTCACCGGCCTCGCCTGGCACCTTTGGGGAGGTCTATAACCAAGTGGCTCAGGAAGCCGATGGTATTGTTTCTATCCATGTTTCAGCCAAAATGAGCACTACTTACGATGTGGCTCGATTGGGTTCCGTAGACCTGAAATGCCCCATCTGCCTTATTGATTCGGAGACGGCATCTATGGCCTGTGGTCTCCTCGTCATCCTTGCTGCAAGAGCGGCCCGGGAAGGAGCGTCTCTGCCGGAGATAGAGGCGTTGGTACGAGCTGCCGTTCCTCGTACCGTCACATACGGAGTGTTCAGCACATTGGAATATCTCTACAAAGGCGGACGCATCGGCAGGGCCCAGGCTTTCCTGGGCAGCGTGCTCAAGCTAAATCCCATCCTGGCGATAAGGGCTGGCGAGATCTTGCCCATTGCGCGAGTGCGCACCCGCCCCAAAGCCATCGAGCGGTTATGTGAGATATTGCATGCTTCAGGCATACCTCAGGAGATGTCTGTTATGAGCACAACGGAGTCGGAAGAAGGGGAGGACCTGGCTCAACGCCTGGCTCCGATGTTCCCGCCGCAGCGTATGTACCGCGCCCACATCGGCCCGGCCATGGGTACCTATGTGGGCCCGGGCGCCGTCGGGGTTTCGGTAATCTGGAAAGAGAAGTAGGTGCGGAGGTTTCAGATGCATACTCAACAGCTCACGCTCGGTTTGATCAATGTGGCAGGTGGCATCCTGATCCTGGGAAGCTACGCATACGGGCTGATTACTCACCCTGCTAATCGTGATGCCATTTGGGGCGGCGTGCCCGAAGCAATCAAACCGCTATATACGGCAAACATGCTGTTGGCAGCAGCGGGGTATTTGGCTTTCACGTATTTTGTCCTGTTCCGTTTGCATCCGGATAATGCCCAGCTTGCGAACCTCTCCGGATACAAGGTCTTCTATATAATCTATGCTTTTATACTCCTTTTTTCTGCATTGTGGATGCCACTGACTTACGCTGCGCTAGGTCACCCGGGTAGCAGCCTGTATTATTGGGCGGTCCGCATCGTACTGGCCATTGTGGGATTGGCTTCGTTGGCACTGCTGGGCGTGTTGCTATCTTTACACTCAAGTGTGTCATCCCCAACCTACTGGCTCGCGGTCGCCGGGGCTGTATTTTTCTGCATCCAAACCGCAGCGCTTGATGCTGTAGTCTGGAGCGCCTTCTTTCGAGTATGAGATAGCCGAGCAACATGCAATGCCATAGTTGGCACAATCTTTCTTTCCTAGTTTCTCCCTAGGGTTTTGTTGTATCGCTGTTGCTATGCTATGATGTATCTAATGTGCCAATGACCCATAGCGAGGTAATATGATTCATATCGGGATGAACCCCAATATTTTCACCGCGGGCTCTTTCACGATGAGCTGGCATGGGCTGCTCACCGGGATCGCTGTCCTTGCCGCAATTTTACTGGTAGCAAAACTGGCTAAAGATAAAGGGTTTACCAGCGAGGACGTGTATTCAACTGCTCTCTGGGGCGTCATCGGTGGCATAATCGGCGCCAGGCTCTTCCATGTTATCGACAAATGGAGCACTATTTATCAATACGACCCCGTGCGAGCGCTGTATTTCTGGGAGGGAGGGCTATCTCTCTACGGAGCCCTCGTCGGCGGTTTTGTTTTTGGCATAACCTATGCCGCTATAAGGAAGCTGCCTTTGGGGAAGGTTGCCGACCTGGCTGCCCCCGGCATGATCCTGGCTCAAGCGATTGGCCGCATCGGCTGCACGATAAACGGCGATGCCTACGGTACACCTACTTCGCTGCCCTGGGGCGTCCTCTACACTAACCCTGCTGCGGCGGCTACCGCCGGCCCCTGGGTCAACGGCGTGTTGGTGGCGGGCCACCCCGTGCCTGTTTACGAGATTATCTACGACCTTATCATCCTCGCCGTGCTGCTGCGCCTGCGCAACCGCCTGAAGAATGACTGGATGATCTTCCTTATCTATGCTTCGCTGTATTCTGTGGGGCGCTTCGGGCTTGACTTCCTGAGGGGCGATGAGACAGCGATACTGGGCCCGTTCCACCAGGCACAGGTCATCTCACTGGCGGTAATGGCGATAACCATCCCCTTGCTGGTCTGGCTGGCCCGACGTCCCGCCCCCAAACCTGTGGAGGCTGACTAGCGTCCCCTGCGCGGCTTTTGGCGGGACGGTTTGCTGTCCTCTGTAAGCTTGACTTGGCTTCGATAATCTGGGGCAGAGATAGGGATGACATTGCTCAGCTTCGGGTCCATCAACCGCGAGCTTAAGCGACCTTCGATATTCTCCAGAAAGCCAGCGACGGTGATAACTGTGGGCAGACGCGAATTGTAGCGGTAGTTCAGTATCTGATATAGCTTCTCCTGCGCCCAGGGCGTGCTGCTTTCCGTGCCCAGGTCGTCCAGAATGAGCAGCGGGCTGGTCTTCACCTTCTCAAAGACCTCATCGTAAGTTACCTTGCTCTCGGGGCTGAATGTGGAGCGCAGGTGGTCGAGCAGGTCAGGCACCACGGCGAAGAAGACAGGCCTCCCTGCCCTCAACTGGTAATTAGCGATAGCCGCTGCCAGGTGGGTCTTGCCGCAGCCATGTACGCCCAGGAAGACAAGCCAGTCCTTGGGGGATTCGGCGAATTGGCGGGCTTCTCTCAAAGCCATTTGCAGGCTTTCTCTTCCCTTCTCGTCGGCATTCATGCCGCGGGCATCGAAGGTCTCGAAGGTCTTGTCGGCCAGAAATTCTAGAGCCAGGCCGCCTATCTGCTGGAACAGCGGCAGTTGAGGCCTCTCCAGCTCGCATTGCCGGGCGATGGCCGGGTTCTGCAGTCGGGCAGCCAGCCGTTCATCCAACTGCTTCAGGCTGTTGACAGTGACTACCGTGGGCAGCTCGGCATTGAACCGGTGGTTCAATATCTGGAATAGCTTCTCCTCGGCCCAGGGGGTGCTGCTCTGCCTGCCCAGGTCATCCAGCACCAGAAGCGGGGCATTGCGCACCCGCTCGAAGAGCTCATCGTAAGCAACATCGCTGTTGGGGCTGAACGTAGTGCGGAGGTGGTCGAGAAGGTCGGGGACAATCACAAAGAATACAGCATATCCCTCTTTGAGACGGTAGTTGGCTATAGCTGCCGCCAGGTGTGTCTTGCCGCAGCCGCTGGGGCCGCTCAGCACCAGCCAGCCCTTGGGGTTTTCAGCGAAAGCCCTGGCTATCTGGCAGCATTGGGCAAACCGCTCCTGATTTTGTGGGTCGCTGCTGCGGCCTCGTGGCAGTAGATTGTCGAAGGTAAGGCGGGTCAGCGGCCCCAGGTTGCTGTACTTCTCGAGACGCGAAAGTCGCTCCTCATCAAACCTCTTTTTTGTGCACTGGCAGGGCACTAATTTGCTAAAGTCAGGGTGGCCAAGTGGGACATCGTAACGCAGCCAGCCCCTTCCTTTGCAAAGAGGGCACTCATTCGTCTCGGTTTCCTCGATATCCTTATTTTTTGAGGAGGTGGCCGTATCGTCTGCGGTACTCTTCGGGGCTGGCGTCCGCTTTAGAATATCGCCCAGGCTCTCCATCATGTTTGCCCTCCGCTGTCCATCTTTCCAGGATGCGGGAAATGTATCTCCAGCTACGCTTATTGAGATCAACCGCTTCCTTAAAGGCGTCTTGAATCCAAGAAGCGGGATATAGCTTCTCCGCCTCTTTCAGTTCTTCAGCAATGATAGGGGTGAGCATCCCGATGTTTTTCTCGTAAAGGGTGAAGATATTGGGCTGCTCCTGGGTCACCGGGCAAGGCTCAGCCTTGGCCAGGTTCCCCACTTTCAGCTCGCCGCTCCTTATCCCTTCTATGGCTCTTCTGTCAGCATCGGTGTTCATGAAATAGAGCTCCTGAACACCGCTGTCGCGCTCCAATTTCAAGCAGAGGATTGTGCCCCGGCTCACTGCCTCAGTCAAACCCTGTCTCAGAGGCGAGGACGGGGGGCCCTCGCCTCTGAGTCCCCTTATCAGCACTGGGTCGCTGATAAGCTCGTCGAAAGTAACAAAGCGGGGATACCCTCGCTTTTGATACAGAACCCAGAAAATATGCAGCGTGACTTTGAGCTCGACGATGTCGTCAATCTGGGGCAAGACCTCGCTGAAAAAAATATTAGGGATAGGGGTAAATTTCGACTTAGCGGGAAAGCCGTTGAACCCTTTCATAGCAGGCTCGGTTTCTTGCTTTCGAATTTCTCCGCATTTTCAAACTTAGCTATCCGATCCCTGAAGTAGAGGTAGGCCCGTCCCTGGGGGCCGTTCCTGTGCTTGGCGACTATAATCTCTGAGATGCCTTTGGGGTAAGGCTGGTCGGGGAATTTCAGGTTCCAATCCTCCTCTTTGTAGTAGACGTCCTCGCGGTAGATAAACATCACGACATCGGCGTCCTGTTCGATGGAGCCGCTTTCCCTCAGGTCGGAAAGCATGGGGACGTGAGGGGTGCGCGCCTCCACGGCGCGGCTTAACTGGGAGACAGCCAGTACCGGCACATCAAGCTCGCGGGCCAACTCCTTCACGGAGTGTGAGATATCGCTCATTTCCTGCACCCGGTTGTCGGTGAACCTGCTCGAGCGCATCAGTTGCAGGTAGTCCACTATGACGAGGTCGATCTTGCTCTCGCTGTGGAGACGGCGCGCCTTGCTGCGCATATCGGAATCCCTGAGAAATGGGGAGTCGTCTACATAGATAGGAGCTTCGGAGAGGCGGCCCATAGCTTCCATCACATCATCTCGCTGGCGCTGGTTCAGGTGGTCAAGCCTCACGCTCTGGCTGTCAACCCCCGATTCGCTGGAGAGGAAACGATAAGCGAGCTCCATCTTGGACATCTCCAGGCTGAACAGAGCCACGTGAGCCCCGGATTTCACAGCAGCGTTGTGGGCGATGTTCAGCGCCAGGCTGGTCTTGCCCACGCCCGGCCTTGCTGCCAGCACAATCATGTCCGAGCGCTGCAGCCCGCCCAAAATTTTGTCCATATCAGGGAAGCCGGTGGGCACGTGGGGTAAGAAGCCTTCTTCCTTGGGGCCCAGACTGCTCTCCTCGAAGTAGCGGTCGAGGACTTTGCTGATATGGATGAAGCCGCGCTGGCTCTGTCCCAGTCTCAGATTGAACAGAATGCCCTCTGCCTTGCCCAGCGCTTCATCGACATCAGGCGGCGCCTCATAGGCGATGGAAGCGATCTGGTTGGAAGCGGAGATCAGGCGCCGCATCATGGAGAGGCGGTGCACGATGTTGGCATAGTATTCGGCATGCACCGAGGTGGGGACCTGGGCGACCAGATGGCTCAGGTAAGCTGCACCGCCGGTGGCCTCCAGCTTTTGTCCGCGCGCCAGCTCATGCGCCAAGGTGATCTGGTTTATAGCTTCACGCCGTTCGTAAAGTGAAACACAAGCCTCATAAGTCCAGCGGTTCTTCTCGCGGTAGAAGTCCTCCGGCTTAAGCACGGTGACAATTTTGAATATTGCCTCGGGGTCTATGAGAAGCGACCCCAGCACGGCCTCCTCGGCATCGAGGTCGTGGGGTGGCAATTTTACATTGGACTGGGTCTCGCCGCTATCTGTAGGCATAGCTATTCATTCTTCATTGGTGTTTGGGGCAATTCTTAAATTGCCTCTACAACTGCTAAGCACCTTCCTCTTTCTTTTCCTTCTTTTTCGCAGGCTTCTTCTCCTGTTTCTTCTCCGGCTTTTTCTCTGGTTCAGCCTCTTGCTCTACAACCACATTTACGGTAGCAGTCACTTCCTTGGTCAATTTTATGGATACTTGATGGCTGCCCAGCTCGCGGATAGGCTCTGCAATCTCTATGGTGTGCTTGTCCACTTCATGTTTGGTGAGCTTCTTTATCTCTCTGGCTATATCGGCCGTGGTGACCGAGCCATAGAGTTTTTCCTTTGTCCCGGCGCGCATCTTCAGCACTACCGTAGTGTCCTGAAGGACCTTGGCGAAGTCTTCGGCCTCCTGCTCGGTGCGCACTTCGCGTCGGGCATAGGCCTGTTTCTGCGATTCCAATTTTTTGAGTTCAGACGGTGTGGCAGCTACAGCGAGCCCTTTAGGTAGAAGGTAATTTCGGCTATAGCCATCGGCTACCTCTTTAACATCGCCTGCCTTAGCCACATTGGGGACATCCTGAAGAAAGACAACTTTCACAACGCCTCCTATTCTATTCCTAGTTG
>Ga0315268_10003986_pt1 | contig 16116 bp, 12 predicted proteins | sample C1_top_MG_FD_204535 | JGI IMG/M metagenome (GOLD analysis project Ga0315268, IMG submission 204535) | Sediment microbial communities from Yellowstone Lake, YNP, Wyoming, USA - C1_top | ecosystem: Environmental > Aquatic > Freshwater > Lake > Sediment | place: USA: Wyoming | collected 2017-08-01
CCATTGGGAACAAAGCTTGACGTTATTTCAAAGGCGTTATCGTTCTTTGAAATCGGCCCCTCACAATCGGAAACGAATACTCTTTTCACCATTTGCCCCTCAACTCTCCCATGTGTTTAACACTCACTTCTATATGCCGTCTTGAGGCTATATCAGTTCTACTCCAAAGCGCCCCGCCCCTGACGGCGTTTATCCCTTCAAGAGAAATCTCTCTAGCAACCTCCAAATCGTCGCCTATACCTACAACCCCCACGGCTCTCGACTTCAGCGCATAGACTTCGCCATCACGCTGCTCCATCGAAGCAGGATAAACACGAATATTATCACCGTACTTCTTGCTCAGATCGTACGCTCTTGACAAATCGACGGGTGTGCCAACTTCATCTCTTCTCACCAAGTCTGGGAAAGTCTCGTCGTATCCCGCATAGCTCGGCGGAACTTTGTAAGTCACAACAGTCGCCGACTCCTCTAACTCAACACTATTCAGATTTCCCTCTAAAATCTTAAAGCACACATCCACAAAATCATCCTTCAAGATCGGCAAAATATTAATTATCTCAGGATCTCCCGGACGACTGTTGTTCTCAAGAATCTTCAGCCCCTTACCAGTGTGCATAAAAGCCACGTACAACGGAACCCCCCTCAAAACTGAAGCGTTTTTTGCCTTCGACTTCCACTTTGCAAAAATCTTCTCCGCAACCTCCAGCTCTCTCTGCCTGTCAGCCTTCGTCAAGAAAGGCAACACGTCACCTGTATCCTTGTAGGAACCCATCCCGCCCGTATTCGGCCCTTTATCATCGTCAAACGCACGCTTGTGATCTCTCGTGTCTGGCAAGGGTGCGAGGTGTTTGCCGTCGCAGAAAGCCTGAAAACTCGACTCCTCCCCATCAACTTTCTCTTCAATAATAACCGCGCCGTGTTGAAAGTTGGAAAGGAAGTGTTCAAACAACTCTTCTCGGGTTGCGAAATGATCTCCCCAGACGCCAACACCCTTTCCGGCCACAGGCTTGTCCGGTTTCACAACGGCCCTGTTTTGCAGCTCGTCCAACCAACTGTAAACAGCCTTCTTCACTTCCGCCGTACTACTGTAATCTTTAGGGTTGAAAATCTTGAAACGAGGATTCACTTCTGGAACGATTTCCTGAAACAAAAGTCTCTGCTGAACCTTGCTTTCTTCTATCGCATACTCTTTAGTCGGGCAGATTATGGGTATGCCTGTCTGCTTTTCTACGAAATCGCGCACGCCTTCGATTATCGGTTTCTCCGGGCCGACAATCCCGAAGTCAATGCTGTCTTTGTTAGCCTGTGCGAACTTGCAGATCTCACCGATGTTCAGGTTCGGTATGACAACGTGTTTCGCAGCTCTTTCAAGGTTGAACGGGTTCCGCTGCTTGTCTGCCACGTAGAGCTCCACCTTGTAGTTCTGGCTCCTTGCGAAAGCGTCAACCATAGCCGCTTCTCTGGACCCGTAAGAAACGACGAGTACGCCAACCTTCTCCATAAACAACCCCTCAAACTAGCAAACATAACCCTGAAACGCCTAATCTGATTCTGCCAGCTATATAGGCGGAAGCGCTTCTTCTATCTCGTACAGCCTTCCCGTTTCTTCGTAACCTTCCACGAACCGTTTCTTCATCGCATCCGCTATCTTCTGAGCCAGCGGCGTCGGATACTTCCCCGTCAAACACGCCATGCACAGCTGATCTTGCCTGAAACCCGTCGCTCTCACAAGCCCTTCCAACGACTGATAGCAAACAACGTCTGCATCGATTATCTTCGCAATCTCTTCCGTACTGTGCTTCGAACCTATGAGCTGACCGTACGTTGCCATGTCTATCCCATACAGACACGGCCCGATTATACGCGGAAAAGTCGAAAAAATGTACACCTTCTTGGCGCCCATTCTCCGCAGCTTCGCCACGATGACTCTTGTCGTGTCGCCCCTGACTATGCTGTCCTCGGTGACGATGATGCGCTTCCCATCAACCTTCGACCCCAAAATGTTGATTTTCCTGTCAATCGTCGAAGCCCGATCCTTGCTCAACAACAAAAAAGCCCGCTCAGTCACGTACCGATGTCTCCGCGAAGCCCTCTCCCACCGCAGTCCAGAAGCCTCATGAACACCTAGAGCCGAATCATCACCCGTCTCGGGCACCGACAAAATCATATCCGCATCCTTAACCACGCCCGGATTCTCTCTCACAAGATTCCTGCCGAACTCCTCCCGAACCTCATAAACATACGTATCATCAAACCGCGAATCCGGCCTCGAAAAATACGCAAACTCAAAAGCACAAAACGCTTTCTGATCATCACTAACAAGCCTCTGCCTCTCAAAACCATTCTTCGAAACCGTCACAAGCTCCCCGGGCTCCAGTTCAAAATCCCTTTCAAAACCATTAATGTCCAAGCTCACAGTCTCCGACGAAAACACGTAAGTCGATCCGTCTGGACTGTGACCGGCGCACAACGGCCTTATGCCATGCGGATCCTTGAAAGCGAAGACATCGCCCTTTTCTGTTATGCCCGCCACGGAGAATGCTCCTTCAATCTCCTGCATGCAAGCTTTGACGGCAGACGCCAAATCCTTCCGCTTAACCAGCTCGATCAAAAGCTTGTGACAAATCAAGTCTGAATCGCACTCGTAAGAAAAATCACGAAACTTGCTATCTATCTCCTTCTTCAACTGAAACGTGTTCACAACATTACCGTTAAACGAAACAGCCACTTTCAAACCGTTCTTCGAAGCCGTCACCGGCTGCGTACCCTTAATCAACGACTTCTCATCGCATTTTCCCGAAGTCGTGTACCTCACGTTTCCGATACCGATGCTCCCGGGCAAACGCCCAAACCATTCCTGAATCGCGCTTGTCTTGATCTTCGGCACGAGGTCCAGGTTTCGGTGAACATGAAACTTACCATCCTTATACGTGAGAAAACCGTGCGACTGATGCCCCCTATGGTTCTGAGCTCTCAAACCCCAGTAAATCTGATGGAAAACAGGGCGATCCTCAAAATTAACTGCCGCAAAGACGCCGCACGCTATCTTCAACTGGTCCCCCGTCGCCGAGCATCTCCCATGGCTGGGCAATAATAGACCGGATATTTATCAGTTTTGAGGACATTTTCAACTAAAACCCAACATCCCTCGCGTAAACAGGCTTAGACCAGCTGACAAGTCACTGGAAATCGAGGAGTCAAGCTAGATTCCTGCCGACAGAGTGGAATCGCCGAGAATCAAGGATCTAAGTCCCTTCAATCGAAAGAATATACGGATGCATCATGTCTACGAAGCCTTGTTTCCATCCATTTCCGGCACTAACCTCTTTTTTTCAATGCTGTCTACTGGAAAAAAGCACCAAGTGTTTCAAAAGACCTAGTCTAAGAGCGATCTCGTCAGATCGAATGGGAGTTTCGAACGTTTGCGCGCGCTTTGTGAGGTGGATATCATTCGTGCGAATGTATGCCTCAAAATAGTTGACTAGGCTGCTTGCCTAGGCAGCGTTTTGTTCAACACACGCGGCGACAATCGTGGAAAAATCGAACGAAAAAAGATCCAATAGAGCCGCAGATCAGCGTCTTTTCTCTGGAGTTCATACTTTTTCTCCTTCGGAGAGTCGAACCAAGGAGGCGCGGGCGAATCCCACCTCCCGTACTTCATGTTGAAAGCACCGTAGAGTTTGTCCAGACCATCGCGTAATGGGCGCGCGCCACACGAACCTATTCCCGTAGCTTCTTCAAAAGAGCTTTTTTTTCTTTTATGGTTCTGCCCTTAGTAAACGCACTCCCTGCTAAGCAACCATAGAATGCCGCTCTTTTCATATTACATCCTTGTTTAAGAGACCATAAAAAGGCACTTAGGAGAGCATCTCCGGCACCTGAAGGATCTTCCACCTTCGTTACTGTTCTCGAAGGTTGATGTATTCTTTTTCCTCTAGATATGATAATACATCCTCTCCTTCCGCAAGTAACGACAATTGTTTGATTATCTCTAAATCTCAGTGTCTTCAAAGCTTGACTCAAATCGTTAGAACCCGAATAGAGCGAAAGTTCCTTTTCATTTAAGAAGACAAAATCCGCCATGCCAAAAAACCTTATCATCCATTCAATAGGCTTCTCCGAAAATGCACCTGTGGGAGAAATCACAAGTGTTTTATTCTGTCTCCTGCTCAATTCGGCAGCTTTCATGCTCAACGAAGGAGTTGTTGGACATATTACAAGAGTCTCAGAGTCGACAAGGGCCTCTGTCAACATCAAGAGAGTTCTTGACTCATTCCAACGACCTTCCTTGGCAAAGACTATTCGGTTGAAATTCCTATCATATATTGAAAAGAAACAAGTAGTTGATGAATCTGATGGGTGAATGTAAGTCGTATCAACATTAGCCTCTTGTAAGAATGATGCAACCTTCTCACCTTCAAGGTCTGGTCCAATCTGTGAAATCAAGTGAGTTTTGCAACCCAAAATGTTTAAGGCTATTGTGCAGAACAGTGCAGTCCCACCAAAATCATCGAGCATTCTTTCAATGACTGCTTCACCATCTGTCCGTGGAAAAGAGCTAACAAAAAGTTTCCTTTCTAATCCTATGTTGCCAAGTACGCATACTCTCCCGTTTTTCATCCGACTCTCAACTTCTGATTCCACCCAAATCCCTTCGAAGACTCAAATCGCCTGACGCTATTATGGAAAAGGGATGAATGCTTTCATGACTTTGGATGGATGCTGCTACCTTCAAAACTTTCATCTTAGGCAGTCTCTTGAAGTGCGTTTTCAGGAGACACAGCGTCTTTCTAACGATATCTTCACAAAATGCAGGATTCCTGAGTGCCTTTTGGATCAATTGTAGTTCATCTGGACGCTTGACCGTCGTACCCACAATACCTGCGACTCTTTCTGCTATGTCAAGTAACTCCGAATGTCGGATAGCTTCTTGTGAGAAAACAGACAGCTTTAACATAGCTCTCTGACTGTGAGAGAAACGACCATCACCTAGCCCAGTTTCTCTTAAGTTCATTTGCTTTCTAGATTTTCCCCTATTGTTGGCCTTCGACATTTCTACGACACAAGGGCACATTATCATTATCTCTAGTTCGAGAGACGGATTGTATATGAATCCTGAAGGACTTGCTGTCAGCTCAGCACCTAACAAGAGCGGAATTAATGTCGGCTTCTTTGTGACCGATGTTTTTCTTTGAATGGTATGTTTACAAATCAACTTAACCATTGCGCAATCCTGCCTTTCCACTTCCCTGATGCTGTCAGCTAGGTTCCTGCAAAACTGGAACATTGAAAAAGGTCCGTGTTGCATTTCTTCCACCAGTGTTTCAGGAAGTCGAGAAATATGTACTCCTCTTCTTGTCTTAGAGAGACTGGAGAACATGCTAATGTTACAAGCCATATAGACAGGATTTGGATCACCATCAAATTCAGGCTTGAATCCGAGCGTATGAGGTATGGCTTCAATTCCCACCCATTTCAGAGGAACACGAAGCGTGGGTTCCGATTCCGGTAGATCTTTTCCCAGATGGCTCATTTTATCCCCCTAGTACCTAGCGAGTTTCAGGCTCTCCTCGAAATTCTTCATAGTAGTTAGGTCTATCTCTGCATGGTCATTTATTTCCCTTATCTTCTCTCTGACCAGTTTTAACTTGCGACGCTTATCTACTATCTTGGAATTCTTTAACCAGTCGCAAAACTCAGCAATCTCGCTGATCGTAATCCGTCTATCCATCTCGGAAGCGATTTTTCTCGCATAGTCTTCAGTTAGATCTGGATACATGTCTATGATTATCTTTTCTTTTGTCTCGGGCGGCCCGACTGGAAGAACTAGGTCGAACCTTCCTCTTCTCCTGATCGCTTTGTCGAATCTTTCCACATGATTCGTTGCCACCACGAAGATCACTCTTCCTTTGGTTTTCAACTGCTCAAACCATGGGAGCATACTATTAGTGATAGATCTTCCCAGCTTTTCTGCTTCGATTTCGCGCGCGACTACAAGCTCATCTATTTCGTTAAAGAACACCACCACATGCTCAAGTAGCAAGAGTTTGTCAAAGATTTTTTTGGAACAGCTTATTATCTGGTCTGGCCCATTGATCGTGAAATTTGTTGAATGCAACGTCACTGTTGGCCAGTTGCCAAGTCTATCTGCCAGTGCGTAAATAATCGAATCTTTTCCAGTGCCGGGTGGTCCGAAAAGTAGCACCGCTGATTTTTGAAAAACGGCATTTTGGTTTCGGGTAACAGGTTCAATGATTTTGGTTTCAATTGATTTCTTGAACCCTTTGAAGTCATATATCTTTTCCCACTTAAACCTTGGTGTGACGATTTTCCCGCCCAGTTCTCTTAAAGTCAGATCTTGAATACATTCTTGGACAGCACTTGACAAGGCATCTAGAAATTCATAAACCAGTGCAGAAGACCATGATTCAGGGATTTTGCTGGGAAAGTGGCTGTCCGATTGCCAACCAATGTATCCTTCATCCGTCTTTATAACATTCCTCTCAACCCAATTAAGTGTGTTTGAAAATTTTCCTAGGTGTTCGACTATGATAGCTTCCGGACAAGGAATCACCAACAAAGCGGTAGGTACCTCAACACTGAAACATGTCATAACCGCTCCCTCCTGCCCATGCAGAAAAGGCTTACTTAGTTTCCATGTACCATCTCGTTGCTGACAGGCTAATACAATACGCATCGCCTTTTCGATAATGATCATGTTTATGCTTTCTGAAGACAGTGTTGCTGTTGCCAGAAAGTAAGCAAGTTGAACCACGTCAAATTCAGAATCGTCTCCGGCAACGTAAAAGGCAAGCTGACGAAAGAGCGAGTTTCGCGCATAATCGATTACGTTCCTAAGTAATCGCTTTTCATGAATTCGAAGTTCCTTTTCGTATCTTTTTAGAGCGTAGACTGCCCAAAAAACAATAAATGCGTGACCGCAATCAACTCCCTTTGACTGTCGTCTTCCTTCCCTCAAGAATTGCCTGAAAACTTGAAAAATGAAACTTATCGCCGTATCAATTTTCTGGCTTTCGGAACGCTTGATCCCAAGTTTCCTAAGCGCGATCAATACAAGTGGTGTAGTGTAGATATTATGTTCCTTTATTCCGGCGGTCTTCCACTCGTAATCGTCGAAGAATTTCCTAGCACTTTCATCTTCGAAGGAATCAGTCAATTCAGATAGACATTCGCATTGAAGAATTACGCGGATACATTGTGCTGCACAAGTGACGGAGTTTCTTTTCATGGGGTTAGGTTGTTGATCAGCAAAGCCCACGAATGCGTCATCTACCTTAGTAACGAACTGCCTTAGGATTTTTGGGGCCATAGGTAGGATGCGATCCATCCTCGTCTGTAATGAAATAAGATTCTCTAGCAGTTTTTCACTTGTCACATTTGTGCTCATTTACCTTTCCATCTCTCAAAATGCGTCATTTCATCTAATTCTCGCAGTGGTTTAGGTAGAGGTTCTTCATCAGGATAGCCCAAAGTGAGAAGGCATACCAGTCTGATATGATCCGGAAGCTTCAGAACCTCTCGCAAAAGCTCTCTTTCTCTCTCATGCGCCACATGGTTTCCATAACATGTTACATAGCAGCTTCCAAGCCCCATTTCGACAGCAGCCAACATAACGTTCTCGACGGCCAGAGCCACCGTTATGTCATAGTCACGATACGCTGGATCTTTTGTGGTATCTGCGCAACATACGATGACAACTGGTGCACTGGCCACAAACTTTCTCTCTTCGTTGTCATGAGTGAGGGCGAGTTTGGTTGCAGAATCCCTCACTATTATGAATTCCCACAATTGGCATTCAATCTTCGCTGGGCCACCAAACGGTCCATGTCTTGCAGCGTCAAGCAGTCTCCGCACGACTTCGTCACTGACTTCACGGTTCTTATATTTTCGTATTGACCTCCGTCGCTTTATGCATTCCAAGACAGCCATGGTTCTCACCTTTTGTCTATTAAGTGAAGCTGGAAGATAAAATTGTCGGACGATGAACAAAACACGTAAGTTAGACTTTGATTACTGCCTGGGTTCTGCCAAACGGTTTCGATCGATCGAGTGCGTGTTTTCTTCAACCTCTGATTTTGGACTCATCAAGAAATCGGTCAGCCTTTACCGAAAAGTATGCAGTATCTGCGATGTCTCACCCGACGAAGTGATTCATGCAGGCGATGATCAATGCTTCGACTTTGAGGTTCCATGCAAGCTGGGCATAACGGCCTTCTACCTCGACAGAACCTCTGAACATTCAGGAGACCACGTAATCAACAGTCTGAAACAATTGACAGAAAAATTAGATGCGCGGGCTTTGCCATAACAGTCTCAGTTCTAAACCTATAAAAAACTAACGAAAACCGCTGCACGAATATTGTCCAGCACTCCGCCTTGAAAAGATTTGGGCGTCACCATATTTGGATCCAAATATTCGCGATACATTGAAACCTAGAAGGGGGTCAACACCGCACAACACCGATCAGAACACTCGAACTCAAGGCTGCAAGAATACCCAGCGAATTCAACATCGACACTCGAAAAACATACACGCGGCTCCCAGCCTTTCCATTCTAGACAGAAATACAGAAAACTTTAAGATCGGGCCGTCAGTTTCCAAGGGAACTCGAGAGGTATTTGTTTGAGCAACGATGTTGCCATTGACGTCCAAGAACTGACGAAACGCTACGGTGAATTAGTAGCGGTCAACGGCATCTCTTTCACGGTCAATCGAGGCGAGATCTTTGCGTTTCTGGGACCTAACGGTGCAGGCAAGACCACAACGGTGGAGATTCTAGAGTGCCTGAGAAAACCCACGAGCGGAAAAGCCTACGTTCTCGGGTTTGACATCGGAAAGAATCAGCGAGAAATAAAGAAGAGAACAGGCGTCCTGCCGCAGGACTTCTACACGTATGAAAGACTAACAGTCAAGGAAACAATTCAGTACTACGCCGGCATGTTCGACGCCCACCCGGACGTTGATGAACTGATCAGACTCGTCGATCTCGAAGAAAAGAAAAACGACCTCTTCAAAAACCTTTCAGGCGGCCTGAAACAACGTCTGGGAATAGCCGTTGCATTGGTCAACGATCCTGACATGCTTTTCTTAGACGAACCCAGCGCTGGCTTAGACCCGAAAGCACGTCACGGCGTTTGGCACCTCATCGACGGACTTCACAAGAAGGGAAAAACAGTCTTCCTCACAACACACTACATGGAAGAGGCTGAGATCCTCGCCGACCGTGTGGGCATCATCCACAACGGCAGAATCATAGCTCTGGACAGCCCCGAGAATCTCATCTCCGAACACGGCACAAAGAACCTGCTCATACTGAAGAAGACGAGCCCCCAAGCCGTTCCAAACATACAGAAACTCGGAATAAAAGCCAGATACGACGGAACAACCGGAGACGTCACCGTCCACCTGAACCACGCCGTTGGAGTCTCAGAGATCCTGCACGCCCTGAGCAGCACCGACGTTCCCTTCGGCGAACTGCAGCTCAAACGCTCAAGCCTCGAAGACGTATTCCTCAACCTAACAGGCGTATCGCTGGGAGAGGAGGAAAGCAGCATATGAGCCACGTAGCCATCGACCTGAAAGCAAGCCTCAAAAGCTTCTGGCGCAACAAAAGCACCATCTTCTGGACCCTTGCCTTCCCAACCGTTCTGATACTCCTCTTCGGAGCCATCTTCAGCCAATCCTCAATGAGATACGACCTCTACGTTCAAAACCAAGACCTCACCGACGGAGAACCAACATACTGGTCCAACAACTTCATAACCGCACTCAACTCTACAAACGCCTTCAACATCCAAACAGTCAACGCCACAATCAACGCCACGGATTACGCGTTGACAAACAGGCTAAGCACCTTGCTCATCATTCCGCCCGGGTTTAACACTTCCGCAAACACGGCCCTGTACACTCACGGAGCCACAACCGCGAACGTCACCTTTGTCTACGACCAGTCCACCTCCTCCGCGCTCGTCGTGCAGAGCATCGTAATAAGCATCGTTGACAGGCTCAACTTCGAGCTTTCACAAGGAGTTGACTATCTGACTGTTCAAGACCTGACAATAGCGCCGCAACGCTTCGGTTACATCGACTTCTTCGTCCCCGGAGTAATCGGGATGACAGCCATGACCACAAGCATCTTCACTTCAGTTTCGATAAGTGCACAATTCAAGAAAAACGGCATATTCCACAAACTGGCGACCACGCCGCTGAGGCGTTACGAGTGGATACTTTCCAGAACCATTTACAACGTCCTCATATCCTACCTAGGTATGGCCGTCATGATACTCATGGGAATCGGGATATTCGGCATGAAAATGACCCTGGACGCCGTCTCCCTACTCATGGTTGCCATGGCTTCTCTGATGTTCACCGGCCTAGGAATGATCATAGCAAGATTCGTCAAAGACCCAGACGGCGCCGACGCAGCCGCAAACGTCATAACCTTCCCAATGATGTTCCTCTCAGGAACCTTCTTCCAACTCAGCCAAATGCCACAATTCCTCCAAACAATCGCACGAGTACTACCACTCACCTACGTGAGCGAAGGACTCAGAGCAGCCATGATCTTCGGACAAACACAACAAGCGATATACAACACCGCTCTAATCACTGTGCTCGGTATCGCATCCATCGTGATAGGCTCTCTGATAACCAAATGGGAAGAAGACTAGCCCACGACACAATTCAGCAGCGTTACTCCAACACAGATGAATGCTCGAGCATCCCTATCGTGGAAGTCTCATCCCTAGAAGATTTTCCTATCCGATATAATGATTCTGCTAATGCTGGCGTCACCGGAGCACGCGCGTTCAAGTTCGATCCGGCCCACCAAACCACCTTCGCTCGATCGCATAAAACTCAGGCTCTTCTTGCCCCACAGTTTGGACAAAACAATGAGTTTGTGGCATTAGTCCACCACAATAGCGCACGCGTAACCTAAAGATTACTTTGCAGTTGCGGTTACGGTTTCTCTGCAGGAATAGACTTATTAGTCAGGTTAAAGGCAGAATTTGCTTAGGAGTGTAAGATTTTTGGATGGATCAAAGAAAAACAGAACTATTACTATCATCGCTATAGCGGTGCTCATTCTCGTCATCAGCTTCCCAGGATTCGCGTCAACAGTAAAGGCAGCTGGACCAGAAAATGAGTGGAAAGCACACCTACTCTTCCATAGCCGTCCGGCATCGCTTAGAGGACCAGACCCGCTTTCTCCAAGTCAAATTATAGGCGCCTATAATCTTAATTCAGCAACAGGCGGCGCTGGAACGACGATAGCCATCGTCGACGCCTACGATGACCCAACCATCGCAAACGACTTAGCTACGTTCAGTAGCTACTTCGGTCTGCCAGTAGCGACTTTTGTGAAGCACAAAATGGCAACCACCATCAGTGTAGACAGCGGCTGGGCACTCGAGATATCGCTGGACGTTGAATGGGCTCACGCCATAGCCCCGCAAGCAACGATACTGCTCGTAGAGGCCAAGTCAAACAGCCTTACCGATCTTCTTGCCGCAGTAAGCTACGCCACAAGCTACACGGGCGTCAAGGCAGTTTCGATGAGCTGGGGAGGAAGCGAATTCTCCACAGAAACCTCCTATGACTCGTACTTCGCCACGCCGGGCATCGTCTTCTTGGCGTCCAGCGGGGACAACGGAGCCGGTGTGATATGGCCTTCGAGCTCGCCGAACGTGGTTGGCGTCGGCGGAACAACCCTCAACCTTGACTCAGGCGGAGCGGTGACTTCGGAGATGGCGTGGAGCGGAAGCGGAGGCGGCGTGAGCACATACGAGGCCAAGCCAACGTATCAAACAAACTACGGCGTCACAACCGCCAGACGTGCCGTGCCAGACGTCTCATATGATGCAGATCCAAACACGGGCGTTCTGGTGTATGACAGCACACCTTACCAGGGTTCGTCAGGCTGGTGGGTGGTAGGCGGCACGAGCGCAGGAGCCCCACAGTGGGCAGCAATCCAAGCTCTTGGGCTTTCAGCGAATAACAGCAACTTCTATCAGGACGCGGCATCCTCAGCTTATGCTTCATACTTCAGAGACATCACAAGCGGGTCAAACGGACACGCAGCAGGCCCAGGCTATGACTTGGTGACAGGCTTAGGTAGCCCGCTCACCACGAGCTTCACAGCCTCGGTCACCCCAGACTTCTCACTGTCAGCGTCACCTGCCACGTTGACAATCAGAAGCGGATCCTCGGGAACCTCGACGATAACAATGACGTTCCTCAACGGATTTTCGGACACGGTAACGCTTTCAACGACTGCTCCAACTGGTTGGACAGCCGATCTCAGTCAATACTCAATTTCAACGTCGGGGCAATCAACATTGAACATAACTGTGCCGAGCAGCGCCAGCAGTGGTGCATACTCGGTCAAAGTGACAGGCACAAGCGGATCGTTAAGCCACACCATAAGCTTAACAGTGCAAGTCACCTCCCCAGACTTCTCGATTTCAGCATCACCAGCATCATTGACGATCAGAAGCGGATCCTCGGGAACCTCGACCATAACAATAACCGCCCTCAACGGCTTCACCGGCACAGTAACGTTATCAGCGAGTGCTCCAACGGGGTTAGCCGCCAGTCTTAACTCAGTATCGATTTCAACCTCGGGAAAATCCACGCTGACGATAACAGTACAAAGCAGCACCAGAGCTGGAACATACACTGTCACTGTAGCAGGCACGAGCGGCACCCTAAGCCACACCGCGAGCGTAAGAGTAACGGTACTCGGACGCCGCTAAACACCAAGACACCCTCCCTCCTTTTTCTGTGTAGGCATAAGAAAAGTCTATTAGTTTCACGCGCGCTTTCTGATGACCCGAAGTTGTTACGATTTGGAAATTCACTGACTTTCGACGATGTTGAAAGATACGCCATCTGTTACAATCGCTAATGCGCGCACGTTAAACTAGTTGCAGGCAACGAAGCAATCAACGAGTGAGCGAAGCATAAATACCGAGCTTCTACATAGTCTGGTTCTATGTCAACCAGAATCCGGAAGCGACCCACTGGAGCGGAAATCAACAGTTCTGCAGACGCAGGCCCAGCAGAAATGAATTTTGAGGTTATAGAATGGCTTGAAAGCGAACGCCTCGAACATGAAAGACGAATGCAACAGATAGGATGTCTTTGCAAGTCACCAAAGAAAGTTCCAGAGCCTCGCGACAAACAACGCAAGATGCGTGCGCGCTAATAACCGCGCGCTTGCCTGTTTTACATTCGTGTTTTCCAGATGTGGAGACTCTGCGTTGAAAACAGTGGGTCTTAGCGCACCGTTTCTTTCCATGGTTCGTAACTCACACCGCAGCTAGGTGTCTCAGAGCATTCAAGAACTTGAAACCAGCCTGACGAATGGATGTTTAAATAGAACCGCGAAAATGATAAGGACCGATGAAAGCTACAAAAGCGTTAGGACTTCTGTCAGGCGGGTTGGACAGCACCTTAGCAATGAAACTAATTCTAGACCAGGGCATATTGATTGAAGCAGTCAACTTCGTGACTCCATTTTGCCTCTGCGGAAGAGGTGGATGCGGCGCTGCAGAAGCGGCAAAGAAACTCAACGTGCCTCTGAAGACCATGAGCGTAGGCGAAGAATACCTCAAAGTTGTGAGAAGACCAAAATTCGGCTACGGACGAAACATGAATCCATGTATTGACTGCAGGATCTTCATGCTAAGGAAAGCAAAGAAATACGCGAACGAAATACGAGCAGCCTTCATCTTCACCGGTGAAGTGCTAGACCAGAGACCAATGTCCCAACACAGGAAAACCCTCGATCTGATAGAGGAGCAGTCTGGATTGAAAGGAAAGGTACTGAGGCCCCTATCTGCGAAACTGTTGCAAGAAACTGAAGCTGAAAGAAAAGGGCTTGTAGACAGAGAGAAACTCTTAGACATCAAGGGAAGATCCAGAAAGAGGCAGATCTGGCTTGCTGACAAACTTAAAGTCACGGATTACCCCTGCCCAGCTGGGGGTTGTCTGTTAACGTACAGGGAATTCAGCGACAAACTGAGAGACCTGTTGAAACACAAGAAGAACGTCCAAATCAAGGACGTGCAGTTACTTAAGGTTGGGCGGCACTTCAGATTTGGGGGGAACAAGATAATAGTTGGAAGAAGCGAAAGCGAAAACAAGATTTTGCTCCAAATGAAAAGAGCAAGCGACTACCAGTTTGAAGCCCAAGGATGCGGAAGTCCGGTCACATTGCTTCAAGGACCCAAAACAAGAGAGGCGATCGGAAAGGCAGCTTCTCTAACCGCTCATTATTCAGACAAGAAAACTGGAGAAGTTCAAGTAAGGTTTGGCAAAGAAGATATGAGCAAATCATTAACAGTGTCAATTCCAAGCAAAGACGAAATAGACCGGCTGAGAATCACATAACAGTAGCGTGCGGTCGGGGTAACATGCGCGGTGGGATTCGTGTTTGTGCGTACCCATGAGACCGGGTATCGTGAATAGACCAAAGAAGACTCATGCATCTTTCGTATCACAACATACTAAGTTGCCTCATGTATACGCTGAAAAGCAGTGCACGTTTCTCATCGTCAAATCAGTGAGGGTGCAGAAATGCTAGGCTCAAGTAATATAACCATCTTGTTATACACCTGTAGAAACTCTCTGCCAGTTGCTGTTCTCTGATATGTTACTCTTCCCGCTACCGCATCCACCCGAATAAGATCGTTTGACCTCATAAAACCTAGGTATTCCCCTGATTGTATAGAGCTCATATTACAATGAGACATAATATTCGTCTTACCAGTAGGTTCGCGCAACTTCCTCAAAATTTCCGCAATGATCTGAAATCTGCTGCGGTTTCTCACGGAGACTTTGCTCATCCTTCTCATCTCTTAACATGCTAATACTCTCAAGCAAAAAGCAAGCCATTTCTAAGGTAAATAGCATTGCAATAAGCCAAGGGCAAATACTCTTGCAGTATACATTCTCAGCGTCCCTTATAAAGACAAGGCGCCAAGTTGCGTTTCTATCTTCTCTTTTGTTTCTTTCCACCACGGGCTCTTCTCGTTTGATGACCCTTCTGTCTGTCTACATTCACTTTTCTACGGACATTCTCTTCTCTACTCATGTTCTGTCACCTCGCCTTTCAATTGCTAACGTATTTCTTCCGAAAATAAACCCGTCGCAAAAATTAGTGCAAGTTGAGAAATCATTCAGCCCCTCTCGGATGCTTATTCATCCAATCCACGGCAAATGATTCCGCCTTTGATTCGGTCGGAAACTCAGGTGATATTTTCCTTCCTTCATTATCATCTCTCACCTCAGGAAACAGCATCACTAAGTAGTGTTCTCCATACTGTTTCTTTGAAACAACAAGATTTTGCCTTGTCGTCGCATTCACATATCCCCTTTTGTTATCTATTCTTCTCCAGCCTTCCACTATTTTCATGAATCATTCCTCCCTCGCCACTTCACACCCATCATTTTTCTATCTCAAGCCCTTCTGCAGCTCGTTTCCCAAACCGCTCGCTTCCAAACGAACATGCCCTACAACCTATGCCTTCCTATTGGCGAGGAATCAGAGTCTCAATATTACTAATCGTTCCCTTCTTTCCAACGCTTAATTGCCTTTCACCCCTGAAACTGGACATTCGTGCGTTGTCAACTTGGATAGTGTCTCCTATGGAGACGGAGTTGATTTGTTCATTCCACAAACACAGTTTGATCGTTCCAGTTTCGTCCTCTATCAAAGCGTGAGCTACGCTAGCGTAGTTTCCAAAACGTGTCATGACCTGCCTTGGCGCTGGAATTTCCAGAACTCTGGCCCTGAGATTGACTTGGCTCATTCCAGTTCGCAAATCTCTGATGGGAAGAGAACATGATTCTTTATTTTTCTTAACAAGATGTCTGCGGATCATGTCGGTTTGCATAAGCTTTCTGATCGGGTTGATTCGTTCCAAGAGAAGTTCAATAGATACCGGAAATTGTGCGACAACTTTTGAGTCTTTCATAATCAAGAACATGGCCTTGTCTTTCGTTTTCCCGCGACATTCGATTGAAAGGTTGCCGCACCTGCATTTTCGGTTTTCTCCTGCTGAGATCACCGCATTAAAAAATTCGTCCGG
>Ga0315268_10003987_pt1 | contig 16116 bp, 15 predicted proteins | sample C1_top_MG_FD_204535 | JGI IMG/M metagenome (GOLD analysis project Ga0315268, IMG submission 204535) | Sediment microbial communities from Yellowstone Lake, YNP, Wyoming, USA - C1_top | ecosystem: Environmental > Aquatic > Freshwater > Lake > Sediment | place: USA: Wyoming | collected 2017-08-01
ACACAAGTGTCTGTCGGTCAAGAGATGGCCAGATGCATCTTTGATTTTGTTGATTTGTTTGCCATCCAGAACGTCAGCGGCAAACTCATATGGGTCACCAACCAAGACTAATGCGTAAACGCGTAGGCAGGTATCAAGCTGCATTCGAATGAGCGGTGAAGCTGCGATATAATTCTCGGATTTGAGCAAGTCACAAAACCCGCGCAGCAGACAGTAAGATCTGTTCATTGCCATCGCTAAGTAAAAATCGACCGATCCCAATTCCTCATCGGGTTCGCGAATCGCTTCATTCCAAGCTTGGTCATATTTCATGCCAAGCCCCCTTAGTTCCTCGATTTTCTGAGCAATAGCTTCATTCAAGGAAGATTCACCTCGATCGGTGTTCCCCCCGGATCATTTTTGTTGCATTCGGGCTTGTAGTGATCGTAAAGGAACTTCTCTATTCCATCACGATTTCCTCGCTTCCCAACCCTGGCATACTCAAGCCCACTCCACTTTTCTTCAGTTGAACCCACAAGAGTCGCTTCATGGCCAACTCCAATATATCTACCGCTCCTCATAGATGTCGAGGCTAGTCCTTCACGGGCGCAGGGCGTTTTTTAATTTTGGATGGTCGCATACCTGGAAGGAACAGGGCGCCACGTATATCGCAATCGCGGAATCCCCCTTCCCAAAATGTGGCTCCCCTTAGGTCGGCTCCCCTGAAATCTGACCTATCGTGTTCGTCGCCCAGCATCGCGCCGCGCATGTCAGCACCAGAAAAATTCGTGTCATAGCAATACGAGTTGGCAATGTTGACGCCTCGAAGATCTGCTCCGGTAAAATCAGCATGTTTGAAATCACCAGAAATGAAATTCGCTCCTCGTAAATCCGCTCCTACAAAGTGGGCGTATTCGAAATTAGACCCTTGAAAGCTTTGATCGCGCAAATCACAACCAGCGAGGTCTGCCCCGCTAAAATTGGCACCGTCAAGGCGAAAACCACGGAAATCACAACCGGCGAGATAAGCACCTGAAAGGTTGAGATTGCCCAGATCTCGCGAAGCAAGTCTGGCTTTATCAACACCGGCATCAGATAATTTCTTCAGAGTATACTCGTCCAAGATCAGGCTTCATTTAGGGACGACAGGGGGCGCGGACGGCTTGGCTCCGTGGCAATGCTTGAACTTGATTGGTTTCCCGCTCTCGTCTGTCCTGCCGCATGGGCATGGGTCATTCCGATTGACGCCGGCGTACTTGATCTTGTTCGCTTCAACCACATAGTCCACGGCCTCAATGGACGGGAACCGAAATGACATCACGGTATGCCCATTCGGGTTCGTGATGGATAGATCTCCTCGGCTGATGATGTCCATCCCGACGATGGCGCCGAACGCGCCTGCGTTGTCGGGGCACTCGGTGACTAAGACGCCTGCAATGCCGACATCGTTTGGAAGAATATAATTCACTAGATAGGTGTTTGTCTGGCTTATACCGCCGGCATGGCTGACGGTAGTTTTTCCAACAGGCACCAAACCGAGCTGTTTGGCCGTCGAGGAAGTGATGACGCTCCGATTGGCACCAGTATCCCAAAGTGCTTTCGTTTTGATGCGTGGGTAAGGAGTATCAGGCAGTTGATCAGGCTTGAATGCCTTGCACAACTCGAGCTGGGTTATGATATGCCCAGCCCGCCCGCCGAACTTGACGGTGAAGGCTCGAAAAACTGGAGGCTTATCTCGGCGTGGCATTGGGCCAGTTCACAAACGACAGACTAGAGATGATGGTAGTCGTGTAGGCGTCTGGACCTGGCTCGCACCGCTGAAGCATAAATGTTCCCAATTCGTGCTCGCGCTGGGCCTCGAAATAGGCTTCCAGCAAATCTCGATACACGCCGACGACCTGGCGGCCTTTGAGCACCAGTACCTTGCCTCTATACCGGCGTACCAGGTCATCTTGATTCGAGATGAAGAAGTCGAGCTCGTCTTGGAAACGAGTGTCCGGTGTGTTCTCCATACGCCTATATTCTATACCCGATTTTTCCTAAGTCAATCCCCCGAACGGATGTTCCGATTCTGGTTTATTGCGAGTTACACGCACAGCCGGGAGGCTTGAGGAACTTTTTCGGCTGCGGCATTTCTAATGACATGCCACCCTCCTTGCAACCATCGCCCTATCCGGCCCGGCCGGCCGGCGCTGCATTCAGCAAGTTTGGATTAGTGGTACGCCAGAGCACGAATTATCTAGTGACAACCACCGGTTCTAGTGCATTGGCATTGATAACCGGCATTCTTCAACGCTTTGGATTTTGTATCACTATCAAAGTCAGGTGGACTCTGCCCGGGCGCACCATAAGAAGGTGTGGCTGCATGACACTTAGGGCACAGGACTTCGGCGTTGTCCAAGCCGTTTCCTCCATCCCGCCTTTTGTGATGAACTTCTAGACCGCTGGTTCTAGTACATCGAGCCATATTACATCTCCTCTTACTCAGAACCGGATAAGCCGGCCGGCCATACTTTTTCTCGGGCTCCCTAAGAACGCAAACCGCCTGGCGCTGACGAAGTGCCAGGACAAGTGGAATTTATGTCTTTACTCTTTTTGCCCTTCCTGGATTGGCCGCTTAAGAAGATAGTTTATCTTGTGCTTGCTTCCTAAGCCCGTCTCGATGCGTGCGCTGGCCGCGACAACTTCCCATCCCTCTTCGCCAAGTTGGGCCAACAACATACCATACCGGCCTCTATTTTCGGTATATTCCCCATTCGACCTGAAGATGGTCGTTTGCGCCTGAATGCCGCTCAGGGGACCGCCGATGGTGATCTCGAGTTCGCAGTATTCCCATTTTGTGCGCGGCATGATTGCCTCCGAGGATTACTTCACCTACCCAGGACGAGGGGCCTGGGCAGGATGTATTGCCAGTGGCGCCGGCCCAGCAGGCTGAGGGCGACGCTGCGCAGCCGGCCAGAATGATGAGAATGAAGACGCTGCTTAAGAACCAAACCCGACATCGGTGGCCGGATGCCTGGTGTGGCACCGGGTCAATGCCGGGGCAGATACCTGTTTACATTCTACCATCGAAGCAACCATTGTCAATACCTGAACAGATGAAACGGTCATTCTGCCTACCAAATTACGCCGGCTGATCCGATTTCTCGCGCCGGGTTAAGCAAGCAGGACAGGTACAGTTGCGGTTAATAGTTTGCCTGTGCACCAAGCCGTGGATGATGCCCCCTTCTTGGTCGAAACGGTTTTCGATGCAAGTGAAATAGGTCAAGTCATTGGAGTTGTAACGGCGGAAGACAGCGTAGGCAATGTGATCGGCCAGTTGTACGAGCCGGCATGCGCGCGAATCTATGAACAGAGGTACTTCACAGATGTTGCGAAGTTGTGCCCCCCATCGGTTGCCTGACTTGCGAATTGTAGCCGCGAGGTTTTGCAAGCCTTCTTCGTAGGTGGTTTTGTCCATGATGATGAGCCCCTTTTGAGGGTTGTCCTCAGCGGCTTTTCGTTGAATGTACATATTGAAACGGCTGCTCAGATCTTCAAAGGCAACAAGGACCGGATCCTGTCCCGGAAGGGACGCCTTGTGAACGGCGCAGGCAAATGTGACTGTTGAAGAATATGCTTGCTGGATGGTACATAGTACTTTTTGAATGATCTCAATTCGTTTTCTCTTGTCGTAGAACGCTTTCCAAGGCATCTCGTGTCCCCGGAAGATTTCGGCGGCATGAAATTCTATTTCCCCTGGGTCATCAGGCGAGATTTCCAGTGCGATTTTTTCAACTTCATACGAAAGCCAACGCACACTGGTTTCTGGCAAGCAGATGCCTCCCAACACAAAATAATCTTCGTTGGAGTTGTCAGCAGAACCCGAGTCATCCAGGTAAAGCAGGTACATAGGTTAAACGAAGAACCCCCCGAAATGAAACGAGGGATTAAATAAAAATGCGGCCGGGCAGCTTCTATCGCTGACGAACCGACCTAAATGCAGCCCTCCCAACCGCAATTCTAGTATAGCAGAAATTGGTTGCGAGTCAATAGGCAAAATGTCATTTTTCATGTGATATAAGGGGTGCATTTGACGTAATGTTATCAAGATATTTCCGATTCCGCTTTGCCGCATTGTTCATTTGAATATCCACGACGGCGTCGGAGTCTCCTTGACTCCATCGGCCAATGCGCGTACCTGTGTCAAGCCATCTGCGTATTTGGCAGCGCCCATTTTCAGACCATATACGATTGACCCTTGGTCTTCTTGCGCCAAAAACCGCATATAGCCGTTTACAATAGATTCTTGGTCTTGGCGGACATTTGCGGTCTCCTCTCTGTGATTCATTTCCGAAAACCAGCCTTTTCAATTCCGGTTTAGGGAAATAGCGTTTTTTTACTACAGAGAGGAGGGCTGTTTTGCCATCCGCGGTCTCAGTGAAATTGCGAGCCGCAGACCGCACGGCTACCCAATCGGGTTGTCTTTGCGGTCTAAGGTGGGCGGTAGAGGGCTCGAACCTCCGACCTCACGGATGTCAACCGTGTGCTCTAACCAACTGAGCTAACCGCCCAACGCTTGGGATTATACCACACGGTTGCGTTTTTTTGCAAAAGTCCCTCCCCCTGCAGAAAGGGGGACGGCAGGGTGGGTGTGCTTGCTCCAGCCTTGCAGTTGTGGTACACTTTTTCGCGCTGCAATTTTGCATGGAGGAAGCAATGACCGCACTCAAGGTGGGCGACCTCGCGCCTGATTTTACTCTCCCGGCCACACTACAAGACTCGATCACCCTCAGCCAATATCGGGGCCGGAAGAACGTCGTGCTTGCTTTTTATCCCTTTGATTGGAGCCCAGTGTGCAGCCTGCAACTGCCGGGGATTCAAGAGAGCCTCCCCAAATTCAAGGAACTGAACGCTGAGGTATTGGGCATCAGCGTAGATAGCCTCCACAGCCACAAAGCTTTTGCCGAGAACCTGGAGCTGGAATTCCCGCTGCTTGCGGATTTCGACAAACAGGTCTGCCAATCTTACGGCGTGCTGCGTGAGGGCGGCTTTGCCGAGCGGGCGCTGTTCGTGGTGGATAAGCAGGGCATCATACGGTACGCTCACATCAATCCGATCGGCGAGGTGCCGGATAACAAGCCGGTGTTGGACGTGCTGCGCAAACTAGAGTCATAGAGACCCGTTTTCTCGGCCCCGCTCCGCTACGCTTCGGGGGCCTTTAGGAAAACGGGTTTCTTGACCAGAGGTAATCCATGCTCACCCCCATTGAAAAAGTCCTCTTTATTTTGTGCGTGTTGGGTTCTGCGTACGCTTTCGCAGGCACGATCATTCGGATCGTTCGCATCATCCGGCGCGGGCCGGGCGGGCTGAGCACGAACGAAATCCTGCGCCGCCTGGTCAACATGCTCGTCGTCTTTGTCACGCAGAAGACCGTCCTCAAGCGACGGCTGCTGCCGAGCATCGCCCACGCGCTCATCGTGTGGGGGTTCATCTACTTTTTGGCGGCAAATGTTGGCGACGTGCTTCAGGCGCTCATTCCCGGTTTTGTCTTCCTGGGCACGGGGACCTGGGGTAACTGGTTCCGCATCGGCAGTGACCTGTTGGGCATGGGTGTCTTGGTGGGTGTGGTCTCGCTGATGCTGCGCCGCTGGATATTTGGTCACCAGGTGTTCAGCTTTCGCGGCGGCACGCTCATCCACCCCAAGGCCGTCGCCGGAATCAAGCGCGATTCGACGATCGTCAGCTCGATCATACTAGTGCACGTCATCTCGCACATCCTGGGCGATAGTATCCTGGCGCTGCGCACGACCTACTTTTGTGGGTTCTTTGCCACTCTACTGTGCGCAATTTGGACGGGTGTTCCCGGTGCAACTTTGGACGTGCTGGAGCACCTGTTGTTCTGGGGTGCAATCGGGAGCCTCCTTATACTGGGGCCGTACTTCTTCTACTCGAAGCACATTCACATTTTCTTTGCCCCTCTCAATCACCTGCTCAAGCCCGACCGCAAGTCCATCGGCGCGCTCGACAAGATTGACATGGCCGACGACAGCATCACCCAGTTCGGCGCGGCCAGGCTGGAGCATCTCTCGCAGCCGCAGTTGATGGATGCCTATGCGTGCATCATGTGCAATCGCTGCCAGGACGCCTGCCCGGCTTATGCTACCGGCAAGGTGCTCTCTCCGGCGGCGCTGGAAATCAACAAGCGCTATCACCTCAACGACGAGGGCGCCAAGCTCGCAGCCGGAAAAGAATCAGAGGTCAGCCTGCTCGAGTTTGCCATCAGCGCCGAAGCGGTGTGGGCCTGCACCACCTGCGGCGCGTGCGTCGAGATCTGCCCGGTCAACAACGAGCCGATGCGTGATATCTTGGACATCCGCCGCAACCTCGTGTTGATGGAAAACACATTCCCCCCGCAGTGGCAGCAGGCCTTCAAAGGCATGGAGCGTTTGGGCAACCCATGGAACGTTGCGCCCGAGTCGCGGCTCGACTGGGCACAGGGCCTGCCAGTGCCGACCATCGAGCAAAACCCGGAGCCGGATATTCTCTGGTGGGTGGGCTGCGCGCCGGCCACCGACCCGCGCGCGCAAAAGGCGGCCCGCGATTTCGCAAAAATCCTGAATGCGGCGGGCGTCAATTTTGCAGTGCTGGGCAAGCTGGAGCGCTGCACGGGCGACTCGGCCCGGCGCTCTGGGAACGAGGCGCTCTTTTTTGAGCTGGCGACGGGCAACGTCGAGATGCTCAACGAGATCAAGCCCAAGCGCATCGTCACGACCTGCCCACATTGCCTGCACACGCTCAAAAACGAATACCCTGCCTACGGCGGGAATTACGACGTCATTCATCACACCGAGCTGATCCAAGAGCTGTTTGCGGTGGGCAGGCTCAAGAGCAAGCCCGGCCTGGCCGCCGATGTCACGTATCACGATCCGTGCTACCTGGGCCGGCACAACAACGTGTTCGATGCGCCGCGCAACTCGTTGGTCTATGCCGGTCATGCGGTGACCGAGCTATCCCGCCATCGCAACAATTCTTTCTGCTGCGGCGCAGGCGGCGCCCAGATGTGGAAGGAAGAAGAGCACGGCCAGGAGCGAGTGAGTGCCAATCGCTTCAGCGAAGCGATGGAGACCGGCATGGATACGCTGGCGTTGGGCTGCCCGTTCTGCATGATCATGCTCACTGACGCGGCCAAGACGGCCAAGAGCAAAATGCAAGTCAGAGACGTGGCCGAAATTGTGGCGGAGGGCCTGTAGGGGCAACCCTTGTGGTTGCCCTTACGATTCTTTAGCTATTTGGGCTACTTTTTCAGGTCCCTTGTGTTCCTTTCGGGCTATTGACCAGCCTTGCTCACCCCTCTAAAATAGGCAAGTGGTTACAAATTCGACTGCCACAGGTATGCGTTTGCGGTCTGCTAGGCCCTTTAACTGACATAAATCCGGCCTGGGGCCTATGTTCATTCGGCGGAAAACCGAATAGACTGTGTTGTGGTGGCTGGCGCCTCTAGCGTGGCGCTGGCATTTGCGCGTCGTTCCTTTCCGGGATTGTAGGAGAGCACCTCATGGAATCTCGCAAGAAACCAGCGGCTTTGGTCATCGGAGCAGGCATTGCCGGCATTCAGGCCGCGCTGGACATTGCCAGCGCAGGTTTCCCCGTCTATTTGGTGGAGAGGGAGCCGAGCGTGGGTGGGCGAATGTCCCAACTGGACAAGACTTTTCCTACACTGGATTGTTCTGCCTGTATCCTGACGCCCAAGATGGTGGATGTGGGCCAGCATCCACTCATCAACCTGATGACCTATTCCGAGGTCACCGCCGTCGAAGGGGAGGCTGGAGCGTTCCACGTGACGGTGAAAAAAAAACCCCGCTATGTGGACGAGGACAAATGCCGGGGTTGCGGGGATTGCGCTACCGCGTGCCGCATGACCGGGCGAATCGTGGACACGTTCAACCAGGGCCTCGGCAAGCGAGCCGCCGTCTATGTTTCTTTCCCCCAGGCCGTTCCCCTGATTTACACGGTTGACCCGACGGCCTGTCTTTACCTCACGCGCGGCGTGTGCGGCAAGACCTTTAAATGCAAGGATGCCTGTCCCTCTGGCGCCATCAATTTTGAGCAAAAAGAGCAACTGGTCGAGCTGGACGTGGCGACCATCATCGTCGCCACCGGTTTTGATTTGATGGACCCGCGCAAAAAGCCCGAGTTCGGCTATGGCATGTACCCCAACGTCCTGACCGGTTTAGAGTTCGAACGGCTCTGCTCGGCGGCGGGACCGACGGGCGGCAAGATCATTGTCAACGGCAAGGAGCCGAAGCAAGTCGTCTTTATTCACTGCGTCGGCTCGCGCGACTCGCACACGGGCGTCGCGTACTGTTCCCGCATCTGCTGCATGTACACGGCCAAGCATGCACACCTGGTGCGCGATAAACTGCCCGAGGCGCAGGTCACCGCGTTCTACATGGACGTGCGGGCCTTTGGCAAAGGGTACGAAGAATTCTATGACCGGGTAAAGCAAGAGCGTGTGCTCTACCGGCGCGGCGAGCCTTCCGAGGTCTACAAGCGTGGAGATAAACTGGTGGTCCGCGCCGAAGATACGTTCCTGCGGAAAACCGTCGAAGTGGAGACCGACGTGGTCGTGCTGGCGACGGCCGTCGTGCCTCGCTCCGACGCGGCCGAGGTGGCGGCGCTGTTGGGCCTGGAACGCTCGCCGGATGGGTTTATGAAGGAAGCGCACCCCAAGATGCGGCCCATCGAAAGCACCCGGCCTGGCGTTTTCATCGCCGGCTGCAATCAAGGCCCCAAGGATATTCCCGATACCGTGGCCCAGGCCAAAGCCGCAGCGTCCTCTGCGATGGTCGCTCTGACCAGGTCGGCGGCCAGCGGCAAGTGAATCAGTAGCGCGACACACAGTAGGAGACAGACATGCAAATAGACACGCTGGAACTGTCCGAAAAGCTTGGCCTCTATGGCTGCATCCAATGCGGCAAATGTGCGGGCGGCTGCCCCGTCTCGATGAAAACCACGCTTGACGTGCGCTATCTGATTTACGAGACGCTGACGGGCTATCTGCCCGACCCGACGCACATGGAAGAGTTGTGGGACTGCACCTGCTGCTTTACGTGCGTGGAGCGATGCCCCAAGGACGTCAAGCCGGCTGAGCTGATCATCGGCTTGCGCAGCTTGCTGGTCGAGAATGGGACGATTCCCAAGGCGGTGACGGACGCGCTGCAGGGCATCTTCCGGCAAGGCAACCCGTTGGGCTTTGCGCGCGAGCAGCGCGCTGCCTGGGCAGACGGGCTGGACATCAAGGCGGCGCAAGAGGGCTGCGACCTGCTCTACTTTGTCGGCTGCACTCCTGCCTATGATCTGCGCGTGCAACCTATCCCGCGCGCCTTGGCCAAAACTTTCCAGGCCGCCGGGCTGAACTTTGGCACGCTGGGAATTGAGGAGAGCTGCTGCGGTAACGAGGTGCGCCGCGTGGGTGAGCAGGGCCTGTTCGAGATGTTGGTGGAAGAGGGCAAGCCGCTCATCGAAAGCACCGGCGCCAAGCGGATGGTCACTACCTCGCCGCACTGCATGAACACGTTCAAGAAAGAATACGGCCTGAGCGGCGTCGAGGTGATGCACTATACCCAGTTGGTCGCCCAATTGATCGCAGACAAAAAGTTAGAGTTTTCCAAAAAGGTGGAAAAGAAGGTCACTTACCACGACCCGTGCTTCCTGGGCAAGCAGAATCACATCTTTGACGAGCCGCGCGCGATTCTCCAGTCCATCCCGGGGGTCAAGTTCCTGGAGATGGATCGCAGCCGTGAGCGGAGCCTGTGCTGCGAAGGTGGCGGTGGACGCATGTGGGTGGAGGGGACGAACATGGAAGAGCGCCTGGCGTTCCAGCGGGTGCACGAGGCGGCGGATACAGGGGCCGAGGTGTTGGCTGTGGCCTGCCCCTTCTGCCTCCTGACGCTAGAGGACGCGGTCAAGGTGCAAAAGCTGGACGACCGGCTGCGAGTCATGGATATTATGGAATTAGTGAATCTGGCGCTGTAGCACATCGCTTATCGCACAAAGGGACAATCCATGGAAGCTCAACCCCGCATCGGCGTATATATATGTCACTGTGGCACCAATATTGCCGCGACGGTGGACGTGGAGGCCGTGCGCGAGTTTGCGGCGCACCTGCCCGGCGTCGTCATCGCGCGCAACTATACCTACATGTGCTCCGAGCCAGGCCAGGGCCTGATCAAGCAGGATTGCGAGGAGCTGGGACTGAAGCGAGTGGTGGTGGCCTCGTGCTCGCCCCGCATGCACGAGCCGACCTTTCAAAAGGCGGCCCAGGCGGGCGGGGTCAATCCCTACCGGGTGGAGATGGCCAATATCCGCGAGCAGTGCTCGTGGGTGCACAAGGAGCGCGGAGACGCAACGGAAAAAGCCAAGCGGCTGATCGCTTCTGCTGTGGCCAAGGCAACCTGGTTAGAGCCGCTGGAGAAACGCGAGGTGGGAGTCACGCCGGGGGCAGTGATCATTGGCGGGGGCGTGGCGGGTCTGGTCGCCGCGCTGGACGTGGCCGATGCCGGCTTTCCGGCCTACCTCGTCGAGCAGAGCGACCACCTGGGCGGGCGCGTGGCCGACCTCAACCGCACTTTTCCAGAGTTGGAGCCGGTTGCAGAGTGGCTGCCACAGCTCGCCGAGCGCGCTCAGTCTCATCCCAATATCACCGTGTACCTCCATTCGCACGTTGCAAGCGTGGATGGCTTTGTCGGCAACTTTGAGGTCAAGGTTTCCGGTCATGAGGACACTTTTCTCAAAGTGGGCGCGATTGTCGTCGCCACCGGCTACAATGCCTTTGATCCACAGCGCAAGCCCGAGCTTGGCTATGGGCAGTACCCGCAGGTAATGACCACGCTGGAGATGGAACGGCGGCTGGCCGAGGGCGACTTGACGGTGAACGGCAAGACGCCCAAAGACATTGCTTTCATCAAGTGCGTCGGCTCGCGCGACGTGCAATTGGGCAACCCGTATTGCTCGCGCGTATGCTGCATGGTCAGCGCCAAGCAAGCCCGGTTACTCAAGGAGCAACTGCCCGATTCGCACGTGACCGTCTTTTACATGGACGTGCGCACGTTTGGCAAGCGGGGTGAGGAATTTTACGACGAAACACGGCAGGCGGGCATACTCTATCGGCGGGGCAACGTCTCTGAGATTTATCGCAAAGGCGACCGTGTGGCGCTGCGAGTGGAAGATACGTTCCTGCGCCGCACCATTGAGCACGAGGCCGACCTGGTGGTGTTGGCGGTGGGCATGGAGGCCCGCCAGGACGCGGGAGACATTGCGGCATTGCTCAAGCTGCCTCGCTCGGCGGATGGCTTTTTCCTGGAGGCGCACCCCAAGCTGCGGCCTGTGGATACAGCCGTGGATGGCGTCTTTTTGGCTGGCTGCTGCCAGGGGCCCAAGGACATTCCCGATACGATCTCCCAAGCCAAAGCCGCCGCTTCCTCGTCGCTCATCCCGCTGATTCATGGCACGGTGCCGGTAGAATCCGCTACAGCCATTGTGGACGCGGAGCTGTGCGCCGGGTGCGGGATGTGCGTGGACGTGTGCCCCTTTGGCGCGCCGGCGATTGATCCGCTGTGGGGCGTCTCGGTCGTCAACGCGGTGCTGTGCAAAGGCTGTGGCACGTGCGCAGCTATCTGTCCCTCCAAGGCGGTGCGCTTGCAGCACTTTACGCCGGAGCAGATCCTGGCTCAGGTGGATGCGTTAGTGTGGTGAGCGAGCCAGGCTTGCACGATTGAAAGAGTCGCAAGACAGCGTAGGGCAAGAGAAACCTCTTGCCCTACGTTTATATAGTAGCCTCACTCAATGGTATTGATGTATAATCTATTGCACTCAAAGGACTTGGCATGCCGGATAAACCACGATCTATCTTGGATTTGCGCGCATTCCGACGCCGGGAAGACCGACGATTGGTGTTGGTGATCATCCTCTTCCTGGTCATCGTCGGAGGCGTGACCATCGGGTTGGTGTACGGGTGGAGCACAGCAGCCACAGGCGCAATTTGCCTGGCGGCCGGCGCGGCGGTGTTTGGCCTGCTGTGGCTCATCCTGTCACTCGTCGAGCGCTGGGCTAAGCACGAATGAGAGAGCTGTAGTGCACAGCTCTTACGTGTTGCGTGCCCTCGGCAAACCGCGAGGCCAGCTTGAAAACACGATCCATCGGGAAGCAAAGTAATGTCCGACGGTGCGCGTGATTTGTTGGTGCGGGGCATTGCCGCAGCCAAAGCGAAGGAAAAAGACGAGGCTCGCTTTTACCTGGAATGGGTCTTGCGCTGTGGCGAAGCCGACCGCGAACAGTGTGTGGATGCCTTGTTATGGCTCAGCCAGGTCGTGGATAGCCCGCCCGATAAGCGAGCGTGCCTGGAGCAGATCCTGGTGCTCAATCCCACCCATCCCCTGGCGCGGCGCGGGATGGCGATCTTGGAAGGCCGGCTCAATCCAGAAGACGTGGTAGATCACAGCCAGCCAGTTCAGCCTGTCCAACCCTCTTCGGTGCCTGAGTCCACCAATGTGCGGCGTTACGTTTGCCCCAAGTGTGGCGGTAAAATGGCTTATGACGCCAAGCGCCGCGCGCTGAGCTGCGAGTACTGTGGCCACCACATGTGGGAGTATCAGGCGATCATGGACAGCGCGCTCGTTCAAGAGCACGATTTCTTTGCCACGCTACCCACCGCCCCGGCCCATCGTTGGGAACTCCCGACAGAGCGCACGCTCGCCTGCAAGGGCTGCGGGGCGACTTTTGTCCTGCCATTTTTACAGGTCACGGCGGCCTGCCCGTACTGCGAATCGCCTTATGCCGTAGGAGCAGCAGAGACTCGAGGGCTGATCCAGCCGGAGGGCGTGTTGCCATTCCAGTTCGACGCCGATGCTGCGCTTCAACGCGCGTACCGCTGGCTCAAAGAGCAGCACTTTCGTCCCGAGGACCTGGTCAGGAAGTCGGCGACAGCTCGGCCTCGCGGCGTCTATTTGCCTTTCTGGACTTTTGACATCAGCGGCGAGATCAAGTGGCACGCAGTGTACGAAGACGACAGGAAGGTGTATCGTCGCAGCGACCTCTACCTGGTTTCCGAAGATGATTTGCTAATTCCCGCCAGCCACTCGCTGCCACTCGACTTGTTGACCAAGCTATCCGATTTTGACACTCGCGCCCTGGTTCACTACTCTGCCGACTTGTTGGCCGACTGGGCGACTGAGGTTTACCAGCTTCCTATGGCCGATGCCTCACTCGTCGCGCGCCAACGCGTCGTGGATGCGGCCAAGAAACACATCCGCGAATACATCCTTGGCGACAAAAACGTGCGTGAGCTGACGTGCAGCAGTCTGGGAGTCGTCGTCAACACGTTCAAGCTGGCGCTGCTTCCCGTGTGGGTGGCGAGCTATCAGTACGAGGGAAAACGTTACCCGGTCGCCATCAACGGTCAAACCGGCAAGGTGGTAGGAAATGTGGAGCGCAACAAAGTCCAAAAACTGATGGCGTGGGTTTTTGGCGACGATTAGGCGCCGGTGAAAACGACATTGCCACAGACCTGCACTCTGGAGAAGAGCCGTGGACAAACAGGAAGCGACCGACTTTGTCATCCGCGAACTCGCCAAGCGCCGCGACAGGAATGAGATTGTCACGGAATTGTGCCAAAAGACCGGCGGCTCGCGAGATCAGGTTCAACGGTTCGTTCAACTCGTCGAGTCCCAAAATCGCCAAACCACGGCTGCCCCAGTGTCGACGCCAGCCAGCACATCCGTGCCTGCTGTGCCGCCTGCTCGCCCGGCTCCGCCGCCCATCGGCGCAGCTGTCAAACAAGCAGCCTTTGGCAAGCGAGAAGCTACCGACTTTGTCGTCGGCGAACTCGCCAAGCGCCGCGATAGGAACGACATCACCGCGGAATTGTGCCGGAAGACGGGTGGCTCGTGGGATCAGGTTCAACAGTTTGTCCAGCAGATCGAATCCCAAAACCGCCCCATCACCGCTGTCTCACCCTCGACACCTGCTGGCACGCCTACGGCGGCTGTGCCCGCTTCCCGACCAGCTCCATCGTCTACCGAAGCCCAAACTGCCAAAAGCAATGCCTTGGGCACGCAGGAGACGACTTCTTTTGTCATTAGTGAGCTTGCCAAGCACCGGAACCGTAATGACCTCATTATGGCCTTGTGCGAAAAGACCGGCAGCTCGTGGGATCAGGCGCAACGACTCGTCCAGCAGGTCGAGTCCGAGAATCGCAAAGCAATCAAGGCTCGCCAGAGTCCACTCCTGATAATAATTGGAGTGGGTATCGTCATTAGTGGTTTACTCTTGGCGACTTATACCGTCGTCATCACGTTGAATGGGACGATCATCTTGTTTCTTGATATTCCTATTCCCTACCTCGGCAACGCGACTTATTTCTGCACGGGTCTGGCGATGATGGGCGGCGGAGTGGTTGGCCTTCTGCGAACCGCGAGGTCGTTGGTGCAATAGAGAATGGTTTGCCCATGTCTAAGCGACCGCATTCTCTGACTGACTTGCGGGCATTTCGTCGCCGCGAAGACCGGCAATTGGTGCTCGTAGTCGTGATCTTTCTGATCGTCGTTGGCGGAGCGGCCATTGGACTGGTGTATGGCTGGCGTACGGCAGTGTCGGGTGTGGCTTGGCTGCTCGGTGGCGCAGCGGCGATTGGCTTTTTGTGGTTGATCCTGTCACTTGTCGAGCGCTGAATCGGACGCGAATAGGTGAACGAACCGTGCGAAAACTGATCTGGACTGTTGCCCTTCTCGGAGTTGTATCGGTTTTTTGCGTTTCTTGCGCGCTAGCGATTACACCGGTGCCCGTAGCGCCGTCTGCCCCTACACCTCTCGTCACGCTGCCCTCCCCGCCGCCCACAAGTGTGGTATCTACGCCAGCGTTCGCACCGATACGCGACTTTAGCCCAGCGCTGTACCAACCGGCGATGCGGCCCGAGTTCGCCGCCGATGTGAGTGGCCTGAGCACTGCGCCGCGGTATTCCATCGCGCTGGCGGTAGACCTGGACGCGATGCAAGCGGCCGGGCGCGAGCAGGTGCGCTATACGAATACAGATGCCCGTTCATTGAGCGAAATCTATTTTCGCCTGTTCCCCTCTGCGCCTGGCTTTGGCGGGGCGATGACGGTGACGCGCGTGGCGGTGGGCGGCGAGTTGATGACGCCTCAATTGGAGCAACAGGGCACGGCACTCAAGGTGCCGGTGACATTGGCGCCTGGCGCTCTCGCAGACATTACGCTCGAGTTCACAGTCAGCATCCCGCGTGATCCGACGGCAGGTTACGCCATGTTTGGCTCGACAAATGGCATGACCACGCTGCCAGACTTTTACCCGGTCATCCCGGTGCGCGACGAGAGCGGCTGGCACATCGAGATTGCGCCCGACTATGGCGACGAGACATTCACCCCTACCGGGTTGTATGACGTGAGCATCACGGCGAAGGCCGACCAAGTCGTCGTTACGTCCGGGACGTGCCAAAAGCCGGAGACGGGCACCTGGCGCTGTGTGAGCGGGCCGATGCGCGACTTTATGGTGGCGATGAGCGCAGACTATCGCGTGGTGACACAGACGGTGGACGACGTCAACGTCCGCTCGTTCTACATCCCCAGTGATGAAGCGGGCGGCAAGCGCGCGCTCAAGGTCGCTTCGGATGCGCTTCGGGTGTACTCGCGCCGCTTTGGGGCATATCCATTCGCAGAGCTGGACGTGGTCGAGACAGGGACGCGCGCGGGCGGCATCGAGTATCCCGGCTTGGTGGTCATCGCGAGCAATCTCTATGGGCAACCCAGCGAGGGCAGCTATTTCGATTTTGTGGTGGCGCACGAGGTTGCGCACCAGTGGTGGTACAGCCTCGTCGGTAATGACCAGGTGAATCACCCCTGGCTAGACGAGTCGCTGGTGGGTTATTCGACGATCCTGTATTACGAGGACACCTACAGCAAGGCGGTGGCTGACCAGCTCTTCAAGCAAGTGTTCGAGGATGTCTATCAAAAGCTGGTGCGAGACAGGCGCGACCAAAAAGTGGATCAGCCGGTGTCTGCGTTTACTCAGGATGACTATAGCGCCGTAGTGTATCGCAAGGGGCCACTGTTATTCAAGGCACTGCGTGAGGCCATCGCCGACGA
>Ga0315268_10003988_pt1 | contig 16115 bp, 17 predicted proteins | sample C1_top_MG_FD_204535 | JGI IMG/M metagenome (GOLD analysis project Ga0315268, IMG submission 204535) | Sediment microbial communities from Yellowstone Lake, YNP, Wyoming, USA - C1_top | ecosystem: Environmental > Aquatic > Freshwater > Lake > Sediment | place: USA: Wyoming | collected 2017-08-01
AAGCTCCTAAGAATTGCATGCTGGGTGTTGAAGGAGGATAGACCGTATCACGGTCAGGGGGCATGGCCGCAAGCAACGTTATGAGATAAAGAGTTTCGGTAACCTAAGGATGGTTCGCCCTTTAACAAGGTGCCGGAGGCACGATGGTAGGTAGGCGAGAGCCCCGAACGGGTAAGTGCCTCACGGCATAAGAGGTTCCTGCACGGTCATGAGGGTTAGGGCGCCTGGGTTCGCCTTCCGCTATGCCGCTTGGAATGTCCTGGCACGGCTTCCACGAGGCGTCGATAGAGAGGAGGGCCTGTCTGATGGACTTCGGCTTCGTATCCACATGGAAGGAGGAGGTCCTCCTGACGAGGAGGCTGGGATACGACAGGTGGAATGAGCTGAAGAAGTGCGGAAGGATGTGGATGGTCAAAGTGGCCTTCTCGGCCTTCAAGGGGGTCTTGGGGGGTTCACGTCGATAAGGCCACAGAACCAAGGGAAAACAAGCGGACGCCCTACCCGCAATGGAGTTAGGTTACAACGTAGTACCTTCCGAAAATTTAATAACCGCACTCCTTCGCAAGTCCTAAGAGAGATCTACATGGCTTCAGCTCCATCACCCATCGGAACCGCCATCAACGCCTTGACGAAACTGGAAGATTCACTGAACGGCCTGAGGAAGACGGTCGAGCTCAAGAAGGTGGAGCTGACCAGGCTGGCCCAAGAGGCGGGCGAGGAGTCCTACAGGTCCGTCGTCGCCGAGGCCCAAGAGGAAAGAGACGAGCTCGTCGCCTCCGTGCAGAAGGTGGCCGAAGCAGAAGCAGCCGCCATAGTGGAGCAGGGCCGAGGGAAGGTGACCGCCTTTGAGGCTAAGGCCGCAAAAAGCAGGAAAGAAATCCAGGAATTCATCGTCAGCATAATGCTGAACGAGGCCTAACCCCTTGATGCCAAGAGTCAAACAGGACGACGTCTTCTCGTTCGTAAAGGCATACTCTTCCCTGGGGACCATCGTACGCAGGCCCTTCCTAGAGGAGCTGGCCAACGCCAGAGGCTTAGATGAAATGATCTCCAAGCTGAAGACGACATCCTACGGTGATGAGGTCTCTTCCATCGGCAAGCCCCTTTCTGCACGCAAGGTCGAATCGGCTCTTATGGCCAACCTCTCCATATTCAACTACCGCCTGCTCAAGCATTACCGACGGCCGGGCGTCTTAGAGGCCTACTTCGAGAGGAACCTCTCTTGGAACCTCAAGATGGCCGTCAAGGGCAAAGCTACGGGGGTTCCCTACGAAGACTTGACCGACGCGTTGGTCCTCAGCGCGGAGGAGCTGGCGGGAAGGCGGGACCTCATCGTGCGCATCCTTTCGGCTGCCACGTTGGAGCAGGCCATCTCTTTGCTCGAGGATTCCGACGTCTACCCCTACCTTTCCCAGGCCTTGAACGCGTATTCTCAGAGCAGGGAGGTGAGCATCTTCGACCTGTACGTCGACAGGTATACGGTGGGACGTCTGGCCGACGCCTACAGGTCGAGGCTAGGTCGTTTCAGGAAGTACTATGGTGGACGAAATCAAGTCGTGGCCTCTCTGGTCGCATACGACGTCGACTCCTTCTTGATAACGGCCCTTCTGAGAGGCAAATGGCTGGACCTCCCCACCGCTCAGCTGAAGGTCCTCTCCGTCCCAGGCTTCCTTGTCAGCGGCGAAGCCGTCGAGGCCATGGTCTCTGCAAACAACGTGCAAGCCGCGGCCGATGCCCTTGCCAAGACGCCCTATAGGAGGATGGTCCCCAAGGTCCCCAACCCCGAGGCCATCATTCAAGGTTTGGAAGATGCATTCATCAAGCGGTCGCTCAAGATGGCACGCCTCACTTTCTCTTCCCAGCCCATGTCGGAACCCGTCCTGATCGGGGCGCTTAAGGTCAAGGAGATCGAAGTCCACAACCTAGCGACGATCGCCTTCGGCCTGGAAGTCGGGCTGCAGCCCACCGCCATATTGGGCAGGCTGACCTTCGCCTAGGCCTTCCACACGATGTCCACCCTGCGGGCGCATGGCACCATAGTCCGGAAGGCCCTACCTTCGCCATCGTAGAACTTCGTGAACCACTCGTAAAGGTGCAACCTGAGGTCTTGGATGTAGACTATCAACCCCTCCAGCATCATCACACCCACGTTGCCGAACACCACTATGGGCAGGCCAGCCAGTCCGAGGGCGGCCGCCTTGTTTACGACCACCATAAGGGAGACGTGGACCACCATCAGGATGCCAAGTCGGGCGTAGCTGATGGAGTTTGCTAGGAACTCCACGATCTTCAGGAGGACCTCCACTATCCCCTCCACCACCATAATCCCCGTGGATTCGTGCCCTTGCAGCTTTCCCAGCTTTCGGGCCACAGCTTTGCCGAAGGCGATAACCAGGATGACGGCAAATATGACGGGGAGCACGGTGCTGGTTACCGTCCCTATGGGCAGCCCCAGCAGGGGGGTGAGCGCTGTTGAACTCAACATGCCGCTGAACGTGAAGCCGTTGCCTATGAAGGCTAGGCCAAAGACGACCCCAGCCAGATAGAATACAAGGGTGGGCAGCCTGCTAGTCCACACCTCCAGCATCTCACGCTTTCTGCAATACTTCGCCACATCCAAGGTCAGGCCGATGGTTATGTGCACGATGCCCACCATTATTGCCACCACCAGCAACATCATGAACGTCTCTATGCCCGTCCCTTCTTTCAAGGGTTCCAAGTCGATGAGCACTATCTTTCTCAGATAGTCGCCCACCACCGGGAATGTCGAAGTCGTCAGGCCGAAGACCTCGCCGGTCAACAGCCCCACAGCAGTGGCGGCCGCCCCGAAGCTGGCTATGGTCACGCCCCACTTCTTGGTCTTGCCAGCCCCTCTCAGCCAGAGGGCCAGCCCGAGCAGGAACATCAGGATGCCCTGGCCAGCGTCGGCGAACATGAAGCCATAGAAGATTGGAAACACGATGGATATGATTGGGGTGGGGTCGAATTCTCCGTAAGAGGGCGGTCCCTTTGTGAGGGTCACTTCCTCAAAGGAGTTCACGTACCTGGGGTTGGAAATGAGGGTGGGCACGGCCTGAGAGGCCTTTCCGTCCTGACCGGTTTCGCCGTCCGTCAGCACGATATGCTCTTTGAAGGTCTCCTTGAACTCCCTCAGCTTACTGACCGGTACGTGCCCCTCCACCTTGATGAACCGCCTGAAGGGGTTGGCTGACCCGTATGACAGCACGCCGCTTGCTATCTGGCTGGCTTCTAGCAGGCAAAGTATATGCTCCCCCTTCTCTTGCTTGAACCTTTCCAGCCGGCTCCGCAGTTCGGTCTTCTTGGCGTTCAGTTCGTCCAGCTCCTCACGGACGCGCCGAAAGGCCTCTTCTGGTTTCTCCAAGAGCCCTTCGGGAAGCGACAAAGGCCTAGCCTCAAAGGACTTCATCACTCTCTCCACCCTCTGGGCATCATCCTTGAGCCCGACCACTAGCACGGCCGAATCCCTCTTGCCCATGGCTTGGCTGAAGACGGCGACCTTCGGCAGGCTCTTCTTAAGTTCTTTAACGTCTCTAGCTCTCACGACGGCCAGCCGCAAGTGAAACCTCGTGACCGTTCCTACGGCACCGAGGTCGGCGTCGATCGCCGAGGCGAACTCCAGCATCTCCTTCCGAGATTCCAGCTCCTCGATCTTGCTTTCGGTCTGGCTCATCTCCTCATCGATCTTCCTAGCCTCATCTATAATAGGCTCGGCCTCTTTCCTAACTTGCGCCACGTAGTCCTTCCAGTCAGTGACCTCCAGCTTCTCCCTGCTCACGTTGTATCCCTTCGTCAGGACTTCGATGACGCCGGGCTCATCCTTCAACTTCAGAGAATCGGAAAGGACAACCAGCTGGTCCCTGATCCTCTTGGCGTCTTCAGCCAGCTCGTACCTCTGTCGGTAGCTCGTCTCCTCCGTGGCATCGAACCAGTTGAACCGAGCCAGCTCTCCGAATAGCTTCTCCGTTTCTGACTTGGGTGCGATGACCACGACCTTGACGAGGGATTGGACGCCCATGTTAAAGCCTCTGTTTCTTCTTCGTCGCTGTCCATCCGTTCACCTGTAGGAAAGTTAAACATTTTGCCACAACAGATGCAAAAACGCTTAAATTGAGACCCATCAGCAATTTCAAGCTGTGAAGGTCGTAGCCGTCGGCAAGCGTCCCTTCGTTACAGCCTTCCGTCTTGTTGGCGTGCAGGGCGTGGAGGTCGACACGCCGGAAGCCATGCTCGACACGGTAAACCGCCTATTCAGGACCGACGGCGTGGGCCTGGTGCTCCTGGGTTCCGACCTTTCGACCCCTGTCAGGCTTAAGCTATCGGAGCTGAGAAAGAAGCACGCCGTCCCTCTAATCTACGAAATCGCGGCTCCAGGTGCCCAAGTGGAAGAGGCGGAGTACAGCAAAGTACTTAGAGCGATGCTCGGAGTTTAGTGATGGAAAAATGCCTACCAACGAAGTGGAAACGACAATTGGCAAGGTGTTGGAGCAGGAGTCTCAGGCCTTGACGGCCCTGCTGGACGAGGCCCTCAAGTCGGCCCTCAAGGCCATCGACGAATACGAGTTGAATGCCGATAACGCCTTTGATGCAATCATGCTGGAGGGCAAGAAGGAGGCCGAGAACGTCAAAAGGAAGATGCTGGGCTCGGCGGAGCTCCAGGCTAGGAACCTTCAGCTGTCGGCCTACGAAGAGTTCTTCGGAGGCGTAATAAAAGACGCCCTCGAGGCCATTTCGTCTCTGCCCAGAGATAGCCGCTACGAAAAGGCCATGGTCGCGCTGCTGCGAGATGCCATCGCCGAGCTGGATGAAGGCAAATACTCGGTGTCCTGCGTCGCCAAGGACGCCAAGGCAGTGAGCGACGCCTTGGAGGAAGTGAAGGAGGAATTCCCCCGGCACGAACTGGTCCTTTCTAGAAAGCACCTCGATGGTGCCGGCGGCTTCGTCCTGAAGAGCAAGGATGGCACCATCGAGCTCGACGACACCTTCGAAGCCAGGTTGGAGAGGATGAAGCCAAACATACGCAAAAGGGTTTATGAGCGGTACTTTAAGGAGGTCAGGTAGATTTGGCAGCCAAGGGCAAGGTAGTCTGGATAAGCGGCCCCGCCGTCAAGGCCGACGGGATGTCGGAAGTCAAGATGGCTGAGACGGTGAGCGTCGGCGAAGACCATCTGGTGGGAGAAGTGATCAAGATCACGGGCGACGTGGCTTTCATACAGGTATATGAAACCACCAGCGGCATCCGCCCCGGCGAGCCCGTCGTAGGGACAGGCATGCCTCTCTCCGTCACATTGGGGCCTGGCGTCATGAGCCAGATTTACGACGGCCTGCAGAGGCCCTTGACCGAGCTGGCTGCACTGTCGGGCCCCTACATCAAACGAGGCGTCAGCTCCTTCTCCATTCCCAGGAACAAGAAATGGCGGTTCATCCCGCGAGTCAGGGTGGGGGACAGGGTGGAGGCTGGCTCCGTTCTGGGCATCGTCAACGAAACGTCCACGCTGGAACACAGGATCATGGTTCCCCCTGACTTTCATCCGGGCACGATAAAGGCCGTCGAGCCGGAGGGCGACTACGACGTCGAACACGAAATCGCCATTCTCGAAAACGGCGAGAAGAGGCCCCTCAAGATGTACCATTACTGGCCGGTCAGGCGGCCTCGTCCTTACAGGTCCCGCATCGACCCCGAGATCCCGCTCATCACCGGCCAGAGGGTCCTAGACACGTTTTTCCCCTTGGCCAAGGGAGGGACGGCGGCCATTCCCGGAGGTTTCGGGACGGGGAAGTGTGTCCCCGCCGGCACGCCCGTCATGCTGGCCGACGGGACCCTCTTGCCCATAGATAGAATTTACGAAACGTTCTCATCTGGAGTAGAAACGTCCGGCGGGAAGGAGGTAACCGTTCCGGTTCACGGCGTGTCCGTGCTGACCTTCGATGGCAGGGGGTTCTCAGTAAGGCCCGCCACCCACGTCTACAGGGGCACCACCGACAAGCTCATCAGCTTGAGGACGAAGAGCGGCCGGACGGTCGTGGTGACCCCGGCCCACAAGCTCTTCAGGTTCGACCCTTCAGGGTCCTTCGAAGAGCGTCCGGCGGGTTCCCTCGAGCCAGGAGACTACATCGCCGTGCCGAGGAAGATTCCCACCATCTCTTCTTATCAGCTGCTCGATCCATACGAGATCCAGGCGCTGGTGCCCGACGACGACGTCAAGGTCGCGGTCGCTCGACTTATCGCCCGTATGGAGACACAGACGGGTTCCAGGCTGGCTTTGGCTCGCGCCCTGCATATATCGTGCAATGCTCTCATCAAGTACGCAAGCGGCAGCAACGACCCCACGACGGCATTTATAAGAGATCTGTGCGCCTTGGCCGGCGTCGAAAGGCCTCCTATCTCCAAGCTGACGATGAAGGGGAGGCACGACTCCCTGCTGGTGCCTTCGAAGGTGGATGAGCGCCTGGCCGAGCTCATGGGCTTGCTGCTTTCCAGCAGCACGGTGGCTGGCGGCCGCGTGCGCTTCTTCAGCAAGGACCGTGCTTTGAAGGAGCGCTTTTCATATTTGATAAACAGCCTCTTTGGCCTCAAATGCAGCGAAGCCTCCTACGGCGCTTTGGATGGTTTGATCGCGGACAGCACTGTGCTCGCGCGATTGCTCGGAGCTCTGGGTTGCCGTGGACGTCGTGGATCTCCGGTCGCGTCTGTGCCCAGCGTGATCTTCAGGTCGCCCGACGAGGTCGTGGCTGCCTTCCTCCGAGGATATTACTTGGGAAGCGGGTCCTTCGACGATGGGAAGATCGAAATCCATTCGGCCTCCAAGCCTCTCGTTGAAGGCATAACTTACCTCTTGAGCAGGTTGGGGGTGCTCTACTCGATCGCGGCGGACACTGGAGAAGGCCTCAAGCTCATCATCGATGGTTCAAGGGAGGTCGAGAACTTCGTCTCATCCGTCTTCCTTGGTGACCTCTTTGGAGAAACACCCAAGGTGACTGAAGCAGAAGAACGCTGTCCGTCAAAGTCTCGAAGCGCAGCCGAAGGCCTAGTGCCGCTTGACCCCGCTCTGCTTGCCGCCCTTTTCCGGCCCGGCGCCGTGAACGATCGCGCGAGTCTGGGCGATGGCACGGCTTCGACCCCGCTCTTCAACCTGACAGCGTTGGTGAGCACCAAGGACACCACAGGAGCCGCATCCAAGCTCCAAGACCTTGGCGAGGCGCTGAAATGGGTGGTCATTGAAGAGGTCGAGCAAGTCCGAGAGCTGAAGGGACGGCAGCCCGTCTACGACCTTACCGTTCCGGGCACTCACAACTTCGTCGGGGGGCATCACCCCATCATCCTGCACAATACCGTCACGCTCCATCAGATAGCATCTTGGGCTGATACCAAGGTCGTCGTCTACGTAGGGTGCGGCGAGCGTGGCAACGAGATGACCGAAGTGCTCATTCACTTCCCCGAGCTGAAGGACCCCTATTCGGGTAAGCCTCTGATGGAGAGGACCGTCTTAGTGGCAAACACGAGCAACATGCCCGTGGCGGCGCGCGAGGCCAGCATTTACACTGGAGCCACGCTGGCCGAGTATTACAGAGACATGGGCTACGACGTCGTGATGCTCGCCGATTCCACTAGCAGATGGGCTGAAGCTTTGAGAGAGATAAGCGGCCGTCTGGAGGAAATGCCGGCGGAGGAGGGCTACCCCTCCTACCTTGCCACCCGTCTAGCCGAGTTCTACGAAAGGGCCGGAAGGGTCAACGCCATGGGCAGTCCTGCCAGGGTGGGCTCCATCAGCCTCATCGGAGCCGTGTCTCCCAGCGGCGCAGACTTCACCGAGCCCGTCACCACACACACTATGAGGTTCATCAGGACCTTCTGGGCGCTGGACACGAAGCTGGCCTACTCCAGACATTACCCGGCCATCAACTGGATGACCAGCTATTCGGGCTTCTTGGACAAAGTGTCCAAGTGGTGGACGAGCAACGTAGACAAGGAATGGTTCCAACTGCGCCAAGACGCCTACGGGATACTTCAGCGCGAGGACACGCTCAAGGAGATAGTGCGCCTTCTGGGTCCGGAGGTCCTCCCCGACGAGGAGAAGCTCGTCCTCGACGTGGCCAGGATCATCAAGGTGGGCTTCCTGCAACAGACCGCCTACGACCCCATAGACAGCTACACGAACCCCAAGAGACAGGTCGCCCTGCTCAGGCTCATGGTGGAGTTCTACAGGCACGCCAGCGCAGCCCTGAAGGAAGGCGTCAGCCTTCAGGCCATAAGGGCCATGCCCATCATTTCTACCTTGATGCGAGCCCGTTTCGAAGTGCGGGATGACGAACTCTTCAAGCTTGATGGGCTGATGGCCGAAATGGATTCGGCGTTCAAGGCCGTCTCCACCCAGGGAGTGACTCAGGTTGCAGTCTAAGTCGGGCGGCGTGGAGTACTCCCGAGTGGGCGAGATCAGGGGGCCCCTCCTCATCGTCGACGGTGTCACCAGAGTGGCCTTCGACGAACTGGTGGAGGTGGAGACCGTCACTGGAGAACGAAGGTTGGGCCGCGTCCTTGAGGTGGGAAGTGGGCGGGCCGTCATACAGGTCTTTGAAGGAACGTCGGGCATATCTACGACGGGCACGAGTGTTCGCTTCTTGGGCAGGCCCATGGAGATGCCCGTGTCCATGGAGCTCTTGGGCAGGGTCTTCGACGGCCTGGGCAGGCCGTTGGACGGGCTTCCCACTCCCTTGGGCGATGAAACCAGAGACATAAACGGCTCTCCGATCAACCCCTTCATGCGCGACTACCCCATCGACTTCATTCAGACAGGCGTCTCAGTGATAGACGGCATGCTCACCCTCGTGAGAGGACAGAAGCTCCCCATCTTTTCGGGCCCAGGCCTTCCACACAACCTGCTGGCAGCTCAGATCGCCCGTCAGGCCACCGTCAGAGGCAGCGGCCAAGACTTCGCCGTAGTCTTCGCGGCCATCGGAGTGCAGAACGATGAGGCCTCGTTCTTCAAGAGGGCCTTGGAGGAAACGGGCGCCCTCAGGAGGAGCGTCCTTTATCTCAACTTGGCCGACGATCCCGCCATCGAGAGGATAATCGCGCCCAGAGTTGCCCTCACGGCGGCGGAATACTTGGCCTTCACGAAGGACCTTCACGTCTTGGTGATCCTCACCGACATGACCAACTACTGCGAAGCTCTCAGGGAGATCAGCGCCGCCAGGGAGGAGGTCCCAGGCAGGAAGGGCTATCCCGGCTACCTGTACACCGACCTCTCCACCATTTACGAGAGGGCAGGCAGGATCAAAGGGAAGGCGGGCAGCATCACGCAGCTTCCGATACTTAGCATGCCAAGCGACGACATCACCCATCCCATCCCCGACCTTACAGGTTACATCACCGAGGGCCAGGTGGTCCTCGACAGAGAGTTGTTCAGGAGGGGCATTTATCCGCCCGTCCAAGTCCTCATGAGCCTCAGCAGGTTGATGAAGGACGGCATCGGCGAGGGTAAGACCAGGGGCGACCACGCCGAGGTGAGCAACCAACTTTACGACTCCTACTCCAGATCTCAGGAGCTGCGCGCACTGGTGGGCATCGTCGGTAGGGCCGGCCTGTCGCCAGTGGACCTGAAGTACCTCGACTTTGGCGACGCCTTCGAAAAGAACTTCCTGTCCCAGAGCTATGAGGAGGGGCGGACCCTAGAGGAGACCTTGGCCCTCGCCTGGGAAGACGTCCTGTCCGTCCTCCCCGAGAGGGAGCTGACCAAAATCAAGACGGACAACCTGACCAAGTACTACGGGAGGAAACAGTAGGCCGTGTCCAGCCAAAAGGTCCAGCCGACCAAGCTGGAGCTCATCAGGTTGAAGCGCTCCTTGGCCGTTTCCAAGAAGATACACAAGATCTTGGACGACAAGCGCGAGGTGCTCATCAAGAAGCTGAACGAGTATATCGAGCAGGCCTCCGAGGTCAAGAAGAGCCTCAACATGAGCGTTACCCAGGGCTACGACTTCTTATATGATGCCTACGCCGAGATGGGCTCGATGAAGCTCGAAGCCACGGCGCGCGCCGCTCCGCGGGCGGCCGAAGTGTCGGTGCAGGTCAAGCGCATAGTGGACGTGGACGTGCCTGCCCTTCAGCTTAACTTCAAAGAGATTCAGCGCCCTTACGGGTTCGGCGACACCACTTACGCTCTGGACAAGGCCTACGCTCACCTTTCTTCCCTTCTCCCCAGCATTCTGAAGGCGGCCGAGATGGAGAACGTCATCTTCAGGCTGGTGAGCGAAATCGAGCGCACCCAGAGGACCATCAACGCCCTGGAGTTCATCATCATACCCCAGTACGAATCGTGGATAAGGTTCATCGCCGCCACCTTGGAGGAGAGGGAAAGAGAGGAGTTCGTAAGGCTCAAGAGCGTGAAGAGAGTGCTGGAGCGGAGAAGGACGGCATGACCAGCGAAGGCGACACCCTGCCTGAGGAGAGGAGGAAGAAGGTTGAGAGGCCAGCCTTCTCCCAAGCCAGAGAGAAGGTCACGGCCAGACACAGGGAATTCGTATCGGACGTCCGGGCAGCTCTAGATGAACTGAAGAAGAAGACGCTGGAAGAATTAAAAGATTTATAACGGCCTTTCTAGGTAATGTTCGCGCAGAAGAACATGAAGTTTGTTCCCCTGCTGGCCCTGTTCCTGCTCAGCGGATCTCTGTTCGTCGCGCCTGCTCACGCCCAGACCACAGGTACTTTCCTCGACGACAAGAGCGCCAACTTCCTTTCGGCCGCCATCGCCTTTGCGGGCTCTGCTATAGCTGCCGGCTGGGCCATTAGCAAGGCCGGCTCGGCAGGCTTGGCTGGCTCCGCGGAGAGGCCAGAAATCAAGACCACGGCCATCATCATCTCCGCCCTAGGAGAGGCCTTAGCGATTTACGGCATAGTCGTCGCGCTCCTCATCTTAGGCAAGGTCTAGAGCATCCGTTCCACGAGGAGCCTCTTTGTAAGGCGATACGCCACAACAAGCGCCACCGCCAGGCCTATCATCGATAGAACCAAGGGGAGCAGGGGGTTGCCGCCCATCTGCCCCAGCCCGTTGAGCCAAAGGCCGACGAAGAGGCCGCCCAGGGCGCCCGAAGCCACCAGAAAGCCCAGGGCAAGCGTGAACAGCTGCACCTTCTTTTCACGATTCGCTCTGAGCCTGCGCTTAGCTTCATCATCGCCTTCCTGTTGCATCGTGTAAGCCCACATCACTCTGTCGCACACAAGCTTTAGAAGGTTACGTGGCGAGTCTAGCCGTCACCTGATTACACGGTTCACGGAGGGATGCCTCCCGACAAGCTTTAATCGAAGCCTCTACCACGCTCCCTCCGGAGCTGGTGGGGGGTTGTCGTGCTAGTACCCTTGCTCATCGAAGGGACGGAGTGGATCATCATAGGCGTCATAATAGTGGCCCTGCTTGTATTCGGTCCTGAGAAGATCCCCGAGCTGGCGAAGTCCATCGGCAAGGCCAAGGGCGAGTTTGACAAGGCCTCACGTGAGGCCACCAACGTGGTCAACATGGCCATGAAGTCCATCGATGAACAGGCCAAGGAGACGACTTCCCAGTTCAAAGTGAGCGCTCCCTCGCCCTCTCTCCCATCTCCTCCAGCCCCCCCAGCATCATTGCCTGCCGGTGGGACGCCGGCCGTCCAGGTGCCGGGGACTGACGCTTCTGATCCCCTGATAGAACTTGCTCACAAGCTTGGGATCTCCACAGAAGGGAAGACCAAGGAAGAGATCTCTCAGGCGATCCTGCAGAAGGCCGGCGATCAGTCCCAAGGCAAGAGCCCTCCGTAACTCTCGCGTGTGTGCCCATGATTCTCATAAGTCATCTGCCCTTCGAGGCAGGTTCTTACCATGTCGGGATAAGTATGGCCGTGAACAGCGAAGGATGTCACGGGCTGAGGTGACAAAGTCTTGCAGAGAGACAGGTCGATGACCATCTGGGAACATATCTCCGAGCTGGTAAAGAGGATGAAGATAGTCGTCCTGACCTTGGTGGTCTCCACCGCAGTCTTCGCCATGCTCCCAGGCGACCTCTCCGTCTTCACGGACCCGGCCCAGTTCCTCACCTTCTACAAGCCCCTTTCTCTCGTCGTTTTGGAGGCGATTCGCAATTACGTCAAGCCTGCCCAGCTGGAGCTCATCGCCGGACAGCTCACTTCAGGAATAGAGCTCTACTTCTTGGTCTCTGTCGCCTTCGGAGCTGTTGTCACCGCACCAGTGTTCGCCTATCAGCTGTACAAGTTCATCGACCCAGCCCTTTACCCTGACGAGCGCAGGTCCGTCTATCCCTTTGTGCTCTCTTTCACCATCCTCTTCATAACGGGTGGGCTCTTCGGGTTCTTCGTCATTCTGCCTTTCATGTTCTGGAGCATGGTGCCCTTTCTGCTCTGGGTGGGGGCTCAGCCCGTAATATTCATCAACGACTTCTACACTCTCGTCTTCCTGAGCATCGTCCTCTCAGGCATATCGTTCACGTTCCCCGTCTTCTTCGTCCTCCTTGTGAAGTTCCACGTCGTCGGCACCTCAATAATCAGGAACAACCGAAGGTACTTCTACGCGGGCCTCTATGTGGTGACTGCCGTCTTGACCCCCGACGGGGGTCCAATAGCCGACCTAGCGCTCTTCTTCCCCATGGCTGCTCTGGTCGAAGTGGCAATTGCGGTGGCCAAGAGGTACGAGAAGGGGGAGAAACCGGAGGAGCCGCCCACCAGGCGGTGCCGCTACTGTGGAGAGCCGATCGGTGAAAAGGACATCTTCTGTCCCCACTGCAAGCGCAGCCAGGTTTAGGCCCTAACGAGAGCCGCCGAACGGTCGCAGGACCTCCAAAGTCTCCTTAAGCCCCGGGTCTACGCCCGTGAGTTCCTGGTGGCGCCTGAAGAAGGTGTAGATCCTTATCATGGGCACTAGCGTGTTGAAAAAAGTGGCGGCATGGCTCATCTTCTTCCTGATGAAGTAGTACGCGTCGTCGTATACCTTAAAGCGGGCCTTCACCTCTTCCTCGTACCTTTTCAAGTCGTGCAGGTTATCGGCGAGCAGCTTGGCACATATCATGCTTGGCAGTATCCCTTCGCCCAAGATCGGGAACACCGTCCCGATGGCCTCCCCCACGCCCACCACGTTTCCCCTCCTGAACGGAGCGACGGCTCCAGGCGAAGCCACCCTGATGGGCTTCCCCATCTTCTTTATGACTTCGTCGGGCCTATACTTCTTCAGAAACGCAAGCGTTCGCGCTTCGTGGTGCTTTGCCACGTCGCCCGCCCCCACGTAGGCTAGGCCGTCCTCCAGCGGAAAGTACCAAAGGTAACCCGTGTAGCTGCTGAAGGGCTCCACGTAGAAGTCGTCGAAGGGCCTGTTCTCATACCTGACCAAGTACTGAACCGTGGGCAGGACCAAGTCGTTGCCGTTGTCCACCTTCCCCAGCACCCGCCTGTAAGGCCCAGTAGCGTCAACCACCAAATCGAACCTCGATTCTAGGTCGCCCTGCCTCACATATGTGCCGTAGCGTACTTCGGAGCCGTTAGGCAGATCCCGAATCAGCTGGGGCTTGTTGAACGTGGAAAGATGAGGGGCCCTCATGACGGTGATCTTATCGTGGGCGTTGACGTACAAGCTCTTCCCTCTGTGATATACATAGTCTTCAAACTTCAGACCCACTTCGCTCAGCAGAGGCTTTATGCCTCCGTGTCCTGTCCCCCATGCGCAGGTGCTTGTGAACCGCTCCTTAGCCTGGCCCTCGAAAACCTCGACCTCGTGCTTGCCAGAAAGCAAGGCGGCTAAGTAGCTCCCCGCCGGCCCCAGCCCCACGATGGCTATCCTCAACCTAGCCTTCTGCTCCTTGCTCTGCAAACGGAATCCCACTCATTAATATATTATCGTATCGCTGCATTTTTTCCTGCAAAATTTAAATGGAGCGTTGAGGCACTACGGGCGAGTGGGACTGGAGGCCGGACTGGAAATTGCTAGAAGCTGACCAGGGCCTTTACTGGTTCGTGGTTTTCGTCCTGATCATGCTCGAATCCGGCCTGCTCTTCTATCTCATACCGATGCTCCTTGCCCCTAGGAAGAGGAGCGCCCTCAAGGAGGAGACTTTCGAGGCGGGGCAAGTGCCGCCCGGGAGCAAGAGGATCAGGTTCGCCCTGCAATACTACGCCTACCTCCTGCTCTTTCTGGTCTTCGACGTCACCATCATGTTCCTCTTTCTTTGGGGATTCTCCTTCGTGAACTCTGGCCCCTGGGGCTTCATTTACCCTCTGGCCCTCGTCGGCGTCCTCATCCCGCCTCTCGTCTTCACAGTCAAACTTTCAAAGGCGATGGACCTGTGGTGAAATTGGCTAGCTCTACACGTAGAGATTTCTTCAAGGCCCTCCTCGCGGGCGTCGCCATCGCCCTCCTGATAGGAGTGGCACTGGACGTCGTCCTCCTCTACCGGCCTCTGCTTGACGTCCTTTCCTATCTCTTCACCAACCCCTCGCTCATACTGATTCACCCGTTGTTCATGGTCCTCATATTCCCCGGCTTGGGGTTCGTAGGCATCGTCGCAGTCCTAGCGATTTGGGGGGAGCGGAAGTTCGCCGCCAAAGTGCAAAATCGTGTGGGGCCTCTCTACGCGGGGGCCCTTCCGGGAGGGATCCTCCAACCCATCGCTGACCTGCTCAAGCTGCTCTTCAAGGAGATAATCATCCCCAAGGATTCGGACAGGCTGGTCTTCGTAATGGCGCCCGTCGCCGCCTTCCTCATGGGGGCAGCCCCGGTGGCCCTCGTCCCCTACAGCCCCTCGTATGTGATCTTCGACTTTCCCCTCAGCCTCTTGCTCTTCTTCGTCTTCACCGGCTTCTTCCCGATGGTCCTGCTCCTAGCAGGATGGAGCAGCAACAACAAGTTCTCCTTTATAGGAGGCCTGAGGGCCCTTTACCAGCAGGCATCTTACGAGATCCCCATGTTCCTTTCAGCCCTCAGCGCCGTCATGCTTGCCAAGTCCTTCAGCCTAATGGACATCGCCAAGGCGCAGACGGGGGTCTGGTTCATCGTGCTTGCGCCCATATCGGCGGTCGTGTTCTTCACTGCAGTGCTGGCCGAGCTGGAGAAGTTCCCGTTCGAAATACCTGAAGCCGAAAGCGAAATCGTAGCGGGCTGGATGACGGAGTATTCTGGCATGACCTACGGCCTCTACTGGTTCGGCATTTACGTAAAGCTGGTCGCCTTCTCCGGGCTCTTCGCCGTCCTTTTCCTAGGAGGCTGGAACGGCCCCCTAATCCCTGCACCGTGGTGGATGATCATCAAAGTGGGCGTGGTCGCAACTCTGATCATCTCGACGCGAGCCTTCTTCCCCAGAATAAGGATCGATCAGCTCATAAGCGCAGGCTGGACCAAGCTCATTCCGCTGGCCCTGTTCAACATCCTCATCTTAGTGGCCCTTCAGCCGTGGCTTGTTCGGCTATTGAGTTGACCTAGAATGGACTATATCATCCCCCTGGTCCTGTTGACTTACACCTCCATAATGGCGCTGCTTTCGCTCGAGAGCCGCTCGCTGGTCTACGGCGCCATCTCTCTTGCTGGCTTTTTCATAGGCCTTTCTCTCTTCTTCTTCCTGCTCAACCTTCCGTACCTGGGCGTCTTCCAATTGCTCGTGTACGTTGGCGCCATCTCGGTCCTGATTCTGTTCGCAGTGATGGTCATAGGGGAGCATCAGAAGGCGGGAGAGGTCAGGCGTTACAGGGCCTTTGGCCTTGTAGGCGGGCTGCTCCTTGCGCTGGCGATGGCCTTCGCAGGCATCATCCTGTTGATGTCCTTCCTTGATGTCTCCTTCGCCCCTCTCTATTCGGTCCTCGTCTACGTGGCCCCCGTCGTCGTCCTCATAACATTCGTCGTCCTCTTTGTGGGCGAACCCAAGGGACGCAGCCATTATCGCTACAGGGCCTTCGGCGTCTTGGGTGCGGCGCTCATATTCGGCAGCTTCACAGGAGTCTTCAGCTACCTGGGCGGCCTTAACGCCTTTTCGGGCGAGGTGCCCTTCGACGTGGGCAGGCTAGCTGACTTCGTCATGAACAATTACGGTTTCTTGATGGTGGTCTTGGGCCTGCTGCTCGCCTCGGCCGCC
>Ga0315268_10003989_pt1 | contig 16109 bp, 13 predicted proteins | sample C1_top_MG_FD_204535 | JGI IMG/M metagenome (GOLD analysis project Ga0315268, IMG submission 204535) | Sediment microbial communities from Yellowstone Lake, YNP, Wyoming, USA - C1_top | ecosystem: Environmental > Aquatic > Freshwater > Lake > Sediment | place: USA: Wyoming | collected 2017-08-01
CGGAGGCGACCGGGATTCCCGACTGTGAAAATGCGCGCCTAAGCGCCGATGCTTGCGCCCCTGGAGTCCGTAAAATTACAGCCATCTGGCTCCACGGAATGTTCTCAATCAGATGCGCGTGCCGGAACTGATACGCGATGAACTGCGCTTCCTCGCTCTGCGACCTGAATCGGCCAACCATCACAGGATCATGTTTCTGGTTGCGGGGTTCAAGCGAACAGATACGTGCTCGCTGCGGCGCAGAACCGCGAAACTGCGCCGCGACCGCCGCCCCTAATTCAAACACCGCAGGAACACTCCGAAATACTTCATGGAGGACGACTTGAGTGCCGCGATTTCGATAATGCTCCAATTCGTCATCTAATTGATCTGGATCGGCGCCGCGGAATCGGCCAATGGCGCTATCACCGTCGGCACAGATAACAATGTCATTGCCAGCAAGTTCGCGGAGCAACTTACGCTGGGCCGGATCACTTTCTTGGAATTCATCGACGAAGATGGTCGTAAAGCGAGCGCGCAGATCGGAGGCAATCGACGGATTCTCTTTCAAATGATGGTAGGCCTCAATCACAATCTGACTTGGGTCAATGCGCCGTTTGGCATCCCCGGCCGAATCTGCCTGCAAATCCATGACATCCAGGTACTGCTTCCAGAAGATCGCCGCGCTCTCCCAGTACTTCTCAGAGTACTCTCGTCCAAGATCGCGCAATTGGTCGGGCGAAAGATTTCGCTCGGAAGCGCGCAAGATGAGATCGCGAAGTTCACGGACAAAACCATGCGTCGATAGCGCTTTCTCCAGATCGGCTGGCCAGTAATTCTTGCCAAGATCAATATCACCATCGAGCAGATCGCGGATGAAAAATTCTTGTTCCGGCCCTGACATAAGAATGGGATCGGACGCATCGGGGCTTGCCTTCATTTTGAGAATTGAAAAAGCCAACGAATGAAAGGTGCGGGCGATCGGTTCGTGCATGATGGCAGTGGTTCGCAGAGCAACGGCGTCACGAAGCTCTGATGCTCGTTCGCGACCATAGGTCAGCATCAAAATCGAGTTGGGATCTTGGCCTAGGCCAATTCGTGAGAGCGAAGATTCGACAATCAAAGTTGTCTTTCCTGTGCCAGGCCCGCCGAGTACGACTAACGGCGAACCACGATGACCAATAATCCGAAATTGATCTGGCGAGAAAACCAGCGCCTTATCCACCACCGGGCGTCGGACGAGTGCGCCGACTAGCTCGCTCTGGTGTTTGATCACGCCCCCATTCAACCCGAGATGGGTGACATTGTGGGGTAATTACAAGGGAAAGCGCGAAGCCGAGACATCCCGCCTATTAAGGGTGGGAGACCCGGCTCACTTCTACAGGACCACTGCCCTGTAGCAAACAAATCTTCTCTCCAAAAGATCCTCCTTGTCAACTCGAATTTCTCATTTCTTCAAAAATTGTGGATGAGTCAGATGTCGGTGAATTGGACTGACCTATTCTCCTGGGGTGACTCACCAAATATTCGTTGATGAATCATTACGTCCCGAAAGTTACTTTCTTGTATCGGTAGCCATTCCGAGCAATTTGATCGAGCGGCTCAGACGCAAGATGCGAAACATCCTCCCAAATCACGGCAAACAGTTGCATATGTATAAAGAAACGGTCGCGACCAAGAAAAGAGCTCTAAATTTCGTTGCGCAGCTTGACTTAAAGTTCACCATTGTCTCGAACTATCGAAACGGAATTTCAAAAGTTCAAGCTAGGAGCGAGTGCATCACAAAATTATGCACTCTTGAAATCATCCAAACTGCTTCATTTTTGACATTTGACAGCACTAATTCTTGGGAAATTGATAGAAGAATTCTCAAATCGGCCGCTCAGTCAAGTGCAAACTTCTTTCCAACGTATCGCCACGTCAGCTCAAAATCCGAACCTCTGCTCTGGTTACCAGACATTATTGCATGGAGTTGGGGTCGAGGATCCGACTGGAAAAGTCAGATAAGCCACCTAATTCACGAAATCACCCTTGATTAATCTGAACCTGTTTCCATAGCGGCGCGATCAAGGGACTCATTGGCATCAGGGCTCTTCTTGCTACTAGAGGATGCGATGGCATCAGCCCCACCAGTTTCGAGTTGACCAATCAACTGGAAGTATCCTTCACCGAGTTGGCCTTGTGCACGGTAGAGCTCAAGTTTGGCACGAGTATCGGCAATGTCGAGATTTCGCATAGTTAACTGGCCAATGCGATCAACAGGTCCAAATGCTGCATTTTCAGTGCGTTCCATCGAAAGTTTGTCCGGGTGATAACTAAATGCTGGACCCGAGGTATTGATAATCGAATAGTCGTCGCCACGACGCAAACGAAGTGTGACTTCGCCCGTGACGGCTGAGGCAACCCATCGCTGTAAGGATTCGCGAAGCATCAGTGCCTGGGGATCTAGCCAACGGCCTTCATAAAGAAGGCGTCCAAGGCGGCGGCCTTCAGCATGGTAATTAGCGATGGTGTCTTCGTTGTGAATTGCACTGATCAAACGCTCGTATGCAATAAAAAGAAGCGCCATGCCCGGAGCTTCATAAATACCGCGACTTTTTGCTTCAATGATGCGATTCTCTATCTGATCAGCCATGCCTAATCCGTGGCGGCCGCCAATATCATTTACTTCGCGCATTAAATCAACAACGTTGGAAAATTCTTTTCCGTTAATCGCCACAGGACGACCTTGGATAAATTGAATCTTCACATCTTCCGTCGCAATTACCACTGACTCATCCCAGAAACGAACACCCATTATGGGTTCGACGATTTCAAGTGATGTATCCAGGTGCTCAAGAGTTTTTGCCTCATGAGTCGCACCGAGAATATTTGCATCTGTGGAGTAAGCCTTTTCAACGCTGTCTCGATATGGCAGATTATTTGCGCTTAGCCATTCAGACATTTCCTTACGGCCGCCAAGTTCACGGACGAAATCAGCATCTAGCCATGGTTTATAAATCTGAAGGTTTGGATTTGCCAACAAACCATAGCGATAAAAACGTTCGATGTCGTTTCCCTTGTAGGTCGAACCATCGCCCCAAATCTCAACGCCATCTTGCAGCATTGCGCGAACAAGGAGAGTGCCAGTTACTGCGCGACCTAGGGGTGTTGTGTTGAAATATTGCCTGCCACCGGAGCGAATATGAAAAGCTCCGCACGCAATTGCAGCAAGACCCTCTTCGACAAGCACCTCTTTGCAATCGACAAGACGTGAAATCTCGGCACCGTAATCTTTTGCTCGATCTGGAACAGAATCAATATCTGGTTCATCGTATTGGCCGAGGTCTGCCGTATAAGTGCAAGGGATTGCACCTTTGGCGCGCATCCACGCAACCGCTACTGAGGTATCAAGACCGCCTGAAAATGCGATACCGACTCGTTTCCCAACGGGCAATGCTGCAAGGACCTTAGACATGTGCGCAAGCCTAACGGACGGCAATCACTCCTGGTTAACTTGCTCGGCATTTGGTGCGACATCGGGTGGCATTAGGCTCGTTGCGGGTGATTGGTTATGGTCCGTATCCATAAGTTAATACTTTGCAGTCATTGCCAACATATTTCGCATATCCCTCATTGCCAGTGCCGCAGACGTCTTTGCTCAAATCCTCTGTTACTGAAACTGTGTAAGTCTCCCCGGTGGCGGGGTCGTGAACAACTTCCGTGCCAAGTTGTGCGTTGTAAGCACTGTTTTCATCGGAGGACCCATCTGTTGAAGGAATCGGGGTAAAAGGGTCCGTACTGGGATTTACTTGCACACTGCATCTGATACTCAATACGGCCCGAAAGTAACGGGATAAAGCATTTTGCGTTGTATCAATTGGAACGACAACGCTTCTCACTATATTCAAGTAATCAATAGAGATTTTGTCTCCTTGCATCGGATAGTAGAGCACATAACCTTTGTGCTTCGCTGAGGAGACATTGAATCCGTGATAACCCTGAATTACTAATTCAGTTCCACTCGTAACAAATTTATCGGCCTTAAGGCCACCTGCCTCATTACGCACAATAGCCAAGGCTTGGATCAGCGGATCCGGCGATGATAGATCTGGATCTCGACCGTAGAAGATGTCAGAAGCTCTTCCCAAGTAGGTAACAGGGAAATACCACAACTCGCCAGCTACTTTGCCATCGGGAGAATAGATGTCGGCCGCTTTTCCTTGAAAATCCATCATCGCCCAACCCTTGGGTACGTAGGCGTAGCAATTAGTGGAAGTTACCTTTACGACAATCTCTGAATCATTCACGCCTATTCGCTTAACAGTAGGAGTAGGCGTTGGCTTTATTGTGACCGTGACACCCTTATTCCAAACGAGTTTCTTGCCAGATTTAATGCATGTGTATTTCTTTCCAGCAAAGACGGAAGTTTGAGCAAGTTTTACGCACTTGGTACCTGCCTTAATTGCCGCAGTTGCCGAATTGACCGACGCAAAAAGCAGCACAAGGGAAACAAAACTAGCCACCCACAATTTACGAGGCATACAGACAGCCTATGTTCAAGACCCCTCATCTGCTATGGGGTAGCCCTCTTTACGAAAAGATCCATAAATTCGTTGACGGGGGTTGCTTCGAATCTTTGACGGTCGAGACTGTAGTCCAGAATTTCTTCCTGTTGAGACTTCGGAAACACTCTTGCGAGGTTAGTCCTGAACTTTTCGATCAATAGTGGAATGCCCTCGACTCTCCGGCGCGCATGTCCGATCGGGTATTCGACGACGACCTCATCAAGACTGCTTCCGTCGGTAAATTCGACCTTCAGGGCATTGGCGATGGAACGCTTGCTTGGATCGTGGTAATCAACCGTAAATTGAGGATCTTCTTCGCAACTAATCTTTGCGCGAAGAGCATCGATCCGTGGATCACTTGCCACGTCATCTTCGTAGTCACGGGCGGTCAAACGACCGAAAATCAACGGAACCGCAACCATATATTGAATACAGTGATCACGATCTGCAGGGTTGTGAAGCGGACCCTGCTTATCGATTATTCGAATACAAGCCTCGTGTGTGCGAATAGTCACTTTCGCGATATCACTAGACGTCTTGCCAAGTTCCTTCATTTTTTCAAAAATCGTCATTGCAGCTTCAACACCCGTTTGGGAATGAAATTCAGCAGGAAAAGAAATCTTAAAGAGGATATTCTCCATAACATATGAGCCATACGGGCGTTGGAATGTGAAGTGGTTACCCTTGAAGAGCGCATCATAGAAACCCCAAACCTTCGCAGTGAGAACGGTCGGGTACCCCATCTCACCTGCCTGCGCCATGAGAGCCAACCGAACAGCACGAGAGGTCGCATCTCCGGCCGCCCATGATTTACGAGAACCGGTGTTCGGGGCATGGCGATATGTCCGAAGTGACTGTCCATCCACCCATGCCAACGAGACTGCATTGAGAATTTGAGAACGACTGAGTCCTAACATCTTTGCGACAACAGCGGTTGAAGCAACTTTCACCAGGACCACATGATCAAGCCCAACTCGGTTAAACGAATTTTCAAGAGCGATACATCCCTGTATCTCGTGTGCCTTGATCATCGCCGTCAAAACATCGCACATAATCAGTGGTTTGACGCCATGTGCCACTGCAATGCGAGAAAGCCAATCTGCTGTCGCAAGAATGCCACCCAAATTATCGGATGGATGACCCCACTCGGCCGCCAGCCACGTGTCATTGAAATCCAACCAGCGAATCATGGCGCCTATGTTGAATGCTGCCTGCACTGGGTCTAATTCGTAGTTCGTTCCGGGGACTCTAACGCCATTTTCAACGCTCGTTCCTGGAACAAGAGGTCCCAACAATTTGGTGCAAGCTTCGTATTCCAATGCCTCAAGTCCACAGCCCAAAGTGTCTAATAGACAGTTCCAAGCCGTTTCGTAGGCAAGATCCGAATTGATCTGGAACTTCTCAACATAATCGACGATATCAATGATCTCTTGGTCAAATTCTTGAACTGTTCTGTCGTTAAAAAGGGACACAGAAGAACCTATCGATTCTCTATTGGCAGGAAGTTCAGGTCTTCTGGCCCGATGTAATTTGCACCTGGACGGATAATCTTGTTGTCATTGCGCTGCTCGATTATGTGCGCAGACCAACCAGAAGTGCGGGCGATCGCGAATAATGGCGTGAAAAACGATGTCGGGACTTTCATCTTGCTGTAAACAACGGCAGAAAACCAGTCAACGTTCGGAAACATCTTCTTTGTATCCCACATGACCGATTCGATGCGTGCGGCAACATCGTAGAGGAGCATCGATCCTTCCTTGCGCGAAAGTTGTTCTGCAACCGCCTTGATCACTTTATGGCGTGGATCAGAAATTGTGTAAACGGGGTGGCCGAAACCAATGATGACTTCCTTTGCCTCGACCCTGGCCCGAATATCTTGCTCGGCCTCATCAACACTTCGGTATCGCGCTTGAATTTGGAGGGCGACTTCATTTGCTCCTCCATGCTTTGGTCCACGAAGGGCACCCATAGCTCCAGAAATTGCAGAGAAAATATCTGACCCCGTGCCAGCAATGACACGTCCTGTGAAAGTAGACGCGTTGAATTCATGCTCCGCATAGAGAATAAGTGAAACGTGCATAGCCTTTACCCAGGTCGGATCTGGCTTGACTCCGTGAAGAAGATGCAAGAAGTGTCCGCCGATGGATTCATCATCAGTCTCTACGTCGATCTTCTTGCCATTAAGAGAAAAGTGATGCCAGTACAGAAGCATCGATCCGAGGCAAGCCAGTAACCGATCAGCTATCTCACGTGCCTCTGCGTCGGAATGCACGAGTGATTCCGGTGTTTGGCAGCCAAGGGCGGAAACGCCAGTACGGAGTACGTCCATCGGGTGAGAAGTTGCTGGTAGCGCCTCTAAAACTTGCTTGACTGAATTGGGAAGGCCACGCAAGGCACTCAACTTCTTCTTGTAATCGGCAAGTTCTTGGCCATTTGGAAGTTTCTCGTGAACAAGCAAGAAAGCGACCTCTTCAAATTCACATCTTTCGGCTAAATCAACGATGTCGTATCCGCGGTAGTGAAGGTCATTTCCAGTTTGGCCCACAGAACATAGCGCCGTGTTGCCTGCGACTACCCCCGAAAGAGCCACAGATTTCTTCGGCTTGAATTCTGCTTTCTCCTCGTCGCTCATTCCTTTTCGCCCCCCTCGCCCACCTGAAATTGATCTAGCGCTCTTTCATATTTGTAGTAGTCGATGCGCTCGTAAAGCTCCTCCCGCGTTTGCATATCTGCAATTACGGCACTCTGACTTCCATCCCGGCGTATCGCATCAAATACCTTCTCTGCCGCCTTATTCATGGCTCTAAAAGCCGACAAAGGATAAAGAACCATCGATACCCCAACACCTGCGAGTTCCGGGGCCGTAAATAATGGCGAGAGCCCGAATTCTGTGATGTTGGCAAGCACGGGGACTTTGAGCGCATCGGTGAATCGCTTGTAAGTGGCAAGATCCGAAATCGCTTCGGGAAAGATGGCATCGGCGCCGGCCTCGACATAGGCACGCGTGCGATCCAATACCTGCTCCAATCCCTCACCGGCGAGCGCATCCGTTCTTGCCATAATGAAAAAACCCTCATCGTTACGGGCATCAACCGCCGCCTTGATGCGGTCGACCATCTCGCCTTTGCTCACCAATTCTTTATTGGGGCGATGTCCGCAACGTTTTGCACCTGTCTGGTCTTCGATATGCATTCCTGCGGCGCCACTCTTGATTAAAGATTTGGTAGTGCGTGCGATATTAAACGCCGAAGCGCCAAAGCCAGTATCAGCATCTACAAGTAATGGGACATCACAAACATCAGTAATTCGACGGACATCGATTAAGACATCCTCCAATGTAGAGATACCCAAGTCCGGAAGGCCGAGGGAGCCAGCAGCAACGCCGCCGCCAGAAAGATAAATTGCCCTGTAACCCGCCCGCTTTGCGAGAAGGGCATGGTTTGCGTTTATTGTGCCGACAATTTGCAATGGTGATTCATCGACCAATGCTTTTCTGAAACGAACTCCCGCGGAGGGTTGAGTCACCGCAAGAGCGTACCAGTAGGAAAATTCCTTTAGTCTTGGTTCGCTCGCTTGGCGCGTGCGGTCAGTCGTGCACGCTCGTCCGCATTCAAAATAACCTTGCGGATTCGCACCATTGCTGGCGTGACTTCAATGCACTCATCTTCACGGCAGAACTCGAGAGCACCTTCCATGTTGAGTCGCTTAGGCGGAATGAGGCGCTCGGCTTCATCAGTACCTGAGGAACGCATGTTGGTGAGCTTCTTCTCGCGTACGGCGTTGACGTCCATATCTTCAGAACGAGAGTTCTCGCCGATGACCATTCCTTCGTAAACCTCAGCACCAGGTTCGACGAAGATGGAGCCTCGGTCTTGAATGGCGTACATCGCATAGCTGGTCACGAATCCACGGCGGTCTGAAACAAGAGAGCCCGTTGGGCGTGTACGAAGTTCGCCGTGCCAGGCCTCATATCCGTCAAAGACGTGGTGGAGAAGGCCAGTTCCGCGAGTTTCGGTGAGGAATTCTGTTCGGAAACCAATCAATCCACGAGATGGAACTCGGTAATCCAGGCGGATCCAACCGGTGCCGTGGTTCACCATCTGCTCCATGCGAGCCTTGCGAAGTGCCATCAACTGAGTAATGACTCCCAAATAATCTTCTGGCGCATCAATGGTCAAGTGCTCCATTGGCTCATGCATCTTTCCATCAACCAATTTAGTAACAACTTGTGGCTTGCCAACGGTGAGCTCGAATCCTTCGCGCTTCATAATTTCTACGAGCACAGCTAGCTGAAGTTCTCCACGTCCTTGGACTTCCCATGTATCTGGGCGGTCAGTGTTGAGAACTCGAAGGGAAACGTTGCCGATGAGTTCTGCATCAAGACGGCTCTTTACAAGACGGGCGGTTAACTTTGTGCCGCTCTGTCCTGCAAGTGGCGAGGTATTGATACCAATCGTCATCGAGATACTTGGCTCATCGACTGTGATCAGAGGAAGTGCAATTGGATTGTCGGCATCTGCCAAAGTCTCACCCAGAGTAATGGTGTCAAAACCTGCAACGGCAATGATGTCGCCAGGACCTGCCTCTAATGCAGGAACACGCTCTAATGCTTCGGTTAGAAGAAGTTCGGAGACTTTAACTTTCTCCATCGTTCCGTCGGTCTTAATCCACGCAACGGTCTGACCCTTCTTGATCACGCCTTCGCGAACGCGGCAGAGTGCAAGACGACCGAGGTATGGAGATGAGTCGAGGTTTGTCACGTGTGCTTGAAGAGGTGCACCTTCGTGATACTCAGGGGCTGGGATCGCAGAGAAGATCGTGTCGAAGAGGACGTCTAGGTTCTCTTCCTCTGGCATTCCGCCATCAGCTGTACGAGTGAGAGAAGCTCGGCCTGCTTTTGCTGACGCATAGACAATAGGAAATTCAATCTGCTTCTCGTTGGCATCTAGATCCAAAAAGAGCTCGTATGTCTCATCGACAACTTCAGCAATACGCGAGTCGGGACGGTCGACCTTATTGATAACCAAAATGACTGGGAGATTCTTCTCAAGTGCCTTACGGAGCACGAAACGCGTCTGTGGAAGTGGACCTTCGGATGCATCGACTAGAAGGAGTACCCCATCGACCATTTCGAGGCCGCGCTCTACTTCGCCACCGAAGTCAGCGTGGCCTGGGGTGTCGATAATGTTGACGATGTTGGTGCCGCGATGCACTGCAGTGTTCTTGGCAAGAATCGTGATGCCCTTTTCGCGCTCTAGATCCATCGAGTCCATCATGCGGTCTTGGCCCTCGGATTGCTCCTTGTAGGCAGCAAATGCCCCTGATTGCCACAACATGGCATCGACCAGGGTGGTCTTACCGTGGTCAACGTGGGCAATGATGGCGACGTTACGTAGATTCTCGCGCTTTTTGATGGGCAAACCTGCCAGATGCGCTGTAAATGAATTAGCCATGAACCCTCAACTCCACTCGATTGTGCCCTTAATGAACATCAACAGAGCGGTGCAAAGAATAGCATCTAGCGCATATAACCCTTAAATCGCGCAGATTTCACGCGAGGAATTTAGGAGTTTTGCGGGAATCCTAAATTGATTCCGCCATGGCTTGGATCCAACCAGCGGCTCGTGACCACCTTGCCTCGAGTGAAGAATTGAACCCCATCTGCGCCGTATGCATGCGCATCTCCAAAGAGCGAACTCTTCCATCCACCAAAGGAGTAGTACGACATCGGCACCGGAATAGGAACATTTATTCCAACCATCCCGACCTCTACTTCATTTTGAAAACGACGAGCGGCGCCGCCATCATTGGTGAAGATCGCAGTGCCATTTCCATATGGGTTCTCATTGATCAAGGTCAGAGCTTCTTCATAACTATTAACCCGGATAACACTGAGGACAGGACCAAAAATTTCGTCCTTGTAAATCGACATCTCTCGAGTGACATCATCAAAGAGAGTCGGGCCCAGCCAGAATCCGCCACCTTCGACTTTTACCTTACGTCCGTCTTCAACAAGGGTGGCACCTTCGGTGACGCCGCTGGCAACATAGGCAGCAACTTTGTCACGGTGTACCAACGTAACAAGCGGTCCCATGTCAGCACCTTGCGTTCCGTCGCCGGTCTTAATCTTGACCATCCGCTCTTTGATTTTTGCAACCAGTGCATCAGCAATTGGCTCCACGGCGACAAGAGCCGAGATCGCCATACACCGCTCACCCGCAGAACCATAGCCAGCATTGATCGCAGCATCCGCTGCCAAATCTAAATCGGCATCTGGCAAAACCAGCATGTGATTTTTTGCTCCGCCCAGTGCCTGGATGCGTTTACCCGCCTTGGTTCCTGTCTCGTAGACGTATTTAGCAATGGGCGTTGACCCAACAAATGAAACCGACTTTATGCCAGGGTGAACCAGAATCGCATCGACTGCTTCTTTATCGCCGTGAACTACATTGAAAACACCATCTGGAAGTCCGGCCTCTTTCCAGAGTTTGGCCATAAACATCGTCGCGCTTGGATCCTTCTCTGAAGGTTTGACGATGACGGTGTTGCCGCACGCAATCGCAATTGGGAAGAACCACATTGGAACCATTGCTGGAAAATTAAATGGGGAAATAATCGCGACCGGCCCAAGGGGCTGACGGATCGAGTAGACATCAACACCAGTGGAGACTTCTTCGGAGAATCCGCCCTTAAGAAGTTGGGGAATTCCGCATGCGAATTCAATTACTTCCAACCCTCGAGTAACTTCGCCGGCGGCATCGCTCAAAACTTTTCCATGCTCTGCAGTGATCAATGCAGCAATCTTCTCCTTGTTCACATTTACCAGCTCGCGGAAGGCAAAAAGCACTTGTACACGCTTGGTTAAAGAACTATGACGCCAATCTTTGAACGCATTTGTTGCGACTCTTACTGCATGATCAACAGTTGCAGCAGTGGCAAAATCCACACTTCCTGTGATTTGTCCAGTAGCCGGATTATAAATGTCACCGTGGCGGTCAGATTTTTCAGCTGCCAACTCGCCATTAATCCAATGCGTCACATGATTCATAGCCGCACGATACTTGAGACAGATATAGTGGCGCTAGTGCGCCTTGGAAAGGGACAAACGAATGGCTGACTCATCTAATAACTCTACAAAAGGGGCTGAGGTTTTCGCCCAAGACCGTGCATATGTTTTTCATTCATGGTCTGCGCAAGCACAAATCTCACCGATTCCAGTAGCAGGTGCGCAAGGTTCATACTTCTGGGATTACGAGGGTAAAAAATATTTAGACTTTTCCTGCCAACTAGTCTTCACAAATATCGGCCACCAACATCCCAAGGTTGTTAAAGCCATTCAAGACCAAGCCGCAGTGCTTGCGACAATTGCACCGCAACATGCAAATGATGCACGTAACCAAGCTGCAAAGAGAATTCTCGAACTTGCCGGTCCGAAATTTCAGAAAGTGTTCTTTACAAATGCTGGAGCCGATGCAGTAGAAAATGCGATTCGCATGGCAAGGCTTCACACTGGCAAAGACAAAATTCTTACTACCTATCGCTCGTATCACGGCAACACCGGCGCCGCCATTAATGCCACCGGCGACCCCCGCCGCTTTCCCAACGAATTCGCAATTGGCCATGTTCACTTCTGGGGCCCATATCTTTATCGCTCCGCATTTTGGGCAACCACCGAGGCGGAAGAATGTGCCCGCGCGCTGGAGCACCTAGAGCAGACGATTATTTTCGAAGGCCCCGCAACTATCGCGGCCGTAATGCTGGAGAGCATCCCTGGCACAGCGGGAGTACTAGTTCCACCTCCAGGGTATTTGGAAGGTGTCCGAGCGCTCTGCGATAAATATGGAATTCTGTGGATAGCCGATGAAGTTATGTCCGGCTTTGGTCGCTCGGGCAAATGGTTTGCTTTCCAACATTCAACCGCAGTGCCTGATCTCATCACCTTCGCCAAGGGCGTGACCTCTGGATATGTCCCTCTCGGTGGAGTCATCATTCCTGAAGAGATTGTGAAGACCTTCAACGATCGCGTCTTCCCAGGGGGATTGACCTACTCTGGCCACCCCCTTGCATGCGCAACCGCGGTTGCCACCATGGACGCGATGAAAGACGAGAAAATGGTTGAAAATGCCGCCCATATCGGCAAAACCATCTTGGGTCCTGGATTCCATGAGTTGGCAAAGAAGCACATGGTTATCGGCGATATCCGCGGCGCTGGTGTCTTTTGGAGTCTTGATTTCGTTTCCAACCGCGAAACTCGAACTCCTCTTGCTCCCTACGGTGCTTCAAGTCCAGCCATGAATGAACTCGTCGCAGCGTGCAGAAAGAATGGCCTCATGCCATTCGCGAACTTCAACCGACTGCAACTGGTTCCGCCCTGCAATATCTCTGAGGCCGATGCAAAATTGGGATTGGAACTCTTGGACAAATCGATTTCCGAAATAGATAAGTACTACACCGCCTGATAGGAGTTAGACACGGCATGCAAATTGCAATTATTGGTAGCGGAAAGATCGGCTCCACATTGGCGCAGCTACTGTTACTTGCGGAGCACGAGATATGGATAGCAAACCAACGCGGACCAGACAGTCTCCAGGAACTAGTCGCGAATTTGGGTCCTCGAGCCCACGCAGCCACAGTCTCTCAGGCGGCCGCTTTCGGTGACACGGTGATCATCGCAGTGCCATTCGGGGCTTACCAAAAAATGCCCGCGGACCTGTTGCGAAACAAAGTGGTGATCGACGCAACCAACTATGTTGCCGAGCGAGATGGCGCAATCACTGCGATTGAGAGTGGGCAAAAAACCTCCACGGAATTACTAGCCGCACATTTGCCGGACACCCACGTAGTCAAGACCTACAACAGCATCTTCTGGGAGAACTTGCGCGACGACGGCAGACCTAGCGGCACTCCTGAACGGCGTGCACTCCCGCTCGCCGGGGACGATGCCAACGCCAAGCAGATTGCAATGCAACTACTCGACGACACTGGATTTGATGCAGTCGATGCAGGTTCGCTATCACAGGGCCGACGTTTCCAGAGGGGAACGCCACCCTATGTTCAACGATACAACGCCCACGAACTTGCGATTGCCTTGAATTGGACTTCTTAACTACAACTCTCTAATCGGACCAAGCGATGCCATACCTCAAGGTAGGGATTTGATCGATTTGTTTTACCATCCCAATCAAGATCTGGTTTCGCTAAACTCCTCGTAAGTTACATTTCAAATAACTGGAGCACGCAAGAGTTAGGAATTCATGGAGCGCACGCATAACGCCAAGACCTGGATCGCGCTCTGGACCGTCTATATCCTCTGGGGCTCGACCTACTTCGCCATTGCGATTGCCATTAGATCCATGCCCTCGCTTCTGGCCATGGGAGTTCGCTTTTTGCAAGCCTCACTCCTCCTGGGAATCTTCTTGCTGATACGCAAAGGCACCATTCCTTTTCGGATCCCTCGTAAGGAAATTCTGAGTGCGGGCCTATTTGGAGCGATGAGGCTTGGTATCGGATTGGGCGCGACATCTCTTGCAGAGCACACAGTTCCAAGCGGAGTTGCAGCGCTCATCTATAGCTGTCTGCCCTTATGGATCTCGCTATTCCGCGCCATGACGGGTGACCGTCCGGCGGCGCTGACATGGTTTGGAATTGCTATCGGCTTCATCGGCGTTGCCATTCTTCTCAAACCTGGTCAAGTCACAGCCGTCGCTCATTCCAATTCCGGCAAACTCTGGTTCTGGATGGCAGTCATCCTCTTTGGAAACTTCGCTTGGGCTTTGGGCACATTCCTCGCCCCAAAATTTCCGACTCCTAAAAATACATTCATCTCGACTTTCTACGAGATGCTATTTGCCGGCTTCATATTGAGCATCGTTGGTGTGCTGGCAGGTGAGAAATTCTCAAGCTTCGCCCACAGCACTGCAACTGGCTGGTTCGCACTTCTATATCTGAGCGTATTCGGATCAATTGTCGGCTACAGCGCCTACGTGTGGTTGGTGGCAAATGCTCCCGTGAGTTTGACCGCCACTTATGCATATGTGAATCCAGTTGTCGCGGTCTTCCTTGGCGTCGTCTTTATTCACGAAAAGTTTCATATCTCCGAATTACTCGGTGGACTAGTTGTTGTCTTAGGAGTAATCCTTGTTGTAAGCGTTGAAGGAAGGCGAAAGCAAGCTACTCCGGTTCGACCTCTGGAGAATTTGTAAACGGAATAATCGGTTCTACCTCATAAATTGGATTCCGTTTTGAAGCCCCAAGAACAGTCGAGGTGAAAGCACCTGTCGTCACAAGACAAGCAATACCGCTAAGAAGTATCGCGATTCGTGGGTCGATCACAGAAACAACCGCCCCTCCTATTGCGAATGAGGCGATCTGGCCAGCTGACGTTACGCCTTGCACCGCTGACGTAACACGACCTCGACTTGCGTCCGGAGCGCGCTGAAGCATGAGCGCAAAGAAATATGCGTTCAAAGTGCTGACGCCGATCCCTGCCAACGCCGCTGTGGGAAAGAGCAATGCCCAATGCCAAGAAAGGCCCGTAAGAAAAACTCCAAGGCCAGCCATTAAAGCACCCACAATGATGTTGGCAGGAAGTCGTTCTTTACTCACTTCACGCCTTTCATTGACCACTGCTGCAACCAATGCACCCGCGGCAAATGTTGAACCAACTAGACCATAAATAAATGTTGTGGCATGCAAATTATTTAATACAAAGAAGAGTTCCCCTACGCTGTACATTCCAACCGTTACATTCAAGCTAAACCCAAGAATTGTCAAAGCTCTTATGACCGGCTCTCTTCTCACCACCTGCAAGCCGACCCAGACATCACCTCGAACCCGGGGGCCTTTTTCTCGAGCGTGAAATGGCAGTGTGAGGAAAACTGGAACAAGTGTGATCAGCGCAAAGGTGGCAGCATCGGCAATCATCGGTGATACGTATCCAAGTCTGCTCACCATTAATCCGGCGATTGCAGGTCCAGCGATCCCTGCCAGCGCATAAAGGGCCTGGAATAGCGACATCGCACGCGGCAAGGCTTCCTTGCCTACGATCTCAGGCAGGGTTGCCGACCATGCAGGCCCTGTTAGCGCCTGGCCAACCCCAATCAAACAAATAAGTAAGACGGAAACGAAAAGCGGAGAATTGACAGCTAGGAGCGCGGCAAAAACTGCTTGAACAGCGGTCACAATTGGAGCAAGCCGACGCACTGGTACACGATCAGTAATCGTTCCCGCCCAGGGCGATAGCAAGATCAAAGGCAACTGACCAGCTGCCATAATTGCAGCGATCGCGAGGGCACCTCCACCGTTGTGCTTGACTCTTAATAAAAGCGCGAAGATGGCAAGTTCGTCACCAAGGAGTGAAATGGCACGGGATATCGCAATGACGCGAATGGTGTTCCATCCTTTTGGACTTGGTTTAGACATCTAGTGAATTATGAATGGCCAGTGAAAAAGCAACATTGGGGCAATGAGAACTAAGAACGCAAAAATCGCCGTGTAAATCCAGCGCTTGCGCCAACCAAACTCAAAGAGTGTAAACGCCGTATTGAGAGCTATTGCACCCGACATATAGAAGCCGAACTGAGC
>Ga0315268_10003990_pt1 | contig 16109 bp, 14 predicted proteins | sample C1_top_MG_FD_204535 | JGI IMG/M metagenome (GOLD analysis project Ga0315268, IMG submission 204535) | Sediment microbial communities from Yellowstone Lake, YNP, Wyoming, USA - C1_top | ecosystem: Environmental > Aquatic > Freshwater > Lake > Sediment | place: USA: Wyoming | collected 2017-08-01
AATCAAGCCCAACAGCCTTCCACACAATAATCTCGCACTATGCTTTTTAATTTTCTGTCAAACACCAAGAACGCAGCCTTCCCCAGGTCTTGGACGCATGGCAAGTCAGATTCTTACTGAAGAGATACCGAGTACTGTCAAACATGCCTCCTCGTGACGTGTGACTCACCGTAGTTCAAACGTGGGAGATGAGAAGGTGTCGAGCTACTCTTCTCTTTTTTCAGGCTCTTTGACAAGCGCTAACGTGAGCAGAAAGGATGGCAACACTGCTGCTATTGCAAGTATGAATGGTGCCTGAGGAGAAGCGTGTTCATACAGATATCCACCCGTGAGGCTGCCAGCAGCCATGATTATGTAGTTTGCGAAGTTGATGAACCCGTTGACTCTTCCCCGCTGCTCTTTTACGGTTAAGTCTGTCTGCAACGCGCTGAAAGACGCCATCATCATCACTTGCCCTGCCCCTAACAGAACGAGCGAAACAGCAACTTTCGTCAAGTCTCCGTTCACAAAAACAAACATTGCCAACCCAAAGATCACCATTGAGGCAAGAAGCGGAATCTTCCTTCTAGCCTTGTCAACAATCTTGCCCACAGGTATGGCCAAAACAACCGTTGTAATGGGAATGATGGCAATGATAAAAGCCCACGTTACTTCATCTATGAGAAGCACGCGAGTAGCGTAAATCACTGTAAGAAGATTGGTGGATGAGAATCCAAAAATCATTACCGAAAACGCTAGAAACAGGTAAAGCATCGACTTCGGAACCTTTCTCCACACCTTAACGCTTTCCTTCAGAGCCGTCGGATAACTCTGCACTATCTCTTTCACGCTGGGCTTAGAAGCACTCACAACAGTTTCTTTCAGAAAGAACAGTCTGAAAAAAGCCGCAATCAGGAACAAGCCCACAACAAGACCATAGGCAATTCGCATCCCATCAATCAAACCGAACTGAGCGCGCAGCAAGCCAGCAACAGCAGGGCTAGGAGTCGTAGAAGCACTAGCAATAAGCATGACAATGCCAAAACCCATCCCCCTTCGTTCAGCAGGCAGAGAATCAGAAATCATTGCATTTAATGCAGGCTGGTAAGTTGAGTTGAATATGCTCATCAAGACCGCGCCGATCAAAATAAAAGGCCACGAAGGCGCGATTGCATACAGTATGAAGCTGAGAGCCACACCAAAAGTCATAGTTGAAATCAGCCATTTTCTCCCATACTTGTCAGCCAAATACCCGCCTGGGAACTGTAGCGAAGCCAAAGCCAAGAACTGCGACAGACCTATAACGCCTAAGAGGGTTTCAGTTGCTCCAAGCCCCAGCACGTAAAGACCGAAATAAGTGGCTGGAAGCTCAGAAGCGAAATCCACTATGATCCAGCTTGTTACTAGAACAGCGTAGTTGCCTTTTATGAACGAGAATTCTTGTTTGAGCGCCCCAAGGAACGTCATGATCCTTTCCCTTCTCAGTGTTTAAGCACAAAAACATGGTTTGCGGGTATAAAAGGCAACGCACACGTTGTAGTCACAAATTGTGTAGATGGCGAAATCTATTGCACAATCTCTTTTTTCTTTCCTAACCGATAAGCTGATGCGACTCTAATGAACGTCAGAATAGGCATGGTTTAGGAAAGCTGGTCTGATGCCTGACTTGGAATGCATAGTAAATAATTCCTGCAACGACGCCCGCAGATGCTACAGCAATGGAAACGGTCTGAACGTCAACCATTCTAAGCACCTTTTTGTTCTCTCTTTTTCATTTCATTGTAGAGGTATTCGAAATACTCCCAGATTTGAGGGCGCTTCCAGCGCTTTCTGTTTTCCTTCACCCAATGCTCCGTTTTTTCCCATATTTGAATGATTGGCGTGCTGAAAAGGTCATCAACGAGTTTAATGTCTATGAGTCTTCTATGTAGAAGAACGCCTATTCCTTCATAGAATGCGCAGACCGTGCTGACCGTTGTGCTTTGTATGGGTGCGTACTTTTCTGGCAATTTATCGAAGTCTTTAGCTTCCATTGCCATTATCTCCCGATACGCTTCCATATGTTCTCTGCTGCCGAAAGTTGAATATAGTCTCATGACCAAGTCTGTCTGTCTCGTTTTGGTCTGGTGTCTAATCTGAAGGATATAGTAGATGGCTGCAACGAAAACGCCTGCAGAAGCAATGACTATCGAAACAGTTTGTAACAACAGTATGTCAACCATTCTTGACACCTATCAATTGTCAATTAATGTAGTCTGTTTCGTTTCGGCTTTAACTTTTCTGCATCGTCAAACTGGCACTTGGTTTTCTCTATGAGAGGCGGGATTCGACGGAAACGTGTGCATGTTAGGTCTTTATGCTATGCAGTCTTTGTTGTCTTCTTTTGCTTTGCATTGTTTGCAGAGGCTAGAACGCGGTCTACTACCCGTGCGTCTTTGGTAGACGTACATAGGGTATTGTGTGCAATTCTTGCACCAATGCCATTTGTCAGTCTTGCTCCCCCTAACATATTCCACCATTCCTATCTGCCCTCTTTCTGCCCTTTCAATTCTAATTAGTTCTTTCGGTTCAGCTATAACATTTCCCCAAAGACAAAAACGATTCTAGCAAAGATTAATGAAGCTGGAACGCCAGAGACACACTCGACGTAGCATGAATTATGGATTGCTTCTTTTTTCATTTCTATTATGCGGAATCGGGCTTACTCTGGTGTTTGTCTATTTTGAACCACTTGGTTTTGTGTTTGACGGATTAGGGTTCATGTTATTCCTGTACGTTGTTGCTACAAGAAAAAGAGACGAAACATACGACGCAAGTCCATCGTTTTCTAGTGAGAAAGAATATCTGAAGACAACCCATGGAGAAAACTATCGCTGCGGATGTTGTCGGTTTTTTGGACACCCCATGTGCGAACGAAACGAAAAATTCCTAAACGCTGAACCATGTGAAAAATACGTTTTCAACGTTCACATAGAGAACACTTGATAATAACGTCAGTTTTTTGGATAGAAAAGAAAAAGAGGATTGTGCGGGAGATTTCTCCATTTGCAAATGTTGTGGTCACATTCTGTGACTGCTTCAACAGTTATAGCTTCAAGATCGTACCAAAAAACAAAATGACCAGATGACCATCATGCCACCACTCTGTTGAAAAGTGGGCCGGGAGAGATTTGAACTCTCGACCTTCCGGTTATCAGCCGAACGCTCAAGCCAAGCTGAGCTACCGGCCCAACGGCATCAAACTAATGCTATTTAGTGTTTTTAAGGGTTTTCGGGCAAGCTCAGAAACAAGAATTCCAGCCGTATCGCCAAGAACCTCTTAGAAGACATTCCATCTTCTGCTATCATACCTGATGCTGACTTTTGATACTTAATCCAAGACCTTTAGTCGCGGCGGATACGAGTTTTCCATGACCCATGACGATCCAGTCACTTGAAAACCAACTTCTATGAAATATCCACGGAATCTGCCATCTGTGCTTTCATCTGGAACGAAAGCTATTTGGATTTCCTCAGATTCGCCAGCCCGCAGGTTCACAGGGACAGTTGAAACTTGGTAATCGCTATCTGGCCACCAAGCTACGTCTTTTCTGACCTTCACTATGATGGGTCCGACATATTCTTCCGTTGCTTTGACAATAACGTGAGCCTCAACTTCCTTTCCAAGCGTTACAGATTCAACTGTCTGCCCTTTGGCTTGCCAAAACGCCTCCTCAACAATAGGCGCAGCATGCACGCGACGTAGCATGCCAAAAATGACTACAAACGCCAAAAACGCTATGATAATGACAATGATCAGTAGTATGATAATTCCCAAACCCCTCGACTTTCTCTTCAAACAGCATCCCTCAAATAGAAACACAAGACCCTTCAAAATAAAAGTTCTGCATCAAGAAGGAAGCGCATTACTTCAAAATCCTTTTAATCATTGCACAGCTACTCAATGCAGAGGGCCCGTAGCCTAGCCAGGATCAAGGCGTCGGCCTTCGGAGCCGAAGATCAAGGGTTCAAATCCCTCCGGGCCCGCCACAATTCATCTTTCGAGCAGAATCAGAGTTGCTTACTAGTTAGGATTTAGATTATTGATGTGCAATACTGATTCGCATTTCATAAAATTGTTATTACTATTCAACATTATCGAAGCGGTGATGATGAAGATTGAGCGAAACCAAAGAACTTGAGCGACTGCAAAACAGAAGGACAGCACTGGAAGAAGAATCAAAGTCCCTCGAAGATCAGCAAAAGAACCTAGAAACAAGGGTAAACATACTCGAAGAGAAAATAAGGATCGAGGACCTCGAAACTGGCAACAAGGCTAGACAGGAATCCATACGCCAACTGGAATCCAAGATGGGTGAACTGGAACAGAAACTGGAAAAGCCTGAGGAAGAGACTGAAAAGGTCGAGCTTCCAGAAGAGACAGAGACAGAAGTGACTGAAACCGCCGAACCCGTAGAGGAGATGACACAGCAAGCTGTTGAAACCGTTGAAGAGGAGCCAGAGGAAACTGTTGAAGTGGCTGCGCTGGAAGAGCCCATAGTTGCTGAAGAAGAATCTGCAGAGAATCTCAAGAGACAGAACGAAAAGAAGAAGCGTCGATTCTTCTAGCACCACTCATTCAGTGCAAAAGAGTTAAGTTGCGAGTCGAAAAGTACGTGATGTCAGGCAAGACCTAACTACTTCTCGGCATCTTCAAATCTGCCTAAGCTCGCCGCGCATCAGGCTGAATATGATTATTTTGATCATTGCCTGATTCACCAAACCAGCAAAAGCCTTCTGAAAACCTCTCTGTAATGGATTTTGATGAGATATCGCGACACTCTATTTGATTAGTCCAGCTTGAGACATGTTTCTCTGAAGTGTTAGGTTCGCAGTACCTGATTGTAGGGCGTCTGGTTGAAGGTGAACATTTCCATTGGAAAAATTGTGGTAATAGAAGGTGTTATGAAGCGTATAAGATATAGTATAAAGTAGCGGCTCGGGGGAGGTGAGATCTTGGTTAGCTGTCCCAAATGTGGAGGAGAAATGGAAGCAAAGCCCACGGACAGTCACAATCTGACCGTTAAGTCAGGACACGGCGTGTTTAGCACAAAGAACCCAGTAATGTATGTTTGCGGTAAGTGTGGATACATCGAATTCTACCTGAAATAGGCAAACTTCAAGCTTGTTTCGCAGTATTGCACGAACATGTATGTAGCAGTACAAGGTCTGAGTTGACCTATCTGCATGAGTTTTGGGTTCCTTTGGAGTTGAGCCCAAAAAGGAGTGGACAAAGCGGGACTAGAAACCAAATGGGGTCAGATCTAATTGCCGGTTGACAAAACGCTCTTCTACAAAGCAGGGAATTCAAATCTCTCCAAAGCCACTGCTCTCTAGATTTTTATTATACTAGCGCGTGAATAGCGCCGAAAATGCCCGTAAATCAGCTGTAAGTAAAGTTTTAATAAGTTAGACTGTCAAATACCAACTGCCCTAATTTGTGGAGGAGAAAATAAAATGGCAAATAGAATGGAAACCATCATAATAGTGTTAGTCCTTATCAGCATCGTAGTTTCAGCTGCTACCGTATATTACTCTACCAACATGCTAGCCAATATAACCGCGTTGTCAAACCAAGTGACATCCCTGCAAGACGCATTGGAAGCGAAATTGGCTTCACTTGAAACAACCCTGGTCGTCGGAACCACTGACTCGGTCGAACTGACTCTAGATCCTGCTCAGGCATACGATTATTTCGGATGGAACATAATGCAGCAAATCGGAGGCACACTCGTCAGCGTTAGTCCAGGCTCATCTACGGGAACTGATTTTGTCGCAGAGCTCGCCACTGCATGGAACGCAAGCAGCGACTTAAAAACGTGGGACTTCACATTGCGACCTGGCGTATACCTATCAGACAACGTGGAGTTTAACGCCTCGCACGTGAAATACTCATTTGACAGAGCCATTGCACTCATACCTTCTATTCCTGAAGGTGCACCTGCAGGCCTCGGCTATGATCTCATCATAAACCACACTGAAGTCCTAAGCACATACAAAGTCAGATTTGTTCTCAACTTCCCGTTTGCACCTTTCCTAGGAATATTAGCCACCAGATCATCAGGCATAGTTGATCCAAAATACGCTCCCCAAGCACAAGTAAACTATACAGCAAGCAGTGCTCGAAACAGCACACCCCTAGCTTTCGTTGGCCCCTATGTCCTGTCAGAATGGAACCGTGTTGCTGGAAGAGATTTGGAAATAAAATTGGACGCCAACCCCAACTACTGGAACATTGCCAGCGGATATCCAAAGATAAAACACATCATTTTCAAGTTCTACAGTGACTCATCGACACTTCGGCTGGCAATAGGCGCGGGTGACGTTGATATGGCATACAGGCAGATATCGGCGATAGACGCGCAGGACCTTGAAACCAACCCTAACGTGAAAGTTTGGCATGGAGTAGGAACATTCATCCAATATCTCTGCTTCCAAACAAAACGTGCACCATTCAATCAGACAAAAGTCAGAGTTGCAGTTGCTGCAGCACTCAATAGATCGACAGTCACCGAAACAGTGTTCCTAGGCACCGCGAGCCCAGCCTACAGCATAATCCCTCCAGGCATGTTGGGAAGCACTGAAGCCTTCAGCATCCTAGGAGACGCAAACTACACGTACACAAAAAGTCTGCTCGCTGAACTGGGATACGACGAGACCAACAAATTGACGTTCGACCTCTGGTACGAGTCTTCAGGACACTACCCGCAAAGCGATTCGCAGGCCCTCTTGTACAAGGAAGCACTTGAGGCAAGTGGCGTCATAAGCGTGACATTGAAAAATGCGGATTGGGCAAGCTACAAACTGAACAGAGATCAAGAAATAATGGACGCATACGTATATGGCTGGTACCCCGATTACCTTGACCCGGACGACTACGCGTTCCTGTATTGGGCTTCTTGGCTACACACCAACTATTCGAACTCGACACAAGTATCACTGTATGATCAAGCACGTGCCACGACAAACGCAACTCTGAGAACACAGCTTTATGCTCAGATTGACGAAATGGCGGCAGAACAGTGCTCCGTTGTTCCGCTCTTCGTATCCACATCGTTGGCTGTTACGAAGCCGAATGTCTACGGCGTGTATCTGGACATCACTATGGACATGCGCTACTGGCTGATTTCCAAATAATCATTCTCCTTTCTTTTTTCTCATAAGTCTTATTAAATCGCAAACAAAACTACAGTCTGTGTCAGAATAATGGGTCTTCGCACTTACATTATAACAAGAATTATTCTTACAATACCAACTCTCCTACTGTTGTTAACCGCAGTATTCCTTATCATGCGCGTTTTGCCAGGCGATCCTGTGGCACTGCACTTCGAAAAGAAGGCGACCCCCGAAACTATGGAAGCACTCAGGCACATCTTGGGCTTAGACAAGCCACTATGGCAACAGTATTTGGACTATGTTTGGGGAGTGATTGACATTGGATACATGGTTGAACATGGTTACCCCAATTTGGGAAAATCTATGCAGGTGACCACTGAGGATGTTGGGGGACAAATATTCTCGGCGTTTCCAGCCACCCTTGAATTGGCTATTTATGCGATCATTATTGCCGTGGTCATCGGAGTGCTGCTTGGAGTGGCATCATCAAAGAAGTACAATTCAGTTCCTGACCACATTATAAGAGGGTTTGGCATCATTACCTATGCAGTTCCAATTTTCTTCCTAGGCATAATCCTTCAACTCATCTTCGGAGTCTACCTTCGTTGGCTTCCAACTGGCTTACGCATCGCTCCCACAGTTGAACCCCCAGCCTCCATAACAGGCTTGTACACCATCGACAGCCTCCTTGAAGGCAACCTGTACAAATTCATCGAGTCAGTCAAGGCCCTTCTGCTGCCATCGTTCACACTTGGAATAATCCTTTCTGGCGTCTTTGTCCGATTAACAAGAACCAACATGCTTGAAACCCTTCGGCTTGAATTTGTCACAGCAGCCAGAGCAAGAGGACTCAAAGAAAGCACAGTAACGTATCGCTATGCATTGAGAAACGCCTTCCTCCCAGTACTGACAATGATGGGATTACAGTTTGCATTGCTTCTGGGCGGAGCAGTTCTAACAGAGACAACGTTCTCATGGCCAGGACTCGGAAGATACATAGTCACCCGAATAAACTTCAGAGATTATACCGCTATCCAAGGTGCGGTCGTCATGTTTGGATTGTTCGTCACACTCGTAAGCCTTGTCGTGGACATTCTCTACGCATATCTAGACCCCCGAATAAGGCTATGAGGAAGATAAAAAATGAAAGAAGAAAATGAAGCGAAACGAAGCATTCTGGCTCGACTTATACCTGGGTTTGTTTCCTTAACGAAACATGGACCTTCAGGATGGATGGTCATCATTGGGCTAGTGATCGTCGTGGCAATAGTTGTTATGACTGCCGTTGCGCCACTGGTGGCACCGCATGATCCAATCGAGTCTAGAGTTGGTCCTATAGCTTCGCCGCCTAGCTGGCAATTTCCGATGGGAACTACTGCTCTTGGCCAAGATATGCTGAGTCGCATTTTGTTCGGTGGGTCCACGATGCTTCAAGTGTCCGCAATTTCCGTGCTCATTTGCTTCGTTATAGGTGTTCCTTTAGGATTGTTTTCATCATACGTTGGTGGGAATCTGGACAAAACTTTTTCTCTGATCATTGATGCTGTCTATGCTTTTCCTGGCCTAGTCATTGCAATAGCCATAGCCGCGGTGCTTGGGCCTGGCGTTGTAAATATGGCTCTCTCAATAGCTGTGGTTTACATTCCGTCTTATTTCAGGATCGTTCGAAGTCAGGTTCTCAGCATAAAAGAATTAACCTATGTGGAAGCGGCCAAGTCGATTGGAGCAAAATGGCACTCAATACTTTTCAAATACGTTTTTCCAAACGTTGTTCCATCAATTGTGACGGTTGCGACTGTGAACTTTGCGGATGCTGTCCTTACAGCTGCAGGATTGACTTTCATTGGTCTAGGAGTCTCTGTAAGCATCCCTGATTGGGGGTACGATTTAACAAAGGGAAGGGAATTACTGTCTAGCGGAGGTTGGTGGGTTATTACTTTCCCTGGGGTTATGATAATCTTGCTTGCTCTTGGATTCACGTTTATTGGAGAAGGATTGAGCGAACTGTTGAACCCGAAGCTCCAACGATGAGGTGGAAAATTGCCTTTGCTGGAAGTTAACTCGTTAACTGTCGATTATCCGACGCGGGGAGGAACAATACGGGCTGTTGAGAACGTGTCGTTTTCTTTGGGCAAGAGTGAGACTTTGGGCTTGGCTGGCGAATCTGGCTCTGGTAAATCCACTTTGGGGCTGTCCATGATCCGTCTCATTCCACCTCCCGGCAGAATAGTCAAGGGTGAGATACGAATCGATGGAGTGAATATCGTAGAGCTTCCGGAAAGCAAAATGCGCATCCTAAGGGGGCAGAAGGTTGCTTACATATTCCAAGACCCGATGACTTCTCTGAACCCTGTCAAAAAAATCGGAGCTCATTTTGTTGAGTTAATACGAACACATGAACCGAACACGAAAAAAGAGGATGCATTAGAACGTACGAAAAAAGTGTTAGGTTTGCTTGGCATATTGCCAGAGCGTATGAACGATTATCCACATCAATTCAGCGGTGGGATGCGGCAAAGAATAATGATTGGTTTAGGCATCACTCTGAATCCTAATCTTGTGATTGCCGACGAACCAACCACCGCCCTTGATGTGATTGTGCAGGCGAAAATACTTGACCTTTTGGAAAACCTGCGCAGAGCGTATGGCATGGCGCTTATTCTAATATCGCATGATCTTAGCATAATTCTTGAAAGGTGCGACCGGATAATAGTTCTGTACGCAGGAAACATGGTTGAATATGCAAGCAGTGCAGAACTGCACAAGAACCCAATTCATCCTTATACTCAAGGGCTTTTGAGAAGCATACCTAACATAGAGCTGTCGGACCAAAGACTTTCTGCGATACCAGGCTCACCACCAAACATGCTCAATCCGCCAAAAGGATGCCGTTTCAGTCCACGTTGCAGACATGCTGAGGAGAAATGCGGTTTGATGGAGCCATCATTGATTGATGTGGGGAACAATCACTTCGTAAAATGTTTCGCAGCTAACGACGAGGGTGTGGCGGTTGAGTGAAATCGTAAGAGTCGAAAACTTGGTGAAGTATTTTCCAGTTCAGAAAAGCCTCCTCGAACAATTTTTCGCGCGGAAAGTCGATTATGTTAGGGCGGTTGATCACGTCACTTTCTCAATCAAAAAAGGTGAAATTTTCACTTTAGCTGGCGAAAGCGGTTGTGGCAAAACAACTACCGCACGTGTGCTCATTAGACTCCTTCAACCGACATCTGGTAGAATCTTTTTCAACGATCAAGACATCACACAACTCAAAGGCGAAAAGTTAAGACTGTTAAGAAGAAAAATGCAGATGATCTTTCAAGATCCGTACGCCTCGCTCAATCCGAGGATGAGAATAGGCGATTCGATCGGCCATCCTTTGGAAATCTATGGAATCGCAAGAGGAGGAGAAAAGGTGAAAAAGGTTTTAGAAGTTCTAGGCAAAGTCGGATTGACGCCTCCTGAGCAGTTCATCAATCTCTATCCACTTAATTTGAGCGGTGGCCAAAGACAGCGCGTTGCCCTTGCTAGGTCTATTATTCTTGAACCAGAATTCATGGTGGCGGATGAGCCAGTTTCAATGATTGACGTGTCGTTGAGAACAACGATAATAGAGCTCATGCTCAACTTCAGAAAAGAGCTCGGCATCACTTACCTATTCGTAACTCATGACCTAGCGGTTGCCAAGTACATTTCCGATAGAATAGCTATCATGTATCTTGGAAGAATAATAGAACTGACTGACAAGAAAACATTGTTCAATGAACCCTTACATCCATACACTCAAGCCTTACTGTCAGCAATACCTGTACCTGACCCGGAGCGGAGGCGAAAAATGATTGAGCTCAAAGGAGAAGTGCCTTCAGCCATACACGTTCCCTCAGGATGCCGTTTCCACACAAGATGCCCATACGCAGAAGAGATCTGTAAAGAAAGAGAACCAGATTTGGTTCCTGTTACTCCCGATCATCTTGTCGCATGCCACTTGACAGAGAGAAAGTGATGGACCCCACAACTCTTTCGAACTATGCGCACGGAACTTTCTGCAAATATATGTGGATGACGCTTGATGTTTGTCAAACCCAAATGGTAGCAGGGTTCAAAGATGCGGTACTGGTGGACCGAGCGGGATTTGAACCCGCGGCTTCCGCCTTGCGAAGGCGGCGATCATACCAGACTGATCTATCGGCCCGACTTTCTTTCTGAAAAGAAACTCGACTAAGAAAGTATTTGGAGCTTTCTGTTTCATTTTGCGGTTGAACATCGTTGAAGATTGATTCGAGAGCTTGTTCAAGGATTTTGCTTAGGTTCGCTTATGACTCAACACTTTCTTTTTGTTTGGCTCCACATTTAGGGCAGTATTCCGATGCTATAGGGATTTCCTCGTCGCATAAGTCGCATTTCAAGTGCGCTCTGATGCTGTCACACTCACATAATTCAGCATCAATCGAGTTTTCTCTTTCGGGCAAAAATTGAAGTCAGGGCGGCTACCGTCATAAGTAACAGCGGAATTATCAATCCTGTGAATTCTGGTACGGGTTCTGAACCTTCTATTCTGACAGTTCTCACGCTCTGATTGTAGACAAAATAGAGATAGCTTGAGTCTTGAGTTGGAAATGCCGTGCAGTTTGTTTTTTCGCCGTCAATTAGAACGTTCCATACGCTTCCAATTTCAGCAAGCTCTTTCGGAATGGTGACTCTGCAGAAACCTGTCGTGCCACTTGCTCCAGTAACGTTGAATGAAACTGAAAATTGATCATCAAGACTGAAGCTTAAGGCTGAGACAGTCGAGTTAGTGGATATTGCCATTCTACTTGATTTGCCATCTAGAGTGTTGACATTGAACACTTGAATCGGAGCCACAAGCGGATACTCATCAACGTTAGCCTCATTGACAGAGTAAGGGGCAGCCCAAACGCCTGAATCCTGAATCTCCGAAGCATTAGGAAACTTTTCAACATAATCGCTCCAGTAGTTTCCACAAGAGGGAAAATCCTCGCTCCAAATGTTAAGAGAGAGTCCCGGTCCATGGTCCTTGACCTGAATATTGTTGCGCATGATGTTGTTGCCGACGAAAGTGTTGCTCCATGAATCATAAAGGGATATTCCTCCAGTGAATTCTGGATAGTAAGGTGAAAACCCGTTGTCTGAAATGTTGTTGAACTTGATAAGATTGTACTTGGACTGGAATTCAACGCTGATTCCCATCCAATTATTCTGCTCAATACGATTGTTCAGGATAACGTTTGAGTCAGAACTAAACACATCAATCCCAACATCATTCCGCACAAACTCATTGTCCATGACAGAGCAGTTATAACCTGCCAAATAAGCACCTACCGAGTTAAACAAGAATTTGCACGACGCAATCATGACTCTCTCACCCTGCACAGCAACGCCACAGAGACCATCACGAATCGTCAAATTCGCCAGAAGAACATCAGAAGCATTAACGTTGACAGAGTACAAAAGACCGCCAATGCTTTGAACGATTGCTGAATCCCTGCTTTCTCCAATTAGCGACAAGCTCTTATTCAAAACAACATCCTCACTGTACGTTCCATTATGCACAAACACGACATCCCTGTCTGCAGCGGCATTGATCGCACCCTGAATGGTGGAAAAATCAGCCACACCGTCGTCATCAACAGTCCAAACCCGAGAAACAGCAGTCACGTAGTGAATTTTCAGAAAAGGCATCAAAACGATTGTCAAAAGCACCGCCAAATTCGCTGCTAGGAACATCCTTCTGAGCAACTTGTCCCCTCCCATGTTGTCAGCTGTTTTCGTACAAGATAATGTTTATGTAACAATCGTACTTCATCGCACTCAAGAGCTAGTGAGCAGCTTAGCCCAGATCACGCGTGTATTCTTAAACAATCGCCACGTAGACTTTCTTATCATCTAATTGTGTCTCATGCCAATCCGACTTAAATTCGCCTCGACTCCTATGCAGGTAAACCGTCTTAGCGCGGACAAGCTCCGCCATCTGCCCTCTGTAAGGCTGCAACAGCTTAATGCTTTCATCATCCAAATCAGCCAAATGCACACCCTGCAAAACGTCAGTAGGCACGTAACCCAACTCTTTCCTCAAAGCTTGAACACGCCGAGCCAAGTCACGCATCAGACCTTCTCCAAGCAAACCTTCCTCACGCTGAGACCTCAGGAAAACCTGCCAGTCACCTTCAACTGCTGAAACCCACCCCTCCAGACTGGCATAATCCGAAGGCTCTTCCGCATATTCTATCGTCTTAACGTTTGAAAGCTCGAGACACAAATCCTCGACACTTTTGAGAACGTCGCGAACCCTCTCAGGGACAACTACAACCATCTTGCTCAAAGGCCAGCGCCTCTTCAACTTCGCCGTTTGCCTAGCCGCATAAACCAAAGAGACAACCTTGAACAATGTTTGAAACTCCTCTTCCATTATCTGGCTTCGCAGTCTCTTATCTGGTTCGGGCCAACTTTCAAAGTTCACCGATTTCGCCAAAGATGGATCAAGCTTCTTGTAGACTTTCTGATAGAGCGTCTCAGATAAGTAAGGCGTAACAGGATTGAAAAGCAGAGTCACATTCTTCAGAACGTGCCACAATGTAGCGTAGATCGCGAGTCGTCTGTTGAGAGTCTCAGGGTCATCAGTCCACAACTCCTTCCTAACCATAGGCACGTACAATCTGCTTACGACCTCGATAACATAATCTTCCAGCACAGCCAAGGCGAAGTTGAATTCGCAAGTTTCAAGTTTCCTCGTGTAGTTTTCGATTGTCTCCTGCAGCTTTGACAAAAGCCAGAAGTCCGCCTTCCTAAGCAAGCTTTGGCGTTCGGCCCATTCAAGCGTATGCTTGTCGGGACTGAAACCGTCGAACTCGGCGTTTTGCACCAGAAACCTGCTCAAATGATACAGAGTAGACAAAACTTGATACGGGCGCCGCGTCAGCTCTTGAACGTCAAAGTCGTTGGAATCTATCGGAGAACACTTCCGCAACATGTAAAACCTGCACACATCCGCCGAGTATTTCTCCAACGTCTTGTTGGCTTCCAACACGTTTCCAAGGCTCTTGCTCATCTTTCTGCCTTTCGCATCCTGAGTCAAACCTTGGAAAAGGAACGCCCTGTACGGTGCCTGCGACTTTCCAGTCAATATGACATGTTCCAACAGAAGGGTGTTTGCCCATCCTCTCGTTTGATCCATCGCTTCCGTCAAAAAGTCAATAGGCACATACTTCTCAAATTCCTCATCACTAAACCTCGCATGCGGAGAGGCTCCGCTGTTATGCCAAGTGAAGCACAAAGTCTTCCCTGTGCATCGTGCCTCCGCACTTCTCGCATTTGAAGGTGACGCGGTCAACCCAAGGCTTGTGCAGTTCAAAGTCTCCACTCGGCTTCTCTATTGCCTTTTCAAGAAGCTCCTTCTTGCTTGAAACTATCGTTTTCATTTCACACTTGTCACATTTCCATACTGGCAGTGGTGCTCCCCAAACACGCTCCCTTGAGATGCACCATGGCTTGCCCTCTTTCAAGAAAGCCATGAAACGGTTTTCCGGGCTTTCGAAGAAGTAGTTCACTTTTTCTGCCGCTTCTAAGACTCTTTTGTTTATCTTGTCTGTTCGAAGGAAATACTCTTTCCTCGCAAGCCAAACAAGCTTATGATGTGAACGCCAACACGTCGGATACTCATGCTTTACTGTTTTGACATCAACGAGTAACCCTCTTTTGCGAAGCTCCTCAACGACTTTTTCATCGGCGTCCCTTGCGAACAAACCGCTGAAAAAGCCAGCATCATCAGTAAATTTGACTTCATCATCGAAAGGAGCAAATATCGGCACGCTACGCTTCTGCGCAGCGATGAAGTCTTCTTCACCGTTTCCAGGCGACTGATGCACGACGCCAGTTGCAGTATTAACATCTACGAAATCTTCGCAGATGACTCTGTGCACTAGTTCATGCTTTTTCTCTAATTCAGCCAGTTTTGGAACTAGATCTTTGAATGGAAAATCGTATTTTGTGCGTTCAAGACTTTTCCCCGTGACCAAGCTTATGACTTCGTATTTTTCTATTCCAAGCTCCTGCATGACAGGCTCGACTCGCTGCTGAACCATGATCCACACTTCATTGCCCACTTTGACTTTCGCGTACTCGGCTTCTGGATGGACGGCAAGCATTGTATCCGTTACGAGAGTGAAGGGCATCGTTGTCCAAACGAGAAAGTATTCGTTTTTGCTGTCTGCCACTTTGAATTTGAAGTAGAGGCTTGGATCTTCAACCATTCTATAGGAGCCTTCGTAGCCCACTTCAGCACTGCTCAAACTTGTCTGACAACCAGGACAGTAAGCAACAACATAATGACCCTCCTCAAGCAAGTCTTGATCCCAAGCACGTTTGAGATACCGCCACTCTCTCTCAATGTAGCTGTCATGATAGGTCCAGTAGGCTTTATCATGGTTCATGAAAACGCCAAGCTTTCTGTCCGCCTCAACCCATTCGCGCTGGTACTTCATAATCGCTTTCTTGCATTCCTGAATGAAACGTTCCTCACCCACTCGTTCAAGCAGCTCCCGCTTGTTCTTCACGCCTAGAAGCCTCTCAACCTCCAACTCCACAGGCAAGCCTTGACAGTCCCAGCCTGCCCAAAAAGGCACGTAATAGCCTTGCATGGTTTTCCAGCGGTAGCGAACATCTTTCATCACGCGACCTCTAGCATGACCAATGTGGGGCACGCCATTAAGCGTCGGCGGTCCCTCAACGTAGCCTAATGTGTCCTTATTGTTTTTCTCGCGACAAGCTTCTAGCTTCTCTCGAATTTGGTTTTTTTCCCAGAAGGTGCGCGTTTGTTGTTCAAGTTCAAGCGGGTCATAGTTCGGGCTGAGCTGTTTCTCAGAATCGGTTTTGAATTTGGCGGTCACCTTGCATCACATTGCACCCGCAAATAAAGCAACATTGCATCAGCGACATATAACCTTTTTGAATCATTGATATTC
>Ga0315268_10003991_pt1 | contig 16109 bp, 9 predicted proteins | sample C1_top_MG_FD_204535 | JGI IMG/M metagenome (GOLD analysis project Ga0315268, IMG submission 204535) | Sediment microbial communities from Yellowstone Lake, YNP, Wyoming, USA - C1_top | ecosystem: Environmental > Aquatic > Freshwater > Lake > Sediment | place: USA: Wyoming | collected 2017-08-01
GCTCCAGGTGGGCCACTAACAGGGGGATGTCGTCTACTCGTTCGTTGATTACGGTAAGCTGCTCATTCATGCTGAGAGCTTACCACAATTCTCCAAACTTGTCTAGATTTGAGCGAACCAAGGGTAAGGGATTAGGAAATCAGGAAATCAGGGATTCAGGGGACACGGATTCCCTGATTGCCCGATTCCCTGATTCCCCGATTACCGACTCCCTTACCCTCCTCTACATCTCCCCGCTGAAGGCCCTTAACAACGACATTGAGCGCAACCTGCGCGTGCCCCTGGCCGGCATCCGGCACGTGGCCCATCGGCAAGGGCAGTATCTGCCCGAGCTGCGCGTGGCTGTGCGCACCGGCGATACGCCCCAGAACGCTCGCCTGGCCATGCTCAAGCATCCGCCGCACATCCTCATCACCACGCCGGAGTCGCTCTACCTCATGCTCACCGGCCCTCGCGCCCGAGAGATGTTCCGCACTGTGCGCACCGTTATCGTAGACGAGATTCATACCATGTGCGGCAACAAGCGCGGCGTGCACCTCTCCCTGAGCCTGGAGCGCCTGCAACACATTGCCGACCAGCCGGTGCAGCGCCTCGGCCTCTCCGCCACGCAGCGCCCGCTGGAAGAGGTGGCCCGTTTCCTGGGCGGGCAGACGTGGGTAGAAGGGCGATTGGCGCCGCGGCCGGTGACCATCGTGGATGCCGGTTACCAGAAGCCCCTTGATCTACAGGTGCTCACGGTGGTGCCCGATTTCCGCGCCCTGCCGGGGCAGTCCATCTGGCCGCACGTCGTCCCCCACCTGGCCGAGCTCATTCGCCAGCACCGCACTACCCTCATCTTCTGCAACAATCGTCGCCTGGCTGAGCGCACCGCCGAGCGTCTTAATGAGCAGCTCGCCCTGGAGGCCGAGGGCAAGGTGGAGCGCGGCAGCGCCGCCGCCCTGGCCCCCGGCGGCGTCCCCCGCGGCGTGGGCTTTGCCGCCCTGGGACGCAGCGGCGGGCCGATCCGGGCGCATCACGGCAGCATCTCCAAAGAGGCTCGCCGGGAGATGGAGGAAGACCTCAAGGCCGGTCGCCTGCCCGCCCTCGTAGGCACCAGTTCGCTGGAGTTGGGCATTGACATCGGCAGCGTGGACCTGGTCGTACAGCTCCAATCGCCCAAGGCCGTGGCCCAGGGTCTGCAGCGCGTGGGGCGCTCCGGCCACCTGGTAGGCCAGACCAGCGTGGGACGCATCTTCGCCACCCACCGCGAGGACGTGATGGAGGCGGCGGCGGTGGCCCGGGGCATGCTGCGCGGCGACGTAGAGGCCACGCGCACGCCCCAGGACTGCCTGGACGTGCTGGCCCAGCAGATCGTGGCTATGGCCTCCGTCGAGGCGTGGTCGGTGCCTGCCCTGTACGACCTGGTGCGCCAGTCCTACGCCTACCGTGACCTATCGCCCCGCGTTTTCCGCAGCGTGCTGGAGATGCTCGCCGGCAAATACTACGCCTCAGGTGGCCGGGATGAAGCGCTATCACGCCCACCGTTTCTGACCTGCCATCACGCCTTACTACCCGAAACGGTGGGCGTGATGGCAGGTCATCGGGAAGTAAGGCGTGATAGCGCTTCAGAAGTGGCGCTGCACCGCGAGCTGCGCCCGCGTATCGCCTGGGACCGCGTGCACGACACCATCGCCGCTCTGCCTGGCAGCCGCCTGCTCGCCGTGACCAACGCCGGGACAATCCCCGATCGGGGGGCCTTCGGTGCCTACCTGGCGGACGGCAAGACCAAAATCGGGGAGCTGGACGAGGAGTTCATCTTTGAGACGCGGCCGGGCGACGTCTTTGTCCTGGGCACGCATACCTGGCGAGTGCAGGACATTACCACCGACCGCGTCATCGTGGCCGACGCCGCCGGCTCCCTGCCACGCATGCCCTTCTGGCGCGGCGATTACCCCTGGCGGGAGTACGAGCTGGGCCTGGCCGTGGGGCGATTCCGGCGCGAGGTAGCCGAGCGAATTTCGGAATTCGAATTTCGAAATTCGCAATCCGAAATCGCCGCGGTTCTGGCCTGGCTGCGGCAGGAGTGCGCCCTGGACGAGAACTCGGCCTACAACGTGCTGGACTACGTGCGCACGCAGATGGAGGCGGTGGGAGCGATTTCGTCTGATCGCACCATCGTGGTGGAGTCATTCCAGGATGCCGTGGGCGACCGGCGCATGGTGGTGCATTCACCCTTCGGCGGGCGGGTGAACGGGCCCTGGGGTCTGGCCCTGGCCAGCGCCCTGCGCGAGCGCACTGGCGTGGAAGCAGAAGTGCAAACCAACGACGACGGCATCCTGCTGCGCTTCCCCGGCACAGATATAGATCTGCCGTTGGACATCGTCCAGAACATGACGGTGGCGGAGGCACGGGAGCGTATCTTGCACGAGCTGCCCAACTCGGCGGTGTTTGGGGCGCAGTTCCGCATGAACGCCGCCCGTGCCCTGCTCCTGCCGGGGCGCAAAGGCGGCAAGCGCACGCCCTTCTGGTTGCAGCGCCTCAAGGCCAAGGACCTGCTGGCCGTCACTCGCCAGTTCGCCGACTTCCCCATCGTGGCCGAGACTTATCGCGACTGCCTGCGGGACGTCATGGACCTGGCGCACCTGGAGGAGGTGCTGGACGGTATCGCCCAGGGGCACATCCGCGTGGTGGCAGCGGAGACGGCTGTGCCCTCGCCGGTGGCCGCCGGGCTGCTGTTCAACTTCATCAGCGTCTACATGTACGAGGGGGACACGCCCAAGTCGGAGAAGCAACTCGCCGCCCTGTCCCTGCACCCGGAGCTGCTGCAAGACCTGCTGAAGGACGTGCCCCTGGCCAGCCTGCTCAAGCCGGAAGCCTTCGCCGAGACTGCGGGCTGGCTGCAGCACACCGCGCCGGCCAGCCGCGCCCGCTCCCTGGAGGAGTTGGCCCTGCTCCTGGACGATTTGGGCGATCTGTCCGCCGCTGAAGTGGCGGCGCGCTGCAGCGGCGATGCTGGCGCCTGGCTGGCGAGCCTGGCCGAGCAAGGTCGCGCCGCGGAACTCGATCTACCCACCGCCCAGGGCCCCGCCCGCCGCTGGTTGCCCACGGAGCTCGTGGGCGAGTACGCCGCCGCCTTTGACCTGCCCATCTCCCCCTCCCCCCTTCTCCCCGTCCCCCTGGCGGAACCTGCTCGCCTGGCCATCCTGCGCCGCTTCCTGGCCCACAGCGGCCCGGTGACCACGGACGACATCCGGCGTCGCTACGCCTTCCCCACCGACTGGCTGTCCGCCGCCCTGGAGGAGCTCGCCGCCAGCCGCCAGATCGCCCAGGGCCAGTTTCTTCCCCCTCCCCTGGCAGGGGAGGGGCCGGGGGAGAGGTTAAGGGTGGAGTGGCTGGATCGCCGCAACCTGGAGCAGATCCACCGCCGCACCATCACCATCCTGCGCAAAGAGGTGCAGCCGGTCTCCCTCTTCGCCTACGCCGATTTTCTAGCGCACTGGCAGCACCTGCACCCGCGGGAGCGCCTGGCCGGAGCCGGCGGGCTTACCCGCGTGCTGCAACAACTGCGCGCCGCCCCGGTGCCGGGCCTGCTCTGGGAACGCGACGTGCTGCCGGCGCGCCTGAGCGATTTTGCCACCGATGGCGCGGCCAACCTGGAGGCCATGTGCCAGAGCGGTGAGCTGGTGTGGATCGGCTCCGGCGGCAAAGACCCTCGCCGCAGCCGGGTGCGCTTCTTCTTTCGCGGCGAGGGCGGGCTGTTCCTGGAGGCCCAGCCATCGCCAGAAACCCTGGCCGACCTGAGCGCCGAGGGGCGTACTGCCTGGGAATGCCTGCAGGCCGAGGGTGCTTCCTTCTTCGCCGACCTGGAGGTGGCCACCGGGCTGGAGAGCAAAACCCTGGAGGCCGCCCTGGTGGAGTTGGTGATGGCCGGTCTGGTCACCAACGATACCCTGCAGGCCATGCGGGAGGTGGTGGCTTTCGGCGGGGCCGGGCTGACTGCGCCGCCTCGACCGTTGAGCGCCCTGGAGGTACAGCTCGCCGAGCGCCGGGAGGCCCTGGGGCTGCCCTATCGCCCAGGAGCGTTAGCCCGCCCCAGCCGCTCCCGCTACGCCGAGGCCAAGCGCCGCGTGTCCGAGCGCCTGCAGGCCGAGCGCCGCTGGGTGGGTCGCTGGTCGCTGGTGCACCGGCCTGGCGTGCTGGGCAAAACCCTGCCCGAGGAGGAGCGGGCAGTGCGCCAGGCGCGGCAATTGCTGGCCCGCTACGGCGTGGTGACGCGCCATAGCCTGGAGCGAGAGGAAGGGGTGTGGGCCTGGGAGGCGCTCTATTCGCAGTTGCAACTGCTGGAACTGCGCGGCGAGGTGCGCCGGGGCTACTTCATCGCCGGGCTGCCGGGGGTGCAGTTTGCCCTGCCGGAGGCCGTGGAGCGCCTGCGGGCTTCCGCCGCGGCACAGCCTGGCCCAGCGGACGAGGAGCTGGTGGTGCTCAACGCCTGCGACCCGGCCAACGTCTTTGGCTCGGAGATCGCTGCTGTCCCACCCCACCCAACCCTCCCCGTCGACGGGGAGGGCACAGGTGTGGCCTCTGCTGGTGTCGCCACCTTCCGCTTCGCCCGTCTGCCGTCTACCTACATTGTTCTGTGGCGGGGGCAGCCTATCCTGCTGGCCGAGGACAGTGGCGCTCGTCTCTCCACCACCCCTGGCAGCGAGCGGGAGCTGCTGCGCCGGGCCGTGGAGGCGCTGCTGACCTGGCTGCCCAGGCGCACCCTGCCCCATCGCCTTACCGTGAGCGAGTGGAACGGCGAGCCGGTGCTGGGCAGCGACGGGCAGCCGCTGCTGGAATCGCTGGACTTCTACCGCGACCTGCCTGGGATGACGTGGGAGAGTCGGTGAGGGAGTAACCACCAAGGCACCAAGGACACCAAGATTACGAAAGTAAGTGTGGAGGTACGCCATGAGCACCATCTACAAACTGCCGTTGATCTTAAATCCTCAGCCAGAAGGCGGGTACACTGTTACCTGTCCCTTCCTTCCTGAATTGATCACCGAAGGTGACTCTGTGGAGGAAGCGATTCACAATGCTAACGATGCTTTGGCCGCTATCATAGAGGCTTTCCAAGACCTGGGGCGTCCTCTTCCCACGATCCTCCGTCCAGTCTGGAACGATGCCTAACCCGCTGCCGAAGGCCCTCTCGTCTCTTAAAGGGGCGAGAGGGCCTTCTTGTTACCCGCTATCTATAAACCCTGGCGAAGGTTTCGAAACCTTCGCCAGGGTGAGTGTTTCCTCGGCGGTCGCTTTGTGGTATAATGGGCCTGTAACACAGTCATTGCCAGGAGAGAAAGGGTGTTGACACCGATCCGCCGCCAGTACCTGGCCATCAAGAAGCAGCACCCCGACGCCATCCTCTTCTTCCGGCTGGGCGACTTCTACGAGACCTTTGATGAGGACGCCAGGCTCGTCAGCCGGGAGCTGGACATCGTGCTCACCGGACGGCCCATGGGCAAGGGCCAGCGCGTGCCCCTGGCCGGCATCCCCTACCACGCCGCCGATAACTACATCGCCCGGCTGATCAACAAAGGCTACAAGGTGGCTATCTGCGAGCAGATGCAGGAGCCCAGCCAGGCCAAGGGTATAGTGGCGCGGGAAGTGGTGCGCGTCATCACGCCTGGCACGCTCGTGGAGCCGCAACTGCTGGCCGCCAAGACCAACAACTACCTGGCCGCCGTAGTGCTAGACGATGGCCGCGCCGGCCCTTCGACTCCGCTCAGGGCAGGCATCGCCTACGCCGACATCACCACCGGCGAGTTCGCCGCCACGCAACTCGGCGATAGCGATGTGGACCAGGCGGTGCAGCGCGAGCTGGCGCGCCTGCAGCCGGCGGAAGTGTTGCTGCCGAAGCAGAGCATAGAGCATAGAAACATAGAGCATAGAAACATAGAGCATAGGGGCATAGAGCAAAGAGCAGAGAGCGAGGAGAGCGTATGCTCTATGCTCTATTCTCTATGCTCTATGTTCTCCATTACCCCCTACGAGCCCTGGCATTTTAACCTGGAGACGGCGCAGCGGGCGCTGCTGGAGCACTTTGGCGTGACCACGCTGGACGGCTTTGGCCTGGCAGGGATGCCGCTGGCGGTACAGGCAGCGGGGGCCATCGTCCAGTACCTGGGGGAGACGCAGCGGGCGGCGCTCAGCCAGCTCACGCAACTGGCCAGCTACTCCACCAGCCAATTCATGGTGCTGGACGCCTACACGCGGCGCAACCTGGAAATCTTCGAGACGGCGCGCAGCCGCTCTGTGAAAGGCTCGCTGCTGGGCGTGCTCGACCTGACCCAGACGGCGATGGGCGGCCGGCTCCTGCGCCGCTGGTTGGGCCAGCCCCTGCTCGACCTGACACAACTCACGGCCCGCCAGGAGGCCATCCAGACCTTCTACGACAACACTCCACTACGCACGGAGGTCGTCACCCTCCTGCGCCAGGTGGGTGATCTGGAACGTCTGGCCAACCGCGCCGGCCAGCGCATCGCCACGCCACGCGACCTGGTGGCCTTGCGTCACACCCTGGCGATCGTACCGCGCCTGCAGGAAGCCATTGCGAATTGCGAATTTCGAATTTCGAAATCCGAAATTGATGCCTGCCCTGAAGTTACGACTCTCCTCGCCCAGGCCATTGTGGACGATCCGCCGGCGACGCTGGCCGACGGGGGCGTGATCCGGCCGGGGTTCTCGGCGGAGCTGGACGGGCTGCACGCTGCCTCAAAGAATGCTAAACAATGGATCGCCGGGCTGGAGCGTCAGGAGCGGGCGCGTACGGGCATCAAGAACCTGAAGGTCGGCTACAACAAGGTCTTCGGCTACTACATTGAGGTCACCAGCGCCAACCTGGCCCAGGTGCCCGCCGATTATATTCGCAAGCAGACCCTGGTGGGCGCCGAGCGCTTTATCACGCCGGACCTGAAGGAGTACGAGAGCCTGGTGCTCAACGCCCAGGAGCGCATCGTGGAGCTGGAGACGCAGGTGTTCCGGCAGGTGCTGGATCAAGTAGCCGCAGCTACGCCTCGCCTGCTGGCCACAGCGCGCGCCCTGGCGGAGCTGGACGTTTTCGCTGCCCTGGCCGAAGTGGCCCTGCGCCACAGCTACGTACGCCCCACCCTCGACAACAGCGAGGAGATTCGCATCCAGGCCGGGCGCCATCCGGTGGTGGAGACCACCCTCAGCGACGAGCCCTTCGTCCCCAACGACACGTTCCTTTCTAATCAGGACGTTCAGCTCATTGTCCTCACCGGGCCGAATATGGCTGGCAAGTGTCTACGCAGTGATACGCTGGTTTTCACCGACCGAGGTCTGATGCCGATTGTGGACCTGCTGCCAGAGGGTGCCAGGGTGAGTGAGTTTACAGAGATCTCTTGCCACGTCCAGGGACGGCAGAGCAGCAGCATGGCAACTCACATCTACACCGGTGGCAGGCAGAATACAATCAGGCTCACTACTCGCCTGGGCTATCATCTGGAAGGGACACCAGAGCATCGTGTGTGGGTGCGTTTCCCCGACGGCCGCGAGGGCTGGAAGCGGCTGGCAGAGATCGCGGTGGACGATTTTGTGGCTCTTCATCGCCAGGCGGATCTCTGGGGGCAGGAGACGGCGATTGATGGCGCGGCCGCCGAATCGCTGCACAGGGTGCGGCGGTATTCACTCCCGGTTCATCTGGACGAGGACCTGGCTTACCTGATGGGCTTGCTGATCGGCGATGGCACTCTAACCTACCATGATTCCTTCTTGCTATCCACAGCAGATACCTTCATTGCCGACGAATTTCGGCGGATTGTCCAGCGGCTCTTTGGTTATCAGGCTGGCTGCAAAGCAAACGGCAAGGATTACTACGTCACCAGCAAGCAGATTCGTCTTTTCCTGGCCAGCCTGGGCTTGGGCTACAACCAGGCGCACGAAAAATCCGTGCCGCGCGCCATCCTATGCGCCCCCAGACACATTGTGGTTGCCTTCCTACAGGGGCTGTTTGACACCGATGGCTATACGGAAAACCGCTACGGTAACGTTCATCTGTCCACGTCCTCCCGCCGCCTGGCCCAGGAAGTCCAGTTGCTGCTCCTGAATCTTGGTTTCATTGCTTCCCTGCATGCCAAACAAACGAAAGCGAAGCCCAGCTACCAGCTTTCGATCTATGGTGCTGATGCCATTGCCTTTTACAAAAGTGTTGGGTTTCGCTTGCCTCGTAAGCAGGAGCAGCAAAAGCTGGCGTCCTCCATACGAATGCCTAACATCGGTGGGATTCCCTATCTGAAAGACACGCTCAAGCAGATTCAGGCCCGCATCGTGGCCACAGCTAACAAGCCAGTGGCGTTGAAGCGCGATAAGAGCATTAACTCGATATTCTACACTTATATCCCAACCAACCGAAACATATCGTATAACAAGCTGGATGAGTTGGTGGTCTACTGCCAACATAACGGCGTGGCCTGCCCTGAATTGGAGGACTTGCAAGCGCAACGCTACTTCTACGACCGTGTCGTCGCCACGGAGCCCGGTGAGGCTGACGTGTACGACCTTTCCGTGCCTGGTGACCACGCCTATGTGGCCAACGGCTTCGTCAGCCACAACTCGACCTATCTGCGCCAGGTAGCATTGATAATCCTTATGGCTCAGATCGGCAGCTTCGTGCCGGCGGAGAAGGCCACCATCGGCCTGGTGGATCGCATCTTCACCCGCGTGGGAGCGCAGGACGACATCGCCACCGGCCAGAGCACCTTCATGGTGGAGATGGTGGAGACGGCCAATATCCTGCACCACGCCACCCGGCGCTCCCTCATCATCCTGGACGAGATTGGCCGGGGCACCAGCACCTACGACGGGTTGGCCATTGCTCGCGCTGTGGTGGAGTTCATTCACAACCATCCCCGCCTGGGGGCCAAGACCCTCTTTGCCACCCACTACCACGAGCTGACGGAGCTGGCCAGGGTGCTCCCCCGGGTGCGCAACTTCAACGTGGCCGTAGCCGAGGAAGGGGATCGCGTGGTATTCCTGCGCCGCATCGTCCCCGGCGGCGCCGATCGCTCCTACGGCATCCACGTGGCGCAACTCGCCGGGCTGCCACGCAGCGTCATCCACCGCGCCGAGGAGGTGTTAGAGAATTTGGAGAAAGACGAGAAGGGGCGCGGGCGCCGGGAGCGGCTGCGCCAGGAGATGGCAGCGGCGCAGCTTTCCCTGTTCCCCAGCGGCCCGCACCCCGTGGTGGAAGAGCTGCAAAAGCTGGATGTGGACTCCCTCTCGCCCCTGGAGGCCCTCACCAAGCTGTACGAGCTGCAGGAGAAGGCGAAGGGGGGCACGGAAGGGTAAGAGGTGTTTGTTCAGACCATGGGCACAATCCTGCTCGTGTTCCGTGTTGCGTGTTGCGTAATTTAACAAATGATGGTATAATTGAGTCGTAAGCAACAGGTACGCAGACATGCAGCGGAGAAGATTGCCATGCTGGAGATGACAGCAACTATCAAATTACCCCCTCGTTTGGCAGAGCAAGCCCAGACTTACATTCAATCTGGTTGGTTCCCCGACCTAGATACTCTGCTCGCCGAAGCTCTGCGGCGTTACATCGAAACCCATCAAGCCGAATTGATGGAACGCTACATCTGGCAAGATGTAGAATGGGGCCTGCACGGTCATGACTGAAGCCATTTTGGATGCTGGCCCTCTCATCCATTTGGCTGAATTGGATGCCTTGGACGTCCTGGGTGATCTGGAAATCCTATTAACCCTGGTCATCGAGAAAGACAAAGATGGCTATTTTGCCTCTTGCCCCGTTCTGCAAGGATGTTACACGCAAGGCGATTCCTACGAGGAAGTCCTGAGCAATATCGAAGACGCCATTCGCCTGCATATAGAAGACCGCCTGGACAGCAACCGCAAAACGAACCAAAGCCCTAACGGAGAAAGTGATGAAAGGTCGTGTCTTTTCCGGCGCCCGGCCCACCGGACGCCAGCACCTGGGGAATTATCTGGGGGCCGTCCAGAATTACGTGGCCCTGCAAGAGGACTACCACTGCGTTTACTGCGTGGTAGACCTGCACGCCCTCACCACCGTCATCGAGCCGGAGCTCATCCAGGCCAACATCCGGGAGATGATCCTGGACTGGCTGGCGGCAGGCATGGATCCGCAACGCAGCATCATCTTCGTGCAGTCTCACGTGCCAGAGGTAACGGAGTTGCACACCCTGTTCTCCATGATCACCCCCCTGGGCTGGCTGTTGCGCCTGCCTACCTTCAAGGAAAAAGCCAGGCAGCAGCCGGACAACGTCAACTATGGCCTGGTAGGCTACCCCGTGCTCATGGCCGCCGACATCGCCCTGTACAAAGCGGACACCGTGCCCGTGGGCGATGACCAACTCCCGCACCTGGAGTTCGCCCGGGAAATCGTGCGGCGCTTCAACTTCACGTTCGGCCCCACGCTGGTGGAACCGCAGGCCAAGCTCACCAAAGTGCCACGCGTTGTGGGCATTGACGGCGTGAACAAGATGTCCAAGTCGCTGAACAACCACATTGAGATTTCCGCCCCGCCAGCGGAGATCCGCCGCCTGGTGATGAGCATGGTCACCGACCCGGCCCGCCGCTATCGTTCCGATCCGGGCCACCCGGAGGTGTGCAACGTCTTCTCCTTACACAAGATTTACTCCCCCGCCGACCTGGCGCAGATCGAGACCGATTGTCGCACGGCCCAGATTGGCTGCGTGGAGTGCAAGAAGCTATTTGCCGAGCACCTCATCGCCGCCCTGACGCCCTTCCAGGAGCGCCGCGCCGCCCTGGCCGCCGATCCTGACCTGGTGCCCAGCGTCCTTGCCGACGGTGCCAAGCGGGCGCACGCCATCGCCGAAGTGACGCTGCGCGAGGTCAAGGAGAAGATGGGGCTTTTGTAGCTTTAGCTGGGATGCCCATAGCCCAGGCTGGAGCCAATGCCCGCATGAACATTGGCGTCTTAATGCCGAGCGCGAAGTGCAACTTGCTTGGCCTGAATAGCGTTATAATCTATGGTAGAGAGCAAGCCCAGGCGGGTAAAAACGGCGGCAGGCTCCCGTCGTTCCAGGCTTGATAGCTGGTGACGGGTTGTCGCACGCTTGCTACTCGAAACGGTGGCGTTGGCAAGTTCTCACGTGCCACCGAATCGGATGCAGAGCACGTGAGAACTTGCCAGTGCGACAACCCGTCAGGGTAGGCCCCAGAGCCAAAAATCACAAAAAGGAGGTTCAGCCATGAAGGTGTCTAAGGGGTTGCGTCTATTGGCTCTGCTGGTTCTCGTTCTGGTGCCGCTGTTCGTGCCGGGAATGGCGGTGGCCAAACCACAGGGCGAGGATGAGGTTCAGATCACGTGCCCCTTCGGCTTCCACGCCGAGTATTACAACAACAAAAATCTCTCCCTATGGCCCGTACTCGTGCGTACCGACCGCGCCATTGATTTCGACTGGGGGACCGGCTCTCCCGAGCCACGGGTCAACGCCGATCGCTTCTCCGTGCGCTGGGGTGGGACGTTAAACATCCCGCGCAGTGGTCCGGTGACCTTCAGCATGACCGTGGACGATGGTGGGCGGCTCTGGGTGGATGGTCGTACCATCATAGACAAGTGGTTCGATCAGGCCGCCACTACCTATGAGGCTACTGTAGACCTGAGCATGGGTAGCCATTTCGTGCAGATGGAGTACTACGAGAACACAGGACTCGCCGTCGCCAAGCTGCAGTGGCGTCCCGGAACGACACCGCCCCCACCGCCGCCTCCCCCTACCGAGATCATCGTGGATGACATGGACCCCGGCTTCACCAAGTACGGCCCGGCCGGGTGGTGGCACGACGACGCCGTAGGCTACAAGAACCACATCTTCTGGACACGCAACAACTACAACCGCATTGACAACTGGGCCAAATGGACGCCCATACTGCCCGCTGCCGGCAACTACGAGGTCTTCGTCTTTATTCCTCGCCGCCACGCCACCACGAGCAACGCCCGCTACGCTGTCGTGCACAACAACAACACCTGGGATCGGCACGCGGTCAATCAACTGATCTACTACGACAAGTGGGTCAGCCTGGGCACCTACTACTTCAAGGCCGACGGCAAGGAATACGTCTATCTGGACGACAAGACAGGCGAGCCTTACCTCTCCCGCTACGTCGGCTTTGATGCCGTAAAATTCGTCCGCCGCTAAGGCGCATTGCAAGCAAAGCCAGAAGACAGCGGTCAGGTAAGTGAATTCACTTACCTGACCGCTTTTTCTATACAATATCTAGTATGGCGGCCATGTTGTCAGTACAAGATATGGATGCCTCTGTAGGCTTAGGATGCACCAGTCATGGTATTGTGAGCAATAGGTAGATTGGTTGTAAAAATCCGAGTGAAAGGTATTGACATTTCTGGGTAATATGTGGTATAATACAACCAAAGCGCATAACTTGCCAGGAGAACGAACTCATGGACATTACAGAAATCAAAGCCAATGCCGTCTATACCTTGCAAGAGGCTGCTGAGGTTTTGCGGCTAAGCGAGCCTACCCTGACGCGCTGGATCAAATCTGGGAGGTTGTCGGGCTATCGGCTGGGAAAGAAATACCGCATCCTGGGGCGTGATCTCCTGGCCCTCTTCGAACATCCCATCGCCGAGAAGCCCAAGAAGCCGGAGTAGCGGAGCGCCAGGCGCGCTGCGCACACGGCTTTTTTTATTTGCCGTTTGACCTTGCCCTCCGCCAGGCGCCACGAGCGACGCAGGGCAGCGGTCGGGCACAAACCATTTTTTAAGGAGGTCGGGGGCTATGAGGACGCGATCTAAGGTATTACTAGTCTTGGTGTTGGTCATCGCGCTGGTGGCGCCGGCTGTACCTTTCTTCGCTAACGGTACAGGTGAGCGCATCACCAACGGGAGCTTTGAGGAAGGATTTGGCCCCAATGGGGTGGCCAACGGCTGGCAATCCTTCCACAACGGGGGCGCCGCCAACTACGGGTGGTACGATGAGACCTGGACACCCTGTGTGGCGGACGGCAAGCACGCCCAGTTGATCGAGATCAACACTATTGGCATGGCGGCTTCCGAGGCCGACCGCTACGCCGGCATCTTCCAGACCGTGGCCGTGGTGCCTGGTGTCCAGTACCAGTTCAGCTTCCGCGGTATGGTGCGCTCCACGGAGGGCAATACCAGCGCCTCGGCGCATGGCTACCGCATCCAGTGGGGTGTGGACTATACCGGCGGGAACGACTGGCAGGCGGTGACCAACTGGACAGACGCCAACTTCCCAGAGTACCCTCGCCTGTCCCCTGGGGCCATGCAGACCTACAGCACATTCATCACGGCAGGCACGTCTGAGCGCCTGACCATCTTCATCCGAGCCTGGAAGAAGTGGGCCACAGCGCAGAAAGAGGGCGACTTTGACGTAGACATGGTCAGCCTGGTGGGCGCCACGCCAGCCGACGCGACCCCGCCTAAGGTGACACTGACTGTGCCACCATTCCCACAGGTGGGCAAGCCAGTGCAGATCTGCGTCAAGGCGGCCAACGACGTAGGCATCACCGAGTTGAAGATCTACGATAACAGCACCGTCCTCTGCTCGTGGACCTGGACGGTGGGGCCGTTGACGGTGGAGAAGTGCTGCACCTGGACACCAGCTACGGCTGGGGCACATACCATCAAGGTCGAGGCCAAGGATGCGTCGGGCAAGGTGACCGCGGCGACTCAAGCTGTTACCGTCGGCGCGGTGGCGGAGTACCTCAAGAACGGTGACTTTGAGGGTGGCTTCGGCCCGGATGGCATCGGCCTCAACTGGAAGGGCTTCAACAACGGTGGCCTGGCGCACTACACCTACTACGATGAGACCTGGGCGCCTGTGATCTGGGACGGCAAAAATGCCCAGCTCATGGAGATTGACACCCTGGGCATGGCCGCCTCGGAGTTTGACCGCTACATGGGCATCTACCAGACGGTCAGTGGTCTCACGCCGGGCGCCAGCTACGTGCTTACCATCCACGGCCTGATGCGCACCACAGAGGGTGGCGCCGAGCCCACTGGCTATGGCTACCGGGTACAGTGGGGCGCCGACTACACCGGTGGCATGGACTGGAAGGCCGTGGGCACCTGGACAGACCTGGGCTGGAACAAAGAGTCTCCTCGCCTGGCCCCGGGCGCCCAGGAGACCTACACCACGGTCATCACCGCTCCGAGCGACAAGCTGACCATCTTCGTTCGGGCCTGGAAGAAGTGGCCCACCGGGCAGCGCGAGTTCGACATTGACCTGGACGGCCTTAGCCTGACCGGCTTCAAGTAGTCCTAAGATCAACCGAATACCTGTAGGGGCAGATTAACCAATCTGCCCCTACTTCCCGTTTCCTGGCGCCGCAACCGCGGGGGATTCACGCCAATCCCCCGCGGTTTTTTCGGTCTGCCCCAGGAGGAGTGGGCACCCCTTGGTGCTCCGGAGGAGCCGTAGGGCGGGCGCGACGCCCGCCGCCCCCATGCGCTGATCGTCTGGCGGCAGGCTGCGAGCCTGCCCTACGCCTCTACGCCACGCCCTTGACAATGGCTACCCAATGTGCTATTTTGGTGGGGAGATGGATGGCCGAGTGGCATTGGTCGGGATTGGAGAATGGCGTAGCCTTCTACCTGGTTGAGTAGTGGACGTGCGGCGCACCTCCCAGGTGCGCCGCACGTCGAGCAAGGAGGAAGATATGAGCGACTTCAGCGGCTGGCAGCAGTGGCTGCCCATCTTTTTGCCCCTGCTCCTCATCGAGTTAGCCCTGCTGGCCCTGGCCTTGTGGGACTGGGTGCGTCGCCAGCGCTTCCGCTACCTCAACCGCTGGGGCTGGCTGGCCATCATTGTGCTCGTCAACACCTTGGGCCCGCTGGCCTACCTCCTGCTGGGGCGAGGAGAAGAGGAAGCAGTAGACAAGTAGACAAGGAACAAATACTTGTCTACTACCCCTTGTCTACTTGCTTACTTGTCTACTCACCAAGAGGACAGCATATGGCACAACACGGCAATACCATCGCCTGCCAGGGCCTGACCAAGCACTACGGCGCGGTGCAGGCCCTGCGTGGTTTGGACCTGGCCGTGCCAGAGGGGGCCATCTTCGGCTTCCTGGGGCCTAACGGGGCCGGCAAGACTACGGCCATCAAGCTGCTCACCGGCCTGTCCCGGCCCACTGCCGGCCGCGCCTGGGTGGCGGGGCATGAGGTGGCCTTCAACCGCCAGGCCATGCGCGCCCATATCGGCTACCTAGCGGAGGAGCCGGCTTTCTACAGTTGGCTGAGCGGGCGCGAGTTCCTGACCTACGTGGGCCGGCTCTTCGGCCTGGGCGGGCGCGAGCTGACCAAGCGCCTGGACGAGCTGCTGGCGCTGGCCGACCTGGGAGCTGCGGCCAGGCGGCGCATCGGCGGGTACTCGCGGGGCATGCGCCAGCGCCTCGGCATTGCCCAGGCCATGATCAATCGCCCGGCGGTGCTCTTCCTGGACGAGCCCTGCTCGGCGCTGGACCCCCTCGGCCGCAAGGAGATTCTGCAGGTCATCGCCCGGCTGCGCGGCCAGGCCACGGTATTCATGTCCACGCACATTCTGGCCGACGTCGAGCGGGCCTGCGACACGGTGGGCATTATTGACCAGGGCCGATTGGTGGTGCAGGCGCCCATCGAAGAGCTACGAGAGCGTTATGCCGCGCCTGTGTTCCTGGTCGAGGTGGAGGCGAGCGAGGGGCGCCTGGCCGCCCTGGCCGATAGTCTGCGCAAGCTGCCCTGGGTAGCTCGCCTCGAGGTCGGCGAGAACCGGCTGCGCCTCAGCGCCCGCGACCTGGCGGCGGCCAAGCGGGAGCTGCCGGGGCTGGTGGCCGCCAGTGGCCTGACCCTCCTGCGCTACGAGCTGGCCCTGCCCAGCCTGGAGGACGTCTTCGTACAACTGGTGGAGGGAGGATAACCTCTCCCCCAGCCCCTCCCCGAAACGGGGAGGGGAGTCTCCCCTTCCCTCGTAGGGAAGGGGTGGGGGGTTAGGTCGGAAAAGAGGATAACCTCTCCCCCAGCCCCTCCCCGAAACGGGGAGGGGAGTCTCCCCTTCCCTCGTAGGGAAGGGGTGGGGGTTAGGTCGGAAAAGAGGATAACCTCTCCCCCA
>Ga0315268_10003992_pt1 | contig 16108 bp, 7 predicted proteins | sample C1_top_MG_FD_204535 | JGI IMG/M metagenome (GOLD analysis project Ga0315268, IMG submission 204535) | Sediment microbial communities from Yellowstone Lake, YNP, Wyoming, USA - C1_top | ecosystem: Environmental > Aquatic > Freshwater > Lake > Sediment | place: USA: Wyoming | collected 2017-08-01
CCCGTATGGCTGGCCCGAGGCGTTTACTACCGTGCCTGTCACATTCGCCCAGTCATACGGGTCTGCACCGCCTGCGCCGCCGCCCACGGTTCCCCTTATCAAAATTCTGCCGTAATGAGAGCCGACCGTTATTGAACCTATATTTCCGGAACCGTCAGTAGTAAAGATGTTGTCTGTGAGCCAGTCCTTATATTTGGTGTTCGCATCACCTGTGCCGACATTTGAAAGCGTGACAGTGCCGGCCGAACGGTTCATCATAACTATGGCTTTGCCGCCCCAGCCGGTTCTGGAATATACCATGACATCACCGTCGTACTGTCCGCCTGTATAAAATCCGCGGCCGCCCGATTTCGGGTCGCCTCTCAAACACGGAAAATTCGCTTTTGCTTCTATTGTTTTGCGGATGTTCGACTGAACGCTGCTCCACGGGTTCAGCGACAGGCGGTTCCACGGCATCTCCCGGACATTGCCGTTTCTATCCATCTTTGCGGAGTTACCGCCGTCATAAGGGCCTTCCAGGCCGATTTCTCCGCCATAAAAAAGTATTGCTGGCCCGCCTACGGTAAATGCAGTCATATAACCGACCTGGGAATCATAATTCCAATCTGCTCCGTTGTCCCCGCGTCCTCTTGAAATAAATCTTTTTTCATCATGGTTTTCCATCATTATCGGATTTATTGACCACTGATTTTTCCATGTAACCTGCTGGTTTTCAAGTCCTTCGCGGGCGGTTATTGTTGATTGAGCGTCTCCGCCAGGCCTGACCCAGGAACATATATGGGCATTCCTGTTGTCTTTATATCCGCCGGAGCGCATATCCTCGCCGCCGTGAAGCATAGGGCCGCGGCTTCCCGTATAATCGTTGACTGCGCCAACATCCTCAGGAATTTCTCCCATTATGAAAAGCTGAGGGTCCCATCTTTCTGAAATCTTTCTAAGCGCTCTGTTGAATTCCGCTTCTTCCGGGCCGATTGAATAGTTCCAGAATTTTGGGTTGTCATACCTGAATGCGTCGCATATAGAGAAATACCAGACCATATTATTCAGCCAGAATGCCCGCGGCTCCGTGAACTCCTGTCTTGTGCCCCAGCCGAACTGTTCCTGAGTGAAATAATCCGGATTCTTTTTTGCCGTCGGAGAATCCTTACTTCCTACCTGGCCGCACACCCAGTCAATCATAACATTGATATTGTGGTTGTGGAGTGATTTCACCATTTCTATGTATTTCTGGGTGCCTCCGAATTTCGTTTCCTGTTTATATGCGTCGTCTATGTTGAAACCCCAGATGCCTCCTCCGAACTCAGTAGGAGGACCGAAATAAGCCATATTTATGCCCATTTCGTTGAGATAGCCGGTTTTATCTATTACGCCCTGGAAGTCGCCTCCGTAATCGTTTGTGTCTGCAATGTCGTCGTTGTTGGGGTCGCCGTTATAGAATGCGTCAATGAAAATATTGTACAGTATGTTGTCGAGCGCTGACGGAGGAGCGGGCGAAATTCCGCTTACAGGCGGTTCCGGCTCGGAAGGAGGAGACGCAAATGGGACAGACACACCGCGGGCGGATATTGCCGGGCCGGTTGAAGAAAATGACGCTGAAAGATAAAAATCAACCGACTTATCTGCTACCTCATTCCAGGTGTTCGGCCCTGAAGAGGTTATGACATCAACAATATTTGAATAATACGGGACCCACTGCCCGACATTGCCGCTATCGTTAAGAAAAGCTGCAGCAGTGAAATCTACCGTCTTTCCTAAAAATTTCTCCTTACCGCCGATATTCTTCAGAGGCATTCCGAATTCATAATAAAATGCTGAATTGTTCTCGCTGTATTTTCCGTAACTCGTATTTCCGAACAAATTATCCTGCTCCCTGAAAATATCGTTGCCTGAAATCCCTTCAAGTATATATTCCCACGCCGAATTTCCTGAAACATAGGAGTCCTCGGAAGAAACCCCGCGACCCCGGAAGACCCTTTCATTTGACGCCTTATCGTTGTCAAGCATTATCTGAATATAATTTCTTCCGTCGAACGCCGGAGCTGTAGTTGTGGAATTAAAAGCGATGAAAAAGTAAATATTATATTCGTCGCAGGATACGGCAAACGAGGAAATATCCAACTGGGAGGAACTCGGTTTATCGTTACGCTGGTCTGAAACGGCATCCCTCCAGAACATATCCCCGTTTGAAACGCTCACTGTATTCGATATTACGCCGTAACCGGCAACCCAGTCGGAAGACGAGCCGTCAATATTTTTCCGGTCAACATATATCCCGTCGGAAACCGTCCACGGGCCTGTGATGCCGCCGGTATTTTTCGCCCTCACTCTGGCATAGTGCTTCAAGCCCTTTAGAAGCCCGGAGGAGGTGTAACTGTTTACCGAGGCAGCAAGAGTTGATGAAGACGAATATGAGCCGAAATTGATATCTGTGGATATTTCGATGAAATAATTCTCAATTGTTCCGCCGTCCGGTATAAACGGCCAGTCAAATGCAACAATGCCGTCGGCATCCTCAATACCGTCCACTATGCCGTAGTTGTTTGTATTTGTTGAAGAATGGTCGTCGTATACAACGCTTACCACCGGTGTTGCCGTCTCCTGACTGCTGCTGTTTTCCGCACCAGGCGTGCCACCGGCAGACGCGCTCTCCTGCCAATTGGACGGATTTGTACTTGAACCTGCAGGGTTTTTCCGTTCAATAGTTTTTCCTTTTACATTATTATTCCAGGTATTTGCGTAAGTCAAAGTGTCAATAAGTACGCTTGTAGTATTGTAACTGCTTATTGCTATACCCTCACCAGTATTAGACAAACTAAACACTGTATCAATCACCACCCAACTGCTGCTTGATGGATTGCTGCTGTAATCGGATAAGAACAGTGCAGCACTATCTGCCAGAATCGCATATCCGCCGGCAGATATAGTCATCCCACCTTGTTGAGAAGTTAAAGTATGGGCGGTTCCGGCTTCAACAAACCTCCAGCCGGTTAAATTTACGGCATCGCCGGTTTTATTATAAATTTCTATCCACTCTTCTTTGCCGGTATCCGGATTATACATTATCTCGTTTATAACGATATCTCCGACCTGCAGAACAAGCGGAGAACTGAAAAACGCTTTCGAGCCGTTGTTACCGGAATCAATCGAGTTCAGACAGGTCATCGTATTGACAAGGACAGTGGAGTCCTGTATATCAATAAAAGATACCGTCTGCTGTGATGCTAACTGTAAGAACCATTTTTTACCGGCTGAAGTTGAGCGCATCAATATGGGATTTCCGGAGGCGCCGTTGAGCGTAAGTTTATTTGTAACCGTCTGGGTTGAACTGTATGTGAAATTTATCTGTTTTCCCGGTGTTTCGCATTCAAGGGCATAGAATGTGCTGTTCCCGGCGAGCGTTGACTGATTCGCCGAATATAAAGTTACAGTGGATGTGCCGCAGACGAACCCGCCGGTCGCCGTCCAATTCCCGCCGACATCGATGCTTGAATTGCCGGCATTAATCACGCCGCCGACCTCTATGACGATGTCGCTTTTGACATCAATATTTACATTGTTCCCGAGCGTAACTGTGCCCCGTGTAACTATAAATGAGGCAAAGGAAGTTGAAAACGCGGAAAAAAGCAACGCAAGAATCAATACGATTGAATTCAAAAACCGGTTCATAAACCTCTTCAAAATTTACAAAGTGCTATTATTTTTTCGCTCTAACTAGAACATAGCAGTTTGATACAACGGGGTTCGGGACGCCGTCGCTGTCCTTCCCGTATAATGAAAATGTCCAATTATTTGTAGTCGGAGTCCAGTCCTTCCATGAAGAATAGACCATATACCACACACCGCTGCCGCTCTGGTCCCAGGCTAAGTCCGTATTCTGAATAATATTTGTCGCAGTGCCGGCGCTATCTACCGTTTTTAAATTATAAGATCCGCCGCCTGATGTTGTTTCATGGATTACCATCCTAAGCTGAAGCGGTGTACCCGGCGGGAAAAAACTGTCAACAATAAATGCCGCCTGGCAGCTGTTTAAATCTGCGTCGCTGCCGTTACTTACAGTATAACCGCCTGCGCCGGTCCAGAGGGGAACCGAAACAATAACATTTTGTGCGATTATTGAGCCGTCTATATAAACATTTGATGAAAATCTTGTGGCAAATTTCGTGCTGTCGTCGTATATTTTTCTATCTGTCTGGCTTGCTCCGAAAAATATGTCATTACCTTTTACCCTTATATCGCCTGTCATTGTGGCATTTGTTCCGTCGTCATCTATTGATGAATCGCCGAGAGTAGCGGAACCGGTGAACCGAGGGACAGTTCCGGATGTTCCGCTGCCGCTTATCCCGCCACCTGCACCAGGCGCTGCCTGCCAGGTACCTATTCCTGTGGCATCGGTCGTCAACACATATCCGGCAGTAGCGCTTGTGCCCAGACGGAAGGAACCGCCGATGATTAAATTATACTGAGCATCTAAATTGCTTTTAATCGTGGTTGTTGACGTAGCTGACGTCGCTAAAGAAATTCTCGTATTGCCGCCCGAATCTCTTATATCGTTTGAAGCAAGCATCAGATACCCGCCTACTTTTACATTGGTGGTTATGTCTATTCTGTAACTACCGGAATTATGGTCTATTGAAGGGTCGGATGTTTGTAAACCGAAAGACAGCTGTTTGCCGCTTCCTGCAAATATGTTGCCGGCTGACCTCACATCCCCGCCAATTGACGCCAGACCGGCCACAGACATGCTGGATGCGCTCACATCAAAATAAAATGGAGCCGCACTGGTTGTCCCGCCTATCGCAACATCGTCGCTCGCTGATGTCGGGTAAACTATTGTCCCGCCGTCTGTCCATCCGCTGGGTGCTGCCTGCCAGGTGCCCACACCGCTCGCGTCTGTCGTCAATACATATCCCGCAGTTGCACTCGTACCAAGCCGGAACGAGGTCCCAGCGTGTACCCTGCCGTTAACATACAAATCGGAGCTTAAACCGAGAACGTTATTCAGCGGGTCGTCATATATCCGACGATTGTAATTGCCCAAATGTAGCTCACCTGCGCCGCCGACGCCACTCCGCTCTATCACAGCAAATATCGCATTACCGGTGCTTGCCCTCACTACAAATGCTTTGTTCTCATTATTGTCGGTGTCTATCTGGACAGATACATCACCCGTGCTTGTTATTACATTCCCGTCACCTTTCGTATCTATCGGAAGCGTTGTCCCACCGCCGCCTGTTGCCGCCTGCCAAGTGCCAATACCGCTCGCATCGGTTGTCAGAACATATCCCGCAGTTGCGCTCGTGCCAAGCCGGAACGATGTCGAGTGTACACGACCGTCAACATACAAATTTGTGCTTATTTTTAAAACATAGTTCGTCGGGTCATCAGCTAAATATCTTGCGGTCTGTGGCCCGCCTAAAGTTGAACCAGGAAATATCTGGGAATATAAAAATAAATTCCCTTCTCTTGAAAATCTCATACGCTCGACACCGCCTACGGCAATTCCAAGCAATGTCTGGTCAGATGTCGCAGAACCGGGATTGATGTAAACGGTACCCTGGCTGACTCCGGTGCCGGTTGGATTCCCGGTTGTTATTCCTCTTCCCTGAACTGTCAAATTTCCGGTGGCTATTGCGTTTGTTCCGTCGTCATCTATTGAGGAATCACCCAGCGTAGCAGAGCCGGTGAACCTCGGCATAGTTCCGGCTGTTCCGCTGCCGCTTATCCCGCCGCCGGCGCCCGGTGCTGCCTGCCAGGTGCCTACACCACTCGCATCAGTCGTCAACACATAACCAGCTGTCGCGCTGGTCCCGAGACGGAAGAATGTCGAATGTATCCTGCCGTTAACATATACGCTGGAACTGAACCCTATAACATTATTTGCCGGGTCGTCATATATACGGCGATTGTAGTCACCCAAATGAAGTTCTCCGGCACCGGCTACCCCGGAACGTTCTATCACTGCGAATATCGAATTGCCGGTGCTTGCTCTCACAACAAATGCCTTGTTTTCGTTATTGTCAGTATCTATCTGTACGCTTACATCACCCGTGCTTGTTATTACATTCCCGTCACCTTTCGTATCTATCGGAAGCGTTGTCCCACCGCCGCCTGTCGCCGCCTGCCAGGTACCTACTCCACTCGCATCGGTTGTCAGAACATACCCGGCAGTTGCGCTCAAACCTAGACGGAATGAGCCCGCTATATGCAGCCGGCCCGCTACATAAAAATTGGTGCTTAGACCTATCACGAAATTTGCCGGGTCATCGTAAATTTTTCTTTCTGTCTGGCTTGCTCCGAAAAATATGTCGTTTCCCTTGACGCGCAGATCGCCGCCGAGCGTTGCAGAATTAAAAATCGCGTCGCCTGTGGATGTAATGGTGGATACGACGACATCGTTTGAATTTCTTACCTGAAAGGAGGTTGAACCGTCCGTGGAATTAAGTTTTACCTTCATATCGTCGGCTTTACAAATTGAGATACACATCCATGCGAGACCCGCAAAATACAATATTTTTTTGTTCATTTTTACCTCCGGCCGTTTCCCGGCGCTTTTTTTATTATCAAGCGAGCACCGATATCAAAGGGTTTAATACCCTTTACTTTGAGACCGATATTACAATTTCTTTTTTCCCGGCAGAATCGCAAATACCGAGATCTATATTCAAAAATTCGAATTTTGATTCGACCGTGCCTGAAAATATTCTGTTCGTATAATTCGGCTGGATAATACTGCTGCCAGATGAAACAGTACGCACCTTTTTGCCGTTCAAGAAAACATTTATTTTGATGTGAAGTTTTCCATTCATTCCCTGATATTTTCCTGAAACCGGCAATATGTTGATTCTAACTTGATTCCCTGATTTTTCGGCAATAATTTTCCTGCGGGCGAATTCGCGGCATTTATATCCTTCGGTTTTCCCGTCGTCATCATAAAATTCATATTCCGTTTTTTTGCCCGGAAAAATATTGAGTTCAATTTCATCTGCCGGACTATTCAGATTGCCCTTCACCGGTGTGGCAGGTATTATTGAGCCGCTTTTTATAAAAACAGGGATTTTTTCAAGTGGAATTTTCAATTTTTTAAGACACGGCCCTTTTATAATCTGTTTATCTTCGATGGAAATCCACTTGCCGGCTGGAAAATAGACATCCCTTTCGAAATATTCTCCGGGACCGTATGCTGGCGCGACGAGCAGGGAACTTCCGATTAAATATTCGTCATCATACTTATATGCGTTTTTGTCGCCTGGATATTCAAGATACATCCCTCTTATCAGCGGGAAACCGGTATCATAACATTCCCGCGCAAGTCCGTAAAAATACGGCGCAAGAGAGTACCTTATATTCAGATACTTTTTGAAAATATTAAGCGCTTCGGTCGAATAATCCCACAGCTCTCTGGGTCCGCCGCAGGAATGAGTTCTGAAAACCGGTGAGAAGCAGCCGAACTGAATCCATCTTATGAACAGGTCATCCGGAATTTTATCGCCCAAAAAACCGCCGATGTCGTGCGACCAGTATGCAGCGCCGATATTTCCGCCCCTGTGTGTGAATGAAATCTGGTATTTTAATGTCTCGAAACTGGAATGCGTGTCGCCGGAAAATTGTAACGGATATTTGTGAGAACTGATGCCGCCCCACCTTGAAAGTATCAGCGGCCGCCGGCAGTCCTTAGCTCTTTTCGCCGCTTCAAAATAAAACCTGTTAAGCCACAGTTGAGTAGACAGATCCATAATGCCGTTTGTGGCGCCCCAGCCGTCCACCCACCACAAATCTATGCCATCATTCAAAAATTTGATAAATATTTCTTCAAGCCATGAGTAAACATACCGCTCGTCAGACCATCTTACCCTGAATTCTTCTATATCAGGTATACGATATTTGATTTTTTCCCTGAAGGGGTCGTCAGGGGGGAGTTCGTCTGAAACGCCATAACCGGGATGGTCGTTAAGACAGGTATGCAGACCCTGATTTTTTAGTCCGGCAAGAAATTTTTTATAGTCGGGGAAAAGTTCGCTGTTCCACTGGTAACCGCACCAAATGTTTTTCCGCCAGTCGGTATCTATGACAAAAACATCAAGAGGAATATTTTCGGATTTTATTTTTTTTATCAGGTTTAGAATATCTTCGGCGCTGAACCTGTACCATTTCGAATACCAGTAGCCAAAAGCCCACTTCGGCGGCATTGGAATTTTTCCGAAAAGTCTTATAAAATCGAGAAAACCCCGTCTGAAGTTATTTCCGTAGGCGAACAAATACCAATCGCAGAAATCCCAGTCCTGCCTCTTTTTTATCCAGTTTTTGTCCGGGTCCCATAGGAATTCGCACGGATTTCTGTATATGAAATATCCGTTTTTTGAAACAAGCCCGTCGGTGAAACGCTCCGTTGATTTGCCTTCAGGATATTTGTACAAATCCAGCATCGCACCGCCTATGTTGCCGTTATCAACGGCACCTGGCTGCCATATAAAATTTTTGTCCTTGATTTTGAAATATAAACTGCCGGTGTCCGGAGGCAGGCCGTTCGGTATCAATTTAAGCTCAAAGCAGTTCGTAAAAATGGAAAATATATTTTTTGTATTTTTTATTCTGTGGGGAACGGCTTCGTTAAATGAAGGGTCTGTTATAAGCGGGTTTTCTTCGTCCCATAGCCCCTTTCGGGAATATTCCACCCTTACAAGCGAGGCGGAATAAAGGGTAATGCGGTACTTTAATCCGACGATATATTGGACAGGTTTTTTTACTACTTTTTTTATAAGCATGCGGTCTACTTTTTCCAGTAATTACTGAAAATATCCGGCATCTTAATTTCCCCTGCTGTCTATACGGATTCTGACACAAATAATATACGAAATTTTAGGCAAATAGTCAACGAAATTTATATCGGACAATGGTTATCGAAAGCGTCGGGCGGAAAACGGCATTATCTTTCCATAAGGGCATTGATAGGAGGGCACCTGCCCGCTACCCTGTTGTTTTTCAGAGGTTCATATGAATATATCTTTTTCCCCTCATCAAAAAGTGTTATAACATACGGCTGGTTAAGTTTGCGGACGAAATAAGAAAATGCCATAAATTCGGCGCTGTCTTCGGCCCAGCTCTTGCTTGAATACAAAGATACAAACCTCGTCTTTGAAAGCCCGTTATAGACCGTTTTTGCATCGCTGATATTTATTTTCGGCCCGTTGTTGAGGCGGTAAAAAGTAATCATTCCCCGAAGAGGGAAATCATTGCCGCGGGAGGGCAAATAAATAGTTTGCCAGTCATCTTTAACAAACGGCGTAATGGCGACCTTCACCTTTTCATATTTGTATAGCATATATGTATCATCATCAAGGTATGGAGTGATTTTTAAAACACAGTCCACAACATGGGACGCTTCATGCAGAAGTACACCGATAAATGCTTTGTACTTTTTCCCGCAGTTTATTTTAATTTTGATATTTTTCGTATCTTTTACAAAGCACGAATTATCTCTATAGGTAAACCAGTCGCCTGCGCTCATTTTAAGGGTTTCCGGATTGAATATGATATAAAAATATATTTTCCCGTTTTCATCCAATATCCAGTCGGTAATTCCGCCTCCGTAGAAATTTTTTACAAAATAAATGTTCACCAGCCGCATCTTTAAAATATCTTTGTAGACTGGCGGCAGAAGGCACAGCGACTCCTCAATTATTTTCATTTCATCTTTGGAGGGCGTATAAGAAACATAAGCGGGACAGTTGTCGAGTTTTCTCAACATTTTCAGTATCGAATCCGGAACCGGCGCAACCCTTGAAATGACATCGGTTTCAGCGTTAAAATTGTAACTTTTTAATTGCCTTGCCGGGTATGAATACATCCGTTTAAAATATTGTTGCTCCGGAGTAGGCTCCTGCGGAATGAATATTAAAAGGATTGCGAAAAACAATAAAAATGAACCGAGTACGGTAAATAAAGTTTTTTTGTTGATTTTAAGCATTAGCGGGTTCCATTTTATGACGTTAATAAGTTAGTAAACCAACGATATATGGATGTAACATTTAATTTAATCGGCGGTTTGGTATAAATACTAATTATACAATTTTATTTGTGTGATTTTTTGCTTTCGAAGTTGAATACGGTTTTCTTTTCTCGAGAAGTGTCAATTGTTGTGATTGTATTTTCTTTATTTCATATTTATTCATATCTAAGCGATATTTATCGTCAATTTTGCCTTTGTTCAATCTATCAACTATCATTTTGTAATATTTTTCATCAATTTCTGATGATACATAATATCTTTTTAGAACATTGCACACTTCTATTTCGGAACCACTCCCGCCAAAAAGAATTAGAACAACATCATTCGGTTGTGTGCACGACTTAATTAACATTTCAGAAAGTTTTTGTGGTATTTGACATGCATGAAAAGTTTTCTCTTTGCTCACATTTTTTACCAAGTCATAGTAAAACCAACTATAAGGCATTCTACCCTTTGAGCCATTAGCTAAATTTTGCAAAATCCTTTTGTCGTTTGGGTTCTTATACGGAACGGCCACATTTTCTTTATAAAATTTACTATTTTTTGTTTTTCGGCAATGGAGGATACTTCTGTGGGCAGTAGTAAAACGTTTTGGAGAATGTCCTACATTAGTGTTATAAACCCATGCATAGTCTAATACTTCGTAACAAGCATTATCTAAAAATTTTACACGTAAATAGGCATTCTGTTTTGGATAGTTTATTAAAAACATATTGCCGTCGTCTTTTAGTACCCTAAGAGATTCTTTTACTAAATCAATATACCATTCAATGTATTCTTTAAAATCCTTTGTATAAGATTTATCCCCATATTTTATACCAACATTATAATCGGGGTCACCATATATCATATTAACAGATTGATCGGGTAATCTCCTAAGAACTTTAAAAATATCTTCGTTATACATTTTATTTTTAAATTCGTCTATCATTAATTCGCTCCTACTAATTTATATTCTGTCGACTTGATAAATCTTATTGAAGTTATATCATCTGGCTTGCTAAAAGTGTATGCCCACAATCTCAAATTGTCGATATTTTCAACACTATTTCTGACCACATAAACACAAATTATTTCCTTTATTTGCTCTCTCATTTCCGGTTTTTGCTTCGCATTATAATAATACAAAAAAGGATGATAAATCTGATAAACGCTGAAATTATCCGGCTCCCCATTTTTTGCTTCAAATATTCCGATAATACCTTTATATTCAATGGTTAAATCAATCTCGATTTGAATATTATTTAATTTTATTTGTAAATCATTGCCGAAACTATACGCCAGCTTCGTTTTGGTTCTATGTGGAAAATATGTCTTTGGCCTTTTTGCAATGTCTAAATCCAGGAATTCTTTATCGTGACCAAGTAAAAAATGATGTAAAATTCTCTGATTATTTGCAACAGATAAAATATTTGATTCACTGGTATTGTACTGGTTAAGAAGAGATTTTTTATACTGCCAATTTATTTTACTTTTTATGGGTTCAAAATTATGATAAACTTTTTCAATCCCTTTAATAAATTTATGTCTACCGCTACCGAGGTGAATAAGCGCATAATCATTTTTCATTAAAATCTTCGGCAGTTTGCTTTTGGAATCAAGTTTTGTTACATCAAAATGATTTTGGAAGCCAACTTTTTTTGAAATCGTTTTGACAAGATCATTATCAAAGATAAAATTATTTTTTTCTTTGCATATCTTAAATATACGCTCTAAGACCTCTTTCTTTTTGTTTTCTCTATCCATAAAAGTCATTACCCCTTTTTACAATTCTGATGGAGGTGGAGGGAATCGAACCCTCGTCCGAAAACATCCCCCGACTGCTTCTACATGCGTAGCCGGTATTTTGTGTCTCGCCATCCGGGACTTCCATCGGCAGAATTCCCGGGCAGCCAGCCGCTGACTGCCTCGTCCCGTGCGGTGCGGCGCCGCAAAGAACTATCCCGCATTTATAACATTCGTATCCGGAATAGCAGGAGAAGTCCGGGCGAACGGCTCACTTAAGCGTGAGCAACTACCGGTAAATAATCGGCAGTTATATTTGAATGACCGATTTTTTACGAGGCCGTTCGGTCAACCTCGGCATGCGACATATCGGAAAATTATTCCCGTCGAAACCTTTACACCCCCAAGTCTTTAAGTTGGAAGAGCGAAGTCGGAAGTTGGAAGCAAAGAACTAAAGCATTCTTGTGCACCACATTTCTCTTCAAACTTCTTACTTCTGCTTTTCCTCTGCCTTCTTCACCCTTCATACTTCGAACTTCCTACTTCTAACTTTCCCGCTCCATTTCTCTTTTCATCTCGCGTTCTTTGATTGTTTCTCTTTTATCGTATGTCTTTTTGCCGCGGCCGAGCGCAAGTTCCAGCTTAACCTTCCCTTTTTTAAGATACAGTTCAACCGGCACAAGAGCGAACCCTTTCTGGCTTACCTTCTCGGAAATCTTCCTAATTTCACTCCGATGCAGAAGCAGTTTGCGTTTTCTTAACGGGTCGTATTTTCTATCGGAGATATGCTCGTATGCGGCTATGTTGACATTATATAAAAAAATCTCGTTGTTTTCAATTTTTACATAGCCCTCTTTCAAGTCCGCCTTGCCAGCACGGATGGATTTCACCTCGCTGCCCAAAAGAGAAATTCCCGCCTCGTAACTTTCAATAAGATGATAATTGAATCTTGCTTTCCTGTTTGTGGCAACGATTTTTTTGTCCATAATTCCATTATATTAAATTATTGAGGTTTTTCAATTGACTGGGCAGATTTTTTTTGATAAAATTATAATAATATATTAAGATGAGATCCTTCATCCGATGGTTATCGGCTTCAGAATGACAAAATAAAGATTTTTACAATCTGAATTGAATGCAGGGCGCGTGGCGAAATTGGCAGACGCGCAGCGCTCAGGACGCTGTGGATGCAAGTCCTTGGAGGTTCAAATCCTCTCGCGCCCAATTTTAGAATTATTTATAAATTACGCCGGATCTGTTACCGGCGTTTTTTTATTTTCCCGTCATCTTTACCAACCATTTTATTTAACCACTGAGCCACTGAAACGCTGAAAATTCTAAGTGTATGCATACCTCCTTATGTGAATGTTTATTAAAATCCCTACCGCTATCATATTGATGACAAGCGAACTGCCCCCGTAGGAAAGGAACGGCAGAGGCACACCTGCGACCGGCATAACTCCGGTAAGCATTCCCAGATTAAGTATGATATAATAAGAAAACATTATCACAATGCCCGTGGCTATCATGCTCCCGAACCTGTCTGCGGCATTTTTTGCGATACTTAAACCTCTCGCAATAAGTATAACATACAGCAGCAATACACCTATCGATGCGACAGCGCCGCTCTCCTCGGATAAAACCGCAAATATGAAATCGGTATGCTGGTCAGGTATAAAACCGAGCTGCGACTGCGTGCCATGGAACAGTCCCCTGCCTGTGAGCCGGCCGCTCCCGATGGCGATCTTCGACTGCAAAACATTATAGCCGGCGCCGAGCGGGTCAAACGAGGGTGCCATAACGGAAAGTATTCTTCTTTTCTGGTAACTTTTCAGCGATCCGGAAATAATAAAACCGGTAAGCAGGGCAAGCAGAATAATTAAAAATGCTTTCTTATATTCTTTGACTTCGATATGGAACCGCAAAAACCTGAAAAACATCCATATAACGGTAATAATCCCAAGGACGGTAAATAAATAAATGATTTTCAAATTTTTCACGAAAAATGTCCCGGGATAAATGACATCAAAATACACACTCATCAACGGGAGCCCGAGAGCGATAGCAGCATACATAACCGACAGCAGAACCAGTTGCCTTGACACGCCGCCGATATAAACCATCCCCAGAAAAATTGGTATAAAAACCGACGCCGATGAAAAATCCGGTTCAACGAGTATCAGTCCTATGTATAAAACAGTTAGGAGAAACGGGGGGAACAGTTTTGAAATCTTCTTCATCACATAAAAGTTTTTGCTTATGTAGTCCGCCAGATAAAGTATAATGGCGATTTTTGCGATTTCTGATGGCTGAAAAGCAAATTTGCCGAAGTCAAACCAGGACCTTGAACCCCGTATATTCGAGCCGATGAACAAAACCGCTATCAACAAAAATAGCGCAAAAAGGTAGATGTATTTTGTATAGACGGCATAAATCTCATACCGTATATTGATGATTATGAGCATAGCAGCGATACCCAAGCCGAATGCTGTTGACTGTTTGGCCACATAAAAACCGGGGTTGCCTGTCCGTATCTGCGCAGAGTAAATGAACAACAGCCCTAAAAACGAGAGTATCATAACATCTATGAAAATAATCCAGTCGAATTTCCTTAAAATTTTGATTCTATTCAAAAAAACCCCCATAAAACATCTCATCTAACATTTTTCCGGCAAGTGGAGCAGCCACCTCGCCGCCGCCGCCACCGTGTTCCACCATAACGACAAGCGCTATTTTCGGCTTTTCATACGGCGCAAAACATACAAACCATGCATGGTTCTTGCCGTGCGGGTTCTGGGCGGTTCCTGTCTTGCCTGCGATGGACAGTTCCGGCAGAAAGGCGGCACGAGCAGTACCGTATCTTACCGCATTCAACATACCTGTCTTTATAACTTTTATGTTTGCAGGATCTATTTTTAACTGTGATCTTATCCGCGGAATGTTTTCAGAAACCATATTGCCATTTGCATCAATTATCTTTCTGAGGACATGGGTCTGAAAAATCGTCCCGCCGTTTGCTATAGTCGCAATGTACTGCGCCACCTGAATAGGCGTGACAAGAATATATCCCTGGCCGACCGACATATTTACGGTATCGCCGTCATACCACATCTGGTTAAGCCGGCTTTTTTTCCATGACTTGTCCGGAATAAGTCCTTTTACTTCATAAGGGAGGTCTACGCCGGTTACTTCACCGAGCATGAATTTTTTTGACCATTCATTAAGTTTTGCCGGACCGAGTTTCAACCCTACATCGTAAAAATACACATCGCAGGAATTTGTTATCGCATCAACAAGACGAATATTCCCGTGCCCTTCTTTGAGCCAGCATCTGAACCTTTGGTTATATTTGCCTATTTCTATATAGCCCTTACAGTTGACGACATCCTTCGGTGTTATTAGCGAATTTTCAAGTCCGGCGGTAGCGGTAATCATTTTGAAGATGGAACCCGGCGGATAATGGCACTGCAAGGCGCGGTTTAAAAGCGGACGGCTTTTTGAGTTGAGAAAATACGACATCCGCCAGTCCTCTATGCCGTTAATGAACGAATTGGGTTCATAGCCGGGCGAAGAAACGAGTCCCAGTATGCCGCCGCTGTTTGGGTCTATCGCTATTGCACAGCCGGTGTAACCCTCCATATTTTCGGCAAGTGCTTTCTGCACTCCTTTGTCCACGGTCAATACAAGCGACAACCCGTCTTGCGGCTCGGTAATGCCAAGGATTTTTTTCTGAACTCCGCGGGCTGTAACCTCAATAAGCATTCCGCCGTCGTATCCGCGCAATTCGGTATCATACTGTTTTTCTATGCCTGTTTTCCCTATAAAACTGCTGGAATTCAAACCCGGAATTTTGCTTAAATCGTCAACTGTTGCGCTCTGAATATAACCAGTTAAGTGAGCGGCAATATTCTTCCATTTATAAGTCCTCACCGGCTCAACACGCACCATTATCCCGGGTAATTGCGGTATTTTTTCCGAAAGGCGCATCGCCTGGTATTTTGTAATGTTTTCGGCAAGTTTTATTAGCGTAAAATTTTTAACTTCAGCGCTGGCGAGTTTTTCGAAAAGTTTTTCAGAAGGTATGGCGAGCATGCCGGAAACCTGTTTAATGATATTGTTAACTTCACTATCGGCAAGCATCTGCCTTGAAAACAGTACCACAAAAGACGGTTTATTGTCGACTATCACATCCAGATTTTTATCGTATATTTTACCGCGGGTTGCCGGCTGGGGATATACTACAACTCTGTTGTCATCCGCTCTTTTTCTGTATTGGTCACCTTTGATAACCTGAAGAAAAACCAACCGCAAAAAAATCAGCCCGATAAAAAAATAGATAAAATATTTCAGTAAACTGAGCCGGGCAAAAAATGATTC
>Ga0315268_10003993_pt1 | contig 16107 bp, 18 predicted proteins | sample C1_top_MG_FD_204535 | JGI IMG/M metagenome (GOLD analysis project Ga0315268, IMG submission 204535) | Sediment microbial communities from Yellowstone Lake, YNP, Wyoming, USA - C1_top | ecosystem: Environmental > Aquatic > Freshwater > Lake > Sediment | place: USA: Wyoming | collected 2017-08-01
TCTTTGCCAACTTTCACTTCCCTGGCAACCAGAACGCCAACGAGTTGACCATCGCCGCGCTCGACCCGGTCGCCAAGATCCCGGAATACAAAGTGTGCGCGGTAAAGGTGGAACTTGCTTGACTAGGTGACACGGTGACATGGCGAGCGAGATCACCTTGTCACCGTGTCAAGTTGAAAGAGGTGACGAATGGATATCCGCAAGATATACGAATACGCTTTACAGCGCGAGCATGAAGGCAAGCGCTTTTTCGAGCAAAACGCCGATCGCTTGAGTCACGCAGCGGCGGTGGGCGCGTTCAAGCAACTGGCACAGGAAGAGCAAAAACATATCGAGTTCATCCAGAGTCAGATTGCGGCGTTGGACAAAGGTGAAGCGCCGAACGTGGCGATGGGCGTGGAGTTGAACAAGGCGGGCTTTTTCTCTCAGCGCGCGCAGACCGAGATGATTGATCAGACTGTGGCTGAGGCGATGGTGCCCGACTTGCCGGTTCTAAGGATGGCTTTTCTTATCGAGCGCGACTTTTCCGAGTTTTACGAGATGACGGCACAAAAGGCCGAAGGCGAAGCGAAGCTAGTCTTGACGATGTTGAGTGTCTGGGAGCGTGGCCACGAAAAGCTCTTCAAGTATCTGCACGACCAGGCGTTTGAACAGTACGCGCAGATGCCATGGGGCGGGTAAACAAATCTCAAATTTCAAATGTCAAATGAGCATCGCCTTGCAGGCCACGGCGTCTGCGGTGGTCTTTTGTGCTATAATCGCGATCATCATCACCGCGAGGTAGTTGGCCATGATGATAGACGACTACAAAGACAAGCTCGATCAGCTCCTGGGGCGAATGACAGCCGAGCAAATTCGGCAGGTTTTGCGCTTTGCCCAGTTCATCTACGAGGATCAGGAGCCGGAAGGCATGCGCGCTACCGAAGACCCCGCCGAGCGCTATCAAGAGTTTGCGCAATGGTGCCAGACCCAGGGTATTGACCTGGGAACGGTCGAGATCTGGGAAAAGGATTCTGCCGGCAGACCAGTCCAAGCGCCGTCGGGAGGCGGGGCGTGATCGTAGCGACCTTGCCGGTCGGTCCTTTGGAAACCAACTGTTACCTTGTTGGCTGCGAAGCAACGCGGCTGGGTGCGGTGATTGATCCGGGCGGCGACGCCCCCGAGATCCTGTCCGCCATCGAGCGGCGACAACTGACCCTCAAGTACATCCTGTTGACTCACGCTCACTTTGACCATATTGGCGGCGTGGCCGATCTGGTGGAAGCGACCCACGCGCCCGTGGCACTGCATCCGGGCGACCTGCCGATTTTGCGGACCAAAGGCGGCGCAGCCATGTTTGGCATTTTCGTCCGGCCCAGCCCGGAGCCGGACATGGCGCTTGCCGAAGGTCAGGTGATTGAGATCGGCACGATCAAGCTGAGTGTTCTGCACACACCCGGTCACACGCCCGGCCACGTCACGTTTCACGAGCCAACGGCCCGCGCCGCGTTTGACGGCGATGTGCTCTTTATGCAAGGCATTGGCCGCACCGATTTCCCGGGTTCCAGTTACCAACAACTGTTGGACAGCATCCGAAACAAATTGTTCACGCTGCCCGACGACACGACGCTTTACCCCGGTCACGGCCCGGCCACGACGGTGGGCGACGAAAAGTGGAGCAATCCATTTCTGTAGTGAATGCGGAGTCTCGCTTTGCGGGTCAGCTTGACGCGCTGGCGTAACGGCGGAGACCAAAGCGGAACAGCGCCGATGCGCCGATGAGGAGCGCCGCTGCCAGTCCCGCGCTGCCCGCCAGTACCCCGACGGATGCGGCGCCGGTCAAGGCTTGGGCCGGCACAGTGGTGATGACGCCGACCGGCACGACCCATATGAGCACCAGCCGCAGCCAGCCGGGATACAATCCGATCGGGTAGCGGGCCATCTGAAAGATGCTATCAAAAACCCAAGTGAAAAGCACGCCCGGACTCCAAAACACGAGTCCTGCAAAGGCCAGCAAGATCGAATACAGGATGGTAACGCCGGCTCCCAACGCAACCAGAAACGCAATTAGGTGTGCTACTGTCAACGTCTGGCTCAGTTGAGTCACGGCGACCACGACTACGCTCAACCCCAGTGCGAGATCGAACAGCGCAAACGGATGCCACTTGCGCAAGCTTGCCAGAAATTGTGTGTCCACTGGGCGCAGCAGCGTGAAATCAAACTGACCGGTCCACACTTCGCCATCCATCCCCGCCAACGCTTCCAGGCTCGGCCCGAGAAAGAGTGACCGCAGCGCGCTCACCGTCAGGTAGACGCCGAGCAGCGCCAACGTCGCGGTCAAGTTCCAACCGTTCACTGTCTCGATCTGACCGAACAACACCATCACGCCTAACACACCCGTCGCCAAATTAAGCAGCGAGTGCAGCAGGCTGATATAAAAGTTGGCCTGGTAAGCAGCTTCTTCTTGGAAAGAAGCCCGCGCGAAATGACCGATCAAACGCAGGTAGCGCATCGTCAGTTCCTGGCAAGCCCCAGGGGTCAACCTCCTACCGCCGAGTAACGCTTCAGGCCCACGCGCCATACGCTGGCAGACAAGGCCAGTGCGATGACCAGCCACCCGACTTGAAATGCAAATCCAGTCCACAGCCCGAACGTGTCCAATTGCCCGGTCACCACTTCTACCGGAAAGCCCACCATGTAGCGGAAGGGCAACGCGAGCGCCGCGTTGCGCAGTCCGTCCGGCAATAGTTGGATGGGCGCGACCTGACCGGCCAGCAAAAAGATCAGCGCATCCTGCACCGCCAGCAGCGCGTCGGCGCGTGCGGCCCAAAAGGCCAACAGGGCGATCCAGTAGCCCCAGAAAAAGCGCAGCATCCAGGCCAGGCCTAACGCCGGAACAAACGCCAGTACGTTGCGCGGCGTTAGATGCAGCTCTGGATGCAGGATCAAGGCCAGCGCCGCGACGATGGGCACGTCGAACAGCATGTACACCACCTTCCCCGCCACTTCGCTGGACAGCGCATCGTACACGGGCGAAAGCGGGCGCACCAGCAAGCGATTCATCTGTCCGTAGCGGATAAGATCGCCGACCGTCCAGCTGGTTTGCGAAAAAGTGAGTTGATTGACCAGGATCAACACCAGGTAGTAGGCTACAAACTCGCCCTGGTTCAGCCCGCCGATGGTTTTGCCGCTCGCCGCCGTTGACCACACCAGCAGGTAAATCAAAGGCGGGATCATCCAGCCAAAGGCCAGGATGAAGAAAAAACCGCGATGCTGAAGCCACGACGCCCACGTGGCTTGGATCAACGCCCAACCGCCGCGATGATTCATACGCCGCCCTCCCGGTAGATTTGATCAATGACGGCCTCGATGGGCGGATCCTCGACCGCCAGGTCTGCCACAGGCAGTGTTTGAAGCAGATGCGCAGTGACAGCGGGCGCATCGCTTCGTGCGGCGCGCAGCGTCAGGCGATTGGGTCCATGTTCGATGATTTCTACATTTGAGGGAAGCACACCGATGCTATTGCCATTTTCGCCTTGAAGCGTCATCCGCAATAGCTTGAACGGAGCCAGTCGCTGCGCCAGCCCGCCCAACTCGCCATCGTAGAGCATCTGCCCGTGATGGATGAGAATGACGCGCGGGCAGAGCGCCATCACGTCGGCCATATAGTGGCTGGTCAGGATTACGGTCACGCCGTTGCGCCGGTTGTACTCGGCCAGGAAGCGGCGCAGGCGAAGTTGCATGGAGACGTCCAGCCCCAGCGGTGGCTCGTCGAGGAACCAGACCGCTGGCCGGTGGAGCAGACCCGCTACCAGCTCGCACTTCATACGCTCGCCCAGAGAAAGGTTGCGCACCGGCTTGGTCAGCAGTTCGCCCATGTCCAACAGTTCGATCAATTCGTCGCGGGTGCGCCCGAATTCGGCTGGCGGCACGCCATAGATTTCGCTCAACACGCGGAACGAGTCCATCGGCGGGATGTCCCACAACATCTGGCTCTTGTTGCCCAGCACCATACTGATCCGGCGCAAGTAAGCGTGCCTGCGCTCCCATGGGATGAATCCAGCGACGCGCGCTTCGCCGCTTGTGGGATGCAAAAGCCCGCACAGCAGCTTGAGCATGGTGGTCTTGCCCGCCCCGTTGGGACCGATCAGCCCGACCATCTCTCCGGCTTCGACCGTAAAGCTGACATCGCGGACAGCTTGCACATCGTCGTAGGTGCGCCGCACCAGGTTCTTTAGCGAGGCTGCGAGGCCCGGTTCGCGCGTGGGCACGCGATACGTTTTGGCCAATTTGCGGACGATGATGTGTGGTTGTGTCACTCGCTTGCCCTAACGACCTGATAGCGGAGCCACACACGCCCTTCGGCTTGAGCCTGGGCGGAGATGAGTTTTAACCGCGTGGGCCATTCGTCCGGTTTCAGATCAGGCGAGCTGAACAGTGACGGCGTCTTGACGCCGCCGATGATGGTGGGGAGGAACTCGATATTGATTTCGTCTACCAGCCCGGCGCGCAAAAGCGCGCCGTTCAGTTTGCCTCCGGCGGTCGAGAGCACACACGTCACGCCCAACAGCGATCCCATCTTTTCCAGGGCCAGGCCAAGATCAACGCGCTCGTCTCCCGCGACCAGGTAAGGGATATTTTCGCGCTGGAGATAGGCGAGGTATTCAGGTGGAGTCCGGCGCGCCACCCAGACCAACGCATACCATCCCGTCCATTGTTCGTCTGGATATTCCTTGTAATCCCATCGGATACGTCCACGGCCATCCACGGCCGTGAACCAGCCTTGGTGTCCTGGGCGATGGACGACGGCATCCGGCAGAAAATCTCGGTACAGCTCTTTAGGATCGCCCTCCACAGGTGGAAGCGGCGCAGGCTCGTCGTTATCTCTTGCAAAGGAGCCGCTGCCTTCTAGGGTAGCTTGTGGTTTGTGCGTCAGCTTGAGCCACTGAAATGCATTGAAATGGCTCGCTCCCTCGGCGGCTTGCCATCTTTCGTCTCCGTACAGCAAAAGAACATCGGGCGAAACCGCCATCCTCCCATCCACGGAAGCACTGTTCAGGATGACGACCTGAGGCCTGTTCATGGGTGATTTCCTCCTCGGGTGAATTGCGATGAATGACCTGATTCTGACACGCTGCGTCATCATCATTATACAACCCTGGTGGGCAAATGGAGGGTTTAAATGAACGCGGCGTACCGAGAGATACGCCGCCGGAGCCAGTCTAGGTGTGACAAAGCGTTATTTCTTTTGTTTGCGGATCATCTTTTTCAGTTGAGCGATCAGTTGCCCGGCGCGTTGTTCTTGCTCGGTCAAAGTCGAAAGCCAGCGGTCAGCAGCCGAGCAAACATCTTCGTCGGGGCGAGGGGTATTCAGAACCTGGCGCAGGTTGCTGTCCTGCCCATCGTCGAGCGTCAATAACATGCGCAGGACGGCCATGGTGCTGTAGCCGTTGCGGAGCAACATGCGGATCACGCGCAATCGTCCAATTTCCGCCGCGCTATAGAGCCGATAGCCGCTGTGTTTGTCGCGCGGCGTCTTGATCAAGCCATTGCGTTCCCACGAGCGCAGGATGTCAATTGTGAGGCCCAGAAGCGTGGCGGCCTGGCCGATGCGCAACGGGACAGTTGCCGCATCAGGCAGAGTGCCTTGTGTCCAGCTTTCAAGATAGTCTGCTGCGGCCTCGGCCTGAATGCGTTCGGCCTGCACTAGCGCAAGATGACGATACGCTTGCTCCAGCGCGCCCTCCAAATCGCCAGAGGCGGCCTGCCGCTCCAACGTGAGCGCCGATTGCCGGATGTTCCGCCCCGGCCAGTCGCCGTGCAAAGCGAGCCGCGCCAATTGCATCTGATCGAGATGGTCTGGGGTGAATTGACGATAGCCGCTGGAACTGCGTGGAATGGGCGGCAAGAAGCCCCATTCCTCGTAAAGCCGGACTGTGTTGGGATGCGCTCCAACGGCCTTGGCGATGTCGGATGTGTGCAGGTAGCGTTGTGGCCGCATGAAGCCCCCGACTACTTGCAACTGACCATCGGCGCGTTCATCATTGCCATCGCGATTGACCTACTTGACTCTCCCATATTTCTTGCCGACGATGCTTTGCGCTTCGGGACTGAGCACCCACGCGACAAACGCGCGCAATTCTCCCTCTGGCTCTTCTGGCGTGGCAAAGAACAACGGGAGGCTCAACGGATAACTCTGATCTGCCAGCGTGGCCGGCGAAGGCTGAATCCCTTCCACGGCGATAAACTTGATCGTGCTGGTGAGATAACCGGTCGAAAGGTATCCGATGGACGTCGTTACACTCTGCACATGGTCCAACACGGCCTGCTCCGACGAGGCCATCACCGCGTTGACGGTGACGCTGCGCCCTTCCATCACGGTTCCCTCGAACTTGGCCCGTGTGCCAGAGCCGCTCTCGCGTGATGTCACTGCGATCTCCCCGCCCGACCCGCCGACTTCGGACCATTCGGCAATGCGTCCCCGAAAGATGTCTCGCAGTTCAAGTAAGGACAGGTTGTTGACTGGATTGGTCGGGTGGACGACGATGGCGACGCCGACAATGGCTATCGGCGTGATCCATAGAGAGTCACGATCGGCCTCTGTCAACCACGAGACGGCCGCCAGGTCCACCTGGCCGTCCCACAGCGAATCCATCGCCTGTTGAGAGTTGAACGACCGCAGGTGGAACGTGATGTGTGGGCGCGTCGCTCGATACGCCGCGGTCAACTCGTTCATCAGCGGCTCTGCCGCCAGCGATACCGCAAATTCGAACGTCACAGGTGTGCGTGTGACGACGGGGGTCGGACCGCAGCCGGTCAGCGCCGCGAGGATGAGAATGGCCGAGACCAGGCTGTGTTTGACGTTTGCCATTCGAGACTCGACTTGTTCTATCCTCGCACGAGCGCCACGACCACAATCAGCACGGCCAACGCCCAACGGTAATACACGAACATATCGGTCGAGTTCTTTTGCAAAAAGCGCAGCAGGAACTTGATGCACAGATAACCACTGATCGCGGCGGCGATAAAGCCGATGGGGAAAAGAACCAGGTCGGCCTGTGCAATGACGCCGACCTTGAGGTCTTTGTAGATTTCCCACAGGCTCTTGAGGCCCGCGCCCGCGATGATGGGCGCGGAAAGGAGAAAGGAAAATCGCGCAGCGGCCTCGCGTTCCAATCCTAACGCTAGTCCAGCCGTGATCGTGCTGCCGGAGCGTGAAACACCCGGAAAGATCGCGAGCGCCTGGGCCAGGCCGATCAAGAGGCCATCTTTGAGCGTGATTTGCTTCATCGTGCGCAAGTGCTGTGCAAACTTTTCTGCCAGAAAGAGAGCCACTCCCAGCAAGGCGATGATGATGGCCATCGCGATCATCGCGCCTGCCTGGTGCGGCACGTTAGGCGTGTGGAATAGCGCTTCGATGTTGCTTTCTGCCAACACTCCGACAATGGCGCCGGGTATACAACCGACGACCAAAAGCCAGGCTAAGCGGCGATCACGGTCGTCGCCGATCTTGCGCTCGACGATGCTGGCAACTCCGGCGCGGATCAGGCTGATCCAGTCACCGGCAAAAAACACTAGCAGGGCAAGCAGCGTTCCCAGGTGAAGCGCCACGTCAAAGGGCAGGCTCGTCAGCGCCTGGTCTTCCCAGCCAAACAGCCACGGGACGATGATGAGATGCGCAGAACTCGAAATGGGGATGAATTCGGTCAGACCTTGCACGAGGCCGAGGATGACGGCTTGAAAGATGCTCACGGATGGCTCTCCCTGTCTGAAAGTGTGGGCATTTTACCACGATTCGTCAAACGCAAGACGTCAAGCTTCGCGTGCTTGCCACGCGGTCGTCAGTTGCTCAAAGGTCCCATCGAAGATGGACGCACGGATGCGTCGCATGAGATCAAGCAGGAAATGCAGGTTATGAACTGAAAGCAGGTGCAGCCCAAGAATTTCGTCGGCCCTCAGCAGGTGGCGCAGGTAAGCGCGCGTAAAGGTCTGGCAGGTGTAACAGGCGCAGCCTTCCTCGATAGGGGATTCATCTGCCATGTGCTGAGCGTTCTTGAGATTCACACGCCCGCCTTTGATCAGCGCCGCGCCATGACGCGCCAGTCGCGTGGGCAAGACGCAATCGAAAACATCCACGCCGCGAGCGACCGCTTCAAAGAAATCCTGCGCCGTGCCAACGCCCATCAGGTAGCGCGGTTTGTTCTTGGGCAGGCAGTCGTCGAGCAAATCCAGCGTGGCATAGGTCTGCTGTTTGCTTTCGCCCACCGATAGCCCGCCGATGGCATGGCCGGAAAAATCGAGCGACGTGATGAACCGCGCCGACTGCTCGCGCAAATCGGAGAACACACCGCCCTGGACAATCCCGAACAACACCTGGTCAGTGCGGCGATGCGAAGCGCGGCAGCGCGCGGCCCAGGCGTGAGTGCGCGCCAGCGCCTGTTCGTTGTATGCGCGGTCGAGCGGCGGCGCACACTCGTCGAGACACACGGCAATGTCCGGGCCAAGCTGCTCCTGGATCGTGATGACCTTTTCCGGCGTAAAGCGATGCGTCGAGCCGTCGAGATGCGAGCGAAACGTCACGCCGTCGTCGTCCACCTGGCGCAGTGTCTTGAGGCTAAAGACTTGGTAGCCGCCTGAATCGGTGAGGAGCGGGCCTGACCAACCCATGAAGCGGTGCAAGCCGCCGAGGCGCGCGATGAGTTCGCTGCCGGGGCGCAAATAGAGATGGTAAGTATTTGCCAGCACCAGCGTTGCGCCTACCTCGCGCAAGTCACGTGGCGTCATCGTCTTGACGGTGGCCTGCGTGCCGACTGGCGCAAAGACAGGTGTGGGAAGGTCGCCATGCGGCGTGTGAAACACTCCGGCGCGCGCCCGTCCGCAAGTGGCCTGAAGAGTGAATTCGAACATGATTCGCTGCTTTTGAAATTTGAGACTTGAGATTTCGATTATAGCTTGCGCCGGTCAGTTGTCAAAGCCTAGCCGCGCGAATTTGCGATATGGCACGCTAAGCGGTATAATCGGCGCTCGTTGCTCGATCATCCCGCCTTGTACATGCCTTTTGCGGCAATGGTCGCATTTCAATCTCTCCGGAGGCTGTCCAATGCAACTGAATCTATCTCGCGCTGTGGCGGTTGTCCTGGTCATGACACTGGCGGCTGGCTGTGCGACGGTTACGCCCACGCCCGCGCCTGCACCGACATCTATCGTGGAACAACCAACGCAGACTCCCTATCCGACCAGTTCACCATATCCCACTTATACCCCCTATCCGACGGCGACTCCTTTGCCTACCAATACACCTATGCCCACTGCTACGGCAACAGAGACTGCCAGCCCGACGCCGACGCCCACACAGACCCGACCGCCAGTTGCCATACGGCCTGCAGCGCCACAACCGGCCGCCGGCTCGGCTGAACTGTGGCGCACGCCAGGCGCGTACAAGCCGGTCGCGCCCAATCTGTGTGCCACCTATGTCAGCAGTATTCAGGACCGCGACTGGCAAGAGACTTTTTGCATCATAAGGGTGGAGGTCAATCCCAGCTTTCTCCGCTTTTACGGCGACTGGAAGATCAAATTGATCAGAGGGTCATTCAAGTCATTGATTTATCATCCCAATTCCAGGGCAGTGACTTTTGCGATGGATAACCTGGGCAACAAGTACATCTACGGCAAGCTGGGTGGCGCTGCGGATGAGGACAGGTTCATCCAAAGTCCGGATTATCTGATGGGGTACAAAGACAATCAGGACGCGGGTTTCCCTCACGAACCGGATAGTTTTTGGGAATTTCAGCCGGCTAAACCGGGCGCATCGTCATTCAATTTTGTTAATGACAAGTACGGTTTCAAGATTGGGCCGATCACACTGAGCAAGTAGACCAGACCCGAAGGGTTTCAGGCGGACCGCAGGTTCGCAAACCCTTCGGGTCTTTTTGATGGCGGTATATGCTCGAAGGCATCGTGACTTGGGCCGAGATTGATCTTGACGCGATTGCGCTCAACGTGCGCGCGTTCAAGCGGCACGTGGGCGAGCGCGTCGAAATCTTTGCCGTGGTCAAGGCGAACGCTTATGGTCACGGCGCGGTTCCTGTTGCGCGTGCTGCGCTCGAGGCGGGAGCGACGCGACTGGCCGTTCACCGTGCGATTGAGGGAGTGGAGCTGCGCCGTGCCGGAATTTCTGTGCCGATTTTGGTGATGGGCTACACTCCCCCTTCAGGCGCAGAGATGATTGTCCGCCACGATCTCACGCCGAGTCTGATGACGGGCGAGTTTGCACAAGCGGTCTCGGCGGAGGCGACGCGTATGGGCAAGCTTGTCCCGTTGCACCTCAAAGTGGATACGGGCATGAGTCGCTATGGCCTGATGCCGGAGCAAGTCGTAGATTTCGTGCGGGGCCTGGCGGCGTTGCCCGCCGTCAAGTTGGAGGGGCTGTTCACGCATTTTGCCACGGCTGACTGGGCCGATCAAACGCACGTTCGTCGCCAACTGGCAACCTTTCTGGATGTGACGCGCGCCGTCGAAAATGCGAACATTCACGTTCCATTGCGCCACGCGGCCAACTCGGCCGCGACGATGCAACTCCCCGAAGCGCACCTCGACGCCGTGCGACCCGGCATCGCGATGTACGGCATGAACCCTTCGGACGAGTGGTCGCCCGTGTTCGAGATTCACCCGGCGCTGTCGCTCAAGAGCTGCGTGAGTCGAGTGTGCAGCTTGCCGCCCGGTTCCGGCATCAGCTACGGGCGCACGTTCGTCACCGAGCGAGAGACGCCGGTGGCGCTCGTGCCCGTGGGCTATGGCGATGGCTATCATCGCGTCCTTTCGAACAAGGCAAGTGTCTTGATTCACGGACAGCGCGCGCCGATTCGCGGGCGTGTGTGCATGGATCAATTCGTCGTGGACATCACCGGCATCGGGGGCGTGCGGCAGGATGATGAGATTGTGCTTGTCGGGCGGCAAGGCGACGCAGAGATTCGCGCCGAAGAAGTAGCCAGGCTGGCGGGGACGATCAATTACGAAGTGACGACTTCGCTCTTGCCGCGCATAGTTCGCGTGTACCGTAAGGGCGGGGAGATCGTCGGTTCCACGCAGTTGGGAGTGGAATGACTTGTACAGGGCGCAGCTTCACGCCAGGCGCGCCCTGCGTGATTTTCCGAGGGCTGTGCGGCCCAGGCAGTGGCCTACGATGGCGTGTACTGCCACTCGATCTTGGACTTGCCGCAGCCGGGGCAGCGCATGACGATCTGCTCGTGATACGGTCTATCCGGTGGATTGACGGCTTCCCACTCGACGTGCTTGCCGCAGTCGGGGCACACGGGGCGCACCAGCCAACCGTAAATTCCAGGCGGAACGATCCACGACATTGCGGTGAGGACGAGGAGAAAGTAGAGCAGAACCTGGATGCCAATCGGAGGGAGGAAACGGTACAAGTAAGCCGCAATGATCGCGCCGATAATGATCGCGCCGATGACGACGATGATCCAGCGCACAGACGAATAGCGCACAGGAATCATGATACACCATCCTTTCCAACTGTAAAGGGCTTCTCACTTTCATTATACTCCCGGTGTCAAGTGGCCCAAGCCGGATGTCAAAGGGAAGGCTTGAAATTCGAGATTTGACATTTGATATTTCATCCGTTACAATGTTCGCTGTTGATAACCATACAACGCAGGATGGTGGGGGAGAGACCCGTATCCCGCCGATATGGGCACCGAAGGGGCAAGCGGGTTGGATGGCCTTCAGCCCGGCGAATCTCTCAGGTCAATGGACCCCGCCAGGTTATACCTCTGGAAAGTGCGCGTGCCGATGCCAAGTGCGCCACGCCGACGGGGCAAGTCCAAGTGTTCGGACGAATCTCTCAGGTCAAGAGACAGGGGATGCGCAGTGATGCAAAGCGCTGCGCATCCCCTGTTGTATTTTAGATTGTGCATTGCGGATTGTAGATTGGCGATGCTCAATAACCTACAATCCGCAATCCAAAATCAGAAATCCAGATGGGAGGGTTGAGATGAAAACGGATCCGAACGCAAGATACACCAAGACCCACGAATGGGTGCGCGTGGAAGGCGATGGGGCTGTGGTGGGCCTCAGCGACCACGCGCAGAACCAGCTTTCCGATCTCGTCTACGTCGAACTGCCGGCTGTCGGCAAGACGTTCAAGCAGGGGCAGTCCTTTGGCGTCGTCGAGTCGGTCAAGGCGGCTTCGGACGTCTATATGCCGATGGATGGCGTCATTACCGCCGTCAACGAAGCGCTGCCGGACGATCCAGGCCAGATCAACAAAGATGCTTTTGCGGCCTGGCTCGTCAAGTTCAAGCCGTCCAATTCAGCGCAATTCGAAGCGCTGATGGATGTGGCGGCATACGAAGCATTCGTTGCGGCGGAAGCGCACTAGGAGATACTATGACGTACATTCCTCACACAGACGCCGAGCGATTCGAGATGCTCAAGACGATCGGCGTCGCCAAGATGGAAGACCTCTTCCGCGACGTGCCGGAAAAGGTCCGCTTCCCGCAGCTCCAACTGCCCTCCGCGATCGCCGAGATGGAAGTCATGGAGGAATTGCAGCAGCTCGCCAGCGCGAATGCCAACACGGGCGAGTTGGCGTGCTTCCTCGGCGCGGGCGCATACAATCACTATGTCCCGACGACGGTCAACTATGTCTTGAGCCGTGGCGAGTTTTATACGGCTTACACGCCGTACCAGCCGGAAATCTCGCAGGGCACGCTCCAGGCGATGTTCGAGTACCAGAGCATGATGTGTGCGCTCACCGACATGGAAGTCTCGAACGCCAGCCACTATGACGGCGCCACCTCGCTGGCCGAAGGCATCATAATGGCCGTCGCCGTGAGCCGGGGCGCGCGGTGCAAGGCCCTCATCAGTCCGGCGGTTCACCCGCAATATCGCGAGGTGGTTCGCACCTATACGCAGGGCATGGGACTAGAGATCACGGGCGATGAGAATCTGGAAGCTTCGGTCTCTGACCTGGTCAAACTGCTCGACGACGCTACGGCTGCATTGGTCGTGCAAACGCCGAATTTCTTTGGGCAGATCGAAGACCTAAAAGGGCTGGCCGATCAAGTGCACGCGGCCGGCGCGCTGCTCGTCGTCGTGGCGAATCCGATCAGCCTGGGGCTGCTCAGGCCGCCCGGTCAATTCGGCGCCGATATTGTCTGCGGCGAAGGTCAGCCGCTCGGCATCTCGACGAACTTTGGCGGGCCATACCTGGGCTACTTTACCACTCGCAAGAATCTCGTGCGGCAAATGGCCGGTCGCCTCGTCGGCGAGACCGTGGATATGGATAATCAGCGCGGTTACGTGCTGACGCTGTCCACACGCGAGCAGCACATTCGCCGCGAAAAGGCCACGTCCAACATCTGCTCGAACCAGGGCTTGATGGCGCTGGCGGCAGCCGTGTATATGGCGACGATGGGCAAGTGCGGCCTGCGGCAAGTGGCCGAGCTGAATTATCACAAGGCGCACTATGCGGCTGAACAGATTGACGCACTGCGCGGCTTTGTGGTGGACAAAAGCAAGCCATTCTTTAATGAATTCGTGGTCAAGTGCCCCAAGAGTGTTGCTGCGATCAACGAACAGCTGCTGGAAGAACACGGCATCATCGGCGGCTATGATCTGGGTCGAGAGTATCCGCAGCTCAAGAATCGCATGCTCGTCGCCGTGACCGAAATGAACACCAAGGATCAGATTGATGAGCTGGTAGCGGCGCTGAAGGAATTTGCGCCCAAGCCGGCCACGAAGGCCACAAAAAAGGCCGCGAAAGCCGCGAAAAAGACCACGCAGGGTACGAAAACGCCGAAAGGCACGAGGAGGGCACGATGACACGAGAACCGTTGATTTACGAGGTCTCCGCGCCGGGACGCTGCGGCGTGAAAATGCCCGAACCGGATGTGCCGCTCGCCGCGTTGCCTGATGGCATGGTGCGCGATGATCTGGCTCTGCCTGAAGTGAGCCAGATAGATATAGTGCGTCACTACTTGCGGCTTTCGCAACTCAACTATGGCGTGGACAAGGGGTTCTATCCGCTCGGCTCCTGCACGATGAAGTACAACCCTAAGATCAACGAAGAAGCCGCGCGCATCCCAGGTCTTGCGCTGACGCATCCTGCTCAAGACCCCGAGACGGTCCAAGGCAACCTGGCGATTATGTGGGCGCTACAAGAGTTTCTCAAGGAGATCAGCGGCTTTGCGGCGGTGAGCCTGCAACCGGCGGCCGGCGCGCAGGGCGAGTTCACCGGCATCCTCATCATCCGCGCGTATCATCTTGCGCGCGGCGACGCCAGGCGCACCAAGATTCTCATTCCCGATAGCGCGCACGGTACGAATCCAGCTTCCACGACGATGGCTGGCTACACGACGGTTGAGATAAAGTCGGACGCGCGCGGCAACGTGGACTTGGCGGCGCTCAGGGCCGCGTGCGATGACACTGTCGCCGCAATCATGATCACCAATCCGAATACGCTCGGCCTGTTCGACGAGCACATCGAAGAGGTGATCAGCCTGGTGCACGACTGCGGCGCGCTGGTGTACGGCGATGGCGCGAACCTTAACGCGCTGTTGGGCATCGTCCGCCCGGCTGACCTGGGCTTTGACGTGATGCACTTTAACCTGCACAAGACGTTCTCGACGCCACACGGCGGCGGCGGCCCTGGTTCGGGACCGGTGGGCGTGACGGCAGAGTTGGCAAATTTCCTGCCTGGCCCTCTCGTCGTGATGGACGATTCCGCGCTGGAGGACGAGACGCTGCCGCTTTACAACCTGGTCATGCCAGAGCACTCGATTGGCCGCGTCAAGGCGTTCTTTGGCAACTTTGGGATGCTGGTGCGCGCGTATACCTACATTCGTGTGCACGGGCCGGAAGGCCTGCGCCGCATTGCCGAGCACGCCGTGCTCAACGCCAACTACTTGCAAGCGCGGTTGAGAGGCGTGTACCCGATCCCGCATGGCAGCCGCATTTGCATGCACGAGTTTGTGGCGCAGGGCATTGTCGAAGGTAGCGACATACGCGCGCTCGATATCGCCAAGCGGCTGATTGATTACGATTTCCATCCGCCGACTAATTACTTTCCGCTCATCGTCCACGAGGCATTGATGATCGAGCCGACCGAGACGGAGAGCAAGCAGACGCTCGACGCGTTTGCGGACGTGATGTGCAAGATCGTGCAGGAGGCCAAGGAGAACCCGCAACTCTTGCACGATGCGCCGCATATCGCGCCGATGCGGAGACTCGACGAAGTTCGAGCCGCCAAGCAGCTCATCTTGTGTGCGCCGTTCCACAACGACTAGGTCATTCAAAAGACCGCTGGTGAAAGTTGAGCTATGCGCCGGACGTTAAGGATCGAACGTTCCGGCGCATAGTCACATAAGCGGTCAACTCGATTAAAAGCTGTACGATTACTTGGCAACCAGAGTCTCGACCAGTTTCGCATCTATCAGATTTTGGGTCACCTCTTGCAAATGATTGCGCAAGGCATCTGGGTCAGTCGAATAGCGCGTCTGCAAAAAGTCGAGCGTGGCATCCATGTTGCCATAGACTGCCAGAGCACGCCAGGCGTCGGCGGCGAATGTTTCCAGCTTGTCGGCCTGTTCCGTCTCCGTTTGCAGCAACCACAGCACGCCGTCGAACCAGCCTGTCGCAACGGTACTAGGCACGCGCCAATTGGCCGACTGAATAGCTCGCGGAGGAATGCCTAGCTCGCTTTTGTTCTTCAGACATTTGTCCGGCGGAACGAGTCGCCATCCGCTCTCAAACTGGCCCGTGAAAGGGTTCAGCGTGTTCTTATTCGGTTCGCTCCACGCAAAAGCAACCATCTCGCTCGGCCCTACCCAATAGCGCCCATCTCCCAGCAAAGTCTGCCACTGTGCGGCCTGGGCATTGTCTGGCGTCTCGCCAGCCTTCGGTTGAGGCATGGCGCCGAGGTCTTGAGCGGCCAGGCATTGTTTGACACGCGGCTCACGCTGAAGAATGGCCTGTCGCAAAGACGGATGGGAATAGAGGTGCGCAAAGACGATGTGCTCACTGCGAGTGTTGTTGATGCTTTGGGCAATATGGAATAGACTTCAAGTCAACAGGCAATCCAAAAATGGGTGCGGTTCATATTTTTGCGCCCAG